>Ga0157362_1000006_pt1 | contig 111556 bp, 99 predicted proteins | sample AttlaeALBM3_FD_111480 | JGI IMG/M metagenome (GOLD analysis project Ga0157362, IMG submission 111480) | Fungus gardens microbial communities from leaf cutter ant in Ribeirão Preto, State of São Paulo, Brazil - Atta laevigata ALBM3 | ecosystem: Host-associated > Fungi > Mycelium > Unclassified ... | reverse complement strand
ACGCTCAAAATTGACGAGAACTTTCATTCTCTGTCTTAAAAACGTGCCGCCATTGTCTTCCTTCGGTATCTCTCAATCTCTCAAAAAATACCCGGAACAATGCCGTCCACGTTCCTCTTTCTCTCCATATTTATCTCTCAAAGAACCCAATCCCTAAGCCTGACACCTAAAAATTGCAACAAGATACAAAACTGCGCGCCCCGCATCTCATGCCGCACTTATAGAATTGTGTTCAAAAATAGTCAATACCCTTTTGTCGTTTTTTATGAAAAAAATGCCGGACAAGCGCCAGGCCCCGGCCGGCCTGGCCTATAGCCTCTTGCCCGGAAAGGCAGCGCAAGACGCGGCCGGGAAAATTCCTTTATCGGCGCATTGTTTCCGTTGACAAAATTCCTATTTTCACCTTCAATATCCTTTATAAAAAACAGGAACGGGCGAAATCACGGCATGAAGAGCAAAGGCATTCCTATTTATTCGGATAATGAGCCTGCCCTGGTCATGCGCGGCAAGCGCCCGCCGGATCGCCGCCAGATTTCCGCCCGCTGGCTGATCGGCACATTTTTAACCGGGCTGACTTCCTGCACTTTAATGGGGGTGGCGCTTTTTGCCGCTTTGCATGGGCGCGAGCAGCTCGCCACCCCACCGGAGCTGCTGGGCAGCAATGCCATGCCGCGCCGCGCCGCCGCTTCTGATGACGGCAAAGGCGAGCGCCTGCTTTCTACCCGGCCGCGCCGCAGTTTTGACGATCGGCAGCAATTTGAGCTTTCCACCATGCAGAAAATTGACGGCAAGGAAGTTATCCGCAGTCAGGCTTTTGAGCTGGTAAATATGAGCCTGGCGGAAGAGCACGCGCAAAAATTTTCCTATCCGAAATTTAATGCCCTGAAATTATTTTCAGACGCGGCGCCGCTGCCGGCGGCTGAAAATGCGGCGCAAATCTACGGCTCAAAGGTAGAATCGGAAGTAACCCTGCAAAGCCTTGATTTCCCTGCAACCGGCGCTGTCTACGGCGCGGCCGACCGTATCGGCGCGGACGAAGCCGAGGAAATTGTGCAGGCTTCCATTGCCCATTTTGCCGACAGCGCCGGGACATTGGCGGCCTTGCGCACTATGGACGGCCGGCAAATGCCGGCCTATGCCTCTTTCGGTCTGGCCGGCGGCCTGCCTGATGTTAAAATTACGCAGGAAAATGTCAGTGTCCTTAATTCTTATGCGGCGGCGGCGCCGGTCAATACCTATTCGGAAGATATTATCCCCCTTGCCCGCAAGCAATCCCCCCTCGCCGCGCTGGAAAGCACCGATTATAACCGCAATGATGTGCGGCACCTGGCCAATGTTCTGGAAGAAATGACCGATGAAGACACATTGCCCGCCGGCAGTGTGCTGCGCCTTGGCGTGGAATCGGCCCAGGACGGGCAAAACCAGATCGTCCGCGCCAGCATTTATGAAGACAGACGCCATATTTTGAGCGTAGCGCTGAATGATAAAGGCGATTATATCCGCTGCAATGAGCCGGAAATAACGCCGGTTCTGCGCACGGCGCTGGAAGGGCGCGCCCCGGTGATACAAGTGGCGCGCGATAAATTGCCCACGGTTTATGAAGCGGTTTTTCAATCGGCCCTTGCTTATGATATGACGCCGGATATTGCCAAACAGCTTATTCGCATGCTGGCCAATGATATTGATTTGCAATCCCGTATTTCGCCCAACGATTCCCTTTCGGTTTTTTATCCGCTGCCGGCGGAAGGTGAAACCCGGCCCGAGCGCGATATTTTATATGTCAAGGCTGATTTCGGCGGCATGATACGCCGTTATTACCGTTTCCAGTCTGATGACGGGCGGGTGGATTATTATGATCCGGAAGGCAAAAGCTCCAAACAGTTTCTGCTGCGCAAGCCTGTGCCTAATGCGGTTTTTGCTTCTCCCTTCGGCACGCGCCGGCACCCGGTGCTGGGCTATGTTCGCGCTCATATGGGGGTTGACTGGGCGGCGCCGCGCGGCTCGCCTATCCTGGCTTCCGGCGATGGGGAAATTATCAAGGCCGGCTGGAGCAACGGTTACGGCAATCATACCGAAATTCGCCATGCCAACGGCTATGTAACCAGCTATTCGCACCAAAGCGCTTTTGCCCCGGGCATTCGGGTCGGCGCCCGGGTGCATCAGGGTCAGGTTATCGGCTATATCGGCTCAACCGGGCTTTCCACCGGCCCGCACTGCCATTTTGAAGTGATTGTCAACGGCACCAAGGTTGATCCTATGCGTATCCGCCTGCCGGACGCCAGATCGCTCAAGGGTGAGCAACTGGCCGCTTTCAAGCGTGAAAGAGATAAAATTGATACCCTGATCAATGATAATAGCGGCGGCAATACGCGCCTTGCTTCCGCCACCCCGTAGAAGGGCAAAACGCCCGGGCCTGCCCGGATAAAAAGCCCGGTTTGCCTGAAGATAAAGCCGCTTGCGAAAAGCGGCTTGTAAGCTTTAATCCGCTTTCATTGCCGGCCGCAACAGGCTTGAGCGCCGCTCAAAAGGCGCGCCGGCGGCAGCAGTGAAATCCTGTCATACAGGATAACCGGGCCGGCAGCCGAAAGCGCAAAGCAGCGCGCCGCCGGCGGCGAAGCGGCGTTAAAGAAAACCCGCTCATAAAGAGCGGGTTTTTGCTTAAAATCAAGGCTCTGGCACCGGCCTAAATATCGGCATGCGCCAAGAGCGGCTTGAATTCCAGCCGGTCTTTTTTACCGTCTGCGTGAATTTTTACCAATGAGCCGTCATGAATATCACCCATGAGCAGCAGCTCGGCCAGCGGATCCTGCACCTGCCGCTGAATCACCCGCTTAAGCGGCCGGGCACCGTAAACCGGGTCATAGCCGCGCTCGGCCAGCCAGTCGCGGGCTTTATTATCCATATCCAGGGTGATTTTGCGCCCTTCCAGCAGCGCCTGCACATGGCGCATCTGAATATCGACAATGGCGTCCATTTCCCGCCTGTGCAGGCGGTGGAACAGGATAATTTCATCAATCCGGTTTAAAAATTCCGGCCGGAAGCCGGCGCGCACCGCCGCCATCACCGCCTCGCGCGCTTTTTCTACCTCGTCATCATCAGCAAGCTGGGTTAGAAACTCCGCCCCCAGATTCGAGGTCATAATAATCAGCGTATTGCGGAAATCGACCGTGCGCCCCTGGCCGTCTGTCAGGCGGCCGTCATCAAGCACCTGCAGCAGCACATTAAAGACATCAGGGTGCGCTTTTTCAATTTCGTCAAACAAAATCACCTGATAAGGCCGCCGCCGCACCGCTTCCGTCAGCGCACCGCCCTCTTCATAGCCGACATAGCCGGGAGGCGCGCCAATCAGCCGGGCCACAGAATGCTTTTCCATAAATTCCGACATATCCAGCCGCACCATTGCCGTTTCGTCCTGAAAGAGAAAATCGGCCAAGGCTTTGGTCAGCTCCGTCTTGCCCACGCCGGTCGGCCCTAAAAAGATAAAAGAGCCAATCGGCCGGTTGGGGTCTTGCAGGCCGGCGCGCGCCCGGCGCACTGCGCGGGAAACCGCAGCCACCGCTTCCTGCTGGCCGATAACCCGCTTGCCCAGCTCATCTTCCATACGCAGCAGCCTTTCCCGCTCACCTTCCAGCATGGCATCGACCGGAATGCCCGTCCAGCGGGAAATGACCTGAGCAATATGCTCACTGGAGACGGTTTCTTCCACCATGGAAGTAGCGCTTTGTTTATTTTCCGCCTGTTTCAGCTCTTTTTCCAGATCGGGGATTTTGCCATAAGCCAGCTCGCCCGCCTTTTGCAGATCGCCATTGCGCTGAGCAATCGCCAGCGCATTGCGGGCTTGATCCAGCTCTTTCTTCAAATTGGCGGTATGGCCCAGCTTCTGCTTTTCCGCCTGCCATTTCACCGTAATAGCGTGCGACTGCTCTTCCAGCTCGGCCAGCTCTTCTTCCAGCCGCTTCAGGCGGTCTTTTGACGCTTGATCTTTTTCCTTTTTCAGCGCCTCGCGCTCAATTTTCAACTGCAAAATGCGGCGGTCAATTTCGTCCAGCTCTTCCGGCTTGGAATCCACCTGCATGCGCAGGCGCGAAGCCGCTTCATCAACCAGATCAATGGCTTTATCCGGCAAAAAGCGGTCGGTTATATAGCGGTTGGATAAAGTCGCCGCCGAAACCAGGGCGGAATCTGAGACGCGCACTTTATGGTGCTGCTCATATTTTTCCTTAATGCCGCGCAAAATGGAAATTGTGTCGGCGACAGTCGGCTCATCAACAAAAACCGGCTGGAAGCGCCGCGCCAAAGCAGCATCTTTTTCAACATATTTGCGATATTCGTCTAATGTTGTAGCGCCAACGCAATGCAGCTCACCGCGCGCCAAAGCCGGCTTGAGCAGATTTGAGGCGTCCATCGCCCCGTCTGTCTTGCCGGCGCCGACCAGCGTGTGCATTTCATCAATAAACAGGATAATCCGGCCATTGGCGGCGCTGACTTCCGCCAAAACCGCTTTCAGCCTTTCTTCAAACTCACCGCGATATTTAGCCCCGGCAATCATCGCCCCCAAATCCAGCGCCAGCAGGCTTTTATCGCGCAGGCTTTCCGGCACATCGCCATTGACAATGCGCAGGGCCAGCCCTTCAACAATCGCCGTTTTGCCGACACCCGGCTCACCAATCAGCACCGGATTATTTTTAGTGCGGCGCGACAAGACTTGTATAGTGCGGCGGATCTCCTCATCACGGCCGATAACCGGGTCAAGCCGGCCGGCCTCGGCCTCGGCGGTTAAATCGCGGGCATATTTCTTCAGCGCATCATATTGCCCCTCGGCGGAAGCAGAATTGGCGGTGCGGCCCTTGCGCAAATCGTTAATCACCCGGTTGAGCGCCACCGGCGTCAGCTTGCCCTTGGCCAGAATATCGGCGGTTTTGGCCGCTTTCTCCTGCAGCAAGGCCTGTAACAGCCGCTCAACGGTTACATAGGAATCGCCGGCTTTTTCCGCCAGTTTTTCGGCATTATCCAGCACTTTGGCCAAAGGCGGCGCCAGATATAGGCCGCCGGAGCCGCCTTCCACCTTGGGCAGGCCGGCCAAAGCGGCATTAAGCGCCGTTTTTATATCGGCCAGATTACCGCCGGCGCGCTCAATCAGGCCGGCGCACAGGCCTTCATTATCGTCCAGCAGCACTTTGAGCAAATGCTCCGGCAAAAACTGCTGATTATCATGCGCCAGCGCATAATTTTGCGCCGCCTGGATAAAACCCTGCACCCGCTCAGTATATTTTTCAGCTTTCATAAAACCACTCCTCTTCTGCGCCGCCTCTTTGCGGCACTTTGGCGCTGTGCAGCGCCCGGCCCGGCCTGCAAATATGCGCGGCCAAACCCGCCTGCCTTTCATGGCAGAAAAATCTCTTCACCTTTCAGGATATGGGAAAACAGAAATAAAAAAACAAGGGATTTATAAAAACAGGCTTATTATTATTTGTATTGACAAATACTATACAAAATTATAGCATTTTGCCTTGTGAAAGTAGCTTGCCGGCAAGAAAGAAAACTGATGACAGCCCTGCGCAAAACAAAAACACTCAGCCTGCGCATGACCGCCGAGGATATGGATCTCATTTCCAGAGCGGCAAAAGCGGCCAACAAATCGGTCAGCGCCTTTGTCAGTGAGGTTTCGCGCCGCCGCGCCCAGGATACATTACTGGATCAGCGCTTTTTTACCCTTGATGAGAAAGATTTTAACTGGCTGAAAGAGCAGATGGATAACCCTCCTGAGCCGGCTAAAGAGGCTCTCAATCGCTTCAAAAATGTAAAGCAGAAATGGGTGAAGCAAGATGGCGCTTAGTTCCATCATGCCGCTCACTCCCCAGCATAAAACAGGAAATTTTGATTGCGGCGAAGAAGCGCTTAATATTTGGCTGCGCGAAACCGCGCTGAGCAATCAGCAAAAATATTATGCAAGCAGCTATGTTATTACGGATAACGAGCAACAGATTATCGCCTATTATGCGCTGTGCACAAGCATGATTTATAAACAGGATATGCCGCGCCGCCTGCACGATAACAGCGCGCCGCGCGAGCTGCCGGCTATTTTGCTGGCGCGTCTGGGGGTTGATAAAGCTTTTCAAAAGCAGCGTCTGGGCGGATATTTACTCTTGGACGCTTTCAAAAGAACGGCTCAGGCGGCACAGATAAGCGCTGCTCGAGTGCTCATCACCCACCCAATACATAGCCAGGCAGAAAATTTCTACCTTAAGCATGGTTTTTTAAAATTAAGGGGGAATAAAGAAGCCTTATTTATCCCTTTGGCTGTTATCACCGCCATTTTAAGGCAGAGCTGATTTACTCGGCTCTTCATATTTTGATTACCCCCCGTATCGGGTGCAACCTAAATGGTTATTCCCCCTCCTCATCAAGCTTGGGGCCGGGGATATAATAGCGGCCGGAAAGCCAGCGATTAAGGTCAAGGCTGCGGCAGCGATTGGAGCAAAAAGGGTAAAAGGCGCGCTGGGACGGCCTGCCGCATTCCGGGCATTTTACCGGCGCCCGCAACGGCGCAACATTATCCCCCGCCTGTGCCGTTTTAGCTTTTGCCCGCTTATCTGCCACCATTATTCACTGCTCACACTCTGATTTATAGCAATTTCCTGCCTTGCATAGCATTAAAGACAGCCTTAATCAAAGCCGCTATGCTCCCCCGCCTGCTGAAACGGCAAGCCTTAAAGGGCGAAAACCCTTTCGCGGCCGCGCGCTTCCCGCTCCTCAGCCGCCGCCGCTAAAAGCCGGCTGTCAGGCACCGCCGCCGCTTACTTTACCGCCGCCGCCGGCCTCACACCTAGCAGAGCGGGTTGTTTTGCCACACTTCAAACAGCGGGTAATTTTGCGCCAGCAGCAAATCATAAGTATTGGCCATATCCAGCCCGACAATGGCGCTGTAAGAGCCGACCAGGCGGAGCATAAAATTGCCCGCCCGCCCCTGCACGGCATAGCCGCCGGCCTTGCCCTGCCATTCCTGCGAGGCCAGATAAGCGGCAATCGTCTGCGGCCGCAACAGGGCAAAGCGCACCCGGCTTTCACTCAGGCGATGGTGAATCTTGTCTTTGGCATTAACCAGACTCACTGCGGTATAGACCTTATGCGTCCGCCCGGAAAGCAGGCGCAAACAATCGCGCGCTTCTTCCTCGGTTTCCGCTTTTGGCAAGGCTGTCCGCCCCACCGCCACCACGGTATCGGCGGCCAGAATCAGCGCCTTTTCCAGCCCCGGCACCGGACGCACCGCCTGCCGGGCGGCTTCTGCCTTTTCCCGCGCCAGCCGCTTGGCCAATGAGCGCGGGTGCTCGCCTCTTTTCGGCGTCTCATCAATATCGGGAGTATGAATATGCTGCGGCACCGCGCCGATTTGCTGTAAAATCTGCAAACGGCGGGCAGAGGAAGACGCCAGCACCAAAGCCGGCCGCACCGCCGGCGAAACAGGAAAAAGCGGCGCCAGCTCCGCTATCTCGGCCCCGGCCGGCACGGCGCCGCCGGCGGCCGGCGGCGACAGCGCCTCAGGCTGTTTTGCAGCCGCGGCGGCCGCAGGCAAGGCCTGACCGGCGGCAGCCGCGGCGGCGCTTCCTGCCGCCTTATCCGCCGCTGCCGCTGCGGCAGAACGCGCTGCCGCCCCCTTTGGCGCCGCTGCCTGTTTCCCGGCTGCTGATTTTGCTTTTGCCATGCCTTGCCCCTACCCATTGCCTGAACAGCGGCGGATACACCGCGTCTGCCCGGTCAAGCCCGGTTATTTATAGCGATAGGTGATGCGCCCCTTGCTTAAATCATAAGGGGTCATTTCTACCGTCACTTTGTCCCCCGCCAGCACGCGAATGCGGTTTTTGCGCATGCGCCCGGCCGTATGGGCGATAATTTCATGGTCATTATCCAGTTTTACCCGGAACATTGCATTCGGCAATAATTCGGTAATAATGCCTGAAAACTCCAAAACTTCTTCTTTTGCCATTGAGACCCTGTTTGATTTGCCCGGCCGGCGGCCGGGGCTGTTTGCCTTTATCGCAACTCCTGCCGGAATTTATACGATATTCCTGTCTTTGTGAATAGTTATATGTTTTTTGCCGCTTTTTGCCGGGGGAATACCCCAATTTACAGCTTTCAGCGGCAAAATTTATGCGGCAACAGCCAAAGAGCGGCATAAATCCGCGCAACTCTGTCTTGCCCTGATGATAAAAGCCGTTTATAATGGCAAAAGGTTTCCCCCAAAAGTGGTTTTGCTCCACCTCCTGCTCGCCGGATAGCAAGCAGGCGAAGAGAAGGATTATATTTATGGCCAATCGTCTGTTAATGCCCAAAGCCACGGCTGTCTGGCTGGTGGATAATACGGCTCTCACTTTTGATCAGATTGCCCGGTTTTGCAGTTTGCACCCGCTGGAAGTAAAGACTATCGCCGATGGCGAGGCTGCGCAAGGCATTAAAGGCCTTAATCCGCTGACTACCGGCCAGCTCACGCGGGAGGAGATCAGCAAAGGAGAGGCAGATCCCGAGCACAAGCTGCAACTGGCGGCCGCCAAAATTACCCTGCCGGAAAAAAAGCGCCGCGGCCCGCGTTATACCCCGCTTTCCCGCCGGCAAGACCGGCCAAACGCCATTTTATGGCTGGTGCGCAACCACCCGGAATTAAAAGATACGCAAATTTCCCGCCTGGCCGGCACAACCAAATCGACCATTGAGCAGATCCGCAATCGCACGCATTGGAATGCCGCTAATCTGACACCGATGGATCCGGTCACTTTAGGGCTGTGCTCGCAGATTGATCTTGATATTGAGGTGGAGAAAGCTGCCAAAGCCCGGCCGCAGCCGGAGCCGCAAGACAGCAGCCTGCTGCCCGCCCGGGCGACAGAAAACCTGCCGGCAGAGGCAGAAATACAGGCTGATGAGGCTGAGCTGGACGAAAGCAAGGTTTTTGCCCGGCTTTCTTCTCTCGGCAGCGAGGCGGAAAAAACAGACAAGCCGGAATAAGGCTTGTCACACAGCCCCTGCCTGACAGTAGTGTAACAAAAAGCATTGACAATGCAGGTGCACACTGCTAGCTTAGCAGATAAAGAATGTAGTCCTCTCTTATCTTACAAAGTTCGGACGCCTCAGATGGTGCGAGGCCGGGAAGTTAAGATGACACTGCAGGAAGCAAAACGCCTGTATCTCACAGAGTTGAGATACGGGCGTTTTGCTGTGTATAAGGGGAAGCCGGTGAAAAAAGCGCTGTCGCTGGAAGAGCAGATCCATTTTATCAAAAGCCTGTCTATAAAAATTGATGATGAACCGGCGGCGCGCAAATATTTGCTCAATATCAGCCTGTGTCATTTAAAAGCCTATTGGCTGTCTGTTCCCCGCGACATTCCTGACCGGAATTTTGATGAGCTGGCCCGGCTTTATGAATGGGATTACCGCTTAAAACAGCTCATTCTGGCCGCGATTGCGCCGATTGAGCTTTCTGTCCGCGCTATCTGGATACAGGTGCTGACAGATGCCAAAAAGCATTATCATGCTTTGAGCTATACCGACCCGAATCTCTATCAGAATGCTGCCCAATTCCAGACCTTACAGCGGGATATGCAAGGAGCCTTGCAAAAAAACGGCAACGCCTTGCCTTATATGCAAAAATACAGCGCCACAGCAATGCCGCCTGTCTGGAAAATGTCGGAAATCCTGTCTTTCGGCCTGCTGTCGCGCTTAATCGCTGCTTCAAAAAGCGGCAATGCAATCGCACAACGCTATTACCTTGATAACAGGTTTCGTAAAATTCTGCATAATCTTGTCAAGACGCGCAATATTTGCGCTCATCATGGTATTTTGTGGAATTACACAGGGGAAGCGCTTAATTTGCAAAAATGCGCCAAGGCAGCGATACTGACAAACTCTCTGCCGGGAAACGGCCGGCTGGCCGCAGTGAAACTTTATACAATCGGTTGTTTTTGCGCCTATTTCTTAAAACTTATCGCCGGTGATCCTAACTATCGTAACTGGAAAGCCGCTTTTAAAGGCCATATAGACGCCGCGCCGGCCTGGGTGCCGCTTGCCGCTATGGGCTTCCCGCCCCGCTGGCAGACGCAGCCATTGTGGCAATGAAGCAATGCCGGACGGCGGTGCCAAAGCGCCCGCTTTTGTCAATTCCGGGTGAGCTTTTTATAGCTGCGGCGGCTTTTTTCATACCGCCCAGCCTCTTGCCGCACAACCCGGCCGGCACCTGGTCAGGCCTTGCCGGTGCCCGGTCAACCGGCAGCATTGGCAGCTCCAGACAAACCGCCGGCAAATCCCGCCGCGTCTGAATAACATGCCGCGCAGCTTCCCCGCCGCGCCGGACTATGCGCCCCGGCCTGCCTCAGCTTTCCTCACCAAAGCGGGTTTGCACCAGCTCAGCCAGCGCCTGCAAAGCCTGTTTGGCCTGACGGCCATGCGCGCGGACAGTGATCACACTGCCGGGGCCGGCCGCCAGCATCATCAGCCCCATAATCGAATCTCCCCCTACTTGCACGCCGTCTTTTTCTACCTTTACTTCGGCGTCAAAACGGTCGACAAGCCGCACAAAACGGGCGGAAGCGCGCGCATGCAGGCCCAGCCTGTTACAAATCTCCAGCTCGCGGCTTAATTCTTTATGCGTCATTATGCCTTGCCGTTCTGAATGATGAATAGCCCTGCCAGCGGAACAGGAAACAGCGGCCGGCGCCAGCCGCCCTGTTATTTTTATCGCCGGGGCGGCGCGCGCGCAAGCGGCTTTTGCTAGCCTTCTTCATTATTCAAAATCATACTCGGCACATTGATATATTTGCGCCCGGCTTCCTGCGCCGCTTTCAGGGCGTTGCTTATAGTCTCTGTCTTGCGCACACTGGTAAGCTTTATCAACATTGGCAGGTTAACCCCGGCAATAATTTCCACCTTGCCTTCCTGCATGGTAGAAATAGCCAGGTTAGACGGCGTGCCGCCAAACATATCGGTAATAATAATGACGCCCTGGCCGTCTTCCACCTGCCGCACCGCCGCCAGAATATCCTCGCGGCGATTATCCATATTATCTTCTGAGTCAATGCTCACAGCGGCAAATTTTTCTTGCGGCCCCACAACATGAACCACAGCATGCAAAAATTCTTCCGCCAGCCGGCCATGCGTTACCAGCACCAGTCCAATCATAAAAATCCCCGTCACAGAAGAAAGCGCCTATAAGCCTGCCCCTCTTTCTTCTTATATATATTTTAAATCACATCTCGCCGCTATTACCAAGTTTTTATTTTGGCCGGCCCGGCGGCAGCAACAGGAAAATCTCTGCAAGGCGTTATTCACCCGGCGCAACAGCGGCAAAAGCCGCGGATCATATAATCAGCCCGGCTTTTCCTTGTAAGGCCGCTTGAACAAACGCGCTTCAACAGCCTGACACAAAGCCAGGATATCGGCTTTGCCTGCTTCCGGCAGTTTTAACAAAGGCAGGCAGGCAGCCGCCCCCCGCCATATATGCCCCTGCGGGTAACGCTCGCCCGCCCCGGCCAGCTCTACCGCCAGATCAAGCCGCACAGAGCGCTCATACGGCATTTGAAAAATGCCGGCGCCGCGAATTTCCAAAGCGCCGGCCAGATGCGGCGGGTTTTCCGCATAAACAAGGCCGCCTTCATAGCGCAGGCGGCTATAATCATCGCCAATCAGGGCGGCCGTGCGGCCGAATAAGGCAGCGCGCTCCAGCAAAGCCAGCGTCAGGGCAGATTTCCCCGCTCCGGCCGCGCCAAAAAGCAACAGGCCATATTCTCCCAGCCGCAGACTATTGGCCTTTATCAGGCCGCCGCCCGCCGCCCGGCTGTTATCGCCCGGCGGCGCTTTATCTCTTGTCGCCATGCCTGCTGCTCCTGTTTGCCGCCCGGCCTGAGGCAGCGCCGCTGCCGGCCGGCGCGCCGCGGCGCGGTTTCAACCCGGCAGCGCCGGCAATGTAATGATAAAGCGCGCCCCGCAGCAATGCTGCTCATCATGCGGCATAAAAATATTTTCCGCCGTCAAACTGCCATTATGGGCTTCCACAATCTGGCGGGAGATAGAAAGCCCCAGGCCGGAATTCTGGCCAAAAGCCTCATTCCCCGGGCGATCCGTATAAAAACGCTCAAAAATACGGTCAATATTTTCTGCCTTAATGCCGGGGCCATTGTCTTCTACCGTAATAATAACGGCAGAATCCCGCTGTTTTACATGAATCTGAATACGCCCGCCTTCCTCCGGGACAAAAGAGCGGGCATTTTCCACCAGATTAGAGATAACCTGCCCCAGCCGCAATTCATAGCCGCCAACGCGATAATGCCGGCCGCCGGGCAGCGGCTCAACCGTAAAATCCATCACCGCCTGACGGCGATTTTTGCGCACTTCCCGCGCGGCGCGCACCAGATTGCCCAGCAGCTTTTCCAGATTCACCGGCCGCGCCTCTTCCCGCGCCAGTTCGGCGTCCAGCCGGGAAGCGCCGGCAATATCGGTTATCAGCCGATCCAGCCGGCGCACATCATGGCCGATAATATCAACCAGAACCTGCCGCGCTTCCTCGGCCTGCGCCAGCGGCAAAGCTTCCACCGCGCTGCGCAATGAAGTCAGCGGGTTTTTCAGCTCATGGCTGACATCGGCGGCAAAGCTCTCAATCGCCTCAATCCGCGCATAAAGCGCATCGGTCATTTGGCCGATAGAAACCGATAAATGGCCGATTTCATCACGCCGGGCCGAATAATCGGGGATCTTAACCCGGCTTTTGGTGCCAAAGCGCACCCTTTGCGCCGCATCGGACAAACGCCGCAGCGGCGTGGCTACGGTAGAGGCCAGCAAAAGCGACAAAACCAGCATAACCAAAGCAATCACCGAGAAAATTTTAAAAATACTGTGCCGCTCAGCGCGGACAATATCATCAATATCCGACCCGGCAGTGGATAACAGCAAAACCCCTAAAACCGCATGATAACGCTGTATCGGCACAGCGACAGAAACAACCAGCTCCCCCTGGCGATTGCGGCTTTGCGCGGTCATCACATTGCCCAGCATGGCGCTGGCCACTTCCCTTTTCACCTGACCGGGGCTATTCCGGCTGCCGGCATAAGGCATAGAATCTGCGCCGAAGACAGAATGATGCCCCCATTCATAAAGCCGCCGCCACAGGCCGGCCTTTTCTTCTGCTATCGGCGGCAAATTATAGCTGGCGATCCGCCCGTCTGAATAAAGCCGGCGGGAGTCCAGCAATATATTGGCATCACGATCATAAATAACGGCGCGCGTTACAGCGGGGGAAATAACACGGCGCAAAATCAGCGCCACCCGCTCGGAATCAATAGGGAAATACCATGTCTCTACCATATCGTGCCGGCCCGGCGCGCTCTCCGGCTGCACATAAACCATGCCGGGGTCTACAGTCGCCGAAGCGGCAATAGCCCCGGCAATAATACGCCCCTGTATGCGCAGGCTTTCCATTTTGGCTTCTATCAGCCCGTCACGAAAACGGTTGAGATACATAATAGCCGCCACCAGAGCGCATAAAGCCGCCAGGTTTAAAATCACAATGCGCCGTGTCAGGCTGGAAAACAGGATTTGCTCAAACAAAGCGCTGCTGCGGCCGTAAATACGGCCCAAACGCTGCATAGCGCGGCGCCGGCACCAGCGGGCGCCATAGCGCAAACCGCGCTTTCTGCCCGGCAGCTCCGTTCCGGCCGCGGCCTTCGCCGCCCCGGGCGCCTTTGCTGCGCCGGCCGTTTTTTCGTCAGCAGCTTCAGCCGCCGCCGCGCCGCCTGCGGCCGCAGCGGCGCCGGTTCCGCCGGCCGCTTTTGGCCGGCCGCCGCAATATTTTTTTATCAATGTGCCGAATCTACCCAAATCCTGCTATTCCCACAGAAAGCCGCCGCTCTGAAAAGCGGCAAAGCCCGGCACGCGCGAACGCAAGCGCGCAAACCGCATCGCCGCCCGGCCAAGGCCGTTTTGACAAAACCCGCCCGGCTGCGCCCGGCGCAGCCGTCAAAGCAGCTCCGGCCGCCGCGGCAGCCGCAAAAGCAGCGGCCGGCTTCACGCTTCGCGAAAGCGATAGCCCACGCCGTAAAGCGTTTCAATCATTTCAAAATCATCGTCCGTTATTTTGAACTTTTTGCGCAGGCGTTTAATATGGCTGTCAATCGTGCGGTCATCAACATAAACCTGATCATCATAAGCGGCGTCCATCAGGGCATCGCGGCTTTTAACCACGCCGGGGCGCTGCGCCAGGCTTTGCAAAATCAGAAATTCCGTAACGGTCAGGCTGACCGGCCGCCCCTTCCAGGTGCAAATATGCCGCTCAGAATCCATCACCAGATCACCGCGCTCCAGCAGCGCCGCCGGATTGGCCGCCGCCTCCGGCCCGGCCTCGGCCTTGCTTTCACGCGCGCCGGCGCGGCGCAAAACCGCTTTAACCCGCTCAACCAGCAGCCTTTGGGAAAACGGCTTGGTGATAAAATCATCAGCGCCCATTTTCAGGCCGAATAATTCATCAATTTCATCATCTTTTGAGGTGAGAAAAATCACCGGCAAATTGCTCTTTTCGCGCAGGCGGCGCAACAGCTCCATACCGTCCATGCGCGGCATTTTAATATCCAGCACCGCCAGATTGGGCGGGCTGGCCGCCAGCCCTTCCAGCGCCGAAGCGCCGTCTGTATAGGTTTCCACCTTATAGCCTTCCGCTTCCAGCACAATAGAGACAGAAGCCAGAATATTGCGATCATCATCAACAAGGGCAACGCGTTGCACCGGCGCGAGTTTATCTTTCATATCACTGCTTCCTTGCTTTGCCGCCGGCCGGCCCGGCGCGCGGCGGCCGCGGCTCCTGCCTGTATCGGGCTTTTTCCTGCCGGAGCGCTGCCTTGCGCCGCACAGGCAAGAGGTTCATTATACTACTGTTCCCGCCTATATTAAGGCAAAGCACGGCACAAAACAAGGCGGCAGGAGCGGCAGCGGCCCAGCTATAAAAACAGCCGCTTTTTAGCCCTTTTTGCCGCTCAGCCGCCTGTCACTCCCCCTTTTACAGCTCTTATTATAGTTTATAAAATATAAATATGTATATAATTTTATTTATTATTTATATTTTTACAATTTCTGTTAAGTATTTCTTTACAATAGCCATATTCTTCCCTTGAAATTGATACGGATACTCTAATTCTGCTTATAGCTGGAGCTGTTTCCCGCCTTTGTCCGCCCCGCATTTTACAGGCAGTTTATTATGAGTCTTGTGCATTTTGTCAAAATTACGGGCAAGGATTTAACCGGCAAAAGGCAGCCCCCTACAGCAGCGGTTTTGAAGCGGGATATGGATTCCTATAATCTGGGCACGGAGCGCATAAGGCTGCAAATTAGCGGCGATACGGTTATTTTGCGCGGCGCTATTGCCAGCCGCGGCGCTTTTGAAAAAATGATTATAGCGGCGGGCAATATTCTGGGCATTGCGGCAGTTGATGCCCGGCCGGTTACAATAAGGGAAGCAGGCTGTGACACCGGCATTACCTGCTGCGGCCGGCTGGTTTATTATGTTGTCAAATATGGCGATACTTTATCGCATATTGCCGAAAAGCTTTACGGCCGCGGCTTTGGCGGCAAAGGCGGCCTGATTTTTGAGGCCAATCGCCCCATGCTGCGGGTGCCGAGCACGATCTTCCCCGGTCAGCTGCTGCGCATTCCCGCTTTGCCGCAATGGCGCTGATCCCGGTCAGGAATTATCATAAAACAAGCGCACCAGCGGCTCATTGATATAATAATTATTGCGGCCGATTGTATGTTTTGTAACAAAGCCCTTTGCCGCCAGTTCGTCCAGATATTTGGCCGCCGTCTGGCGGGATTTCTTTAAATCTTTGGCCATATATTCCGTCCGCGTATAAGGGTGGCGAAACATATTATTCAACAAATCCTGTGAATAAAGATGCGGCAATTCCTCCCGCAATCTTTTTTTCATCGCCGCCATTTGCGCGCGCATATGCTCTATCAGCTTCAGGGTCGCCTGCGCGGTTTTATCAACAGCATTTAAAATATATAATATCCACGGCTCCCATTCCCCTTTATCTCTTACGCCTTGCAGCAGGCGGTAATATTCATCTTTTGAGCTATTGATAGCCCGGCTTAAATATAATATCGGAATATCCAGCAGCCCCGTGCGGGTTACATAAAGAATATTTAAAATACGGCCAATCCTGCCATTACCGTCTGAGAACGGGTGGATACTCTCAAACTGGTGATGAATCAAAGCCATTTTTAGCAAAGGATCGGCCGCAGAGAGAGAATCCTCATTGATAAACTGTAATAATTTATCCATAGCCTGCTCTATAGCGCGCTTGTCCTGCGGCGGGATATAGACATTTTCTCCTGTTCGGTCATTTCTTAAAACAGTTCCCGGCGTCTGCCGGTAACCGCCGCTATGCCCCTTCAAAATTTGGAACATATCGGTAATAGCCGTATTGCTGATAATATTGCGCTGCTCTTTCAGGGCGCGGAAGCCGGAGAGCAACGCATCGCGATAATGGGTAACCTCTTTTACCGCGGCCGATTCAGGATTGCGCGGCAATAATTCGGCGCGGAAAAGCTCGTCCTGCGTTGTAACAATATTCTCAATTTCTGAGCTGACTTTTGCTTCCTGCAATACCAGGCTGTCAATTAAAATCCCCTGATTTGGGATAATTTCAGCCCGGCCTTTTAGCTCAGCCAAAGATTTATGCGCGGCAATAAGCGCTTTTAACACTTTAGGCGTCTCTAAATCCGGCAATGCAGCCAGATCCGGCAAAAGATAAACAGGGCGTAACATAGCAGACCTTATAGCACGAAATAGGCCGATTTTTTAACATATTGAACGCCATATGTTAAAAAAAAGCGATTTTCTTAACATATAAAACCGGATATGTTAAAAATACAGGCTATTCCTGACATATATTAAGGTGCAAAGGCGGCCTGCCTGCGATCTGGCGGCGCTGCCGCCAGGGCGCAGCGCAACAGGCCATGCGGAAGCCCTGCCCGCGCCGCCCGCCTGAGCCGCCGGCAGCGGGCTTTAGCGCACCACAATAGGCGTGCCGGCGGGAACACGGCCGTAAAGATCGATAATATCCTGATTTATCAGCCGAATACAGCCGGAAGAAACGGAGTTGCCGATCGACCACCATTCCGGCGAGCCATGAATACGATAACCCGTATCGCTGTTTTTGCCCTGCGCATTTTTGCGATAAATATAAAAAGCGCGCGCCCCCAGCGGGTTCATCAGGCCCGGCTCCATGCCGTTTTTATATTTGATCAGCTCCGGCTGGCGGCTAATCATCTCACGCGGCGGCGTCCAGCGCGGCCATTCTTTTTTATACTGCACATGCGCCCGGCCAGACCATTCAAAACCCTGTTTGCCAACCCCGACCCCGTAGCGCACGGCATCGCCGTCCGGCAAAGTATAATACAGAAAATGCGCATTTGTATCAATCACAACCGTGCCCGGACGCTCGCCGGTTGTATTGGGCACCAACTGGCGGCGAAACTGCGGCGGCACACGCATATAAGGCACGGCAGGAATATCAAAACCGCCATCATACATAGCGCCATACATTTCAGCCGAGCCGGATATATTAGAATCCACCCCGATTTCAGGTCGCATCGGCGCCTGGCCGCCAACAGGGCTGTTAACCCCCGGCACTGAACAGCCGCCAAGCCCGGCCGACACGGCAGAAAGGGCGGAAAAGCACAAAAATTGTCTTCGAGAAAGCGGAAAAGAGGTTTTTGACATAGAACGCACAACCACAATTTTACTATAATTTTTTCGGGCGCCGGCCCGGTTTGCCGCCAGGCAGCGGCGCTATCACGCTGTTTGAAACATAAAAGCGCGGCACACAGCCGGCCATAAGAATTTCATGCGGCTTTCAAAAATAAAAGCCGGCTCATCATAAAACCGTTCTCTTACAAAAGCGTTAAAAGCTGCTTTTGCTCTCGCCAGCCGGGCAGAGAGACCGACAAAGCCGCCATTCACCCGCCGCCGGCCGGCCATAGCGCCGCGCCTCAGGCAAGAGAATAAACAGCCGCGCCGCAGCCGCCTGTGACGGCGTCTTATCCGTATATATATATGCGCTAAAACAGCCGGACAGACCCCGCCGCCGGCAAAATTAACTGGAGCGGGCGAAGGGATTCGAACCCTCGACCCCAACCTTGGCAAGGTTGTGCTCTACCCCTGAGCTACACCCGCTCACGCCACATAAAACCGCGGCCGCACCCGGCAAAGCCGCGCCGCTTTATGTGCTGCCTGTATGGCGCAAGACAAAAAAAATTGCAACACAAAAATTTACTTTTTTTGCATTTTTTCTGCACAAATTTTGTAAGTGCCGGAAGCCGGCGGCCGCAGCCGCGCCGGCCGGCGCGCCAGAAACCGGACGCGCAAAATTCAAAGCGGCGGAATTTTACCCAGTTTGATAAAACCGATGCGCATATGGCTGCCCATAATATCCAGAACCAGTTGCGGCTCGCCTTTGTCATTTTTCGGCATAGAATTCAGGACAAAAAACAAACTTTCCAGATTATCCGCCTGCGCGGGGAAAACCGAGCGGATTGTTCGCAGCAGAGCCGCAGCATCAGCGATAGAAACGGTAATTTTGCCGTTTATGCGCCCGTCAGGCGTTATCGCAAGCGGGCCGGATAAAGAAAAGCCGCCGCCATCGGCAAATGTCAAAACCAGCTTTTTGATATGAAGCGACTGCCCCCGGAGCCAGCTCGTCCCCGCCTGATGCAATAATTGCGGCAAACGGGCATAAAAAGCCTCTGCCCGGTCGCCGATAATCTCCAGAGAACCATCAGCTTTCGGCAGAGCGGCGCGCCCGCCGGGGAAGATATAAGGCAGCAGCAAATCATTAAAAGACAGCGTAAAGACAGCTTTGTCGCCATTCCGTTTTTTACTGCCCAGGCGGATAAAATCGGCCGTAAGCGGCGCCGGCGGCGGTAAAAAGGGCAAATTGCCGATAGACAGACTTTCTGCGCTTATCGTAATATTGCGCGGCGGCGCGGCGGCGCAATCGCCCTCGCATTGCAATTTCTGCCAGTCTGCCGTAATGGGCCGGCTGCCCGGCAGCTCCAGCACCGCCGGCGCTCCTATTTCCGCCAGCAGCCAATGCGGCGCATAAACCGGCGCCCCGGCGGTTAAATACGCGCTGCGAAACGCCGGCGCTCCGGCTTTGCCGCTCATGATCTGCCCGCCATGCCGGCCTGTTTTTTCTGCTGCGGCGCTGCTTTGCTGCGCAACCGACAAGCCGATGCACGATATGCTGACACGCAGCGGATAACCGCTTTTTTGCAAATCCCGGCAGCGAATATCCACCCCGTTCAGCGCCGCCCGGCCAATAGCGGCCGCGAGCTTGTCAGCCGCCCGGTCGGCTATAAAATACCACAAACCGCTATAAACAGCGGCCGCCAGCGCCAGCAGCAGCGCTATCAGGCGGTTCCGGCGGCGTTTGCGGCGATATGAAGGCTTTCCCTGCTCATTATTGTGCGGCATTAACTCCTGCTTTCCCAATCTTGCGGCTTTTGCCCGGCCCGGCTCTGCCGGGCAAGCAAGTTTGAGATAAAAGCGCCGGCAAAACAAGCGGATTTTACCGGCAAAGCACATAAAAATAGCAGAAAGCCGCTTTTATCTGCCGCAGCGGCAGATTATAAGGAAAGAAACAGCCCGGCATTTTCCGGCGGAATGAAACAAATGACAGAAGCCTTTTGGATTTTCGGCTACGGCTCTTTAATGTGGAACCCCGGCTTTGCCTATAATGAGGCGCAGCCGGCCCGGCTTGTCGGCTATCACCGCAGCCTGTGCATTTATTCTCACCATCATCGCGGCACCAAAGAACAGCCGGGGCTGGTTATGGGGCTTAACCCCGGCGGCTCCTGCTGCGGCATGGCTTTTTATGTTGACAAAGCCCGCGCGGCAGACACATATCGCTATTTGCTGCAGCGGGAACAGGCAGAGAACAGCTATCAGGAAAAGCGTATTGCCCTGCGGCTTGGCAGCGGGCAAGAGGTGGAAGCGCTGGTTTTTGTTGCCAATCGCGATCATGCCCTGTTTGCCGGCCGTTTATCGGCCGCGGCCATTGCCGGCATTGTCGCCCCGGCCTGCGGCGTGGCCGGCAGCAATCAGGCTTATGTCGCCAATACGGTCGCCGCTTTGCGCCGGCTCAATATTCATGAGCCGCAACTGGAAGCCGTGCTGCACAAGCTGTTGCAAACCGAAAACCGGCAGAAAAAATAGCCCCCGACAGTATAGAGGCGCAAATATTTTTCTTGCTTTTTTATTTTTTCTGTTTTAGGATAACGGCAATAGTTCCCCCCCACGCTTATGGATATGGCATATATTTGTGGCGCACCAGGGGGGGACTTTTTTGTAAAGGTAATGAGCGGCGGGACCATGGGGAAAGTTTTTGCCAAACCGGCTTTGTCTCCTGCCGGGCAAATAGCCCATCTTAAACGCAAAAAACTGCATATTACCAATGAAGCAGCAGCACAGCATGCTCTCACCCATATTGGCTATTATCATCTAAGCGCTTACTGGTTTCCCTATAAAATATCAGCCGGAGCTTCGCGCGCCTTTCGCCCCGGCACAGATTTTGCTGAAATTGTCAGACTCTATGAATTTGACCGCAGCTTAAAATTGCTGCTTATGGCCGCCATAGAGCGGATTGAAATCGCTGTCCGAGAAAGTTTCGTGCGCTCTATGAGCCTGAAATATGGCGCTCACGGTTATTTAGACTGGCAGCATTACAAGACTGCCGCCCCTTTGGCAAAAATCATCAATGATACAAACAGAGAATTGCAGAAACCCAATAACCTCTTTACCCGGCATTATAAACAGGTTTATGACAGGCCGCTCCTGCCGCCTTTATGGATAATGGCTGAGCTTCTTACTTTCGGCACATTGTCAAAATTGGCGGCAGATTTACGGCAGCCGGCCGACAGAAATGCCCTTGCGCGGCAATATGGTTTGGACGAAATTATATTTATGCGAATTTTACGGAGCTTATCTTATATACGCAATATTTGCGCTCATCATGGCCGTTTATGGAATCGCTCGCTGGCAACTATGCCGCCGATTGCTCAAAATCCCCGGCCTTTACGGCAAACTCTAAATGAGTCCTGCAATAATAAGATCTATAATGCGCTGGTCTATATCGCTTATTTGCTCAATAGTATTATACCGCAATCGCGCTGGAAAACAAAATTAAAGCACCTCATCAGGGCGCGGCCGGCCTATGCCGATTTAAATTCTATGGGCTTCCCGCCGGACTGGCAGTTAAAACCGCTATGGCGCTAAGCCGGCGGCGCGGCTTTAAGCCATAAGCCGGGCTATATCCATTATAATTTCTGCAGGAGCGCGGCAAAAAAGCCGTCCTGACCGGCCAGCGAAGGCTCTGCCGCCGCCATATCCGCCGGAGTTGTGCGCAAAAAGCCCTGCTCGGTTACCAGCCCGGCGGCCATGGTCTGCTGCGCCGGCGAGAGCAAAGCTTCCCCCCACAGCAGCGCCTGTATCTGCGCCGCGGTAAAAGGCAGCAGCTTCACCGCAGCTTTATGAGCCTGTAAAAAAGCGCTTATCAGCTCCTCCCCTTCTGCTTTAGCCAGCGAGCAGTTGCAAAACATAATCAGGCCGCCGCTTTTCACCAGCGGCAGGCAGGCGGCCAGCAGGCCGGCCTGCACCTGTGCCAGAGCAGCGCTATCGGCAGCGCTTTTTGTCCATATTATATCAGGGTGGCGGCGTATGGTGCCGGTGGCCGAGCAAGGCGCGTCCAGCAGCACGGCATCAAAAGGCCGAAAGCCCGGCCGGGCGGAAAAGCGGCGCATATCGCCCTGCCAAAGCAGCGCCGGCAGGCGAAGCCGCTGCATATTTTGCCGCAGGCGATCCAGACGCGGGGCAGATATATCCATAGCCGTCACCAAAGCGCCGGCGGCCGCCAGCTGCGCCGTTTTGCCGCCCGGCGCCGCACATAAATCTGCCACGCGCAGGCCTTTTATATCGCCCATCAGCCGCACCGGCAGGCTGGCCGCGACATTTTGCACCCACCAGGCACCGTCTGCAAAACCCGGCAAAGCGGCAACAGCGCTCCGGCCGGCCGGCTCCTGCCCCGCCGTCTCGCCGGCCGCCGCATCAGGCTCGGCCGCCGGCCGGTTATTGGCCGCCGCCGCAAGGCGCACATTGCCAAAAGGCAAGGTCACACCGGCAAGCCGCGCCGCCCAAAAGGACGGATCTGCTTTGACCGTAATATCCAATGGCGGCCGGTGAAGCTGCGCCCGCACAATAGCCTCGGCTTTGGCCGCGCCGTAATCCGCCTTTAGCCCCTGCCAGAACCAGGACGGCACAAAAGCTGCCGCCGGCAGCGCCGCTGCATCGGCGCCTTGCGCCGCCAGACGGCGCAACAGCGCATTAACCAGGCCGCCAAAACGCCGCGCCTGCGGCTGGCGGCGGGCGCTTTCCACGGCCAGATCAATCGCCGCATGGGCCGGCACATCAAGATAAAGGATCTGCGCCGCGCCAATATGCAAAATATGCTCCAGCGCCCTTGCCCCCGGCGGCAGCGGCTTGTGCAGCAACAGCGCCAGCCGGGCAGACAACACCCCGCGATAACGCAAAGCGGCCTGTAATATAGCGCGTAATAAAGCCCGGTCGCGCCGATCAAAAGCGGCTAAAGCCTTATGGCCGCTTTTATCGTCCAGCAGCCCGTCCAGTGATGTTTTTTTGTCAATAACCGCCGCCAGCAGGCGCGCCGCCACCTGCCGCACCGCCAGCCCCGGCAAGGCGGCCGCCGCCGTATCCGCTGTTTTTTGCCGTTTGCGCGCCGGCCGGCGCGGCTGCGCCTTATCGGCTGCCGGCATAGCCGTTTTTAACCCTGCCATTATCGCCCTGCCTATATGCCCAATGGCTATTTACGCAGCCATTTCGGCCTCTTATAGCGGCTTTCCTGTGTTCTGGCCATAGCGCGGGAAAAATCATCTTCAATATCGGCATTCATGGCCCGCGCCATTTTACGCAAAGCGGCAATGCGGTTTTCTGTCGCCGGGTGGGTGGAAAATAAATTATCCGCCCCGCGCCCGCGCAAAGGGTTAATAATGAACAGCGGCGCGGTCGCCGGATTATGCTCGGCCGCCTCATTAGGGGTTTTATGCACGCCGCCGGCGATTTTTTGCAAAGCAGAGGCCAGAGCCAAAGGCTTGCCGGAAATTTCCGCCCCGCCTTTATCAGCCTCATATTCCCGCGTGCGGCTTATCGCCATTTGCACCAGCATAGCGGCAAACGGCGCCACCAGCACCGCCAGCAGCATACTGACAGCCGCCGGCCCGCTGCCCTGCCCTTCACTGTCGCGGCCGGCGCCGCGCCCGCCGGAAAACATGGCAAAATTGCCCAGCATGGAAATAGCGCCGGCAATAGTGGCGGTAACAGTCATGGTCAAAGTGTCATAATGGCGAATATGCGCCAGCTCATGCGCTATCACCCCGGCCAGCTCATCAGGCGACAGGCTGCGCAGCAGCCCGGTGGTCGCCGCTACGGCCGCATGCCGCGGGTTGCGCCCGGTGGCAAAAGCATTGGGCTGGGGATTATCCATAATATAAACCCGCGGCTGCGGCAGCGCGGCGGCGCGCGCCAGCCGGCTGACCAGCCGATAAAATTCCGGCGCGCTTTGGGCATCAACCTCGCGCGCGCCATACAGGCGCAATACCGCCTTGTCGGCATTCCAGTAAGAATAGAGATTCATAAGCGCCGCGATAAACAGCGCAACCCACATGCCGCCGACACCGCCGAGACAATAGCCGACAGCCATAAACAGCGCCGTTATAAAAGCCAGAAGCAAAGCTGTGCGGACAAAATTCATGCAGATGCGCCTTATGGTTACAGTATTTACAGGTATAGAGCCTGTTATTATAGCTCAGGCATAATAAAATAAGAGTAAAAAACCGCATGGCAAAGCTTTTTAACCGGCGCTGTTATGCCCGGCCGACAGCCGGCCGCGCCGGAACACTAAAGCAGTATGAGAGAAAACGGCGCAGATCTGGTACGCCTAAGGGGAATCGAACCCCTGTTTCCGCCGTGAGAGGGCGGCGTCCTGACCGCTAGACGATAGGCGCAAACGCGGCAGCCTGCCGCATCAGCCGGCTGCCGCGTTTATAAAGCATATCACCGCGCAAACCGCAAGCCCTTTGCGCTGCTTTCTGCCATAAAGCCGGCCTTCTCTCCCGAAAGGCGGCAGGATTAGATAAAAACCGGCAATCAACCGCCTTATGACACGCCGCCGCCGCTCTCTGCCGCCTCACAGCGCGCCGGCTGTGCCCGGCTGGTGCTTAATTTTTCTTAACCATAAAGCCATTCACCGGCAGCGGCGCTATCATGGCTAAAGTTTCTGTTAATATTCCTTATCTAGAGTTTAAGCCCGGTAATCAGCAAACGGTGAGGCTCATGAAGCGCCTTTTATCAGGCATAATGCTTATAATTCTGCTGTTCGGGTTTGGCGGCTGCGCCTCACCCCCCACGCAGATCGATAATGCCTGCGCCCTGTTGTCTCAGAAAAACGGCTTTTTCTATAATTGGGGGCGCTCGGCCAAAAAGGCTGAGCGTGAATATGGTATTCCCATGCCGGTTATTCTGGCCACTATCAATACGGAATCCGGCTTCCGGCAGCGCGCCAGACCGCCGCGGCGCAAGCTTTTGGGCTTTATCCCGTGGAAGCGGCGCTCTTCCGCCTACGGCTATGGCCAGGTGCTGGCCGGCACATGGGAGCATTATCAAAGATCTACCGGGCATTACGGCGCCCGGCGCACCAGCTTTGATGATGTCGCACAATTTATTGCCTGGTATCACCGCGGCAGCGTGGTAAAAAACAATGTCAGCCCCAATGACGCTTATGCCCTTTATCTGAATTATCATATGGGCTACACAGCCTATGCCCGCGGGCAAACAACGCCGGTTGCCGTGGCGGCGGCGCAGCGCACCCAGGCCATAGCAGGCAGCTATGACCGGCAGTTACGGCAATGCGGCCGCCGCTAGCGGCCCGGCGCCGCCGCACCGCGCAGGGCGTATATAAAAATACGGCGCCGGGAGCAAACAGGGCAAAAGCCCTGCGCTCCCGGCGCGTTAGCTGAACATATTTTTTAACAGCCGGACAAACGGCGGCCGGCCGGAGCCGCCCCGCATCTCTGGCCGGGCGGCAACAGCCCGGCGGCCGGCCGCTGTTACCAGCATTTTTGCCGGCGGCCAAAACGCTCTGTTACTATAAGCCAGCGCGCCAGCGGCGGCTCTTCCCGCACCAGCCGGGCAGGATTATTCGCCTTTGGCGGCTGTTCCCACCCCGCGCAGGGCAGAGCGGCACGATTCGCGCACCCCGCCAAGAGCAATGCACAGATCCACAGCACCCGTTTTATCCACGGCATGGTTCATATCCTTTCGCATCTGAAAAGCCGCCGCCGCCTGCCGCATATCGCGTTTTGCGCCGGCGGCATGGCCATAAAAAAAGCCGCCGGCAAAGGCGGCGGCCACAAGAACAAGGCCAATCTGCAGATGATAGCTCATAACCTGCCTTTCCCTCTATAATGCGGCCCGGCGCATACGGCGGATAAAATACCAGGCGCCGCCCACAGCGCAGAGCACCATAATCAGCGCCAAAGCCCATTGAAACGGCCCCTGCCCATCGGTAAAAGCGGCCAGCCCCGCCGCCGAGCCGGCCAAAGGCGCCACCACTTCCGGCGCCAGCAGGCGGTTTTCGCGCCGTATTTCCGCCCGCTGGGAGCTTGATGAAACAAAATCCCCCCTGGCCCACAGCCCGGCTTCGGCCGCGCGGCGGTTAACCAAACCTTCCAGCCTTTTGCCGCCGGCGTAAACATAGCGCATCAGCTCGCCCGGTACAGCCTGATAATGGCCGGCATTGATCAGCGCCGGCAGGCGTGATTTGGCAAAAGCCGCCGCGCCGATATTATAGGCAAAGGAAACCAGCGCCGAAAACTGATTATCGGCAAGCGGCGCGCTAATCAGCCGGGCCACCGCCGCTTCATAATGCTGCAAATCCTGCAATAACAGCGCTTCCGCCTGCTGCTCATCAATCACCATGCCTTTGACCACGGCCGGCGCGCCCGCCGCTGTCGTATGGCCATAGCCGATTGTCCAGGCGCCGCCCGGGCATAAATAAGCGCGCAGGCGCAGGCCTTCCCAGCGTTTTATATGGTCAAGCCCCTGAGCATTTATCTGCCTTGGCGGCGTTTGTGCCGTTTTCATAAGTGTTCTCCTTTACATAAAACCCGGCAAAAGCCGGGTTTTTCGTTAAAGTTTCCAAACAGATTCGCCGCCTTCCGGCGTATAATAAGGCAGCCGGACCGGCGGCGCATTGCCCTGGATCAAACTATGCCTCTGGCCGTCATCGGGGATTGTTACCACATATTGCGCGCTTAACCGGCTGTCGGGCAGATCAACCGTCAGGTGATACTTATCCTCCTGCTGTTGTGACTGGACAATAATGGCCGGCACCGTATTGTCGCCTACTGCGGTTATATTCATGACAAAATCCGCCCGCGCCGCGCTTATCCGAAAATAGAGCGGAACCTTGCTGGCAGAAGACAGCAGGGCAACAGAGGGCGTCACCGTTGCTCCCGCCACACTGCCGGATACGCGCGCATATAGCCGGCCGGCAATATTGTAAGGCGTGACCTTTATCACCTGCATCATGCTCGACTGCTGATAATATTCCACGCACAGGCTGTCGCTGACCATAACAGGGTGGTTTTCGGCCCATTTATCCAGCTTTAAAACATTGGATTTCCCTGCATTAGTGGCGATAACCAGGCGATAGCCGGGGCCGATATTACCGGTTATCGTCTCGCCGTTTGATAAATCTATCGCTATATTTGCCGTATCCGCCATTTATAAAATCCTGATTGCCGTGATAGAAATGCCGTTTTCTCCCGGATCGCCTTTCTCGCCTTTTTCCCCGCCGCCCGGCGCCGGCGTCACATAAGCCAGCCGGCCGTCTTTTATGCCCAGCATCTGCCCTTCTTCTCCGCCTTCACCGTTAATATACAGATTAACCTTGCCATAGCCGGAGATCGCAGCATCATTATAAGCGTCAAGCAGCACATCAAGCCGGCCCGCTTCCGCATTATCGACCTGCTCAACAGAAAAACGCGTATAATTGGTCTCTCCCGCTATTATCGCCAGATTTTCCCCGCCATAAGCGATTTCCCCGCCGGACATATTGTTAAAATCAAAAGCATCGGCGGCTTTGCCTTTCGGGTCATAAACCGGGGCCTGCATATCATCTTTGCCGCCGCCGGCCGGCAGGGGGATATCACCGCTGCCCAGCAAAGTCTGGCCGTTAACGGTTTTAAAACCGGTGGCTACTGTGGCTTTCAGCTCAGTGCCGGCTTTGGTCAAAGTGATAATCTGCTGCGTGTCGGTATTATGCGCGGCAAGTGACAAATCCTGCCAGCCAATTTCAGGCGCCAGGCCGTCTTTGCCGTCTTTACCGTCCCTGCCGTCCCGCCCGGGATCTCCCTTCTCGCCCTTTTCACCGCCGCCGCCGGCCGGCAGCGGCCGCCACACACCGTCTCCATATAACACCGCATTAGCGCCCGGCTCACCGGCGGCGGCAATATCGGCCGGGGTCACCCGGCTTTTAAAAGCCAGCGATCCTAATTCGGTTTTATACACATCACCCGCCTGATCGGCTTTTTGCCAGGCTTCTTCCGCCTGTTTTTGCGCCGCGGCAATAGCCTGTAACGGCTCATTGCCCAAAGCCAGAGTAATATCCTGAGTCAGCGCGCCGCCGCCGCTCAAACCTTCACCGGCGCGGATAAAGCGGGTCGCCGGGGCGGCATTATCGGCCTTCACCCCTTGCGCGGCGCTGGCAAAATCCTTAACCGCCGCAGCGGCGGCGCTGCCAAGGCCGGCGGGCACAACCGCCTTATCCACGGCCGTGCCTTCAATAATATCCTGCCGGCTGGCGACAGGAATTTCAAATTTATGCGAATGCTGAGGAATTGTCATCGCCTTCTCCTGTTATATCGGCTCCGGCCGCCAAACCGACAGCCAGCCAAAAAACCCCGCGCCCGCGGGCAAAGGGCGCCGGCCCGGCAGAGCTGCCCGCCGCCGGCTCGGCCCATGGCGCCGGTTGCACGGCAAAACCCGTTTTTCTCAGGCTCTCTGCGGCAATAAAAGCGACCGGCGCGCTGTCCCCTTCTGCCCCGCACAGGCTGAAAAAGGGATAATAATCGGCATTGGCAAAAGGCAGGGGGAATAAAATTTCCGGCCGGCTGCCGTTTTTATCGGCCGCCTGAAATCCGTATTGAACAAGCAGCCGGCCGGAAAGGCGGAGATAATAGCCCTGACCGGCCGCCGCCTGTGCCTGATAATGGCGGCTGTCGGCAGCGTTTTCAGCCTGGCCGGCCTGCACGGCCAGTTTTAATATTTCCGCCAGCGGCACATGCGCCAGTTGATTATGGGCATAAATCACGGCGCGGATCTTGCCGGCCTGCCGCAGGCCGCTTGCCGCCACCGGTTTTAGCATCTTATCCATTATAGCACCCTGACTGCTGCTTCAGGCCGATACGGCGCTGTCTGAAACAGCGCTGCTGCCCGGCATTGCGCTGCCGGCCGCATAAAGGCCGGGATTACGCGCTTTATAATCCGCCCAATAGGCCAGCCTGTTTTGCGCTTCCCCCAGCCGGGCCGCCGCCTGCCGGCAAGCGGCATAATCTCCCTGCTGCTGCGCGGCGGCCTGCTGCCCGGCCGCCGCCCGGCATTGTTCGTGCAGGCGGTTTATTTCCTCCTCAATAAAAGCCTTGAAAGCAGTTTCCCGGCTCATCATCTTCTCCTCATCAATATTTGATACAATAGAGCAAAGCCACATTTTGCGGCCGCGTTTCCCCGCCCAGGCGGTCATTGTCATTCAGCCCCCAATCGGTTACAAAATGGTGGGAATGCGCGCCGTCACCCATTGCTGTCTCGGTTGTATGATTGCGGGTTCGGCTGTCTACCGAATTGCCGCCATTGGCTCTTGTATAGGTCGGCAGCAAATATTGGTGGCTGTGGCCGCCGCCCCAATCCGTTGCGCCGCCATGGCGATGGCTTTCCAGCATGGCGCGTTCCCAGCCGCCCAGCGCCCGGCCGTTTTGACCGGCTATATCGCCGCGATCATCAGCCCAGCCGCGGATAAATTCGCCGCGCAAATCCGGCAGCTTAAAAGCAAGAGCCTTATCATCACCGCCAAAGCGATTGCCGATCGCCTTGTATAAAGCGGCATAATCAGCGCGCGCCACAAAAGCGCCATTGCATTTCAGCCAGCCGATCGGAGCGGAAACGCCGCAAAAAGGCGCGACAAAACCGGCCGGCACCGGCGGCGGCGGCGGCGCAAAAACCGGCGATAATAAAAACCAGGCGCCGCCGGCGCCAGAAGCGGCATTATACACACATTCATAAACGCCGCCGGGCTGCATTTCCCCGCCTTCCAGCGCTATGGCAGCGTCAAGCCCGGCTTTCAAAACCGGCCGGGCCGCCAGATTATTCAGGCTCAAAGCCGCGCCGGCGCTGTTTGCCAGTGTCGCGCGAAAGCGGATAATAAGGCCGTTAACATAACAGCGAACGGGCGAATGCGTGGTGACCGTAATCAGCGCCGCTGTGCCGCCGGCCACAATATTGCCGCCTATATCGGCCAGAAATTCGCGCAAACGCTGCATCATGGCGCGGGCGGAATTATTGATCGAGCCTGGCGGCTGGCCTTCCGCCCAGTTTATAGCGCTATCGGCATTGGCATTATCGGCCGCCTGCAGCGACCAGTCATAAATAGAACTCATCAGAATTCTCCGCAGAAGAAGAGGAGGAATAAAAAAGGAGGGCAGAATAAAGCCGCAAAGCCGCCTTGCCGGTTTTTACGCGCCGCAAAGGACGCCACGGCCCCGGCGCAAAGCGCCGGCCGGCTGCCAACGGCTCAGGTTTTCCCGGCGCAAAGGCTTTATTCTGCACTTTTCGCCTTATCCAAAAAGTGCTTTACCTGCCGCTGTTCCTGGCCCGAAACCCTGCCGGTTTCGGGGAACAGCTTATACTTTTTGCGGCTCAAAGCCGAGCTGTCCATAATCCACGCAATAAAGCCCGTCACCAGTATCCACGCGCACCGCTTCCGGTTTCAGGCGCAGCACATCTTGCGCCATCACCCGCGCCAGCGCTGTTTTTCGCCTTTATAATTAAACTCATAAAGCGGGAAACCGTTTTTGCCGCCGGCGGGGACAATATTCTCCTTGGCGCGGCGGTCACATTTGCGCGTCAAACCGCTGAGCGAACCCGCCATATTCCATGGATTATTGCTGTCACGCATAGTTGTGCTGCTCTTGCCGGTCTGTGTGCCGTAATTGCCGGCAAAACCTTGCGCCGCGTCCTGCAAATAGCCCAGCCGCCGCCAGCCTTTATCATCTTCCTCCTGCCATTTTTGCTGCTCTGCCGCCAGCCTGTCCTGCGCATTGCCGTCCACCGCCCGGCCGCCCTGTAATTGCGCGTCCGCCGCGCCGCTCCAGTTACGCAAATAATTGCCGGCGCTGTTCAAAGCGCCCTGATTGGCGCTGTCTATCTGCCCATTGGCCGCCAGCATATTTTGCATCGCCCGGTCATAATCCGCATTCAGGCCGCTCAACATCATAGAAGCGGTATTTTTGGCCAGAATATTGCTGTTGGCGCCGGAGCCGTAACGCCCTGCCCCCGCCATTTGGCTATTGACCCTGGCCGCCATATCATTAACCGCCGCATTTAACTGCTCGCGATAATAAGGATTGCCCTGCTGCAAATAGCTGCCGGAGGCCATATCGGCCAGATTGCTTTGCGCCGCCGTTTTTTGCCCCAGCAGGCCCTGCAAAGCCGGATTGCCGAAACCGTCCAGCGCCTGCTGCAAACCGTGCAGGCCGCTTTGCGTTTCCTTGCTTAAATCGGCCACTCTCTGGCCCTGATAAACATTCCCCCCCTGGCCGGATTGATAAAGATTTTGCGCATCTTGCGCCCCCTGGCGGAAAAGCGGCGCCGCCCAGGCCGGGGGCTTGCTTGTCTGCACTGAAGTTTGCGTTTGTTTCCTGCTGCTGCCGCCCATTTTAAAGCTCCTTTGTGTATTTTACCGTTGCAATTTTATAGCCGCAGCGCGCCAAAGCCCGGTTCCAGCCCAAACGGCCGCAAGGGCAAATAGCCGCCGCTCCCTGCCGGCGGGCAAAATCTTCCAGCCGCGGCAACAGCGCCGTCAGGGCAAGCGCGCCTTCTCCCGCCAGCTCCAGCACTAAAAGCCGCTTTTTGCCGGCGGCTGTTATTTCCATCTCAGTGGCCAGAAAAGCAATAAACGCCGCCTGCTCATCTGTAATCAGCCATAAATCGGCAATGCCGCGCGCTATATTTTCGGCCAGCGCCGCCGGCGCCACATCATCGGGGAAACGGGCGGCAAGCTTGTTCACGGCTGCCGTCAAAGCCTGATTATACGGTGCCAGGCGGGCATAAGGCCAATCCCGCACATAATGAAGAACATAGCTCATCGCTGCCCTGCCCGGTTTAATTCGGCGTCAAAACCGTTAATATGATGCCAGATCTCGCCTTCCGGCACCCGCAGCCGGAATTTATGGAAGCGCGCGCGCGAACGCAGATGATACCGCCCGGTATGGCAGGAAGCCGCCAGCGGCGGCCCCCAGCCAATGCTTTCCGCCGCCAGATTGCGGCTGCCCAGCTCTAATTGCGCCGCATTACTGTCTATTTGCGGGTAAAGCGCGGTTATTCTTTGCATGGCGCCGCTCGAACTGCCCAGCTCCTGGCTGCTGATCAGCGCTTCCATCGGCAGGCCGGAAAAAGCGCCTAACCGGTAATCATCAGAAAACATGCCCAAAATCGGCGCGCTGCCCTGCCAGGCTTTGCTGTCCAGAGAAAAGGGCAAATCCTCCAGCCTGTCCGCCACTTTGTCCAGCCCTTCCAAACTATAGCCGGCCGGGTAGATCGGCAGAACGGCCAAAGCGCTGATGTTTATCAGCGACCAGCGCTGCAAGCCCCAGTCATAAACCAGCATTTCATCAAAACGGCCGCGGCCTTCATAATCCATAGCCCAGTAAATACGGGCATAAAACGGATCAATCACCCCGTAAATTTCTGAAATACTGGCGGCATTCAGGCGGGAAAAGACGGTTCTGTCAACTTTTTCAAAGCCAATGGCAGCAATATCGCCCTCGGCCCCGATCTGGAAAAAGCCGCCCTGATCGGCATAAAAAGCCTGAGTGCCGCGACAGGCGATCGATTGCGCCGAAACCGCGCCGCGTTTGTCATGCAATTTGCGAAAACTGAAAACAATATCGGAACCGGGGATAAAACTGCCGGCATAAATGCCGGATTGCAAAAAAATAATCGGGTTGGTTGTCTCGGTTGAACCCTGGACAAAGCCGCCATCGGCAAAATCCTGATAATCGCAATTATTCTCGCCGGGCGTCCAGCATTCGGCATCATTCAGGCCCGACCAGAAAACCCGGCCGGGATTATCCGGCAGTTGCATCAGGCAGACAAAATCGCCCCATATTTTCACCAGCCCGGCGCGCGGCGGCCTGCCGCCCAGCGGCCGAAATGTATTGGCCTTGCCCAGCTCAAAAACCTGCGGCGCGTCATTTTTATTCACGGCAATCACATAATCGCCAAATATGGCAAACGACCAGCGCGCCTGTAAATTGGCGGAATAAGTGATATTATCCGGCGTTATATCCTGCCAGGAAAAATCCATATTATTCAGCCGGTAAAGCCGGGTGGCCGTGCCGGCAAAAACCGCTGTGCCGCCATCGGCCGAGCGCACGGCAAAACTGCCCAAAGGCATGGAAGGCAGCTTTTGTGACAGCGGCTTAAAAGACGGCATGGGGATATAAGAGCCGTCCGCCGGCAGAACATTGCGGATTTCATCACTATACGCGCTATTGAGCAGCGCAATATCCGGCCGATATTCGGCAATAGGGATAAAACTCATGAGCCAGGCCTTTTTAAAAAAGCATAAGGCAGCCGGCGGCTGCCTTGCCGTTTATGGTGAAAGGAAGGGGGCAAAAATGGCGCGACCGGGACAAAAAAGAGCAAGGGGCGGCCAAAGCCTAAAATTGCGTGGCGCAGAGCCGCCCCGCCCCGGCGCGGCGCGATGTTTCCGCCTGCAAGGCCGCCCCAAGAGGCGTGGAGCGCGGAACGCGCGACCGGGACAGAAATGAGCAAGGGGCGGCCAAAGCTTAAAATTGCGTGGCGCAGAGCCGCCCCGCCCCCGCCCGCCGCAATGTTTCTGCCTGCAATGCCGCCCCAAGAGGCGTGGAGCGCGGAACGCGCGACCGGGACAGAAATGAGCAAGGGGCGGCCAAAGCTTAAAATTGCGTGGCGCAAAGCCGCCCCGCCCCGGCGCGGCGCGATGTTTCTGCTTGCAATGCCGCCCATTGCTCTTTGAAATCATTAAAAGCCGCCGCCGCCAAAGGCGCATCTTTCAAAATATCTTTATAAAGATCATATTTCGCCCGCGCCTTGACCAGATCAAAAGCTTCGCCAAACCATGGGCCGGCCTCTGACACGGTTTTTGCCGCCGGCAATAGAGCCGGGCTTAATAACAGCCTGATACTATAGGCTTTATCCGGCACCGGGCAGAGGCATAATTTCTGCCCGAAAAAGCCGTAAAGGCAAGGCAGGCCCATTATCGCATTGCCGCCGGCAATAAGCTGCAGCTCTTCTGCCGCCACGCGCTTTAGCGCCAATATCCGGCCGTCTGCCTCACAATAAGCGGCCGTGACGCTGCCAAGCGCCGCCAAAGCGGCATTATCCCCGGCATCATAACAGGAATAACCGGCTTTTGTTGTCAGCCTCGCTTCGCGATTGCGGTTGAAATAAAAAGGCTCACGGGCGCAAAAACGAATAGCCGCCAAAACCGCATTTTGTATTTGCGGCAAATAACTGTCATTGGTATCGTCCAGCTCGTCCGATATTTGATCGACCATATCGCGATAGGTTAAAACCTCGCCCCCCGGCAGGGCTATCCTGTTATCCACCGGGCCGCCCGTTGTCACAGTAATCGGCATGGTTTTCTCCTGTGTTAGAAATTCAGAAAATGCGGCGCAAAAGCCGGCAGCGGCGCAAAACGCGCCGAGACAATAAAAAAGGAGGCGCAAACGCCTCCTTTTTCTGCCCAGCTTATCCCGGCCAAAAGCGGCTCAGGCGCGTTCCGGCCTGTTGCCGGCCAGCAGGCTTTTGCGCCGGCCATAGGCAAAATACACAGCCAGCCCGGCACAATTCCAGATCAAAAAGCCGAATTGCGTCTTGCCCGGCAAATTCCAGAACAAATAAATGCACCCCAATATAGCGACAATCCCCACCAGCCCGGCGCAAGGCGCTTTAAAGCCGCGCGCCGCCTGGGCCTCTTTTTTGCGCAAGATCAGCAGGGACAAGCCGACAGAAGCAAACAGAAACAGCGGCCCGGCATTGGCATACACAACAATTTTGTCAAACGGCAAAAAGCCGGCAACCGCGGCGGCAATACCAGCCGTTACCAGCGTAGTAACAATCGGCGTGCCGCTTTTGCTCATATGCGCCAGACGCGCCGGCAACAGGCCGTCACGGCCGATAGTGAAAAGCAGGCGTGTCAAAGCATAAAACAGTGTCAAAATAACCGTTGGCAGCGCCATTACCGCCACCAGCGCCACCAGCCCGGCCGCCCGGCCGCTGCCTATTTGCCGCAAAACAAACGACAAAACATCGCCCTCATGAGCAAAAACCGTATAATTGACCGCGCCCAGAGCCGCTACGCAAACCAGCATATAAATAATAATCACCGCCCCTAAAGAGCCGATAATGCCGATAGAAAGATTGCGCTCCGGGTTTCTGGTTTCTTCTGCCGCTGTCGCCACGGTATCAAAGCCGTAAAAAGCCAGAAAAACCATCGCCGCCGCCGCCATAACGCCGCGCTCAACCCCATCTGCCCCTATTGTCTTGGTAAAGCCGTAAGGCATAAAGGGGGTAAAATTTTCTGCCTGAAAATAGGGCAGAGCCATCATCACAAACAGCAGCAAAGCGGCAATTTTCATCACCACCAGGGCAGAATTGATCAAAACGCTTTCTTTCGTGCCGACCAGCAGCAAGGCGGCAATAATAAAAATAATCGCTATAGCCGGCAGATTGACAAAACCCTGCGCTCCCGTAACGGCATCAACCGTGCCGCGGGCATGCAATAACCAATAAGGCAGGTGCACACCGTAATCCTGCAGAAAAGCGGTAATATAAGGTGTGCAATAAGAGGCCCAGCCAACAGCAACAAAACAGACAGAAAGCAAAAAGCCGAAAATGGTGCTCCAGCCCACCAGCCAGGCAATAATTTCCCCGCAAGCCGTGTAAGCATAGGTATAAGCGCCGCCGGAAATGGGGATCATGGTCGCCAGCTCGGCATAGGCAAAGGCGGTGCAGGCGCAAACAACACCGGAAATAATAAAAGCCAACAGCACAGCCGGCCCGGCTTTGTCAGCCGCGGTGCCAATGAGGATATAAATGCCCGAGCCGACAACCGCGCCCACCCCCAGCGCCACCAGATGCGGCCAGCCCAGGCTTGGCACCAGGCTTTTGGCAGCGCTGTGCGCGCGTATTTCCGCTATTGTTTTGCGTCTTAATATATCCGCCATAGAGTGCTCCCGGCAAAATTATGTTTATACCCCTGTTTAAGGGATAAAAACAGGAAAATAAAGCGCCGCCGGCCGGCATTTTCCCGGCTGTCAGAAAATATTCTGTCAGCCGCGCCAAAAGCTGCCGGCAGGTTTTTAACCGGCTTTCCCTGTTTTAGCGGATCACAGGCCCGGCCGCGCTTTACCTGCCGGCGCCAGCAGGCTTTTGCGCCGGCCATAAGCAAAATAAATCAGAAAACCCAGAATATTCCAGGCCAGAAAACCCAGCCGGGTTTCGTTCGGCAAGTTCCAGAACAAATAGGCGCAGCCCAAAATACCGATAATACCCACAAGCCAGACAGCCGGCACTTTAAAAGCGCGGTCGGCCTTGGGGTATTGCCGCCGTAAAATCAGCATACAAACACTGACCATCGCAAAAGTAAATAACGGCCCGGCATTGGCATAATCGGCAATTTTGGCAATGGGGAAGAAGCCGGCAATCAAAGCTATAAGCGCCGCGGTAAATATAATCGCGCCAAAAATTGTGCCGCTTTCGCCGATTTTGGCAAAGCCTGCCGGCACCAGCCGGTCGCGCCCCATAGTAAACAACAGGCGCGTCTGCGCATAAAAAAAGGCCAGAATAACGGTCGGCAGAGCCAGACCGGCAACAATGGCAATAAGACCCGCTGCCCAGCCTTCCTGCAAACGGCGCAAGACAAAAGCCAAAACATCGCCCTGATGCGCAAATTCGGTAAAGGGCATAGCGCCGACAGCCGCCAGGCTGACAAAAATATAAATAATAATACAGCCGGCCAGCGAGCCGATAATGCCGATAGAAAGATTGCGCTCCGGGTTTTTGGTTTCTTCCGCTGCCGTGGCCACTGTGTCAAAACCGTAAAAGGCAAAAAACACCGCCGCCGCCGCCGCCATAACACCGCGCTCCACCCCATCGGCGGTAAATTCCTTGACAAAGCCGTAAGGCATAAAACCCTGCGTGCCGTCCGGGTTGAGCGGGTGCAGATTATCGCTGTTAAAATAGCGCAGGGCCACTGCGGCAAAGAGCAGCAGCGCCCCCACTTTCATCACCACCAGCACGGCATTGACCAAAGCGCTTTCTTTGGTGCCGAGCAATAAAAAACCGGCGACAATAAAGACAATCACCACGGCCGGCAGGTTGATAAAGCCCTGCGCCCCGGTAGCGGCATCAACACTGCCGTAAGAATGCAGCGCCCAATAGGGCAAATCTACCCCTAGCGCGCTGAATAAATGAACAAAATAGGGCGAACAATAGGCCGACCAGCCGGAAGCGACAACACTGGCCACCAGCAAAAAGCCGAAAATGGTGCTCCAGCCGACAGCCCAGGCCAAAACTTCGCCGCAGGCGATATATGTATAGGTATAGGCGCCGCCGGACGCCGGAATCATGGTCGCCAGCTCGGCATAGGCAAAAGCGGCGCAGGTGCAGACAAGCCCGGCAATAATAAAAGCCAGCAGCACGGCCGGCCCGGCTTTGTCGGCCGCGGTGCCGATAAGCGTATAAATACCAGTGCCGATAATGCCGCCAATCCCCAGCGCCACCAGATGCGGCCAGCCCAAGCTCGGCACCAGACCTTTGCCTTTTAGCTGCCCGCTCATATGCGCCAGCGTCTTACGCCTTAATGTATTGACTACCAAGCCCTGCTCCTGTGACAAAAAATACAGCAGCCTTCACGCTTAAGCCATAAGTAAGAAAAAATAAATACAAAGCGGCAAATTTTCTGCTTTATCCGCGGCCAAAATCACCGTTTGGCTGTTATTTTCCGCCCGGCCAAACAAAAAGGCGGCTGCAACGCCGCCTTTTCTTCGTAACTTTGCGGCAATTTCCCTGTTATGCCGCTTCCTGCAGCCGGTAAGGCCTGTCGCGATTATCATTAGCATAAATAAGGCAAATTTTCTGCCTGTCGGCAGTCGCCACACTCCGCCTTGCCAGCTCTTCCATGCCCAGATCAACATTCAGGCTCAGCTTTTCAATCGCCAGCCGGCGAATAACCGCTTCGGCCGTGCCGTCTATTTCTGTTTCACCGCGCTCCCAGCGGCCGATAGTCTGCTTGTCTTTATGCAGCAGCGCCGCCAGCTCTGCCTGTGTCAGGCCCATTTCCGTGCGCAAATAGCGCAGCTCCGCCCCGCTTATACCTTTTTTATAGCTGACAATCGCCTCGGCAACGGCTCTAAACAGCTTATTGATAAACGGAATGGTGATAATCTCTTCCCCGGCATCATCAATCTCGGGCGCAATGCCGATTAAATAGACATTATCCAGACCGATTTCCGTATAGTGGTAGATTTTATCTTTCTGTGTCATTTTTCAACCTCGCACCCTAACCCGAATGAGCTGTTTCTTCAGCCAGCTCATTCGGGTTACTGTGTCCCCCGCCAACCCACATAACCGTAACAATTTTCAAAAGCAATTTTTCCCGACACGGTATAACGACAACGCGGATAATGCCGCCATCGCTATTCGGTGTTTCACATTGTATTTTATATTTGAACAACCCTTCGCGCGTTGAGGCTTCCGCCTCACCGATAACACTGCCATGCTTCAAAACATGGCGAACATCAGAGGCGATAATACCGCGCTCAGCCATACGCGTTTTATAATGCAAAGTTTTCGCCTGTGTCAGGTTTTCCTCACACGCCAGTTGGTGAATATATTTCTCGGCTGTTGCGCTGTCCCACGGCTGCTGCTCCACCATTATGCCACCCCGATTACGGCTATTATGTTACCGTATATATCACCATGATACTTTAATACAAGTTAATTTTTATCTGTTACCCGTATATTTTGTCAAAATTTGTCTTTATGCGCCGCCGGCGGGCCGGCCGGCGGCAAATTTTCTGCTTTATCCGCAGCCAAAATCGCTATTCACCCCTTATTTTCCACCCGGCCAAATAAAAAGGCGGCCAAAACGCCGCCTTCCCCCCTGCAAGTCCCATTAACACACAAACTTGCTTCAGCCTCTCTTTAGCGAATAAGACTTATTTATATCCAAAAATTTTTTATAATCTCCATACGAAAAAAACTTTGGATCTCGGGAAGTAAGCTTACTTTCCGCCATTTCCTTTAATTTCCTCAGCCCGCTTTCCTCCTGCTTCTTTGAAGATATCCGGCTCTTCTGCTTCTGCCCTACCCCCTCCTTTTGCCTGACTGTGCTTAATTTCGTCATTTGGTTTCCCTTTCGTGGATCTTTCTACCGTATCCCCTTTTTCGGACACTTTATTTAAAAGGCACGCAAGTCTATCCGGGCGCCCATCTGCGTTACGAATAGGAAAGTGGCACACTTCATCTAACAGACTCAAAAGTTTCCCTAATTCCGCATCAACCATGGTCACGCGCTTAAAAAGATTCTTGGCTTCTTCCAAGTCAATTACAAAACCATGGTAAGGATAGCCTGCTAATAGCTGATTAAATGCGTCTTGATTTTTGAGATTTCTAAACTTAGTGTCAAGCCGCTTACCATATTCCTCTCCTATTGCCATGGCCCGCATCGTTTCCCCTAGAGACAAGGGCGAGATTTGTTCAGATGTCTTTTCTAAAAAGGGGCGGACTAAATCACAGGCTATTTTAGACGCGGCTTGAAACCCAACATTTCCTCCACCACCCGCAGTAACGGAAAGCATAAATCTCTCAAACATGGTAAAAGTATAATGAGAAATACGGTCAATCCCGTGTTGAATATCAAGCCCCGATCTCCAACCTAAAATCTCGCCCTCTTTCCCTACCTGTATATCAAGCGGCCCTAATTCACCAGCGGGTCCCAATATTATCTCATCAGCTCCGATCCCCAAGAGAGTTCCCGCACTCTTACAAATATCCGGAACCAGCAACACAAAACTTTGATAAGTACGCTGAAATAACCGCGCTATTTTGAATGCAGCACTAGGATCACCCCCCGGAGTCGAAAGTATCAAAAAAGCAATTTTATTATCTTTATATTCCCTTTTAGTAACAACACCAAAAACTTCTTTATAAAGTGCAGTATCTATCTGAGAATTTATCAGATACAAATCAGCTTTGCGACTATCGCTTATCTTTTTAACCGCTTCACGGACTAAATCTCTCCCCATACTAACCTCAACGAATAATCAACATCACTCAGACTACGTTATACGCGCAAACAGCCATTTATAACAAGATATTTTTTTAAATCTCCTGAGAACAAATATGCGCCGCCGGCGGGCGGGCCGGCGGCGCATTTTGTGCAATTATGCCGGGTTTCAGGCGGCTTTAACGGCAGTAGAAACCACGATAGAAGCAAAATCCTGGCCGTCAAACACGGCTTTTTTAAAGCCGAAAACCGTTTTGGCGGCCACCCCCAGCTCGCGCTGATAATCAAACAGCTCTTCCACCAGACGATATTTCTCAGTGCTCAAATCCTTGCCGAAAGCGATAATCCCCGCTTGCGCCCCCAACAGCACGGCGCGGCGGACATTGGGCAGCTCAGCCCCGGCTGCTGTCAGCCCCGGCATAATATGCTCAGCCTCACGCAGAACCACGCCATTATACATGCCGAGCGAACCGTCAAAGAGCGGATTCTGCGCCCGTGACCCCTGATAAGCGGCTTTTTGAATATCCAGCCACTGCCCGGCGGCCGTATTGGTGCGCAAGGCGGTTACCTGCTGCGGGTGCAGATACATGACATAGACATTTTCGCCGTTAATGCGGCAGGGGCGGATTTTCGGATTGGCCAGCTTGGCGCGCTCCACCGCTTTATCCACCAGGCTTAAGTCAAACAGATTATCGCTTTGCAGCTCACTATCGGCCTTTTTGCCGCCGGCCCAGAAAATGCGCTCATTGCTGGCGGCTGTCGGCGTGTTAAAGCCGGTATGCAAAGGCGTAATATTCAGCTTGCGGCCTTCAAATGTCAGGCTGGCGCCGGTATAACCGCATAAATGGACAAAAGCCGTCAGCGACAGCCGGTCAGCATACCAGTCCACCAGCCCGGCATTGGCCTCTTCCCGCAGGTTAAAGGGCACGCGCTGAGCGTCAATCGTGCCTTCATTTTTCACCCGCACGGCATGGGCCAGCTCATTAAGCACCAGCGTATCGGCATAAGTGGCCAGCGCCTCTTCACGGCCTTCCAACTGGGTGCCTTCCGACACACCGTCACCGATAAGCTGGTGGCGCAGGCCAAAAGTCACCTTGTCACCCGCTCCTTTGGCCGTTTCCTCTTTCAGTTGAATAATATCGGCCGAAGATGTGCCGATAAGCGGGGCAATAGAAGTCGCTTTGGAAACCTCTGCCGCCAGTTGCCGCGACCATGTTTTAACCGCCAGCGGGTTATTTACCGCAATATTGCTTACAGCCATTTGGCTCTCCTTAAAATTTTCATGGGAAAAAGCCGCTTGGATAACGCTCAAACGGCAAAGCGCAAACCGGAAATCTATCTTTTGGTGCTCAAATTGCGCGGCCGCTTGCAATAAGGCCGCTGCTGCCCCGGTTCCGGCTAAAGCCGGGGCACAATATTCCCCCGCCCCGGCCGGCTCTAGCCGCCAAACATAGCGCGGAAGCCGGCGCGATTGTGCTCATACCATTGGGCAAATTCCGCTTCCGGCATATTGGCCACTGTCTCCAGCAAAAACGGATCGCCGGCAGCATGGCCCGGCCCGGCCGTCAGGCTGCGGGCGCCAGCCGCCGCCTGTTGCAGCCGGCTCATGCGCGCCGTTTCATCACGGCCATAGCCATAGGCGCGGGCAATATCATAAACCGCCGCCGCCGGGTTCTTCCCCTGCTGGAAAGTGCCGATAACAATATCACGCAATTCCGCCGCAATCTGCTTTTCGCAAAAAGCTTTATCGGCAAAACGCGGATCAATCGGCGCCAGCACATCAAGCTGGCTCAAGCGCGCCTGTTGCAAAAATTCCAGCGCTTCATCAATATCCGGGGCCGAGCGGCGCAGTTCCGCCACCGCTTTATCCCATTCCTGCATAATCGCCGTCTCTGCCGCGGCTGCCCGCTGCTGTTCTTCCGCCTGGCGCCGGCCGGCGGCAATCTCCTCTTGCAGGCGGCTGATTTCCTGCCCCTGCCAGCGGGCAAAGCCGATAAAATCCTCGCGCGGGTCAGGCGGCTGAATCGGCGCTGCTTGCGGCGCCCGGGGCAAAACCTGCGGCGGCAAGGCCGCTAATTGCTGCTGCCATTGCTGCGCCTGCGCCCGCATTTTCTGCAATTCTGTGCGGGTTTTTTTATGCTCTTCCCGCTCGGCGTGCAAGGCAGCATGCGGCACGGTTTTTGCCCGCGGCAATTCCGCCGGCTCTGCCGCCGCTGCCGCCGGCTGCGGCGCATCGCTCTCTTCCCCCGGCAGCTCTGCTTTGCCGCGCGCAGCAAAATAGGCTTTTTCCGCCGCGCTCAAAGCATCGCCGCGAGGCTGCGCCGCCGCCGGGGCGCTGCCCTCACCGGCAGCCGGCGCTGTTTCCGCATGTGTATAGACTGCTTCTGTCATGATATATCCTTATCGGTTGGCAATGATTACATTTCAGCCGGCACGGCCTCTGCCGCCTGAGCCTCTGCGCGGTAAATATTGGCCAGAGAATCGACCAGCGATTGCGGCAAAGGTGAATAGCGCAAAATTTCCAGCCCGATTTCCGGGGTCAGATAATCGCGCAATACCGGCAGCATTTGCTGGATAATGGCAAAACTCCGCTCTTTTTCATTGGGGCTCGTTGGCGCATCATCAACAATAATGTCATATTCGCCATTGGCCACAGCGGCGCGGGTCAGCGGCACATAACGGCTCTTGTCGGTGCCGACAATGCGCACCAGCCGCCCGTCTGACAAATAATTCTGGATCAGATACAAAACCAGCCGCCCCTGCCGCTTGCGATAGCGGCGCAAAGCGTTAAACAGCGAAGCCAGCAGGTTCAGCGAGCTTTGCCGCCGGGTATTTTCCAGAATGCCGGGCTGATTAACCTCACGCGTGCCGACAAATTCCGGCGACAGGCCGGTTACCTGAGCAATCGCCTCCCTGCTTTCATTAAACAGCGTAAAAAAGCCGCTGGGGAATTGCGCCGCCGGCTTTGGCTCAATGCGCCGGCCGGCCAGGGCTCCCGGCTTGGCCCAGGTGATGGAATCCGCGCGCGCCCAACTGCTCTCAGCCTGATTATCATCGTCAAAAGCGCCGCGCTCGGCCATAATGCCGCCTTTGGACTGGCTGTTGAGCAAATACATAACCTGACTGAAAAATTTATTGGCCCAGCGCTGCGGGTCTTTGGCCGGGCGCACCAGCCCGTAAAAACGGCGCGCCGCCTTGCTGTAATAGCCGGTCATACATTCCCAGCCCAGTTGCCCCGGCGGCACCAGCGGCCTGTCCGGCGCCGCCAGCACACCGCGCCCCAAAAAGGCGCGGCGCACCACCTTGCGATATTGCCTGATATGGGGGAAATCCGGCTGCCGCGCCAAAACAGCGTCCAGCTCGGCCCGGCTATATTCCCGGAGCTGCCCGCTTGCAGCATCGGCGGCGCGGTAATAGCTCTCGCTCTCAAACCAGCGGCACTCCACCAGCACGCACATTTTTTCTGCCCCGCCGGGGTAAAAACCCTGCTGCTCTTCATCATATACAGCCGGGCGGCGGCGCTCATGCGGTTTTTCTTCCTCCATCAGCCCGGTTTTGGCCCAGCCTGCATGCAACTGCGCCGGATCGCAATCGGGGAACATGGCCTGAACCTCGGCCAGCGGCTTTTCATCAATATACCACAGCCGCCCGGCATCGCTGAGATTGGCTTTGCAGGCTTTGGCGTCCCAGGCCATTTTCAGCGGGTCAAGCCGCTCTATCACCGGCTCGCCGTCCGGGTCGGCGGTAAAATCCAGCCTGGTATCAACAAAACCCATGCCGCAAATCACCGTATCGGCAAAGGCCTCGCTTTCCTCATCTTCCGCCCCGGCCTGATCGCGTAACCATTCCCCCGCCCCGGTCAAAATTTCATTGGCCAGACAATCGCCCTGCTCGCGCGGTATATAGCGCACCTCCCGGCGATTATTGATTTCTGAGCCGATAACCGCATTCACCAAAGGGGCAATGCGGTTAAAGGTCATTACCGGCCGCTTCATTTCCGCCAGCAGGGCTTTATCCTCTTCCGCCCATTGCTCGCCATTATAAAAGGCGTAATCCTCCCGCGCCTCGGCCCGCCAGGCGGCCGCTACGGCAATATCCTGCCTGAACCAGGCCTTCAGCTTGCGCTCCAGCGCCGCTTTTTCGTCTGCGCTCCACCCCGCCGGCCCTGTTGCCCCGGCTTGTGCCGCCGCCGGCGCCGCTGCCGCCATTTCAACCCATTCCGCCTGCATCATCGCCTCTCGCTTTCCTGTTTCAGCCTGCCATCCAACTGCCGCCGGCCGGGCCGCCCCGCTTATTATAGCGGCCGCGCCGCCCCGCTGCCTGCGGCTCTTCATAAGCCACACACATCAGGCCAAAGGCGTCTGCCGCATGGCTGGCCCAGTCATGTTCCGGCCCCAGCCCCAGATTACGGTTTTCATCGCGCTTTTCATGATAGGCCAGCAGCGCCTGCAGCCCGGCCTCGGTTTTGCCGGCGTCAAACCACATTTGCGGCAGGAGCCGCCGCCCCGCCTCTATCCGCAGCCTTGCCGCCCCCGCCCCCTGATTGGGGATAATCTCCACCTCAAAACCGGCCTGACGCAAGGCGCTTTCAAAGCTGACATCATGCACCCGGTCACAAGTCGCGCCGTCATGCGGCAAAACCAGACGCGCCGCCGCATGGCCGCGGGCGCGCAGCCAGCCCAGATGCGCGCCTAAAGGCTGCCCCTGCGCCTCATAATAATCAATCAGGCGGATTTCCTTGCCGATAAATTGCGCCACCCAAATCACCGTGGCATCAGCGCGGGCGCCGGTGCCGCCAATATCCCAGAAAGCATGGCGCGCCATTAGCGGGTCGGCCGCCAGCGCGCCGATCCGCCCTTCCTGCCGCGCCTGCGCCAGCCCGGCAGCATAATAGGCGCCGCTAATATAAGTGGCAAAATCCCCTTCCCAAATATGGGCATAGCTTTCCGGCCGGTTCAGCAGATCCGCCTGCCGCTCTTTTTCCAGCACCGCCGGGAACCACGGATTATCGCGCCAGTTGAGCGCCACAATTTTAGCCTCATGCGGCTGCGCCTCGCGAAAGCGCTTATGCGTGGCCGCGGCGCGTGATTCCGGGTTCCATGTCACCCAGATCTCCGAATCTTTTTCCCGCACAGTGGGGATAATTTTCCGCCATGCTTCTTCGGATACGCGCTCAGCTTCATCAACCCATAATATATGAATATGCGCCTTGGACTTGATGGAATCGAGATTATGCCGCAAGCCGATAAAAGCAAAGGCAATGCGCCCGTCCCGGCTGCGCACATAATTTTCCCCCACCGCATAATAAGCCGCCAGCCAGGGCTGGGCGGCAATGGCCTGCCGCACTTCCGCCAGTGAGCTGTCGGCCAGCGAGTTCATAAATTCCCGCCCGCAGACAATCAGCCCGCTTTTGCCGGCCTGCGCCAGTTGATAGCCTTTAATCGCCGCCATGACGGCAAAGCTGCGGCTTTTGCCGCTGCCGCGGCCGCCATAAGCGCCGCGATAACGCGCCGGCCCGATAAAAACCGGCACCAGCTTCGGCGGCAGCGCCACCTGCACTACCCCGCTATGGCCGCAGCCCGGCGCAATAGCGCCGCCGCGCGCCGCCGGCGCAAGCCGGCTCTGCCCGCCGGCCGCGCCGGCAGGTTTTACCTTGATTGTCTCTGTCATGGCTTAAATAATGTTCGCGCTGAAAAGAATACTATTATAATCGGCCGCCGCCTATCCTGCTGCCGCGTCTTCCGCCGCCGCTGCCGCCAGTTCCGCCCCGGCCGGCGCAGCTTCCTCACCCCCCTGCTCCGGCAGCGGCGCAGCCACGGCCGCCACCAGCTCAATCCGCCGCACCGGCGGCAGGCTTTTATCTTCCGCTTCCGTCAATACTTTGCCCAACAGGCTCAAAAACGGGCTGGGGGTGGCCACGGCCTGCGCCTGCAAATAAGAAACCAGCCCCGCTTCGCCAAATTCCTTGCCGGCCGCCTCGGCGGCCTGCAAAATCGCCTTATGCAGTTTTTTGCGCTTAGGCCTGGCGGCTTTTTTAGCGGCCGCGGCCTTGCCGCTGTTTTTCTGTGTCATTCGGCAATTCCTTGAAATAAAAAGGCGCGCCGGATCTCTCACCGGCGCGCCATAATAGTTTAAAAAAATATAAAAAAGCCGGCAGAAAAACCGGCAAAAACTGTTCAGATACAAAAAGGCATTTTGAAGTTATCTGTCCTATATTCCAAAATGTTTTTTACTGTCAACACAAATCGCCAAAAACTTTTTTAGCGCTAAATTACCCTTTAAAAACAATATATTATAAAAACACTACGCGGCCGGTTAAATGACAAAAAACAGCCGGCGCGGTGATTTTTCAGCCTTTTGCCGGCGCTGCTTTGGCGAGGCCGCACAGCGCCGCCGCCCAAAAGCAGATCAGGCCGGAAACAATCCACTGCACCAGCCCCACCAGCACAATATCCGCGCGGAAGACGCCGCCGGCCGCCACCGTAAAAAACTGGTAAAAAGCTTCACAGGCCAGGCCGCAGAAAACCATGCGGCCAACCGCCCCGCTCAAGGTTAGAGCCTGCCCCTGCGCCGGCCGCCAGGCCGCCCACAAAGCGGCAAAAAACACCGGCGGCATATAAAAGGAATAGCCGGAAAGCAAAAAGGGCATTACCCGCTCTTGCAACACCGCGCCGATTTCAAACAAAATCCGCCGCCCGCCGGCAAAATCATGCTCCATAAAAGCGGCAACAACCACCTGCGCCGGCGGCGCCAGCAGCAAAAACAGCATCAACACCCCAATCCCCCGCCAGGGATAAGGAAATTGCATTCCCGCATTATTACCTGTTGCCATCAACCGCCTCCGGTCTCTTGCGCCTGCATCAATCCGCGCCAGCATAAACAGCGGCGGCGCGCCTGGCAAGCGGCCTGCCGGCGGCGCAAAGCGCATAAGTTGCGCAAAAACCGCTCTCGCGCCACAAAAAATATTGCACAACCCCCATAGATACACTTATCTTTATAAGCAGCAGCGCTTCCCGCCCTCGCGCCGCCCCTGATCCGGCGCCATAATACCGCGCCGGCATAATCCCGTTCAGGCAGGATACCCGCTCAATGGCAAAAACCGAACAGGCCGTGCTGCTCTTTCTGATAATATTGCCGTTTCTGGGCAGTATTATTATCGGTTTTTTCCGCTCGACCGCGCGCAATAATGAAGCCTGGTTTGCCGGCGCGATCATGCTTTTCAGCCTGCTGCTCACCATCATGCTCTACCCGGCTACTACCCATGGCCAGGCGGTGCGGTTTTCGCTGCCCTGGCTGCCGATGTGGGGGCTTAATTTCAGCCTGCGGGCAGACGGCTTTTCCTGGCTGATGCTGCTGCTTATCACCGGTATCGGCTTTTTAATTATTATTTACGCCCGCTATTATATGGATCCGGCCGATCCGGTGCCGCGTTTTTTCGCCTTTCTGCTGGCTTTTACCGGCGCCATGACCGGCATTGTCCTTGCCGGCAATCTGCTGCTGCTCACCGCTTTCTGGGAGCTGACAAGCATTTTTTCCTTTCTGCTTATCGGCTACTGGTATCATAATCCCGGCGCGCGAGACGGCGCCCGCATGTCGCTGATTATCACCGGGCTGGGCGGCTTTGCCCTGATGGCGGGGGTGATCATGCTCGGCACGATTGCCGGCAGTTTTGAGCTGGACAAAATATTGCAATCCGGCGATCTGATCCGCCAAAGCCCGCTTTATGTGCCGGCTCTTATTTGTATCCTGCTGGCCGCTTTGTCCAAAAGCGCGCAGTTTCCCTTTCATTTCTGGCTGCCTAATGCCATGGCGGCGCCGACTCCGGCTTCCGCTTATCTGCATTCCGCCACTATGGTGAAGGCCGGCATATTTTTGCTGGCGCGGCTCTGGCCGGTGCTGGCGCATACCGATATCTGGTTTTGGCTGGTATGCGGCGCCGGGGTGGCAAGCCTGCTTATCGGCTCTTATTTTGCCATGTTCCAGCAGGATATGAAGGGGCTTTTAGCCTATTCCACCATCAGCAATCTCGGGCTAATGACCATTTTACTGGGCTTTGGCACTTCGCTGGCCTGGGTGGCGGCGGTTTTTCATATGGTTAATCACGCCACTTTTAAAGCCTCGCTGTTTATGGCGGCCGGCATTATTGATCATGAGGCCGGCACACGCGATTTGCGCAAGCTTTCCGGCCTTTATCGTTTTATGCCCTATACCGGCACACTGGCGATTATCGCCGCCGCGGCCATGGCCGGCGTGCCGCTCCTCAACGGCTTTTTATCCAAGGAAATGTTTTTTACCCAGGCGGCGCAAACCATTAACGGCAACTGGCTGGATAATTCCATGCCTTTTATCGCAACTATTGCCGGGCTGTTTACCGTCACCTATTCTGTCCGCTTTATTTACAGCACATTTTTTGGCCGCAAACCGCAGGATCTGCCCAAAACACCGCATGAGCCGCCGCATTTTATGCGCCTGCCGATAGAATTGCTGGTATTTTTATGTATTGCTGTCGGCATTGTTCCCAATCTCAGCATTGGGCCGTTTCTGGCCAATGCGGTGACTGCCGTTATCGGCGCTCATGCGCCCGCTTACAGCCTGGCGCTGTGGCACGGCTTCAACGCGCCGGTGATTATGAGCCTGTTCGCTCTGGGCGGCGGCCTGCTGTTTTACGCCGTTTCGCGCCATTATATGCAGGAGCATGAAGGCGGCCCGCTCTTCCTGCCCAATTTGTCGGGCAAGAGAATATTTGAAAAACTGCTGGTCATTATTTCATGGAGATGGGCGCGCCGCGCCCGCGATCTGCTGGGCACGCGCAATCTGCGCGTGCAGATCCGCTGGGTTTTGCTGTGCTGTTTTGCCGCCATCGCCCTTATTATGCGCGGCTCCTGGCTCTGGCGCGGTCATGAGCCGCTGCGGCCGGTCAATCTGTATTTTGTCCTGCTCTGGTGTGTCGGCGGCCTGTGCGCGGTTTTTGCCGCCCGCAGGGCCAAATTTCATCGTTTGTCTTCGCTGGTGCTGCTGGGCGGCGCCGGGCTTATCACCTGCGCCAGCTTTGTCTGGCTGTCGGCTCCCGATCTGGCGCTCACCCAGTTGCTGGTAGAGATTGTCACCACTGTCCTGCTGCTTTTGGGCTTGCGCTGGCTGCCCAAGCGCCGCGACAGCCCCAATCCTGAGCCGCCGGACTGGCAAACCCGCCTGCGCCGCGGCGGCGATCTGGCGCTGGCGCTTATCGGCGGCGGCGGCATGGCCTGGCTGTCTTATGCGATCATGACGCGCCCGCAGGATCAAACCATCGCCCGCTATTTTTTATCCAATGCCTATAGCCAGGGCGGCGGGCATAATGTCGTCAATGTTATTTTGGTCGATTTCCGCGGTTTTGACACAATGGGAGAAATTACCGTGCTGGCGCTGGTCGCCTTGTCGGTTTATGCGCTGCTGCGGCGCTTCCGCCCCGCGCCGGAAAGTATCAGCGCGCCGCGGCAGCAGCAGTTTCAGCTTGCTTTTGACAAACAGCACGCCAATGGCCGGGAAGGCGACAGCCTGCGCGATTATCTGGCTATACCGGCGCTGATGATGCACTGGCTCTTTCCTTTTATTATCGCCTTTGCCTTTTATCTCTTCTTCCGCGGCCATGACTGGCCGGGCGGCGGCTTTACCGCCGGCATTACCTTATCTATCGGCTTTATCCTGCAATATATCGCCTCAGGCACAAGGCAGGTGGAAAGCCGGCTCATTATTTTGCCGCTGCGCTGGATCGGCGCCGGCCTGCTGCTGGCTATCGGCACCGGGCTGGGCGCCTGGGCCTTCGGCTATCCCTTTCTCACCAGCTTTTTCCGCTATATTAACCTTCCCCTTATCGGCAAGACGCCCCTTGCCTCGGCGCTGCTGTTTGATGCCGGCGTGTTTTGCCTTGTTGTCGGCGCCACGGTGCTCGTGCTGATAGCCCTGGCGCATCAGTCGCTGCGCCATTACCGTATCCGGCACAACAGCCTGCCCCGCCGCGATGAGGAGGAATTATAATGGAAATTATCTTAAGTCTGGGCATTGGTGTTTTTGCCGCTTCCGGCTTATGGCTGATTCTCCGGCCGCGCACCTTTCAGGTGATTATAGGGCTGTCGCTGCTGTCTTACGCCGTTAATCTGTTTATTTTCGCCACCGGCCGGCTCAAGCTCGGCGCCGCGCCGATACTGGACAGCGGCAAAAAGATAGATCCCGCCGCCTATGCCGATCCCGTGCCGCAATCGCTGGTGCTGACGGCCATTGTTATCGGCTTTGCCACTACGGCGCTGTTTCTGGTTATCCTGCTGGCCTTGCGCGGCCTTTCCGGCTCGGATCATGTCAATGGGAGGGAACCCTATTGATTGCAGTATTCCTGCACCATATTATGGTTTTGCCGGTTATCCTGCCGCTGCTGACAGCGGCGGCGCTGCTGTTTGTCCCCGAGCCAAGCCACCGGCTAAAATCGGCGCTGGCGCTTGTTTCCGCCGGTTTTGCCGTGCTTGTCGCCGCCATGCTTCTTTACCGGGCGCAAGGCCTGGCGCCGCTGGCCGATGTTTACAATCTCGGCAACTGGGCAGCGCCTTTCGGCATTGTCTTTGTGCTGGACAGGCTTTCTGCCGTGTTTTTGTTAATGGCAAGCCTGATAAGCTTTTGCGCCCTTGTTTATGTTACCGCCCATTGGGACAAACAGGGCGCGCATTTCTACTCTTTCAGCCAATTCTTCCTCGCCGGGATAAGCGGCGTTTTTCTGACCGGCGATATATTCAACCTGTTTGTCTTTTTTGAGGTTATGCTCGCCGCGTCCTATGCCCTGCTTATGCACGGCTCCGGGCTGGCGCGGGTGCGCGCCGGGGCGCATTATGTCGTTATCAATCTTGTCGCCTCCTCCTGTTTTTTGCTGGGCGCGGCCTGCCTTTACGGCGGCGCCGGCACTTTGAATATGGCCGATATCGCCTCGCGCCTGGCGCTGCTGCCCGGCGACAGCCTGCTTATCTGCCAGATCGGCATGGGGTTTCTCGGCATAGCTTTTCTCATCAAGGCCGGTATGTGGCCGCTCTGCTTCTGGGTGCCTTCCGCTTACAGCGCCGCCTGCGCGCCGGTAGGCGCGCTGTTTTCCATTACCGGCAAAGCCGGCCTTTATGTGATTCTGCGCCTGTTGCTGCTTATGCTGAAAAATGACACAACCGGCCTGCAGGCCGCTATTTGCCAGATTTTGTTTTATGGCGGGCTGATCACGCTGATTACCGGTTTTATCGGTGTTCTGGCCAGCCAGAACCTGCCGCGCCTGGCCGCCAATTCGGTGCTGGCCTCAACCGGCATTGCTCTTGCCGTTATTGGGCTGGACAGCCCGGCCCTGACCGCTATTGCCGTTTATTATATTCTGTCCTCCACTTTTGCGCTGGCGGCTTTTTTTCTGCTGGTTGAGCCTGTTGATCGCAGCCAGGATATTGCCGCCGATGTGCTGGCGGTAACGATGGAAGTTTATGGCGAAGATGAGGAAGAAGAAGGCGATGAAATCGGCTTTTATATTCCGGCCACTCTGGCTGTTCTGGGCGCCTGTTTTGCCCTTTGCGCCATTTTGCTGATCGGCATGCCGCCGCTTTCCGGCTTTATTGCCAAATTTATGATGATAACCGGCCTGTTCTGGCCGCAAGGCCCGGCGCGCGCTTATGTCTTGCCCGATATTCAGGCCTGGCTGTTTATCAGCCTGCTGGTGCTGGCAGGTTTTGCCCAGCTTATCGCCATGACCCGCTCCGGTATTCGCCTGTTCTGGAGCGCGCTGGGGAACACGGCGCCGAAAGTGCAAATCAGGGAAATTATCCCCATTGCGGCGCTGCTGGGTTTCTGCTTTGCTATCAGTCTGGCGGCAGAGCCTGTTATGCGCTATCTCGATTCCATGGCGGCAGAAATTCATGTGCCGGCCAATTATATTCACAGCGTTTTGGGCGCTGCCGCCGAAAGAGGAGAATAAATATGCGCCGCTTTCTCCCTTATCCGCTGCTGTCGCTGGCTATTCTGCTCTTCTGGCTGCTCCTCTCCGGCATAAGCCCGGGGCAAATCCTGCTGGGCAGCCTTGTCGCCCTGTTTTGCGGCCAGGCGATGACCCGCCTGCAACAAAAAAAAAATCTGTATCCGCCGCTGGCACCTGCTGCCGGTGCTGTTCTGGCGTGTCCTGTGCGATATTGTCGCCTCCAATTTTGCCGTGGCAAAAATTATCCTCACCGGCGGGCGGAAAAAGGCGCCTTCCGGCTTTATTATTGTGCAGCTCTCGCTGCATAATCGCATGGCGGTGGCCTTGCTGGCCTGTATTATAACGGCGACACCGGGCACAGCATGGATAGCCTATGATTATCGCAGCAGCAAATTGCTCCTGCATATTCTTAACCTGGTGGAAGAAAGCTATTGGCATAATCTTGTTAAAACCCGTTATGAAAGCCTGTTGGCGGAGATATTCGCATGAGCCTTTATATTCTTGTCTGGGGGTTGTTTGCCGCGCGGCTTTTCCTCGCCTCTTCCTGCCTGCTGCTGACCTGGCGCATTGTCAAAGGGCCAAAAGCGCAAGACAGAATTATCGGCCTGGACACGCTTTATATTGTGGTTATGATGCTGTTTGCCACTTTTGCCATTACCACCAATAGCCGCCTTTATTTTGAAACCGCCATGATTATCGCCATGATCGGCTTTGTTTCCACCATTGCCCTGGCAAAATTTCTCATGCGCGGCGAGGTGATAGAATGATGCCGCAACTGCCTGATCTGAGCAATGTGCCGGAGCTGCCGCTGCCTTTAACCCTGCTTATTGTGTTTTTGCTGCTCTCAGGCAGCGTGCTGACCTTTATCGGCGCTTTGGGGCTTGTCTGTTTTCGCAATTTTTATGACCGGCTGCATATGCCGGCGCTGGGCACAACTCTGGGCATGGCGTCCATTTTGCTGGGCACCTGCTTTTATACCTCTTATCTGGCCGGGCATCTTATCCTGCGTGATATAATGCTGATTTTCTTTCTTTCTCTCTCGGCCCCCATCACCCTGATGATGCTGGCGCGCCCGGCTGCCATGCGTGACCTCACCCAAAACTGGCATGATGCGTCAGAAACCGTTTTTCACCGGCTGGTGACCAATAAAACCGATGAACAAACCGAACGGGAAGAAAAAAGCCGTATAAGGGCAGAGACAGCAGCGCCGGCGCTCAAAACCGCCGGCAAGGCAGCGCGCCCGGCCGCCAGAACTGCCTATAAAAAAACCGGAACAAAGCCCGCGCCGGCCAGAGCGGCCAAAACACGGCGGCAGGAATAGCAGCCGGCAAAGCCACACGCAAGGCAAAACCATGCGCACAACCGCTTATAAAATACACGGCCGCTTCGTTTAACGCCCGCGCCTCCGGCGGCAATCCCGGTTTTGCTAAAGATTATGAAAGGCAATGCGCCATGCCTTCATTGCCGCCGCCGCAAGCCCGGGCCGGGCACAGCAGCAGGGCCGCTATGCGCCCCAAATCGCCCCGACCGCAGCCAGCCGGCGCGCCATATGCACCCCGGCACCGCCCGCCGGCGGCTTCCGGCAGCTTAAACCGCCCCGGCAAAAGCTTCAGCGCGGCGCCAGAATCATCAGCATTTGCCGGCCTTCCAGCTTTGGCTCCAGCTCCACTTTGGCCGTAGCGGCACTGGCCTCTTTAATGCGCAAAAGCAAATTCCGCCCCAATTCCTGGTGCGCCATTTCGCGCCCGCGGAAGCGCAGGCTGATCTTTACTTTATCGCCATCTTCCAGAAACCGCGCCAAAGCTTTCATCTTCACTTCATAATCATGCGTATCAATGCCGGGGCGCATTTTCAGCTCTTTTACTTCAACCGTTTTTTGCTTTTTACGCGCTTCTGAAGCTTTTTTCTGGTTCTGATATTTCAGCTTGCCTAAATCGATAATCTTGCACACCGGCGGCTCGGCATTGGGCACAATCTCTACCAGATCAAGCCCGGCTTCTTCGGCCATGGCCAAGGCCTCGGCGGTTGCTGTAATACCGCGGTTTTCACCTTCTGCATCAATCAACTGGATACGCGGCACACGAATATCCCGGTTGGAACGGGGGCCGTCTTTCTGGACGGGTAAGGACTTGAATGGGCGGCGAATGGTCAATTCTCCCTAAAATTTATAATAATGGCTCTGCTCTTTGTATATAAGCAGAATTCGCTGCAAATTTATAGCCTGTTTTTAATTTTTTTTAATAGCGCCCTGTCGGCCGCCGGCCGCCTTTTCTGCCTGAACACGGCGGCTTTTCCCGGCCGATAGCGCGGTTGAGGCAAAATCTGCCTTGCTTTCACGGCAATAAATTTGCCATAATCCTGTTATGCTGCCGCAAAGGCCGCCAGCCGCCAATAAAAGGAAATTTGCTCTATGTCCGCTGATACAGCCTGCCCCAGCCAGCCTCAAACCGTGCCGGAGGTAGAATTTCTGCCCTGCGGCGGCCTTGCCATTGCCGCGCGTCACCGCCCGGCCGCCGATAATAAGCAGCGCGCGGCCTTATTCTGGCTTGGCGGCTATCTCTCCGATATGGACGGCACCAAAGCCCAGGCGGTAGACGCTTTTGCCGAAAGAAACGGGCTGGCCGCCACCCGCTTTGACTATTCCGGCCATGGCCGCTCCGGCGGCGATGTCTATCACGGCACTATCTCGCTCTGGCTGGCGCAAAGCCTTGCGGTATTTGAGCATTTTTATGGCAAAACCGCCATAAGGCCGATACTTGTCGGCTCTTCCATGGGCGGCTGGCTGGCCTTGCGCCTGGCGCAGGAGCTGCAAAAAAGCGGGCGGGCGCCGGCCGGGCTGGTGCTGCTGGCGCCGGCGCCCGATTTTACAGAAACCCTGATCAAGCCCGCCTTACAGGCCGAGCACCGGCAGCAGCTTGCTGAAAAAGGCTTTTTTACGCTGACCGAAGACGGTTTTACCACACCTTACAGCCAGGCTTTGTTGGACGATGGCGCCAAAAATTGCGTATTGCATAACGGCCCGCTGCGGTTTGACTGCCCGATTCATATTATGCAAGGCATGGCGGATAAAGTTGTCCCCTACCGCCAGACCCTGCGGCTGATGGAATATTTGCCGCAGGACAGTGTCACCCTCACTCTGCTGAAAGACGGCGATCACCGCCTGTCACAGCCGCAAAATCTCCTGTTTTTGCAAAAATTGCTTGAAAATTTTACCGGGCTTATTTAATAAAATGCTAATTTTGTTTAATCCGTGCCCCATTAGCCGGCTTATGGCGGCAAATATGCCGTTTACCGCCATAAGCCGCCGGGATTGCGGGTTTTATCGCCCTGTAAAGGCGGGTATGTGTCATGCGTTTTGCCTCTCTTGCCAGAAAATGCCTCCAAAGGGTAAATTTTCTTTATAAACCCATGCCGGTATTGCCTGCTATGCCCAAACCGCCTGCCCGGCCTGATGTGCCGCTCTTTTATATTGTGGCCAAACGCCGCCTGCCGCTCCGGCTGGTGCCGCTGCGCCGCGCCCGCCGCCTGACCTTGCGGGTGGAAGCCGGCGGCCGCGGCCTGCGCGTCAGCGCGCCTTTAACGGCCGGCCGGGGGGAAATTATGGGTTTTATCAAAAAACATCACCACTGGCTGGAAACGCGTCTTGCCGCTTTGCCGGCGCCGGATACGGCCAATGCCCCCAGTTTGAAACCCGGCGGCTTTATCCCGCTTTTTGGCGCGCCGCACCGCATTATTCATTGCGCCGGGCGCGGCCTTACCCATGTGCGGGAAAGCGCCGGTGAAAAGCAGATACTGGTTTACGGGCAGGAGCAATTTCTGCCCCGCCATATTCGTGATTTTTTAAAAAAGCAGGCAGAAGCCGTATTAACGCCGCTGGTTTACAAACACGCTGCCGCGCTTGGCCGCAAGCCGAAAGCTATCAGCTATAAAGATACAAAAACGCGCTGGGGCTCCTGCTCTTCCGAGCGGAAGCTGGCCTTTTCCTGGCGCATTATGATGGCGCCTTTGGGGGTTATTGATTATCTGGCCGCGCATGAAGCAGCGCATCTGGCTGAAATGAATCACTCCCGCAATTTTTGGGATTTATGTGAAAAGCTCTGCCCGGAAACACAAAAACAGCACGCCTGGCTTAAACATAACGGCCAGCAGCTCCACGCCGTGCTGTTTGACTGAACAATTTCTTCCGCATAGAGCTGAGCGGCTGCAACAGCGCTGAATATGTGCGGCGAAACTATATAAATTTACTGTAACAGCTTTCTCCGGCGCTTATTCCGGGCAGAACGATTTTGATGCTAAAACCGTCCCATAAGCGCGCGAATGGCAGACATATCCAGCCCCTTGGCCTCTGAAAACTGTATTAAATCTTCTTCTATGGCCCGCTGCTTTGCTCATGCTAAAAGGCGTTTTGACATCTTTTTTCAAAGTAATGGAATGGCTCAACGCATCTTCCAAAAGCTGAATCCTGCCTAAAGCCTCTCCTAAAATACCATATAAAAGCGCACTATTATGCTTCTCCGCCTGTTTATCACACTGTGTCACCCCAGCCCACCTTTATTGATAAAATTACCGGCACAAAACAGCAGATTCTCTCGGCTTTATGCCGGCCAACAGGCGCTGTTGTCTACCGCAGGTTGCCGCCGGCAGATTTCAGCACATTGGCAACCAGTTTTGCGCTTAAAGCTTCCAGCTCTTCATCGGTCAGGCTGCGCTCGCGCGGTTGAATCAACACTTCAATACCCACGGCTTTTTTGCCGGCGCCAAGGCTGCTATCGGCAAAGACATCAAAAACCTGCACCTGACCGATCAGCTTTTTATCGGCTCCGGCGGCGGCGCGCATAATAACAGCCGCCGGCATATCGGCATCAACAATAAAGGAAAAATCACGCCGCACCGGCTGGAAAGGCGAAAGAGCCAAAGGCGGCCTGGTTTTGCCCGCCTTGTGCCGCGGCTCAGGCACAGCGTCCAGAAACAGCTCAAAACCGCAAAGCGCCGCCTTGCCGGCGGTATCAAAGCCAAAAAAACCTGCTGTTTCAGGGTGCAATTCGCCAAACCAGCCCAGAATATTTTTTGGCCCCAGCTTAATTGTGCCCGAGCGCCCGGGGTGATACCAGGACGCCGCGCCGCGCTCAACCTGTATTTTATCAGCCGCCACACCAAGAGCCGCCAAAACCGCCAAAGCGTCTGCCTTGGCGGTAAAACAATCCACCGGAGCGGCATCGCCGCTCCATAGCCGCCCGGCACCCTCAGGCCCGGCCGCGCCGGTGCGAACAGCCGCAGCCATAGGCTTTTGCCCGGCTGCTTCGGCGCTGTCATATATATCCGCCACTTCAAACAAAGCTATATCAGCCAGGCCGCGATCGGCATTGCGCCGCGCCGCCGCCAGCAAATTGGGCAGCAGAGACGGCCGCATATCCGATAAATCCGCCGCAATCGGATTAGCCAGTTTCAGCGCTGCGCTGCCGCCGCCAAACAGCGCCGCCGCTCTGGCCGGAATAAAAGCATAGCTTACAACTTCCTGCATAGCCCGCGCCGCCAGCGCCCGGCGCGCCGCCCGGCTGCGGCTCTGCCGCAGCCTTATCGCGGCATCGCCGGCCGTTTTTGCCGGCGGCAAAGCCTGCGGCACAATTTTATCCAGGCCGTAAAGGCGCAAAACCTCTCCCACCAGATCAGCCTTGCTCTCAATATCACCGCGCCATGACGGCACGCCTGCCCGCCATATCCGGCTGCTTTTGGCAGCCGCCTCATGCAGCGTAAAACCCAGCCGGCGCAAAATGGTCTTCACTGTGTCGGCCGGCACATTTATGCCGGTCAAACGGCTGATCTCCGCCGGCGGGAACATAATTTCCCGCTTGGCCGGCGGCGGCGCAACCGGCTCGCTTATCGCGCCGGCCCGGCTTGTCACCGTGCCGCACAGAGCCATAATCTGCGCTGCTGCCAGCTCCAGCCCCGGCCGCATAAAGCGCGGATCAACCCCGCGCTCAAAGCGATAACGGGCATCGCTGACAATACCCAGCTCACGCCCGGCGCGGGCAATAGCCAACGGCTCCCACAGCGCCGATTCCACAATAACAGCGCGGGTTTTGTCATCGCAGCCGGTGGCTGCACAGCCGATTATCCCCGCCAGGGCAATCACCCCGCTATCATCGGCCACAACGGCATAACCCGGCTGCAAATCATAGGTTTTACCGTTCAGCGCCGCCAGCTTTTCACCCTTTTTGGCGGCGCGCACAATCAGGCCGCCCTGCACCTTATCCGCGTCAAATATATGCAGCGGCCGGCCATAGGCAAAGGTAAAATAATTGCTAATATCCACCAGCGCATTTTTAGGGGTAAGGCCAAGGCTGCGCAGGCGTTTTTGCAGCCAGTCCGGTGACGGGCGGTTTTCCAAACCTTCAATGCGGATAGCGGCAAAACCGGAGCACAAGGCGGTATCGTCCACCCGCGCCGGCACCGGCGGTGCCTTTTTATCGGCTTTGACAGCGGGGATTTTAAGCGGCTGCAATTCCCCCTGGCCGGCGGCCGCCAGATCGCGGGCAACGCCGTAAACAGAGGCGCAATCCGCCCGGTTGGGCGTAAGGCCAATATCAATAACCGGATCATCAAGCCCGGCATAAGCGGCAAAAGACATGCCGATTTTCGCCTTGCCGCGGCGCAAAACATCGTCACCTAAATCGATAATGCCGTTATGCTCATCAGACAGCAGCAATTCCCGCTCAGAGCACATCATGCCGAAGCTTTCCACCCCGCGAATTTTGCCGACCGATAATATTGTCGCCAAACCGGGAATATAAGCGCCCGGCCGGGCCAGAACGCCAACCAGCCCGGCGCGCGCATTAGGCGCTCCGCACACGACCTGAACCGGCGCGCCCGCGCCGCTGTCTACCCGCAAAATCTGCAATTTATCGGCGTCAGGGTGTTTTTCTGCCGTCAGGACTTTTGCCAGCACAAAACCCTGATACATTTCCCGCTTGTCTACCTTTTCCACTTCCAGGCCGATAGAAGTCAAGCTGTCAACAAGCTCAGCCAGGCTTTTATCGGTCTGCAAATACTCCTTTAGCCAGGATAGCGGTATTTTCATTTTAAAACCTCATCAGCCGCAATTTTAGCTGCCTTTGCCCGCGTTTCGCCGCGCTGCCGGCGCAGCGGCCAATACCCCGCCTGAGCCGGGCAGACAAGCGCCGCAGCCAGCCTTACTCCAAAGGGCGGAAACCATAATGCTGCAGCCAGCGCCAATCCGCCTCAAAAAAAGCGCGCAAATCCGGCATGCCATATTTCAGCATAGCCAGCCTGTCCAGCCCCATGCCCCAGGCAAAACCCTGATACTCTTCCGGGTCAAGCCCGCCGGCGCGCAGCACATTGGGGTGCACCATGCCGCAGCCCAGAATTTCCAGCCAGTCCTCTCCGCGGCCGAATTGTATCCCCGCGCCGGAGCGCTCACACTGAATATCGACTTCCATAGACGGCGCCGTAAAAGGAAAGAAAGACGGGCGAAAACGCATTTTAACCGCCGGCACCGCAAAAAATTCGGCGCAAAAACGCTCCAGCAGCCACATCATATTGGCAATATTAGCTTCTTTATCGATAACCAGCCCCTCTAGCTGGTGAAACATGGGGGAATGCGTGGCATCAGAATCCATGCGATAGGTGCGCCCGGGGATAATCAGCCGCAAAGGCGGCTTCATCTTTTCCATAGCGCGGATCTGCACCGGAGAAATATGGGTGCGCAATAATTTCCGCCCGCCGGAGCCGGCGCTCATGGCCGGCGCCGGCAGCTCTTTAGCGGCGCGGCGGCCGCTTTCACCCGGGGCCGAAGCTGCGGCCGCCGGCCCTTTTGCAACCGCCGCATCGGCGCTTTGCATAAAAAACGTATCGTGCATTTCCCGCGCCGGGTGCCCTTCGGGGAAGTTTAAAGCCGTAAAATTATAATAATCCGTTTCAATATCCGGCCCGGCCGCCAGGCTGAAGCCCATAGCGGTGAATATAGCGGTCACCTCTTCCACAATATGCGAAAGCGGGTGAATGCGCCCCTGCTCAACCGGGGCGGGGCGCACCGGCAGCGTCACATCAAGCCGCTCTGTTTGCAGCCGCTGCGCCAGCAAAGCCGCTTTCACAGCCGCGCGCCGCTCTTCAACCGCCTGTTGCACCCGCATTTTCAGGCCGTTAAACAGCGGCCCGTTTTTTTGCCGCTCGGCCGCGCTCATGCCGCCCAGAGTTTTCAATAATTCGGCAATATTGCCTTTTTTACCCAGAGCCTTGACCCGCACGGCTTCAATCTCTTCCACCGTGGCGGCCCGGGCCAGATCGGCCGCTATGCGCTGTTCCAGCGCTGCTATTGTGCTCATTATCCTGCCTATACCCCCAGATTTGAAACCAGAAACTGCAGCACCCGCACTTTGCTGCGCCCTTTTTTGCCCGCAACAAGCGGCGATAAAAGCCGGTAAGGCCGCAATATCAAGCGAAAAAAACGCAGGCTCGCCTGCAAAATTTCCAATGTTTCGAACCCCGCCTGCCGCCGCCAGGCGCGGAAGGCAGCCGGCAAAACCAGATCCTTATCTTTCGCCTTGGCGGCGATAACAATCAGCAAAAACCAGATATCGCGCATTTGCGCGGCCGCCATTGGCATAAACTGCTCAGGATATTCCCGAAAGCCGGAAAAGCCGACAGCGTTTTCGGCCAGAAACATATCGCGCAGATCCGGCTGCCCCTGACATAAGCCGGCTTTGTGCACCTGCCCCAGACATTCGGCGCAGCGAATAAGCAGCTTATCATGCAAAACAGCATTGCGCAGCCGCAATTCTTTTAAAATTTCGGCAATCGTCTTCCCCGTATCGGCAAAAACGCTAAACTTGTTCTCAACGGCCAAAATTTCCGGCACCGCCAGCCCTGCCGCCTTGAAAGCGCGCAATTTGGCAATTTCCAGCGCATTTTTTTCAGCCGCGGGGATAAAAGGCAAAGGCTGCAAAAAAGGCTGCATGGTCATCAGCGACACAATTTTGCGCACGCTCTGCCGCACTCCCCTCTTTTTATCAAGCGAATATTTAATGCAAACCCGGCGGCCGTTTTTCATACTGGCCTTGATAAAGCGGACAGAGCCGCAGTCACGAACGGCAAAACCGGCGGGAGCCAGTTGCTCAATATGTTTTTTGATGTCGTCCCCCACCGCCAAACTCGCCATTATGCCTGCCGCTCTGAATAATCCAGGCTGATACAATATCGGCGCTGCCGCCGCCGAAATTACAAATTTTACCGGCCGGCCGCAAGCAAAAAATCACCCCGCCGGCAGGCCGCCCATTCCAGCCGGAAAAGCCGGGCCTGACAAGCGCCGGCGGCAAAACCAGGCCTGGCCGGCAAGGACGACACAGACAGCCGGTAAAATTGCGGCCGGCATTACACCGCAGCCGGGCGCGCCTTGTAATCCGGCGCGCCTGATAACACGATTATGGCGCTCTTATGATTATCACCGCCTCAAGCTGATGACAGCATGGCCGCCACCCGCCCCCGGCTGCCGCCCTGAAGCGCTTATTTTACCGTTTTCACGGCTTTTTCAAAAGCATTGGGCGTTGTGTCCTGCAAATAAGCAAGCGCTGTTTTGGCCGCGGCGACAAGAGCCGAAAAAGCCGCCGGCTCATGAATAGCCAGATCCGACAGCAGTTTGCGGTCCACTTCTATCCCCGCTTTGGTCAAACCGTCAATAAAACGGCCATAGCTCAGCCCTTCCAGCCGGACAGCGGCATTGATGCGCTGAATCCACAAAGCGCGGAAGCTGCGCTTGCGGTTTTTACGATCGCGATATGCATATTGTTTGGAGCGATCCACCGCCGCTTTGGCGGCGCGTATGGTGTTTTTGCGGCGGCCGTAAAAGCCTTCCGCCTGTTTTAAAACTTTTTTATGCCGGGCATGGGCGGTAACGCCTCTTTTTACGCGTGCCATGTCATGATTCTCCTGAAATTACGCAATTATGTTTACACGAATGACGGCAAAAGGCCTCAGCCATTGGGCAAATAAAAATCTTTTACCTTTTTGGCGTCCTGATCAGCCAGCACCATTGTGCCGCGCGCCTCGCGGATAAATTTATTGCTTCTTTTAATCATGCCATGGCGCTTGCCGGCGGCAGCAACCTTGACTTTGCCGTTAGCGGTAATTTTAAACCGCTTTTTGGCCGATGATTTGGTTTTCATCTTGGGCATTTTGCTCTCCTGAATGTGTAAAAGCGTCTCCAGACTGCCAAGGCATGCCTTCCGGCCCGGGCAATCGCAAGCCGCTTTTATAAAGATGCCCCGGCCAAAAAGCAAGAGCGGCGCGCCCGCCCGGCGGCATTTTCCGGCAAAATGTGCGGCGGCAAGCGGCTTCAGGCGGCAAAACAGCGTTTTTCATGCGCCAGCAGCCATTGTTTGCGCCATAAGCCGCCATTATAGCCGGAAAGGCGGCCATTAGCGGCAATCACCCGGTGGCAGGGCACAATCAGCGGGAAGGGATTGCGGGCATTGGCGCTGCCGCAGGCGCGGGCAAAACGGCCGGGCAGGCCCATCAGCGCCGCCTGCCGGCTGTAAGAGCGTGTCTGCCCCGGCGGGATAACGCGCAGCGCCGCCCAGGCCGCCTGATAAAAAGGCTTATACCCCTCAATATGCAGCGGCACGGCAAAGCCGGCAGCGCGGCCGGCAAAATAGGCCGCTAATGCGGCGGCAAGCTGAGTCAGAACGGCATTATCTCCCTCGCCGGCGGCCGCAATACAAGCGGCGGCGCGCTGCACGGCGGCGGCATAGGGGGCAGCCGTGTCGGCAAAATGCAAAAAATATAAAGCTTTATGATCGGCGCCGGCCTGCATAAGCCCCAGCGGCGTGGCATAGCTGCGCAGCCATAGCCTCACCCCGGCCGGAGGCCATAAGGCGCCGGCCTGCCGCTTTGCCGTTATCTCTGTTTTTGTCATTGGCACCGCCCTGAATATTCTGCCGCCGCTTTTTGTTATAACAGCTTTTCCGCTCTGCCGGCCATAGCGCCGCCGCGCCGGAGCCGCTGCTGTCAGGCGGCCGGCAAGCCCAGCGCCGCGCGATAACAGGCTATGCTCGCCGGGCTGGAGCAGGTTTTATCCGGCGCTTTGCATAAATCTGCGACAAGGCATGTGTCACATAGCGGCTTGCGCGCCTTGCAGACATAACGGCCGTGCAAAATCAGCCAGTGATGGGCGTGATCCAGAAAGGCCGGCGGGATAACCGCCAGCAAACGGCGCTCCACTTCTTCCGGCGTTTTGCCGCAGGCCAGCCGCATACGATTGCCTAAACGGAATATATGCGTATCTACAGCCATTGTCGGCTGGCCAAACACCACATTCAGCACGACATTGGCCGTTTTCCGCCCGACTCCGGGCAGACGCATCAGATCGTCTCGCCTGGCCGGCACCAAACCGTTAAAATCGGCTATCAAAGCCTGTGACAACGCCATAATATTGCGCGCTTTATTGCGCCACAGGCCGATAGTCCGGATCAGGCGGCCGACTTCCTCCTCCCCCAGCGCCAGCATTTTTGCCGGCGTGTCGGCCAGCGCAAACAAAGCGGCCGTGGCGCGGTTTACCCCGGCATCGGTCGCCTGGGCAGAAAGCACGACAGCCACCAGCAGGCTATAAGCGTTTTTATAATGCAGCTCGCTTTTCGGCGCCGGATTGGCCGCCTTGAAGCGGCGAAACATCTCTTCCACCTCGGCCGCGCTATAAGGGCAGCCCGGCGCAGCGGCGGATTTTGGCGCCGGCCTGCTGTGCCGCCCGGCTGCTTTTCCGGTTTTTGTCTGTTTCAACAGCGTCTCCTTATCATACCCTGTCATGCTGCGGCCGGGTCTGCCGGCGGCGGCGGTTAAACAGCGCCCCGGCCGGCAGAACGGGTTTTCACCGGAACAATTAAAGCCCCGGAGCTTGATTCCTGAACATAATATTACCATATGAGACAGGCAGGCGTCAGCATATGCCGCGGCTGCCCGCGGCGGGAGGGTCAGGCCGGCCTGAAGAGCCGTGATTCCGCCACTATTCTGGCGCAAAAAACGGCAAATATCAGGCTTTGCGGCATAAAGACACAATCAGCGGCAAGGCCGCCTGTTTTTATAGCAGCCAAACTCTGCTATAAGGATTCGGGCTGCGGCGCAAAGCCCAATCGAGGGAGAATGCCCGTAAAGGAGATTCGCCATGGCAGTATCGGAATTTGTATTGACCGACCTGGAATTTGCCCGGTTAGGCGAAGGGCGCGTGGCCTACCTGAAACGCATCAGAACCGATGATCTTGCCCAAAAATTCCCCGATCTGCCGCCAATGACTCCGGGGATTGAAGTTTGGGGCCTGTTTGGCGCGGCCGGAGATCCAATAGTGCTCTCTGATGTGCGGGCGCATGCTTTGGCCGGCGCGCAGGAGCACGAGCTGGAAACGGTAACGCTGCACTAAACCGCAAAATCACCCCGGCAAAACAGCATAAACGGCAGGAAAAGCGCGCCTTATGCCGGCAGCGGCCGTAATGCCTTGCCGCAAGGCGCGCCGGCCTTATATATTAAGGTGTCCGCCGGTCAGGATTGTCTTTTGCTATAAGGGAACGGCAATCTTTCTCCTTCCGGTTGCCGCTTCCCTTTAGGCCGCGCTCCCTCCTCAGCGCGGCCTTTCTGCTGCCTTTGAATACTATCTGCATGGCCGCCGCCGGCTGCTCCGCCCTCTCCTCACGCTCGCGGCGGGCAAACCGGCGATAGCTGCGCAAAAGCCGCAACATCACTCCGGCAAAGTGCAAGCCGGCAAAAAGGCCGCCGCCTGTGCGGGCAAAAGCCTGATGCCTTGCCGCAAGGCGCGCCGGCGCGGCACCGGCTTCACAAAGGCTTAATATTATCGGCTTTGGCGGCCGGCGCGCCCGCTTTTGCCGCCGGCTGCTCCGCTCTCTCCGCGCGCTCGCGGCGAACAAGCCGGCGATAGCTGCGCATGGCGAAAAAGGCAGCCAGCAGCGGCACCAGCACAAATATAGCCAGCATGGCCGCCGCATCACTTAACATAGCGCCGCACTGCCTTTCTGTTATAATCCTTTATCATAATCCTGCCTCGGCGCCGCTGAAAACTGGCCATGCACACGGAAGCGCCATAAATAAGCGGGCAACACCACATCAAGGCCGCGCGGGCTGATGCCAACCCCTTCCAGGCTGCGCTTTTCCTGCCGCGCCGCCGCCGAAACCACGCTATCACAGGCCAGCAGGCGGATCTGCCCTGATGTCGCTATTACCGGCACCAGCGGCACTTTGCCGGCCAGCCCGCATATACTGCCCCATAGCCGGCCAAGCAGTAGAGGCAGGCGGACAAAAAAGCGGCGCCGGCGGATAATATGCAGCATTTCTTCCATCAAAGCGCGAAAACTCATAATTTCGCTGCCGCCCAGCTCATAAATTTTCCCCGCCGGCACCTGACCGTCAACAGCGCGGGCGATCATTTCTGCCACATCGCCGACATAAACCGGCTGAAATTTCGCCGCGCCGCCGCCAAATAACGGAATAAAAGGAGTAAAACGCACAGCTTCGGCAAAGCGGTTAAAAAAACGATCTTCGGCGCCAAAAACCGGCGCCGGGCGTAAAATAATCGCTTTTTTGCAGGCCGCGCGCACCCGCTCTTCTCCTTCTGCCTTACTGCGCAGCCAGGCTGTTTTTTGCCCCAGAGCCGCGCTCAAAGCAGAGATATGGACAAGCCGGATTTTGGCGGCAGCAGCAGCCTGCGCGACATTTTCCGCCCCTTCCACATGCAATCTGCGCAAAGTGTTCCTGCCCTGCCCATAAAAAGCGCCGGGCAGATAAACCGCTGCCGCCGCGCCGGAAAGCGCCCGGGCAATGGCCTCTTTATCACCAATATCGGCCCTGAACATTTGCAACTGGCCGACATCGCCGATTTGCCGCATATAATAGGCTTTTTCCGGGCAGCGCACGGCAATGCGCAGCCGATAGCCGCGTTTGGCCAGATTTTCCGCCGCATAGCGGCCGATAAAACCTGATCCGCCAAAAATTGTTACCAGCGGCGGGTGTTGATACAGTTTCGGCTCCATCATTGCTCTTCCTCTGTTCTTTCCCCCGGCGCCGGCTATCCTTCAATCCCCTCTTTGCCGCGGCCGGCGCCCCCGCAACCGGTTTTGCGAGCTTATCGCTTTCTCAGCGCTTTGCCAAGCCGTAACAGCACAAAAGCCGCCCTCTCGGCCTGCTTATCCGGCAGCCAGTTCCGTGATAATACTGTTCAATACCAGGCGCCCTTTGGCTGTCGCGGCCAAAAACATATTGCCGCGCATGGCCACGAGGCCAAGCTTTTGCAGATCCGCCAGCTTTTCCGCCGCTATCGGCCGCCCGGCCAGTTGCTCATAGCGCCGCAGATCCAGCCCCTCCGCCAGCCGCAGCCCCATTAGCAGCATTTCATCGGCCTGCTCAGCCGCCGTTAAAGATTCTTCTTCAACAATGCCGCTGCCGCAAGCTTCCACCCGCGCCAGCCAGCGCTCGGGATTTTTCTCCATTATGGTTACCGCGCGCGGCGGCGCAACACCCTCACCCCCTTCGCCATTCCCCCGCCCGGCTTCATAAAAACGGCCATGCGCCCCGGCGCCAAGGCCGATATAATCCTGATAGCGCCAATAAAGCAGATTATGCCGCGCCTCTTTGCCCGGCGCGGCATGGTTGGAAATTTCATAGGCCGGCAGGCCGCGCGCCGCCGTTATGGCCTGCGTCAGCCGGTAAAGCTGCGCCGCTTCTTCCGCCGGCGGCAGGCTTAACCGCCCGGCCTGATACAGGCGCTGAAATACGGTGCCTTCTTCAATCGTCAGCTGATAAAGCGAAAGATGATCGGCCGCCAGGCTGAGCGCCTGCCGCAATTCCCGCTCCCAGGCCTGCTGTGTCTGCCCCGGGCGGGCATAAATCAGATCAAACGACAAACGGGGAAAGGTTGCGCGCGCCAGCTCTATCGCCGCCAGCGCCTGCTTCACATTATGCAGCCGCCCCAGACGGCGCAATTCTTCATCATCAAGCGCCTGCACCCCCAGCGACAGCCGGTTAACCCCGGCGGCTCTATAGGCTTTAAAGCGCTCCGCCTCAACCGAAGACGGATTGGCCTCCATGGTGATTTCCGCCCCCTCAGTCAGCGGCCATAAAGCGGCAATGCGCTCCAGCAGCGCCGCCACAGTTTGCGGCTGCATGAGAGACGGCGTGCCGCCGCCAATAAATATGCTGGAAACGGGGCGCCGGCCGGTGCGCGCCCGCATAAAAGCCATTTCACGGGCAAAAGCGGCGATAAAGCGCGGCTCATCTACCCCCTGGCGGCGCACATGGCTGTTAAAATCGCAATAAGGGCATTTGGCGGCACAAAACGGCCAATGCAGATAAATGCCGAAAGGCGCCGGGCCGGTAATCGTCATGCGGGTTTTGCCTTGCCGGCAGCTTCCCGCAGCAGAGCTTCGGCAAAGGCTTTAAAAGCGCGGGCGCGGTGCGAAAGCGCCCGGCTTTGCCACGGCTGCCAGCCATGCTTTTCCGCCGCTGTCATTGCACCAAAAGTTTTGCTGTAGCCTTCCGGCTGAAAAACCGGATCATAACCAAAGCCCTGCTCGCCGCGCGGCGGCCAGACCAGCCGGCCCTCTATCGCACCGCGGAAATATTCGGCCGCGCCGTCCGGCCAGGCCAGACACAAAACCGCAACAAAACGCCCGCCGCGCCCGCCTCGATCTGCGGCTGCGCCGGCCGGCGCCGGCATGGCCGCTTTATCGGCCAGAGCCTGTTGCAGCCTGTCTTCCACTTGCCGCATGGCTTTGGCAAAATCGCGGCGGCCGTCTGCCTGCTCGGCCCAATCGGCCGTATAAACCCCCGGCGCGCCGCCCAGAGCATCAACCTCAAGGCCGGAATCATCGGCCAAAGCAGGCAGGCCGGCGGCTTTGGCCGCGGCAACAGCTTTAATCCGGGCATTTTCTGCAAAAGTTTTGCCGGTTTCTGCCGGTATGGCCAGGCCAAGCTGCCCGGCGGAAACAAGATCCAGGCCAAAAGGCGCCATCAGCTCGGTAAATTCCTGCAATTTGCCGGCATTATGGGTGGCAATAACCAGTTTTTTACTATCCAGCTTACGCATTATGCTCCTTTGTCCTTATACTCAGGCTGCCGGTTTCAGGCCAGCGCCGCTTTTTGCAGGGCAATAATTTCCGCTATGCCTTTTTGCGCCAGTTGTTGCATCTGGGCAAATTGCCCGGCGTCAAACGGCGCTTCCTCCCCTGTTGCCTGAATTTCCACCAGGCCGCCGCCGCCGGTCATAACAAAATTGGCGTCCGTATGCGCGGCAGAATCCTCGGCATAATCGAGATCCAGCACGGCGCGGCCGCGCACAATACCGCAGGAAACAGCCGCTACATGATCTTTCAATACTTTGTCGCGCAGCAGCATTTGCCGCTTTTGCAGCCAGCCAAGGCAATCATAAAGCGCCAGAAAAGCGCCGCTAATAGCGGCTGTGCGGGTGCCGCCGTCAGCCTGCAAAACATCGCAATCGAGCATGATTTGCCGCTCACCCAGCAATTTCAGATCGGTTACCGCGCGCAGGGAGCGGCCGATCAGGCGCTGAATTTCCATCGTCCGCCCGCCTTGCCGGCCGGCCGCGGCTTCCCGCCGCATTCTGTCTCCGGTTGAGCGCGGCACCATGCCGTATTCGGCGCTTATCCAGCCTTTGCCGCCATTGCGCAGCCAGGCGGGCAGCCTTTCCTCCACACTGGCCGTGCATAAAACCTGCGTATCGCCAAATTTTACCAGGCACGAACCTTCGGCATATTTATTAACTCCGCGTTCAAAGGAAACTTTTCGCATGGCATCATCGGCACGGCGGGATAGGCGCATCAATTTTCTCTCTTTCTTGCTTTTGGGCAGCGCAGTTTGGCTTGCCGCCCTGTTTTAGCCTGATTTGTCTGTTTAGGCAAATCACCCCGCGCGGGCCGGCGGGCGGCCCGGGCTTTTGGCGCAAAGCGGCAGAAAATTTCCTGCTGCGGCCGCCGCAGCTCTTGATTTTCACCGCAAAAATCGCAATATCGGGGGAGCTATCCTGCAAACAGAAAACACCGAGAGTGATGAGAAAATCATGTCTGATAAAAAACATTTTCACAATGCTGAAGGCGAGCCGCACGATGAGGCTGCCGCTATTTATGAAGAGGATCAGGCGGGTGAAGCGCCGCAGGCTGATTCCCCCTCTCCGGGGGACGTGATTGAAAAACTCAATAATGAAAATCATGAGCTGAAAGACCGGCTGATGCGTCTTGCCGCCGAGATGGAGAATCTGCGCCGCCGCACCGCGCGCGATATTGCCGATGCCAATGCCTATGCCGTATCGTCTTTTGCCCGTGATATGCTGTCTGTCGCCGATAATCTGGGGCGCGCCTTGAGCGCTCTTCCCGCCGGGGAAGAAGACACACATGTGCAGGCTCTGGCCGAGGGGCTGAAAATGACCGAACGCGCCATGATAGCCGCTTTGCATAATCACGGCGTGCGCAAAATTGAAGCTCTGGGGCAAAAATTTGATCCGCATTTGCACCAGGCCATGTTTGAAGCAGAAGACACATCGCTGCCGCATAATACGGTGAAGCAGGAAGTGCAGCCCGGCTATATTATCGGCGATCGCGTTTTGCGCGCCGCTCAGGTGGGGATCGCCAAAGGCGGGGAAAAAACGGCCCCTGAGCCAAAAGCCGCCGCTGAGCCGCCGGCCAGACCGGAAGAGTGATCGGCCCGGCCGCCGTTTTTGCCGGCCGGTTCGGGCAGGCTGTCCGGCCGGCGGCGCTCTTGTTCCAAGACGCTGCTCTGCTGCCTGTTTTTGCCTTGCTTTTTCTTGCGGCGATAAGGCGCGGGGCGGCCTCTCCCGGCGCCGCCAAAGCGGCTGTGAGCGGGCCTGTCCTGTTGGCCGGGCCGGCACCGGCCGCCGCCGGCCCGGCTTGGTATTTTCCGGCCTGAGGGCTGCGCCGGCTGGACTAATAGATTATCGTCTGTATTATTACAGCCGAGACTCACTGCGCCCCGGGCGCTGATTAGCGCAGCCCGCGAGGCAGGAAAGAAGCCGATTGCCATGACCCATTATTACGCACCCGATACGGAGTTCAAGCCTTCCGGCATGGCGGCGCCGCTGGTTTTTATCGGCCTGTTTATTTTCTTTATTTACGGCGCTTTATTTATCGGCCTGATGGGTGTCTCCAATACGCTTATCCATTATTACAGGCTGGAATTCCTGCTGCAATTTGGCAATTTCGGTGTCTTTCTGGGGTTATGCGCTCTCCTGACCGGCTGGGTTTTACTGGTTTGCGCGCTGGCGGCTCCGCCCTATTTTATTTTATGCGCCAAAGGTAAAAGCAAAACCGGCCGCCTTGTCGGCCAGGTGATTATTATTCTGATGTTTCATGTTTTTACCCTGCCGGTTATTTTATGGCCGATGGTGCGCAATTCTTCGCCGCGGCTGCGGGCGCGGCGCGTGGCCAGATTGCGCCGCAAAGTGCTGAAACGCCGCCAACAGCCGGGCAAGGCGCGCCCGGCCGCGTAAAAGCGGCCATAATCCCGCCCTTTGCTTGCCTGAAAATCCTTAACGGCCGGGATAAAAGGCTTTGCTTTATTTCTGTTTCCAGCCGCCCCGGCCAGCGGGGCGGCGCCGTTGCCGGCAAGAGGAAAGCGGCACTCTCAGCGGCAAACAGGGAGCCTTGCCGGCGGCGATGTAAATATTGGCGCTGTAAGGCTGCTCTCAGCGCTTGCCAGCAAAGGCTGTAAGGCGGCAAGCAGAGCGCCGGCCTATGCTCCGCCGTCAAAACATAAAGAGAGCGGCTGCTTTGGCGGCGGCGATTATTAGCGCCTCGGCGCGCGCTGCCGCTTCACCTCAGCCGGCAGCCGGCACGGCCAGACAGGCCATGCCGGGTAACCGGCGCCGCAACAGGCTTATTGTATCACCCGATATTACAGCTAAGCCCCAGCCCGGCCAGCGCTATATCCTGTCTGGCTGCCGGGCTGTTTTTGCCCGCGGCCACGGCGCTGCGGCGAAAATGCCGATGCAAGGCATTCAGCACCAGCCGCACTGCGCCCAATAAATACGGCAGTTCCAGACCGTCAATAAGCACATATTGCAAAGCGGCATAGAGATTTTCCTGCCCATTGTCAATTTGCGCTTCCTGCACCGCCTTCAGCGCCTGAGCATAGCGCTTTTTAACCCGCGCGGCCCAGGCTTCATATTCTGCCATATTATCCTCTTGCAGGCGAATGCCGGTGGCTTCATAATATGCGCCGGGAGAAAGCAGCGAACGCCGATAATCATTGCGCAACTGCAAAAATTGCTGCCCGGCTTCATATTGATCGCGGCTTAAGCCGTCTCCCCGGCCAAAAATAGCCAGCCGCCCCAGATACGTCTCTGCCCGCGGATCCCTGGCCTGCTCCAGACTCAGGCCATTGTGGAAAGCACGCGCCCGCAAAGCCGCTAAAGCAGGCGGGTTATGCGCGCGGGAAATGCGGCCATTCGGCTCACGCAGCCGCCCCTCCAGCCGCGGCCGGCCGCGGCGGCGTTTGTTAATGGCGGCCGTATCTGCCGGCGCGGCGGAGTTTTTCAAAACACCGCTTTTCAACCCGGCCAGCCCGGCGGCGCTGCCGCAACCGGCCGCCAAAGCTGCCTGCAAGGCGCGGCGCGCCTGTTTTTTTCTCATCGCTTTCTTTTCTACCCGAATATCAAAACCCGAAACTGTTTTCATCTCTTTAAACTCCCTTTATCCCTGCCTGTTATATCATGCGCCATAATATGCCCGGACGGCCAAACCTCGCCTTTCTCACCCCAAAGCGGCTCTTCTTTTTAATCCGCCGGCGGCGCACAGAAACGACTCACCTGCCCCCAGTTAAAATAGTCCGGGTGAAATTATCAAGGTAAAATTACCTTATTTATCGGTAATTTTACCTTGCAAGCTTTTTTGTCCACAGAATAGACGGCAGAGAAATTTATCGAATTTTGCTAATAATAAGGTTATGATACCGGACATGACGATAAATTCGATAAAATCCACTTTAGCCCAGCGGATAAAATCGCGCCTTGACAAGCTCGGCAAATCTGAGCGCCGCGCTTCTCTGGAAGCCGGTTTGAGTGATTCCTTCCTGCGCAATATCCGGCAAAACAAATCCAGCTCACCGCGTATTGACACTTTGGAAAAAATTGCTGCCGTTCTGGAAACAAGCTCTGCCTGGTTAATAACCGGCGCGGGGGAAGAAGAGCTGTCTCTCCCTGCCGATACGGCCAGTCTTGAATCGCCGGCCCGTTACCCGCCCTCTCTTGCTCCGCCGGCAGCGGCCGATATTTTCTACCCCAAACGCTCCGCTTATAATAAGGAAAACAGAAAGCCGTCCATGCTGACACGGCAGGCCATACGCGTTGATCCGCCGGTGTCAGCGCGCGCCGGTGCCTCTGCCCGCTCACAGCAAAATTATGACGGCTTTCATGAAAATGATGGAGCTTACGCGCCGGTTGCCGCCTCGCCTTACCCCTCTTATGATGTGTTTCAGAAAGAAGATGACACAAAAGACCATATTCCCAATGCCCTTATCGGTAAAAAATTTGCTTTGAGCGAGCGGCATTTGCCTGTTTACGGCCAGGCAGTCGGCGGCATAGACGGTGAATTTCCGATCAATGGCAGTTCTTTATACAGTGTTCTCTGCCCGCCGCAGCTTTCTGAAATTTCCGGCGCTTACGCGGTGTCGATTTCCGGTGATTCCATGTATCCGCGCTATGAAGATGGTGAAATTGCTTTTGTTGACCCGACCCGGCGGGTAAAAAAGGGAGATTATGTTATCGCCCAGATTGCCGCCGGAGAAGAGGCAATACCGCTGGCCTATGTTAAAAAATTTATTCGCCATAATGCCGGCGGGCTGGTTCTGGAACAGTTTAACCCGGCCAAAGAATTGCATTTTCCGCATGAAAAAGTTGTCTCGGTTCACTATATCGCCCTTGCCGGCACCGCGCCGGCCTGAGTCTTCCCGGCTTTACCGCGCAAACCTTAAACTGTCGACAAACAGCTTTAAAAAAGCCTGTCCGGCAAAGGATAAAACCCGGGCAGCAGCGGCAAGTTCTGCTCTCTGCTGCCCGCGCGGCAAGCATGGTGCCGCCGCAGCAATAATAATAATGCCTTAAGCCATAAACCTTATCCGGGCAGCGCTGTTATGATCAAGCTCGTTAAAACGGCCTGCCTGAAGCAAACCGGCTTTATTGTCCATGAGTTCGGCAGCGCCGGCTTTGCTCTCTCTTGCCGGAAACTGCCGATGAAACCATGATAGAGCGGACAAATAGCTGCCTGTGCCTCAGCATAAGGGAGATTTGGCCGGCGGCCAAAACCCGCCTGAACGGCGGCAAAGATGTGCAGGCAAGCGCCTGTTACAAGTTTCCGTTGCGATAGGATAAAAAACCCAAAGCCTTAAAGCGCAAAACAGGCAAAAGCATTTTCTCCCGTCTTGCAGGAATCACCGCCGCCGGCCGCAGGATTACATTTTTGTCAAAAAGATATTTTAAGCTGCCGCCCTTTAATGCCGGTTAGGGCTGCGGCAGCGCACAATCCGCATAAGCCGGCCGGCGCAGCGGCATTTTTACCGCTCAGGCGTAAAAATCTGTGCATAAGTCACAAAATTTACCGCCTTCGCTATGGCGGCATTCAAGGTATATTTACCGCGCCCGGGCGGAACAGCTCTTTAAGCCGACGCCTGCTCCCGGCCGGCAGACAAAGCTTCCCGCTCCAACTTTTTCAGCCGTTCCGAGGCCGATTTCAACTGCCCGCAAGCCGCCATAATATCGCGCCCGCGCGGCGCCCGAATGGGAGAAGAATAACCGGCTTTATTCAAAATATCGGCAAACAGCTCTATTTGCCGCCAGTCGGAGCATTGATAATTTGTCCCCGGCCACGGGTTAAAAGGGATAAGATTGATTTTGGCCGGAATGCCTTGCAATAAGCGCACCAGCTTTTTGGCATCGTCCACACTGTCATTGACATCACGCAGCATAACATATTCAAAAGTAATGCGCCGCGCATTGGACACACCCGGATAAGCGCGGCAGGCGGCCAGCAGCTCCGCCAGCGGATATTTTTTGTTAATCGGCACCAGCATATTGCGCGTTTCATCATCAACCGCGTGCAATGAAATGGCCAGCATAACGCCAAGCTCTGCCCCGGCGCGATAAATGCCGGGCACCACGCCGGAAGTAGAAAGCGTTATCCGCCGTTTGGAAAGCGACAGGCCTTCACCGTCTGAAGCAATCAGCAAGGCCTTTTTTACCGCTTCAAAATTATAAAGCGGCTCGCCCATGCCCATCATCACTATATTGGTAATTTTGCGCCCGGCCGCGGCCAGCAAAACCGCGCTTTCGCTTTCAGCTTCTTCAGCCGCGTCAAGCAGGACAGGCGCCAGCGCGCGCCCCTGCCGCGCAGCCGCCCGCATAGCGGCCACGCCTTCCCGCCGGACGCGGGCGCCGAACAGCCCTTCCTGATCAGGGAAATCACCAAGGCGATCTTTCGCCACCAGAAATTGCGCCAGAATTTCTTCTGCCGTCAGGTTGCGCACCAGCCTTTGCGTGCCGGTGTGGCAAAAAGAGCAGGTTAAAGTGCAGCCCACCTGGCTGGAAACGCATAAAGTGCCGCGCCCTTCTTCCGGTATATAAACGGTCTCAATCTCTACCGGCCGCCCTGCCCCGCGCGCGGGGAAGCGCAGCAGCCATTTGCGGGTGCCGTCAGCCGAAAGCTGCTCAGCCGCAATTTCCGGCCGGGCAATGGTAAAATGCTGTGCCAGTAAAGCGCGGAAATCTTTGGCAAGATTGCTCATATCGGCAAAAGAGGCAACACCGCGCACATAAAGCCAGTGCCATAATTGCGCCACCCGCATTCTTACCTGCCGCTGCGGCACGCCAATAGCCGTTAAAGCATGCGCCAGCTCCTGCCGATCGCGGCCAATCAGTGAAGGCTTTTCCGCCGGCGCGGCAGAGCCGGCCGCCGCACCCGGCGGCTCCTTCGCTGTTGCGGCACAAAACAGCCTGTCCGACATCATCACGCTTCTACCTGTAACACCCGCCTTCTATTGCTGCTCCTGCGGCTTTTCTCCCTTAAGGGCAACCGGCTATTTACATTTTTGCACGGCTTTTAAAGCGGCGCTAATCCCTTTTAGCGAATAGCTGTAAGATGTATCTGTGCCGCGTTTGGAAACCGCCTTGACAGCCATTGTGCTGCCGCCGCGCATGGCTGCCAGCAATTCCGCTTCCTGCTTTTCCCCCTCCACCCAGGCCGAATTGCCTTTGGTGAACAGGTTAAAACTTTTGGCTCCTACGGTTACAACCACATGCGATTGCGGCTTTAACTCATAACCGGCCATAAATTGCGGCTCAAAAGATAATTTGCCGCTGCTGCGCCGGCTGATTAAAAAGAAATTATCGCCATGTTTGACACTGGCCGGCTCCTGCTTTACCGGCGTGGAGAGGATATAACATACGGTCTTGCCCTGAGCTTTATAAGAATAGGCGCCCCAATAATCATACTGGCTTAATTTTGCCGGCGCCTGCGCCTGCGCCTCAGCCAGGCCGCAAAAAAGCGCGACAGGCGCCGCCGCCAAAAGCCCTGTGAAAATTCTGCCAAATTTTACCATAGCCTCACCATTCCTGATTATTTTTGTCCTGCCGGATAATGCAGCCCCTGATCGCCGGAGCGCCGGCCGCTCCCCACAGCCTGGCCGGCATGCCGCTTCTGCCCGTCTTTTACGCCGGAGAAAGCAACAAAACAAGGAACAGACGGGATTTTTTACAAAATTGCGGTAAATTTATGAAAATTTCACCGGAAATTCTGCCCCGCCTGTTGCTCTTCCGCCTTCTTTGCCCGGCTGCCCCCTCTGCCCGGCCGGCGCGGCGGCAAAAGCCGCGGCAATTTCCCCCTCAGCCGGGGAAAATCGGGAAAATCGCGCCAATACATCTTGGCCATAGCCAATATTACTGCTAAACCGGGTTTTATGACAGTCGATCGCACAATTATCCGCAATTTTTCTATTATCGCTCATATTGACCATGGCAAATCAACCCTGGCCGACCGTTTGATTCAGGCAACCGGCGGGCTTGATACGCGGGAGATGAAAGAGCAGGTGCTCGATTCCATGGATATTGAGCGCGAGCGCGGCATTACCATTAAAGCGCAAACCGTGCGGCTGCATTATACCGCCCAGGACGGCCAGACCTATATTTTAAACCTGATGGACACACCCGGCCATGTTGATTTCGCTTATGAAGTTTCGCGCTCGCTGGCGGCCTGTGAAGGCTCGCTGCTGGTGGTTGATGCCTCGCAAGGGGTAGAGGCGCAAACTCTGGCCAATGTCTATCAGGCGATTGACAATAATCATGAGCTGGTCGTGGTGCTGAACAAAATCGACCTGCCGGCCGCCGAGCCGGAGCGGATAAAACAGCAGATTGAAGATGTTATCGGCATTGATGCCGCTGATGCGGTGGAAATTTCGGCCAAAACCGGGTTGGGCATTGACCGGGTGCTGGAGGCGGTTGTGCATAAATTGCCGCCGCCGCGTGAGGGGAGCAGCGATAAACCGCTCAAAGCCCTGCTGGTTGATAGCTGGTATGATGCTTATCTCGGCGTCATTGTGCTGGTGCGCATTATTGATGGCCGGCTGAAAAAGGGCCAGACGATCCGCATGATGGGCACCGGCGCCAGATATCCGCTTGAGCGGGTGGGCGTTTTCACCCCCAAAATGGTGGCGGTGGAAGAGCTTGGCCCGGGCGAAATCGGCTTTATTACCGCCTCCATCAAGGAAGTCGCCGATACGCGGGTGGGGGACACCATAACCGAAGATAAAGCCCCCTGCGCTGCGCCGCTGCCCGGCTTTAAGCCGGCGCAGCCGGTGGTTTTTTGCGGCCTGTTCCCGGTTGACGCGGCAGATTTCGAAGATTTGCGCGCCGCCATGGGCAAATTGCGGCTTAATGATGCCAGCTTCTCTTTTGAAATGGAAAGCTCGGCCGCTTTGGGCTTTGGCTTTCGCTGCGGCTTTTTGGGGCTGTTGCATCTGGAAATTATTCAGGAGCGGCTGGAGCGGGAATTTAACCTTGACCTGATCGCCACCGCGCCTTCTGTCGTTTACCGCATATATATGCTCGACGGCGCGGTGAAAGAGCTGCACAACCCCGCCGATATGCCGGATATTATGAAAATCACGGCGATTGAAGAGCCGTGGATTCGCGCTTCTATCCTCACGCCGGACGAATATTTGGGCAATATTTTGAAGCTGTGTCAGGAGCGCCGCGGCATTCAGGTCGATCTGTCTTATATCGGCAGCCGCGCTATGGTCTCTTATGATTTGCCGCTTAATGAAGTAGTGTTTGATTTTTATGACCGGCTGAAATCCATTTCCAAAGGCTATGCGTCTTTTGATTATCAGCTCACCGATTATCGCGAGGGTGATCTGGTCAAAATGTCGATTCTGGTTAATGGTGAGGCGGTCGATGCGCTGTCTGTGCTGGTGCACCGCAGCGCCGCCGAAAAGCGCGGCCGCTCAATGTGTGAAAAGCTGAAAGAGCTTATCCCCCAGCATATGTTTCAAATCCCCATTCAGGCGGCGATTGGCGGCAAGGTGATTGCGCGCGAGACAATCCGCGCTTTGCGCAAAGATGTGACCGCCAAATGCTATGGCGGCGATGTGACGCGCAAGCGCAAATTGCTGGAAAAGCAGAAAGAGGGCAAAAAGCGCATGCGCCAGTTCGGCAAGGTGGAAATCCCGCAAGAGGCTTTTATTCACGCCTTAAAAATGAAAGATTAGCGCCGTTTATGTTATAAAATGAGGCAAAATGGCTTGAATAGTATAATAAGGCTTGACTTTCCTGCCAATAAATTTTATTTTGGCTCTTACCTACTGTAGGCCTAGCTCTTTTAGCCTTTGCGCCAGTGTGTGCAGTGCAAAAAAGATGATGCAGAATAACAGCTTTTCAAATCTGAATATAATTTTTGCAAAAACGCCTGCTTATGTCTTCTTCCGATGAAGGTGACACACGCAGGCGTTTTTATATCTCAGCGGGGGAAAAATGGTTTATCCCAAAGCGGCAATAACACCGCAAGAGCAGGTTGTTTTACTCAAAAGCCGCGGCATGGTTTTTGCCGATGAAGCGGCGGCTGCCACTCTATTAGGAAATATAGGTTATTATCATTTAGGCTTTTACTGGTTTAACAGCCGCCAAGAAGTCAACCCACAAGACAAAAAAGACAATAGCCGCCGTGACCAATTCTACCGCAATACATATTTTGAAAAGATTATCGCGTTTTATGAGTTTGACAGGCAGCTTAAACAGTATATTTGGCAAGCTATAGAAAAACTGGAAATTTCTCTCAAAACGCGGTGGGCCGATGAATTTTCCCGCCGGCACAAGGATTCACTGTTTTACACGAAGCCGACTTACCATAATCCGGGTCGCGAGGAGAAAACATTTCAAGCTTCTATTGCGGCTATACGCAAAAAATTTAATGATTCCCAAGAGCCTTTTATATTGAATTTTAAAGCGAAAGCGCCAAAAACCGCTCTACCCGAAGCTTGGATTATAACCGAGATTTTATCTTTCGGTGATTTTTTCTACTGCCTCCGTTTTTTAAAGAAGAACCATCAACAATTCTTCGCTCATCTCTATGCTGCTGATAAATCAAGAGATTTTTTAAAAGCTGGCGACTTTATCAAAATATTGTCACAGCTAAGAATAGTGAGAAATATCTGCGCGCATCACGGCAGACTTTGGAATAATTCTTTTCCTCATAAAGCTCTCCCTACTCCTGATACTTCTCCTTTATTAAAGGGAGCGTGGAATAGTGAGAAAGGCTCAAAAAAGATTTATAATCTGCTTTGCTCTATCGTCTATCTGCTGCGCTCTATTGATAGCCGGCAGGCATGGCGGCAGGATTTTATCGAATTTATCAAGCAGCATGAAAATTATACCTACGCTATGGGCTTCCCCACTTATTGGCGCGTCACCCCTCTCTGGCGCTAAGCGGCTGAATTTACCCTTTATTTACCATAAATTTTAACGCTCAGAACAGGCGAGAACGAATCATGGGCGAATCAGAGCCATGTCTGTTTTCTGTTTTTGTTCGCGCAATATATAGCAGGTAAAAACCTGCCGGCACCAGATATAGAGCATAATATCTTTACACTCTGTCGCCGCCGGCCTACAAAGCTTAATAAACAGAGTTAGCAGAGGGTTAATTATGGCTTTTCCCGCAACAGCGGCTCCGGCGCAAACCGCCGCCATCGGCACCGCCGCCGCTGCCGCTCCTCAGACCGCAGCAACAAAAACCGGCGCCGCCGCCCGCCCGGAGGCTGAGCAAATCACGCCGCTGCCGCCGCCGCCAACGCAACTTGACCTGCTGCCGCTGCTGGAGGCCAGCCCGCAACTGCGCTCTGATCTGCTGTTTTTTATCCGCCTGGCTGGCACGTATTGCCAAAGCATTTTTTGGCAGGCTTTCCCGCGCAGCGCCAAAACACGGCGGCAGCGCCTGTTTGATCTGGCACAGAACGGCATTCCCGATTCTGATGGAAAGCTCATACCCTGCGGCAGCGCTTTTAAAGAGGCGATTTTAAACCCCAAAATTCGCCATGCCCAAACAACGGATATACTGAATACCGGCTTTATCAAGCTGTTGCAGGCCTTGGCACAAACCCCGGCGCCCAAAGGCCATGCTAAAATTTATGAAATTTTCAGTAAAGGGCTGGTGCAGCGGCACGGCCTGCCGTGGAATATTGATGAATTTATTGCGGCCGTGCAGCGGCTGATAGAAATGCGCCACTTCCTTGAGCATTACAAGGAAAGAATAGCCAAACATAATACCCCCGCCCCATGCGAACAGGCCGCCTTTCTCACCGCGCTAGGGCTGTTATTACTGCCGCAATTCTGCAATGAGCTGGAACACGCCGCTAAAAGGGTGAAACAGCCGGCAGCGCATGAAGCGGCGGCGCAAATGGCGCTGATATTCACCCATGCCAAAGCAAAACGCGCGGAAGGCATAAAAGCCATGTTTGCCGAGGCGCGAGCGCGCAAAAATATCTATGCGCCGGGAACAGAGCGGAGAAAAAGCGGCGGCTATAAAAATAAAAAACAAAAAAGCCGCGAATTGCAGAGCGGCAAATGGCGTAAATATTATTACGGGCTAAAACTTGCTCCAACGGATTTGCGGGAAAACAGCTTTAAACGCTATTACGATTTTATTGGCGAGCAAAATTTTCGGCAAATTTGTGCCCGGCTGGGCGCGCCGCTGGCAATAGGGAACTTACAACAATTTGACCCAGACAAGCCGCGAGATAAAAATTTTGTCATTTATGCCGACACGGAGAATCGTCTGAGCTTTAAAAATGAAATCCTGCCTTTTTATCTTGCCATTATGCACATACAAAAAATTATGCAGTTTTATCTGGACAATTATGCTGAGAAACACCCGAAGCCTTCCCCGTCAGAACTAAGCGCCCTAAGCAGAAAAGACCGCAAAGAGGCGAAATATAAAACCGGTAAAATTAAAGATTTGAATCTGCGAGCTATCCGCAACCAAATTGCCCATAATGGGCTATTTTGGCTGACAAAAAATGAAGGCACAGGAAGCTTGTTTTCTGAGCAGGAAATTTTTACCCAAATTATGCAAATCCTGACACGGAAAAACCCTTTAATTGCCGATTCCCCTTTTCCGCGCCCGGCGCATTTTTATAATGCTGTTAAAGCCGTTTTGACAGCAGAGAATTGCCCAATAGCGCAGATAGAAAAAACAGAGGCAGAGCCGCCGAGCACCATAAAATTGAGGCGCTTCTCCGGCAAACAGAATGTATCAAATGAGCGGCGGCAAAAATATCAAAAGGCGCAACAAAGCGGCACAATCGAGCCGCGCAAGGCCTTGCGTTTCCGCTTGCGGCAGCTTATTATAGCTGTGAAAAAAGCACAAAATTCTTTAGAATAAAGCTTGCCAAATGACGAAAAAATGCTTAACCTTCCGCCATGAGACGGGTGATTCTGTCACTTTTGCGTGCTCACGATGTGCTTTTTTGTTTCTTTTTCAAAGAGATAAGCAAAGTGCATTTCAGACCCCCCTGTTTTTAGCGGGGGCTGTTACTTGTTTGCCTTGGCCGTGTTGGTTATTTTGATTTCGGACCCCCCTGTTTTTAGCGGGGGCTGTTACTGTCAGTTTCTGGACATTCATGAAGTATTCATTTCAGACCCCCAGCTTTTGCGCGGGGGCTGTTACCTGCGGAAATGTGTGGGGTGCCTGCTAGAGGATTTCAGGATCCCCTGTTTTCAGAGGGCACTGTTATATTTCCGCATAATCAGGGTTCGGTGAAAACGTTTCAGACCCTCTGTTTTCAATGAGGGCTGTTACTTTTGGCGCCGCTATGAAGCCGGGCTGTCTCAAACTCTGTTTTTACGCGCTATTGCCGGGTGCGCCGTTTTTCACCACACAGCATTATTATCTGCTTTTCTTATTATTGTAAAAGCAGCAAAGGCGCAGCCTGTTCGCCCGCCGGCTATAATTTTTGCAGCAGCAAAACCGCCAATCCCTGACGGTAGGATAAACCTGTTCTGGAAAAGATTTTAGCTTGAGGCTTTGCGCAAGCCGTAAAGGCCGGGCATCAGCCAGGCCAGCACAAAGCGATAGGGCAGCAGCATAGCAAAAGCCGTAGTAAATTTCACCCCAAACTCGCCAAGAGCGAAAGAAAACCATATTGGCATAAAAAAGCCGAAAAGCTGTGTCTGCCCGCTTATTGAGCCGTTGCCCGAATGGGTAAAAATGTCAATAAAAGCAAAAAATGGAGCAAAGGCAATAGAGAAAAACAATATTGTATCAAGGAAGGAGCCGCAAATAGCGGCAGCTAACGGCGCTTGCCACCAGCTTCTGCGCCGCAAGGGCGAAAATACCGCTATATCCAATAATTGCGCGCATAAAAACGCCGTGCCGGAGGCGATCGCCAAACGCGGGCTGGCCAAATACCACGAGCTGGCCAGGCCGGCCATAAAACCGGCATAAACCACCCGCCGCGCTACAAAGTTGCCGAAACAGCGATTGACAATATCATTCACCAGAAAGGTAAAAGGGTAAATAAAAGCGCCGTAAGTGAGAATATGCTCAAGGCCGAAATAATGGAACGGATATTGCACCAGAATATTGGAAGCGGTTACTGCCACACACATGGCCAGAACGGCAAAAACATAATCGCGGCTTTGCGGCCGGCGGTGCAATGCAGCACTCCCCTGAGCCGCAGAATGCAATTCCCGCGGCGGGCGCGCCGGCACTTTTACGACTGCTTTATTATTATGATTCATTTTTATCCCGGGTGATGGAACCGGCCTTTATATATTTCCCCCCTCCCCAAAAAACTTGACCGCCGGCGATAAACAGAAGCAGCGGGTGACAAAGACAAAGCCTGTCTTTGCCGAGCAAGCCTAACCCCGCGCCCCTTTACCGCAACGGCCTCAAGCCCCCGCTCTCTCACGCGGCAAAGGCTAAAGGCAGCCCCGCAAGCGCTATAAAGGACGCATGGGAGGCCCTCATCAAACAGCGCCAAGGCGAAAATCAGGCGGCTTTTTCAAGCTGTTTCTGGACAATTTTCTGCCGCAGCAGGCGCGCCCGGGGCGACAAAATTTTGGCGTCCGCTTTTAATAAAAAGGCGTCCAGCCCGCCGCGATGCTCAACCGAGCGCAAGGCATGGGCAGAAATGCGCAAACGATAACCCCGCTCCAGCGCATCGGAAATCAGCGTGACATTGCAGAGATTAGGCAAAAAACGGCGGCGCGTTTTATTATTGGCATGGCTGACATTATTGCCGTATTGCACTTTTTTGCCGGTTAATTCGCAAGCGCGAGACATGATCATCACCCTGTAAACTGTGCCGTGCCCGCTGCCCGGAACGCCCTTGCCGGCGGCCAACCCGCCGCAGACTCTGCCTTGCCCGGAGAACACAGCTCTCAACTATTGAAAATCTGAAGCTTCCTCATATACGCAAAAGGGCCGGAAGTCAAATTTAACTTTACGCTTTTGGCGGATCAGTGCTAAAAGCAAACATAGCGGCCGCAAAAGAGCCGCCCCACAGACAGAAAGCCCCACACACAGAAAGATTGCGCCCATGCTGCCGCCCCGCCCTCAGGACAATCCGCTGGCCGACAACCGCAACCGGCCGCCCTGTCAGGCCGGCCGGCCGGGCAAAAGCCTCGCCTCCCGGCTGTTTTCGGCTGTCTTTGTTTTGTGCCTGATTTTCTTTTTCTGCGCTTTTACGGCTTTGGGCGTGTGGCAGGTGAAAAGACTGGCCTGGAAAGAAGATTTGATCGCCCGGGTTAATGCCCGCGTGCATTTGCCGCCGGTGCCGGCGCCAAAGCCGGCGGCCTGGGGCGCTGTTTCAGCCGGGCAAGATGAATATCGCCCGGTCACGATCCGGGGCCGGCTATTGGCCGATAAAACCATTCTGGTCAAGGCTTCGGTTCTGCTCAATATTCTTGATGAAAGCGGCGGCGCCGGCTATTGGGTGATGACGCCGCTCAGCGCGGCGGACGGCAGTTTTACCTTTATCAATCGCGGTTTTGTGCCGCTGGATAAAACCGCGCCAATCAGCGCCCCGCCGGGAGAAGTGACCATTAGCGGCCTGCTGCGCCTGAGCGAGGGCGGAGGCCGGCTTTTCAACAAAAATGAGCCGCAAAATAATATCTGGTATCACCGGCAATTACCGGCGCTGGCGCAGGCCGCCGGCCTGCCGCCGGCCAAAGTCGCGCCTTATTTTATCGATGCCGATAACAGCCCCAATCCCGGCGGCTGGCCGCGCGGCGGCCTGACCGAAGTGCATTTTAGCAATAATCACCTTGTCTATGCGCTGACATGGTTTAGCGGCGCGCTGGGGGTTTTGCTCGCCGCCGCGCTGATGCTGCGCAGTAAAAAACACGATAAAGCGGCGGCCGGCCGGGCTGCGTAATCCGGCTTTCGGCAACTTTTTTCTGCCGCATTTCCGGTTCATGAAAAGGGGGCAGCGCGTTTTGCTGCCGCAAGGGCCGCGCCGTCTGGCGGCCGCTTGCCGCGGGTTTTTGCCCGCTGTCCCGATGAAAAGGATCCCATTTATGAACACAGCTAACGAAAAATTATTAAGCCCGGATAATTGCGCTTTTATTTTTATTGACCACCAGCCGCAAATGGGGCTGGGCACAGCCTCTATTGACCGCCAATTATTGAAAAACAATGTTATAGCCATGGCCAAAACCGCGCGGCTGTTTAATGTGCCGACTATTCTCACCGCTATTGAGACAGAAAGCTTTTCCGGCTATATCTGGCCGGAATTGCTTGATGTCCTGCAGCAAAAACCAATTGAGCGCAGCAATATCAATAGCTGGGAAGAGCCGCTCTTCCGCGCCGCGGTTGCAAAAACCGGCCGGAAAAAGCTGGTCATGGCTGCGCTGTGGACGGAAGCCTGCCTGTCTTTCCCGGTGATCAGCGCTCTGGCGGAAGATTATGAAGTTTTTATCGCTATTGATGCCTCCGGCGGGGTCAGCCGGCAAGTGCATAATGCCGCTATTCGCCGCATGGAGCAGCACGGCGCCCAAAGCACCACCGCGATCCAGCTTTTGATGGAATTGCAGCGCGACTGGCAGCGGCGGGAAACCTATCAGGGCGTTATGGATATAGCCTGCGAGCATTTTGGCGCTTACGGCATGGGTATTGATTATGCCGCCACTATGGTTCATCATAAGCCGCAGCGGGCAAAATACCCGCATATAGTGCAGCCGATTACCCGTTAACCTATAGAGATAACAGGCTCGCGGCCGGCGGCTCTGTGGCCGCCCGTTTTGAGAAATCAGGGAGCATAAGCATGAGCAATACATTGATAACTGCCATTAAAAAACGCCGGACTCAGTATAGCCTTGGCAAGAATCTGCCGCTGCCGCGGGCGGAAGTGGAAGCGCTGATTAAGGAAGCGGTTCGCCTTACCCCTTCGGCTTTTAATTCGCAAACTTCGCGCATTGTTATGCTGTTTGGCGCGCAGAGCGGGAAATTATGGGATATTGCCAAAACAGAGCTGCGCAAAATTGTCCCCGCTGAGGCTTTTGCCAAAACCGCCGAAAAGCTGGACAGTTTTGCCGCCGGCGCCGGCACTGTGCTGTTTTATGAAAATCAGGACGGTGTAAAGGAGCTGCAAAAGCAGTTTCCTCTTTATGCCGATAATTTCCCCGTCTGGTCGGAACAGGCGAGCGGTATGGCGCAATTTGCCGTGTGGACGGCCTTGGCCGATGCCGGTATCGGCGCCAGCCTGCAGCATTATAACCCGCTGATTGACGATGAAACCGCCAAAACATGGGCTATACCCGCTTCATGGCGGCTGCGGGCGCAAATGCCTTTTGGCGCCAATGAGCAGCCCTTCCCGGAAAAGAGTTTTATCAGCGATGCCGATCGTTTTAAAATTTTTGGCTGACCGCTCGGCCGCCCGGCCGGCATAATTTCTCCGGCAGCCGCCTTTATGTGTTCCGGCGCATAGGGGCGGCTGTTTTTTGAGCGCTGTCCTCTCTCCCCCGGGCGCTTGCCCGGCGGCCGCTTCTTTTAGCCTTGGCGCTCTTGCCGGCCGGGTAAAAGCCGCCGCTGCCCGGCGCAATATTTTATTAACCATAAATATTACGTTTTGCTGCCCTGTTGCGTGAAAAGCGCCGCTATTGCCGGCTTTCCCGGCAGCTTATCTGGTAGCGGCAAGAGCCGGAGCCACTATATAAGCCATGAACAAAACAGGAATATTTTTCTGTCGGTGATTCGCCCATGATTCGTTCTCCCCTGTTCCAAAACTTAACGAAAAAGTGAATAAAAGCTTATTTCAGCCTGCTTTGCCCCGGCTCACCATCATAATACCACCCTTCTCGCCGCTTTATTCCGCCGCCGGCGCGGCAAAAAAAGCGGCAATTTTTGCCGCCAGCCGGGCGGCGACCTGCATTTTTGACATTTCCGGCCAGTCTTCCACCCCGGAACGGCTGAGAATATGAATATGATTGCGCTCGCCGCCCATAATGCTGCTGCCGTCAGCCGCTGCCGCAACATTATTGGCAATAATCCAGTCCGCGCCTTTTTTCGCCAGTTTGGCGGCAGCATTTTCCAGTAAATCCTGTGTCTCGGCGGCAAAGCCGACAACCAGGCGCGGCCTTTGCGCATTATGGCCGATTTCTGCCAGAATATCCGGGTTTTCCACCAAGGTCAGGGTGGCGCGCCCGGCGCTGATAACCAGCCCCTTAGCCGCCGCTTCCCCCTTATTTTGCCCGCCAGAACCGCTGCCGGCGGCAATAACCCGGATTTTCGGCTTTTTGATTTTGTCGGAAAACACATATTGCGGCCGCCAATCCGCCACGGCGGCGACACATATAGCGGCATCAGCCGGCAGGGCCGCCAGCACGGCGGCGCGCATTTCCTCGGCTCCGGTTACCGGCACAACGGCCGCGCCGGGCGGATCCGGCAGCGTTACCGGGCCGGAAATCAGGGTAACCCGCGCGCCGGCCGCCGCCAGCGCCGCCGCCAGCGCGTGCCCCTGCCTGCCGGAAGAGCGATTGGCCAGATAACGCACCGGATCAAGCGCCTCATGTGTCGGCCCGGAAGTGACAATAATATGCCGCCCCGCCAGCGCCGTTGCAGCCGGCAAAGCCGGATCCGCCAATACGGCCGCATAAGCGCCGGCAAGCGGCGCCGGCAAGCCGGCGGCCTCATGCTCCGGCCCGGCAGCGCCCGGCCGGTATTGCCGGTTATTCCCTGAGCCGGGCAGATTGGCGGCCAGAGCCGCCAAAGCGGCGATAATAGCTGCCGGTTCGCTCATGCGGCCAAGGCCTGATTCGCCGCTTTCCGCCATTTCACCCTGCTCCGGGCCGATAATATGGCAGCCGTCCCGGCGCAACAGCGCCACATTGCGCTGCGTGGCTTTATGCGCCCACATAGCCGGGTTCATAGCCGGCGCCAGCAAAACCGGCGCGCGCGTGGCCAGCAGCACCGCCCCGGCCAGATCATCAGCCTGCCCGGCCGCCATTTTAGCCAGACGCGAGGCGGTGGCCGCGCTTACCAGCACAATATCCGCCTGCCGCGCCAGTTGAATATGGCCGATTTCCGCCGCCGCCCGGCCGCCGGCGGCGGCCATAAACGGGGCCGCGCCGCCGGCCTTGTCCGGCCCGCTGCCGCTCCAATCGGCGGCGTAATCCTGCTCGCCTTCACGGGCAAATAAATGGCGGTAAACCGGCCCGCCGGCCACAGCCCCGGCCAGCAGCGGCGTAATAAACTGCTGCGCCGCGGCGGTCATAATCACCCGCACCACAGCGCCGGCGCGGCGCAGCCGGCGGATAAGCTCCAAAGCCTTATAAGCGGCGATCGAGCCGCCAATAATCAGCACAATATTTTTGCCGCGCACAGCGGCAAGCGGCGCTTCCGCCCCTTTCCCGGCCGGCTGCGTCTCTCCGGCCGCTACCCGGGCGGCCCCTGCGGCTTCACTGTTTGGCTCATTGATAAGCCGCCCCGGCCAGTCTGCCGCCGCAGCCTCATGGCCCGCCAAAGCCAAAGCCGCCGGATTACCCGCCTTTTCGGCCGCGGCGGCCAAACAGCGGCGCAAAAATTCTTCCATTGAGCACTGTTCTGCCGCGGCACGCCGGCGCAAAGCCTCTTTAATGCCATCATCAAGATTGCGAATACTGATATTTGCCATCAAATTTCTCTTTATAAGGGCTGTTTTCTGCTAAATTTGCTAGCAATGCCTGCATATTATGCTCTAAGGCCGGTAAAAATGCAAGCACAGGCTTTTGTTCCTCCCAAAGCAGGTTGATTGACAGACAGGGGGTATTTTCTGTTGTGGCAGCATAGGGAGATTTATGTATCATTTCCGGCCATCACAACAGAAATACTGCTGGAATTGGCGGTAAGGGAGAGCTATAGTCCATGGGCGCAAAGTGCGGGAGAAGCCTGATGAAAAATATGGAACCTGTCCACCTGAAGCAGGATACAACAACAGGGGATTATTTCCTCATTTATGCCACCGATAAAGGCTTGCGCCTTGATATGCGCTATGCCGGCGAGACGCTATGGCTGAGCCAGGCGCAAATTGCTGAATTATTTGGCGTTGATCGCTCGGTTATAACCAAGCATATAGCCAACATATATGTTGACGAGGAACTTGATAAAGACGCAACTAGTGCAAAATTTGCACAAGTTCGGCAAGAAGGTGAGCGGCAAGTAAATCGTTATATAGATTTCTATAATCTTGATATGATTATTTCTGTCGGTTATCGCGTGTCATCGGCGCAGGCGACTTTATTTCGCCGCTGGGCAACCGGCATTCTGGTGCAGTTTGCAACAAAGGGTTTCGTTATTGATGCCCCCCGGCTTAAGCAGCCGGAGAATTTTGACCGCATTAAAGAGCTGCGTGACATCATTCGTGATATTCGCGCTGATGAAGCAAATGTCTACCGCGAGCTATGCAGCATTTGCGCCATGTGTCAGGATTATAACGGATCAGAGCAGCAATCCCGCGCGTTTTTCCAGAGAACGCAGGCGAAACTGATTTATGCCGTTGTTTCCCGGACACCGTCAGAAATTGTTTATGAGCGGGCAGACAGCAGAGCCGACAATATGGGGTTACAGACATGGCCGCAGGATAATATCCGCAAAGCCGATGTTGGCATTGCAAAAAATTATCTGACAGCGGCCGAAATTAAGGAATTAAACAGGCTGACTACCATTTTACTGGATATATTTGAAGACCAGCTTGATATGCGCCGCCTGATTGTTATGCAGGACGCTGCCGATTTGCTGGAAAAGCAATTAGCAAGCCTGAACAGGGCCATTTTGCGCCAGGGCGGGGCAGTGAGCGCCGATAGCGCCCGGAAAAAAGCGCAAATGGAATATGACCAATTCAACCGCCGGCGTGTAGCGGAGCGGCGCCGGGAAGCTGATGCCAATATTGCCAGACTGGCACAAGAGATTAAAGCCCTGCCAAAGCGGCCGCAATAAAGCCAAAACCGCCGGACACATTCCTGTTGCAGGTAATGAAGCGGATCAGGGCAAAATAGCGCCCGGGCCGGGCCGGTTTTGCCCGCGCCCGCTTAGTCTGGCGCGTTTATCGCCCCGCTCTTCTCGCCCGCCAGATCGGGCAGCGATCCGCGCAATTTTTTGCCCGGGGCATAAGCGCCGGTGGCGGTAATAAATAATTTTGCATAAGTTGATACAATGTCTTGCCTTTCCCCGGTTACCGGCCTTACAACAGGTTATGCTTATTGACGAAAATACCCTGGAAGAGCGTTTGCGCCATTTGCCGCCGCGCCGCCGGCGGGAGCTGGCTTATGTCGTCACCCTGCTGCTGGAGCATTTCCAGCCGGCTAAATTGCCGCAGGCCAATGCCGCTTTGCGCCGCGGCCGTATTCTCAAGATTATTCTGTTCGGCTCTTATTCCCGCGGCAAGCAGGTGATGGATCGCAAAAGCGGCTATAATTCTGACTATGATCTGCTGATTATTGTCAACAACAAGGAAGCGGCAGAACCGGAGAATTGGGATCATGTCGAGGGCGTGCTGCTGCGGGAAGAGCTGGCACTCAAGCGCATTAAAGTGCCGGTGGAGTTTATTGTCCATAGCTATTATGATGTTAATGCCCAGCTTAAAGTCGGCCGCCCCTTCTTCCTCGATATTTTATATGACGGCATTACCCTCTATGCCGAGCCGGGCTACCCGTTGGCTGATGCCGGCAATATGACCGAAAAACAGCAGCATGAAGAGGCGCAGAAATATTTTAATGAATATTACGACACTTCTCTATGGCGGCTGAAACTCGCCAAATTTTCTTTTACCGAATCAAAAGGCGTAATGGGCACGGCTATGAGAATTGCCGCTTTTGAAGCCCATCAAGCCACGGAGACTATTTATCACTGCCTGCTGCTGACGCTAATGCTGTATAGTCCGAAATTGCATAATTTGCGCAAATTGCGCTCCGTGGCCAATGCGCTGGCGCCGGAGCTGGCCTCCGTCTGGCCGCGAGACAAACGCGCTTATAAGCGCTGCTTTGAGCTGTTGCGCCGCGCTTATGTTGAGGGGCGCTATTCGCCGCATTATCACATCACCGCCCTGGAGCTGCAATGGCTGTTTGCCCGCATTGAAGATTTGCAGGAACGCGTGAAGCAAATCTGCGAAGCGCATTTGCAAAAGACAAAAGCATAGCTTTCTTCTCCTTCAGACCACGGCCTGCCCCGCCGTTTTGCCGAAGCTGCGGCCAGACAGGCGCAAAGTGATTCTTGAACTTGCAATAGACAGACAGATTTTTGCTTGCGTAATATACCGTTTATGATATAAGCGTGACTCCATGGCGTGGGTAGTTGAAACTTTAAACGCAAATGTTGACGCGGAGGTTATGTCGCTTCCTGATGGTTTGCAGGCGCGGCTTTTTCGCATGATGGAAATGATTGAGGTCGCCGGATTAGAAAAAATGCGTGAGCCTCATGTAAAGCATTTAGACGGAAAACTATGGGAATTGCGGGTAAAAGCGGGGGAAGGCATAGCAAGAGGACTATATAACAGCGCAGAAGCAGCGGCTGATTATCCTCCATGTTTTTATTAAAAAGACGCAGAAAACACCTAAAGCCGCGCTGAATATTGCGCGGCAAAGAATGAAAGAGGTGCAGGAATGACAAAATTAGCAGAGCTGAAAAAGCAATTAATGCAAAATGAGGGGTTTCGGCGGGAATATGAAAAGCTTGAGCCGGAATTCGCGCTGTTTAAAACGCTGCTGAAAGCACGGGCCAAAGCGAAAATGTCACAAGTGCAGGTGGCAGAAAAGCTGAAAACTTCGCAGGCGGCAGTTGCGCGCCTTGAAAGCGGCAAAATATCTCCGTCTATCAAGACATTGCGCCGTTATGCCGCGGCGGTTGGAGCCGAACTCAAAATACAGCTTATCCGCAAATAAATTACAGCGCGGCGCCTTTTCCGCCCGGCTATGGCGGCCTGACATAGCAGGCTTGAACGCGGAGCGCCGCTATGCCTGCGGCGGCGTGTTCGGCTGTTCTGCCGCGCCAGGCTTTAGCGGCCAAGCCGGCGCGCTAAAGCGCTGCCGGCAGGTTATAAGAGCGGGCAATATGCTGCCACGCTGCCTCTGCCGTATCGGCATAAGTAAACAGTTGCAGATTTTCCGGTGCTATCATGCCTTGCTCGGCCAGAAATTCGGCATTAAAGGCCTGTCGCCAGAATTGCTCGCCAAACAGCACAATCGGCACGGGCGGCATGCGCCCGGTTTGGATCAGGGTCAGCACTTCAAACAATTCGTCCATGGTGCCAAACCCGCCGGGAAAAGCCAGTAAAGCTTTGGCGCGCAGCATAAAGTGCATTTTGCGCATGGCAAAATAATGAAAGCGGAAGCATAATTCCGGCGTAATATAGGGGTTGGGTGCCTGCTCATGCGGCAGCACAATATTCAGGCCGATATTGGGGGCGCCGGCCTCACACGCGCCGCGATTGCCGGCCTCCATTATGCCCGGCCCGCCGCCGGTGGCGATAATAAATTCGCGATATTCGGTTGTCGCGGCATATAATGAGCAGATCCGGGCAAAACGCCGCGCTTCCTCATAATAAGGCGTCAGCGCGGCCAGATTTTTCGCCTGCCCGGCTGTGGCCGCCTTATGCGGCGGCTGCCCCGGCGCGGGAATGCGCGCCCCGCCAAAAACCACAATGGTGGATTTTATCCCCCTTTCGCGCATGATTATATCGGCTTTCATAAATTCCAGCGCCAGCCTTTGCGGCCGCAAAGCGTGCCGGCCGAGAAAATCCCTGTCCTCATAGGCCAGGCGATACGTGCGGGATTCTAACTGCGCTCTATCTTCGCGCATGCCGCCGGCCAACCCATGCGCCGTATCCCCGCGCACGCCGCCCGCCAGCCCATGCGCCATATCCTTGCGCCCGCCGGCCGGGCCGGGCGCTTTGTCCTCATAGCGGCTTTTTATTTCCCGGCCGCCATCTGTTATGCCGGGCACGGCTTTCTGCTCTTTTCCCCTCGCCGGGCCGGCTGATAATGCTGCTTCGCGATTTGCCGCTTTGTGACGCTGTTTTTTATCGGCTGCCATAATAATTCTTCCATCTTAGCTTCAGCAAAGGCCGGAAGGCTCGCTTTTTTGCCGTAATTGCGGCATAAAGGGGCAAACGCGCCCCGTTATGGCCCCGATTTTTACAAGCGGCCGGCGCTTCATTTATGGAGAGTGTAATGTCGCCACAAGAGACAAGCAAGCCTTTGCAGCAAATTATTGAAAAAGCCTTTGAAAAGCGTGATGCCGTCACCCCTGCCACCAAAGGCGAGCTGCGTGACGCGGTGGAAACAGCGCTGGATTTGCTGGATAAAGGGCTGGAGCGTGTGGCGGTGCGGGAAAAAGGCGGCGCGTGGCAGGTGCGGCAATGGCTGAAAAAGGCGGTGCTGCTTTCCTTCCGCCTGCATAATAATGCGCTGATGAGCGGCGCGCCGCAAGGCGGCAACTGGTGGGATAAAGTGCCGTCAAAATTTTATAACTGGGGAGAAAAAGATTTTGCTCAGGCCGGGTTTCGCGCCGCGCCGGGGGCGATTGTCCGCCGCTCGGCCTATATTGCCCCCAATGTGGTGCTGATGCCGTCTTTTGTGAATCTCGGCGCCCATATTGGCGAAGGCACGATGGTTGACACCTGGGCGACAGTCGGCTCCTGCGCCCAGATCGGCCGCAATGTGCATTTATCCGGCGGGGCGGGCATTGGCGGCGTGCTCGAGCCGCTGCAGGCCGGGCCGACTATTATTGAAGATAATTGCTTTATCGGCGCGCGCTCGGAAGTGGTGGAAGGCTGCATTATCCGCGAAGGCTCGGTTTTGGGCATGGGGGTTTATATTGGCCAATCGACCAAAATTGTTGACCGCGCCAGCGGCGAAATTTTCTACGGCGAAGTGCCGCCTTTTTCCGTTATTGTCGCCGGCAGCCTGCCCAGTGAAGGCGCGGGCGGCACAATGCCCGGAGGCCGGCCGGCGCCGCAGCTTTATTGCGCGGTTATTGTCAAAAGGGTTGATGCCAAAACCCGCGCCAAAACCTCTATCAATGATTTATTGCGCGCCTGAAGCGGGGAAGCTCAGCGCCTTGGCCTGACCGCGCGCTTTGCCCGGCGGGGGCAGCAGCGGCCGCTCTCGCCGGGGCTGCTGTTCCGGCCATGGCCGGGCCGGACGGCTTTTCAGCTTTCCCGGCCGCTAATGGTCAGCAATTTTAAGCCCAGCACATAAATATAAACAGCGTTTTTGCGCGCAACTTTTTTGCCAAGGCGCAATTTGCCGGCCAGCAAATAGCGCGACTCTCTGCCTCTCTGCTGCACGGCCCACAGCGGCAGACCGAGCAATTTATAAACCCGGCGGCGATTGCCCGTTTCATCAAGCGCCGGCGCCGCAGCCAGTTGATACAGATAGCGCGGATAAAGCTCTGTCTTTGCGGCATAATGCCACCATAACGCAGCTTTATCCGCCGCCGCCCGCGCCCACGGCTTAAGCGGGCCGTTATAATGATAAACCGAGCTTTTATCCGCCTGCGCCGCCCGCCATTCCGCCACAATTTCGGCAAGAGCGGCGCTGTTTTTATGCCCCTGAGGGGGAGGAAGATGACGCTGCAAATAATAAAGATTCAGGCAATTCCATGTTTGCGGCAAATAGCTAATCCGCCCCTTGCAGATAGCGTTAATGGCGTCCTGATCCGGTAAAAGCAGTTTTTTGCCATCAACAAAATGCACTATTTTATTTATCAGCCGGTCTTTGCGCCAGAGCCGGGCATTAAAAACCAAAAGGCCGGAATTAACATAAATATCGCGCGGGGAAAGGCCGGTAATATTCTCAATATAAAGCGCATTGCGCGTGCCGGTCAGCCGCTCTATCGCCAGCAAGGCGTCCGGCACGGCGGCAATATAATTATTGCCTAAATCCATATCCAGCAAAGCGGCAATATCGCGATTAAATATCATATCAATATCGGCATAAATCACTTTATCATAGCCGCGGCATAATTGCGGGATCAGCAGGCGGCCATAAATGGCTTGAGTAAAATAGCTTCTTTCCCGGAACACGCTATTATAGCGCTGCAAATAGGAATCTATCTTTTTGATATGCAGGGAAAAATTTTCATATTGGCGGATCTGCCGCTGCAAGGCCGCAATAATATCTCGCTCTATGCCGCAATCGAGAATAATAATCTGATAATGGCAGCGGGCGGAAGCATGATCGATAAGAGATTGCACGACTACCGGCAAATAAGGGCCGTAATAGGCGTCACCGCAAAAAACCACCGGCACTTCCCGCCGTTTTGGCGCAGCTGCCGCAGCGGTTACCGATTGTGCCTTTTTTACCCTGGGGACAGTCAAAAACAGCCCTCCTGCTTACTCTTGCCTTGGCGCTTTATTATCGATTTTCTCCCGCATGACAGCCAGCATAGTATCCGCCGTTTTAGCCCATGAAAATTGCGCGGCGCGCTCCAGCCCCTTGGCCGTCAGCTCGCGGCGCAAAGCGGCGTTATTATATATTTTGGTCAGCGCGTCCACGCATTCGACATCAGATTCCGGGTTAATGGTAAGAGCGGCATTGCCGACAACTTCCGGCAGGGAAGAAACATTGGACGTAATGACCGGCGTGCCGCATTGCATGGCTTCCAGCGGCGGCAGGCCAAAGCCTTCATAAAGGCTCGGATAAATAAAGCACAAGGCGCCGGAATAAAGCGCCGCCATATCTTTATCGTCAACATAGCCAAGGCGAATAACCTTGTCGCGATATTTACCGAGATTAGCCAGCTCCGCTTCCATTTCCTCGATAAAATCGTCCCAATGGCCGCCGCCCAAGGCAAAAACAATATCGTCCGCTCCAGTCTCCCGCAAAAATTTTATAAAATTGCGCACCGCGAATTTCAGGTTTTTGCGCGGCTCCACCGTGCATAGGGACAAAATATATTTTTTGCCGGCGGGGATACGATATTTCTCTCGCACTTTTGCCAGTTTTGCCTCATCGGTCTCCTGATAAAAATTATCCGAGGCCGCCAGCGGCGTGACATAGCAATTCTCATCATTCAGGCGCTCCGGCCCGGCAAATTTCTGAAAATCCTTTTTTGAACAATCTGATATAATAAAAGCCGTGTCTCCGGCATTTATTTTGTCACAAATTTCATTCAGCCAACCGCGGGCGGCAATATTATATCGCTTGATTACAAATGGAATAACATCGTAGAGAATAATAATTTTTTCAAGCGCCGAATTATTTTCAATATAATTGGGAAAATAAAATGCAGGAGAAAAATAGGCATTATGCGCAGAGACAGAAGCAGCATAGGCCTTTTTATTATAGCGACTGATGATTTTGCGAATTTGCTTTGGTATAAACAGCACAATATTCATCAATGAGCGCCTGAAAAATTGCTTTTTGCGCTTTTTTTTCTCTTTATAAGCAAAAAGGCGCTTATAAAAACGCTCAAAAACACTATTAGGTTGCAAATCTTCTGCCAGAAATTTCATGCGCGCAGTATTAATACCAAAATCCCGCTCAAGCGCCGCGGCAATTTGTTCTTTATTAGCCCAAGAATCTATATGCAGGGTGACGGACACATCGTCCCGCTGGCAAAATTGCTGCAAAATATTAAAGGCAGTAAAAAATATACCCGATCGCGAAGAACTTTTTGCATCAATAAACTGCGATAAAAAACGGCCGTCAAATAATATACGCATAGAACCAGTCTCGAAACTCACAACAAGCCCGCTTTTACACGTTCAATATCCTTGTTCTGCATTACGGCAACAAGCTCACTAAACGATGTTTTGGGGAACCAGCCCAGATTATTCTTCGCCTTGGCGGCATCACCCAGTAATTGCTCCACTTCCGCCGGGCGATAAAATTTGGGATTAACTTTCACAATGGTTTTCCCCGTATTTTTATCAATGCCGATTTCAGCCTCACCTTTACCGGAAAATTCCAGATCCCAGCCGCATATTTGCGCCGCAATTACGCAAAATTCACGAATGGAATGCATTTCCCCCGTAGCCACGACATAAGTATTGCCACATTCTGCCTGCAGCATTTTCCACATAAGCTCAACATAATCACCGGCAAAGCCCCAATCGCGCTGCGCATTTAAATTGCCAAGCTCTACCGGAGCATTTGTCTGCCCTGCCAGCAAACGGGCAAAATGTGATGTGATTTTTCTGGTCACAAATTCTCGGCCGCGCATGGGAGATTCATGGTTGAACAATATCCCCGAACAGGTAAACAAGCCAAAAGATTCACGATAATTCACTGCTGCCCAATGCGCCATAAGCTTGGCTACGCCATATGGGCTGCGGGGGTAAAACGGCGTTGTCTCCTTTTGCGGCACTTGCTGAACCAGGCCGAACATTTCACTGGTTGAAGCCTGATAAAAACGCGTTTCCGGTGAGAATTGCCGGATCGCCTCCAATATATAAAGGACGCCTATTCCATCGGCCTGGGCGGTATAAATCGGCTCTTCGAAAGAAAGCGCAACAAAAGATTGCGCCGCCAGATTATAAAACTCATCAGGCTTGTATTTATTAAGGATACGGCAAATATTTGTAAATTCCAGCAGATCAAATTCAACAAATTCAATTTTGTCTTCTATGCCGTGCTCGCGTAATTTGGCAAAAGTATCTGTCGACCCTCTCCTGTAAGCACCTACAATTTTATACCCTTTATCAAGCAGAAGCTTTGCCAGATAACCGCCATCTTGCCCGGTAATACCCGTTATAACGGCCGTTTTCTGGTTTGAGGCGGAAGGCTTATTATGGTTTTTATACATTACAATCAAAGCTCTCTACTCTAGACATCACAAGCGCAACTCAGATAATATTTTCATATTGTCTTATTGGGCAATACGAAAATATTATCTGAGGCCCCGGCCAATCACAACAGACCGCCCGGAAAAATCCAAATCAGTCCGCACTATTCCGGCCCTTTTCAGCTTTTTTACGAAAAAAAGTCCCCGATAAATTGCCACAAAAACAATAGCTTACCGGGGGAAGAAAAGTATAGCTAACCAGAAAATGGGGCCGGGCCGCAACTTACGACATGAAGCATAATTCGTCAAGTACAGCTACCCGCTAACACAAATAATCTTTTTTAGAAAGTTTTTAGTGATTACAGCACAAGCCCTGCTTTAATAATCGCGCTCATAAAACACGCCGACACTGGAATTGGAATCGGAGCCCATAGCGCCTTTGGCCTTCAGATTTTTCGATATATCCAGATTAACCGTGCCTTTGCTTCCGCCGGCGCTGGACGTTTCCACCCCCATATAGAGTTTGTCCATAATATAGCGCCCGGCCTCCAGCCCGGCATTACCGGCGGAATCTGTGGTAATATCGAGATTATCCAGCCCGGTGCCGGCGCGCAATTTGCCAAAAACCGAAGCTTGCGTTGCCCCGGTCAGCTCGGCTGCCGCGTCCACCAGCTGCGCTACCTGCAAAGGCGATAATTCGCTCAGGGAGCGCTTGAAAATCAGCCGCGCCAGAATTTCGTCCTGCGGCAAAGACGGCGTGGAAGACAAGGCTATTTTCAAATTTTTCGGCGTGCCGGTTAATTGTATTGTAACCGTTACATCATCATTGCCGGAAACCGCGACAAAATTTAAATCCGGGTTCAGGCTGCCGGCAAGATTCACCTGCCCTTCGCGGAAAGTGAGCCGCTGCGCCAAAATATCAAACCGCCCGCGAATGAGCTTAAAGCCGCCATTAGGGCGCATATCGTCCACCCGGCCGAGCAAATGCAGCTTGCCGCCCATTTCGGCGTCCAGCCCGCGGCCGCGCACAAATATCTGATTAGGGGCGGAAACTTCAATATTCAGCCGCGGCAAGAGCCGCCGCCCCGCCGCTTTTTCAGCCGCGGCGGCCTCCGGGCTAACCCGGCCGGCGCGTTTTTGGGTCAGGGCGATCGGCGCATTCAGGCGCTTATTGTCAATGGCCGGCAAAGCCGTGCTGCCGAAATTATCGGGAATGCGGATTTCCGCTTTGGCGATTTTAAGCGCGCCGCTAATATCCATGCCGGGCAAAATCCCGCCGCCAATGGCCAAAGCGCCGTTTATCTCGGCCGCTATAGTGGCGCCGTCATTAAACCGGAAGCGGTTGAAATTCAGCCGCAGGCGCAAGGGAAAACCGGCCTGCGGATTAACCCCCAGCGCCCCGCCTAGCCCTATTTCTCCCCCGCCGGCAGAATGTAACACCGCTTTGTCAAAAATAATGTCGCTGCCCTGCAAACGGCCGCCAAGCTCCACCGGCTGCAAGCGGAAATTGACCGGAACAAGCAAAACCTGGCCATTTTGCACGGCGAAATGCCCCTGCATTTGCGGCTGCTGCCAGGAACCGGCCAATAAGCCGTTGACCGTCAATACACCATTTAGCTGAATATTCTGCGCCGGCAGAAAACCATTTGCCAGCGCCAGCGGCAAGCGGCCCTCCGCCTGCATTTTCAGCCCCGCGCCGTTAAAAGGCAGGCGGCCGGCAGCGGTAAAATAAGGCTTGTCGCCGCCGGCCGGCGCTTTGCCGCTTTCATGCAGCGCCAGCCTGTCCAGTTGCAGCGCCTGTTTATCAAGCCGGCCTTCCGCCCGCACCGCCAGCGGCGCGATTTTGCCGGCCGCCAAAAATGCGGCGGTAACAGATTCCGCCCCAATGGTAAAGCGCGCCTGCGGCTGGTCAAAACGGCCCTCTATCAGCGCCTGCACTGTTACCGCGCCGCGCCATGCCTGCCTCGCCAGCTCCGGCCGGTTGATAATTTCCGGCAACAGCGCCAGCGGCAGAGCATCAAGCGCTGCCTTAACCTGCAAAGCCTGCCGATCAAGGAATATTTTGCCGCCGGCGCGCAAGCGCATGGCCGCCGCCGGCGTTTTCGCCGCCGGCTCCCGGCCCGGCGCGCTTGCAGTCAGCATAGCGTCAAAATCCAGCACAGCCTCATGCGTTTGCCCCTGCGCCTGTAAATACAGCGGCGCCAGGCCGGCGCGCCGTGTCGCCGCGCTGCCGGCTTCATCAAGCTTCAGAGCAAAATCTGCCGCCGGGGCGGTGCCGGCCGCCGCCTGCCGAATATGCGCCGCCCCGCTAAAACGGCCGCGCAGGCCCCAATCCGGGCGAACCATATCAGCAAGCGCCAAAGGCACATTATGCGCCGATAGCTGCCAATCGGCGCTCTCTTCCCGCCGGCCGGCCACCGTGATAAAAGCCGGCGCGGCCGCCTTGCCCGGCCTAATGGCCGGCCGGACTCCTTCCCGGTAAATATTCAGCCGCAACCCTTCCACCTGCCGTAACTGGCGGCCGCTAAAAACAAAACGCGCCGGCCCGGCATTATCCAGCCGGTAAAGCTCGGCCACAGCAGCGGCGGCGGCAGCCTTTTGCCGTGCAGCGGCCGGCGCGCGGCCGGCAGCGGGGATACGGCTCAGGCTGAAGCTTTGCAGCAAAAGCTGCCACTCCGCCCCGGCGGCGGTCCTTGGCGCTATCAGGCTGCGGCTCGCCAGCCGCAAGCCGTCTTGTAACTCCGCCGCAACGGCAAGGGTGGAATTCGGCCCTTCCGCGCGGCTATTCATACGGAGCTGCGTTATATTATAGCGGCCATAATGCAGCCCCGCTCCGGTTAACGCGCCGGTAATATGCGGCGCGGCGAAAATAGCGCTTATCGCGCCTTCTCCCCGCAAATGCCGCACGGCAATAAACGGCGCGGCCGCAGCGGCGGCACCGGCCGGGCTGAGCGGCAGATAATCAAGGCGCAGCCCGTCTATCTCGGCGCGGAAAGCCAGGCTTTGCCCCGCCGGCACCTGTGACGGCTGCTCACGGCTCGCGCCGGCGGCCGGCCCGGCCGGCAAATCCACCGCAATATCGGCCTTGCCCTTGCCTTCCATCAAGGCCAGCGCCGCCAGCGGGGCAATATTTTCGGCTTTCAGGCGCAGCGCGCCGCTCCACAAGCCTTGCGGCGGCCGGCGTAAAAAACCGTCAAGCACAGTCTCCCCCAGCGCCAGACGAAAATTATCCACCTGCCAGCCGCCGCCGGCCGGCTGATAAAGAACCGCGCCAAGCTGCATATTATCGCCGCCGATCTGCCCTTCACCGGCGAGAGCCGCGCGGCGATAGACACCGGCCGGCGCGCTGTTATCCAGCATGGCATTAAGATTAAAGCGCAGATTCCGCAAAGCGCGGCCGTTCCACTCTCCTTCAGCCACAGCCGCCTGCGCCGCCACGGCAATCAAGCCGTTATGGCCGCGCGCCGCGCCGCGCAACACCGCCGCGCCGCGGGTTTTAGCCGGCCCGGCGGCGGCCTGCCCGGCCTTGCCGATAAAGGGCAGCAGCAGCGCCGTATCGGCCAGGTTCAGGCTAAAATCCATATCCGCCGCATCGGCTCGCCAATAGCCATTGGCGTAAAGCTGAAATTGCGCATTAGCCAAACGCAGATGGCGCGCGCTTAAGCCGTTTCTACCCCCTGCCAGCCCGCCGGAAACCGTAACAGCCTGGCGCAGCAGCCCGTTCAGCCCGGCTTTATCGCTGTGCACAGCCTGCATAGCGCCGCTAATATCAACATTAAAAGCGCCGCTGCCGGGCCGGGCCTCCCCCCGCAGCAGCAGATCAACCCCGTCTGTTGCCAGTTTTTGCCCCAGAATAGCTGAAAAATCTGCTCCTTTGGCCGCCGTAAAGCGCATGGCGCCGTTAAAGCGCCCGTCTGCCGCCAGCGCTCCCTCTGCCGTCAGCCGCAGCCCGCCGCCGCTTATATCGGCCTGTTGCAGCTTGAGCGGCCGGCCGGCGCGCCAGTCGGCCGCCAGCGCCAGCGCCATTGGCGGCAACGCCGCCGCGCCGCCGCCCGGGCGCGCCGCCGTCACGGCGGTGATATGGCCGCTGCCGGCGGCCGAAATATGGCGCAAAGCGGCGTTATCAAGATTTTCTGCCGCGCCGCCTATAGCCAGCGTCATATCCTGAAAGCGGGCGGCGGCGCTCTGCCAGCCTTGCACGGTCAGGCGGCTTGACCATGTTTGCGCCCCGGGCGCGCCGTAATCTATCTGCGCGCGCACAGACGGCAGGCCGGGCGCGCCGCCAAGCGCGCCCTCCAGCCATAAACGGCGGAGAAAGCCGTCTGCCAGAATATCGGCCTGAGCCGATAAAGCAGCAGAATCCCCCTTCAGCCGGGCTTCGTCCAGGCGGAAGCCGCCGCCGGCTTTAACAGCGCCGCGCAGGCTCAGAACGGTTTTGCCGGCAAAAAACGGCTGCCAGACCGGCGGCAAAAGCGCGGCAACCGGCCCGCCGGCGGCCAGCGTGACGATCAGCCGGTCACGGCCCGGCAGCGCCGCAGGAGATATATCGAGCCGGCCGTCCAGCAGCGGCCGGCCGGAAGCGGCCATAGCCAGCTCAAGCTGCAGGCCCCCGCCGGCGCGGCCGGAGCCGTGAGCGCTGACAGCCAGCGGCGGGCGCCCCTGAAGAGCCAATATATGCGCCAGCAGGCCGCCGGCGCCTTCATTTATCCGGCCGTCCAGCCGCTTCAGGCCGGTTTTATTGTCATAATCAACCGTCAGCCGAGCCTCTCCCGCAACACTGTCCAGCCGGGCCGCGCTTATATCGGCAGCAAGCCGCCCGCCGGCAAGGCGCAACTGCCCATGCAGTGACAGGCTTGCCGCCCGGCCGGCCAGCTCTTCCGCCAAAACCACTTTATCCAGCGACACAGCGGCAATATCTACCGCAACCGGCCATTGCGGCACAGCAAAGCCTGCCGCCGGCTGCGGCAGAGCCGGCGGCGTGTCAGCCGCCAGCGGCCGGCGCAGGATTTCAACCTTTTCAGCGCGCAAAGCCTGGATAGAGAGACGCCCGCGCAGCAGCTTGAGGCGGCTCCATTCCAGCCGGGCGGCATGAATTTTCAGCCAGACACCGCGGCTATCGGCAACCGTAATCAGGCCGATAAAAGGCCGGGCCGACAAAGCTCCCTCAAGCCGCGACAAATGAATGCGGCGATTGGGGCCGGACAAGCGGGATTCAACAAAAGAGAGCAGCCATGATGTCTCTGTTTCGGCCCGGGCGGCAGCCTCGCGGTTTTGGCCAGCGGCGGCATCAGCCGGCAGGCGGCCCGGCTCTGCCGCCGCGCCGGCCCAGCCGGAAGCCGCCAAAAGGCTCAAGAGCAGCCCCGGGAAAAACAGCCGCCGGAGCATAAGCGATAAAAAGCTGCGCTTTTTCTTTTTCCGCATTATCTATCCTGTTTTTAACCCTGTTACGCGACCCTAGAAAGCCTGGCCGATACCGATATAAAGACCATAGCGGGAATCCCCATGCTCACGATTGAGCGGCAAGCCGACATCAAGGCGCAAAGGCCCCATGCCGGTTTTATAACGCAGCCCCAGCCCGGCGCCCAGTTTGGCCTTTTGGTCAAAATCCGGGGCGCTGTCCCGGCCGATCAGCCCGGCATCAAGAAAAGCCGCCAGGCCAAAAGCGCCGTAAAGCGCGGCGCGCAGCTCGGCCGAACCTTCCAGCATGGAGCGGCCGCCGATAATTTTGTCGCCTTTTTTATAAAGGCCGACAGAGCGATAGGCATAGCCGCGCACAGAGCCGCCGCCGCCGGCAAAAAACAGCATATTGGAGGGCAGCTCGGCAATCGGCGCGCCGCTGATCGATCCGAATTTGCCGCGCACAGCCACAATAAGCCGGTTTTTGCTGTCAAGAGCATAATAGCGGCGCCCTTCCACCGTCATTTTGACAATGCTGTTGCCGTATTCGGCTTCATAAAAAGGCTCGACAGCAAGCTGGCCGTAAAGGCCGCGCGCCGCGTCACTTTTATTATCGCGGCTGTCATAAAGCAAACTGCCGGACAAGCCGGCAGCGGTAAAATTACGCTTGCCCCATATATCATCTTGCACCCGCACGCGGGCGGCATTGGCGTAAAGTGAGGCGGACAGGCGCTCATTAAAATTATGATTCAAGCCATTGCTGAAATAAAGGCCTTTGGTCTTATAATTATCCAGCACGTCTCTTTCTGCCCGCAGCGAAGCGACATAATCCGTATCCGGCGTAAAAATGCCGGGGCGGACAAAAGCGACACCGGCGCTATAACTGTAATCGCCCGGATCGGCGGAAGATTTATTGCGATCGCCGGCAATATTGGCCGCCGCCGCCTCAAAACGCAGCCGCTCGCCATGGCCGAACAGGTTGCGGTGCAGCCAATAGGCGGAAAGCCCCAAACCGTCAATAGTGGAATAAGAGCCGCCGCCGCCAAAGCGGTGCAGGGGCCGCTCCTGCAAGGTCAGGCGCAAGGGCAGCCGCCCGTCGGCCCCAATAGTGTCGGCCTCGCTTAAAGTCGCCGAGCGAAACACGTCCAGCCGGTTCAGCCGGGCATTGGCTGCGGCCAAAGCGGCGGGGCGGTAAAGCTCTCCCTCTTTCAGCCCGGTTAACCAGGCAATATAGGCGGAATCCATATGCGGGCGCGGCGACACATTATCAATAGTCAGCGCGCCCAGCCGCGCCTGCCGCCCCGGCTCTGCCGCAATGCGCGCATTAACGGTTGCGGCCGCGTGATCGGCCACAATCCGGCGCGCGGCCGGCCGGGCCTTGGCATAGCCCTGCTGCCGCCACATCTCCACGGCCTGCGCTTCAGCCGCCAGAATAGTGCCGGAAAGCGCCTTTCCCCCCCGGGCATAGCCGATTTTTTGCTCGGCGGCCTGTATTTTCGGCCGCAGCGCTGCGTCTGCAAGCGGCGGCTCTGAGCCGCTGCGGCCAAGCTCTGCCGTGTCAAAACGGTATTGCGCCCCGCTGTCTACCATAATGACAATCGCGCTATGCTCAGGCAAATCCGTGCCGTAAGGCATATCGGCGGCTTCCCGCCCGTTAACAGTAATATGAATAACCGGCCCGTAACGCCCGGCTGCATAAAAGCCGGCCAGAATCCGGCTGTAATCGCCGCGCGCTTTGGCCAGAACCCCGCCGGAGCCGGCAACCGCCTTTTTCCGCTCAGCCCATAATAAGGAACTGGCTTTGGCCAGTTTGATACTGGCCGCCGCCCGCGCCCGCATGGCGGCCGCCGCCTGTGGCGGCAAACCGGCCGGCGCCGCAAAAGGCACAAAATTGACGCTATAATATTTCGGCTCGCCAATAATATTGGCTGTATTTTCGGCCTTTTTGCCCCAAAGATGCAGCCCGAAAAGCGTAAAAGCCGCCGCCGCCGCCGGCTGGAGCGCCAGCGCCAGCCCGGCCAGCAGCGCCGGCAAGGCCCGGCGCAGCGCTGCGCCGGATACCCGCTTATATATGACGCGCCGCAAGGCTGCCCGATACGCCAGAACCGCCAAAATTATCTGTCTCCTCCCCCGGCTGAAGACCGGTTATAGCCGGTGCCCCGGCTGCCTGTTAACCCGCCGGCGCTCCAGCCCGCCGCAAGGCGGCGCTGCCGGCGCCTGAGCGCTGCTTTAGCATGATTCTGGCGGCAAAATGTGACAAAAAACGGCCGGGAAAGAGAGCGCAGCCGGCAAAAGCTGCTCCGGCCCTTTGGCGGCCGGGCGCACAGCCCGGCGCAGCGGCGCAACAGCGCGGCAGAAGCGGGCGGCAGCCTAGGCCGGAACCCGGCGATAACGGCGCTGATAACGCCGGCCGAGAGAGGTTAAAATTTCATAGGCGATCGTTCCCGCCGCCTGCGCTATATCATGCGGTGATTGATGCGCGCCGATCAGCTCTACCCAGTCACCGCGCTGCGGCAAGGCCCGCCCGGCGGCGGCGAGCGGGCTTAAATCCGCCACCATGCAATCCATCGAAATGCGGCCGATAACCGGCAGGCGCACCCCCTGATAATAGACCGCCCCTTTATTGCTTAAGCTGCGCGGCCAGCCATCGGCATAACCGGCGGAGACTGTCGCGGCCGGCAGTGTTTTTGTGGCTTTATAGGCAGCGCCATAGCCGATTGTTTCACCTTTTTGCACCTGGCCGACCCGCAAAATCCGCGCTTTAAGGCTGACAACCGGGCGCAGAGCGGCAGCAAGCGCGCCGGCGCGGCGGCCACCTTCCACCAGACCGTAAAGCGCCAGCCCCGGGCGCACAATATCGTAACAAAAATCAGCGCCCAGCGCCAGGCCGCTGGAGGCGGCGAGGCTCAGCGGCGGGCGGTAAGCCAGCGCCTCTGCCAGCTTTGCCGCTGTGGCGGCAAAGCGCGCCGCCTGCGCCGCATTGAGCGGGCTTTGCTCGGCATCGGCGCAGGATAAATGGCTGAGAAGCGCCACTATCTCCATAGCAGCCAGCTTATCCGGCGCGGCCATTAGCGCCGCTATTTCCTCTTTATCCAGCCCTAACCGCGCCATGCCGCTGTCACATTGCAGCATAGCCGGCAATGTGCGCCGCTTTGCCCGGCACAGCGCCGCCCATTCCGCCACCGCATCGAGAGAATTCAATACCGGCACAAAACCGGCGCGCGCGGCGGCGGCGGCTTCATGCGGCAGCACTCCGTTCAAAATCGCAATGGTAAATTTTTCACCGGCGCGGCTTTTGCCCCTTTGCTGCCCGGCCGCCAAAGCCGCCTGCACCGGCTCGGCTTCAGCCGCCTGAGCAACAAAAAACAGCCGGCACCCGGCCTGATATAAAGCCGGCGCAATAGCGGCCGCGCCCAGGCCGTAAGCATCGGCCTTGACAACAGCCGCCACAGCCGCGCCATGGGCAGCCGCCTGCAAAATTTTATAATTATGTTGCAAGGCTGCCAGATTAACCGTTAAGACCCCGCTGCCGCCGGCTTGCTCGCCCGATATAGAATTTTCCACCGCTATCATCTCTATTATGCGCCGCTTGTGAGCGGCCGGCTGTTCCGACCCCTTCCCTGCTCCAGTTTAGGCCGTTTTTATGGCATTTTGGGGGCGCCGCGCCGGCGCCCTGTTTTTCTTGTGCAACCGGCTTGAGCCAAAGCCAATCCCGGCTATTAACCGGCCGGCTCGTATCGTGCCGACCGATAATCACCGGAAAGGTGATTAGGCGACAAAAAATCCGATAAAACAGGCGCTTCCCGGCTTCACAGCCGGTTTTCATGCGCTATTTTAGCATTGCCGACAATTTTTCAGTCCTATTGTATCGGCCTTATTTTGTAAATCCATGAATTTTTAGCCCTGGGTAAATTCGACCTCTCTGAAGGACCATGATCATGAGCAAATCCAATAAGGAAGTAACCGGCGCCCGTGTGGCCTCGGCGGCGGGTAAGGTATTGGCCAGTTCCAAATCCACCAAACTGGAGAAAAGGGCAGCCGCTTCGGCTTTGACCCAACACCCTGACGGCAACAAAACCGCTAATGCGGAAATGACCCACCGGCGCGCCGCCTCGGCCGCCGGCAAGGTGCTGGCCAATCCGAAATCAAGCCGCGCCGCCAAAAGCGCTGCCGGCTCGGCTCTGACCCAGCACCCCGATAAACATTAAAACCGCAATCGGGGAAACCTTTTTATCGCGCCGCTTGTCTCGCCGGCACCGCCGGCCGGGCAGGCGGCGCCGTTTTATCGCGCCGGGCGGGGCCGGGCCGGGCGGCAGAAGCTTATCGCCTCATTGGCAGCGGCAAAACAGGCCGGCTGGCATAACGCCTTGCCGATAAATAAAAGGCTCGCTTCAGGGATCGGCCTTTAGGCACGCCTTGCAGCATTGATAGCACCGGCGGCTTTGCAAGGCAGTGTTTATAAACAGGATTCCGCCCAGATTCTCCCGGCATAGTATCAGCCTTTGCAATATCCGGCGCGCCGGCTGCGCAGCTTCACTTTAGCAGAAAGCTGGCAACACTTAACAGCGCATGTGCCGCCTATATAACCGCTAATGTGTTCGGAAAGCGCGTTGCAATGAGCTTATCAGAGCCGCAAAGCCGCTGCCGGCGTATCTTCTGCCGATAAAATTTAATGCCTGTGGCGGCGCGGAACAGGGGCTTTCAGGTAATAGAACCGGAGCGGTCTCAACTCTCTGTTAATAGGGGAAAATTGGTTGCGGGGGCAGGATTTGAACCTGCGGCCTTCAGGTTATGAGCCTGACGAGCTACCGGGCTGCTCCACCCCGCGCCAACTACCCTGACGGGCGACTGGTGACGCATTTAGCATAATCACAGACAGAAAGCAAATAATCCTGCAAAAATTTCCGGGATTATTTTTCCTTTTACCGCTCTTCCGTAAATTATGGCCTTTCTCAAAGCGAAATTTTCATTGGCAAAAATCCCCTAAGCACTGCTTTAGCGCGCTTTATGCTAGAAAAGCGGATCCTTTCTCACGCATATCCATGGCAGAAATTACCCCCGGAATAGCAATTCAACCATAGCGAGATAAGTATCCCCATAGTGTCGCTCGGTTATCGCTTCTTTCACAGGGTTACCTTTTGCATCTCTGACAATTTTGCCATCTGTATCTTTTTTATCAAGCAACTTACCGCCCAAATGCGGAATCCATTTTGTCTCTATATGGGGATTGCGCACATTATGGCTTACCTTTTTGCTGGCTGGTGCTGCCCCTTCACCGCTTTTTGCAGCCGGTTCGGCCGCGTCTCCGCTTTGTATCTGCCAGCTTAATTTCAGCCCTTCTCGCTCCAAAAGCTCAATAATCGATTTTGTGACGGCATTTTTCAGCTTACGGTCATAGCTCATAAGCTGCCGGGCTTTATTTACTTCTTGTGTCAAATTTATATGCACGCCTTGATGCAGGCTAAATTCTCCTTCCTTAGGAGGCGTCAGCATTTTCAAATGGGCGAAACGATTGCGTATATTTCTTGAAGAACCTTTCTTCTCTATATCCCCGAAGAATTTAACAAGCTCATTTTTGATAGAAGCATAGTCTTCCTTTAACTGATCAACTGCCTTAAAAATTTGGCCATTTTGAAACCGGTTCCAGCCATAATTCTCATCGGTTTCTTCGAAAGGCGTTTCATCGCCTTTACTGTCTTTAAAAACCGCTTTAATATCCTTCACGCCTTTTTCATGGCACAAAGCCAATAAAGCGAAATATAAATCGCGCTCAAACAGGCCGGAAAAGTCAACCAGCCGCCCCAAAACAGCCATCAGCAGGCGGTGCAGACGCAAATGATCCTGCAGTTTGACCTCTCCTGCCAAAAGGCGATAAGCTTCCACTGCTGCCAAAGTCTCTCTATAGGCTTTGTATTTTTCTCCTTCTGACTCGTCTTTTCCTTTCCTTTGCCATTCCGGATTTTTCCGATTATTCACCCAATTTTCATGTAATTTTTGCAGTTCCGTCTGCAGCCCCTTTTTCCCTTCCACTTTTGCTTTTTGACTGCGCCATTCTTCTATTTTCTTAGAGCTGATTTTATTTTGTACATAAATATCATGCAAAACAGCATTGCCGAAGCGCCGCATTTCCCGTAAATCGCGGAAGGCCTGCGACTCTTTCTGCCTGTCCTGAGCGGGGAATACTCTATCCATAGCCCCTTTGCCATGTTCAAAGAATCTCTCCGCCCAGTCGGCGGTAACTTTCCCTATCTCTTCGCCGACATATTGGGCATCATGCATAAAAATATATAAATCCAGCGCCTGAATAATCGGCTCTGTCAAAGCCTTTTGTTGCCGCGCCTCTAACGGCTGCCCATTGTTTGCGATCTCTTTATTCTCCGCCTCATCAGCGGCAGTTGCAACTTCCGGCTTATCGACAACAATCTCCCATTTACGAATTTGCTGGCGCAGGTTTGAAACTTCCTCAACCGGTATCAAATGCAGCAGAAAATATAGCTTGGCACAGATCCAATCAGCCTTTTCCCCACTTTGTTTTGTCTTCTCTTCTGCTGTTTTTCTTTCTTCCCTGAGCGTTTTCTTTAATGCTTCCACAGGAAAATTTCTATCGGCATAAAGGATATTTTTTATATCCAGAATAAAAGAAAATTGCTTCAGATAATCAGCGAAAGCGAGCGCCACCACATCCTGCTTGATTTCCTCAATATATTCTGCTTTTTTCTGCGCTTCATCGGCATCATGCTTATAATTATCTTTCTGGACACGCCCTTCCGAAGTGGAATCCGCCATTAAACCGGCAAAAAACCATTGCACCCGCTCATTTTTCTGGATAGCAGAGAGTTTCCCCGCTCTTGCCAGAATCAGCTCTTCATCGGTTTTTCCGCCATTTATGTTACGCGCCGCTTCTGTTGTCCGCTTTACCGCTCTTTTGATACAATCCTGCAATTACTCCGCCGGCAAACTCTCCAGCCAGCTGCGGAATGGTTTATCATAAAGCATATAGGCCAGAGTATACTGGCAGTTTTTGGCAAGGTCTTTATCCTCATTGCCCGCCCTGTCGCGCGCTTTGCTATAGGGCGGCAAGAGCAAAGGCTTTCCTGTTTTTGCCCAGGCATGGTCAGAACGCTCAAGCAGTTTCTGGAAGCGCGGCAAAGGCAGCGGGCTTGCCTGTGCTCCTGTGATTTCTGATAAAAATAGCTTTAGCTGTTCATAATCTACGAATTTGTGCACATTTATCGATTCCAGAATATGCAGCAGGCGCATACTATATGCGTCACGAGCCCCGTGATAATAATTCTCAAGGAACGATACCATTTTTGCACGGGCTTCCCTCTCCTTATGCCCGCACTCTTGCGCTTGTTCTGCACCCGCATTTTTCTTTTCAGGCACGGACACCCAATCTGCTTTAGTAAATTGCTCTACGAAAGGTTCCATGCCTTTAAAATGAAAGCTGCTATTACGTAAATCTGTCAGGGCGCCTATAACAAATTCAAGAATCAGCCTTTTACCCTCTTTTCCATTCAGAGCATCGAGGGTTTCTGCCTCTTTATTAAAGAAAAGTCCATCATCATCATCGGCAAATAAAATCTTATATTTTTCATCAAAGCCTGCGGTATATTTTTTGCTCTCCTCTCCATCTTTTTCATACTTTTCTTCAAAATAATCCAGAGCAGCACTACCGCCGCCCAGAACATCTTTGAGCCTGTCATCATTCGGGGCAATCCAATCCTGCACATTGCGGCCGGCAAAGGTGAGCGCGCGCCGCCAAACCCGGACAAAAGCCTCATTCTGTTTGATAATTGTCTGCCCCTGGCTCGTCCAATAAACGCTATCTTTTACCCCGGCAGCAAAAGGCTTCTCTGGCAGATCAGCTTTCTCAGAGCTATAATGAATAATCTTGCCTAAGCGAATAAGCTGAGCAATATCACGATTGTGGCTTTTATACTGGATAAGCTGCAACAACTCCTTCATATCGCGCGGTAAAATTTCCGCAAGCTTATCGTGAATCTGCTTATCTCTGCATTTAGCTGCTTCTTTTCTATCTTTTGGCAAAAATTCCTTTAATTTATCAGGAAAAAGAGACCTGCCTTTCAGCAAAGTTTTATAAGTTTCTTTTACCATTTGATGCAGTTTGAATAAGGCTTCATCGGCTTTTCTTGCTTCATCTATACTCTTCACACCTGCGCCAAAAAGCTCTTTCCATTTCTCTTTTAATTCCAGCACGGCAATAATATATACAGATTCTTTACTTTTATCCTTCTTAGGCGTTGCTTCCAGAAATTGCGCCAAAATCCTGCTGCGAATCTTCTGGGCAATATCTCTGCCTTTGTGCCTATATTTATAACAGGCCACAGCGGCCTCTGGCGCAGTTAAATCCAGTCTGTCCGGCGATTTACCGTAACCTTCATAAGCATTGGTCAGAGTATTTTTCTCAATAAAATTGATACGATGAAGCAGATTCCCCTTACCTTTATGTTTTGCTTTTCCTGCCTTATCTGAGTTAAGAGCAAAAGCCTTTTCATAAAAATGCTCATAAATCTTTTCAGTAATTTCAGTTGCTTTTACTTCATCTATGTATTCCGGAAGCTCTGTATTTGCAATATCAACAAAAACCTCATACCAGCGCCCTTTAGGAAAACCGCGGCGCATTTTGCCCGATATATCATAAGCCGCTTCATATTTTGCTCGCCACCATTTTGCCTGCTCTTCCGGTTTTCCCAGACAATGCGGTTTATTTTTATCGGAAACGCATTGCCAAATAGCCTCTCCCAGTAATTTCCGCTTTTCTACAGCTAAGCTATTATTGCCCTTGATCCTTTTCTCATTCTCTATTTTTTTAGCTTCACCGGCCTTATTATTCACTTTTCGTATAAAAGAAGCCAAATCTTTTTCATTTAAGGGCTTGGCAATAATTTTATCCATTACCGATACCCATTGCGCAAGCACAGCCCTATCATCGCGCTCTAACAGCTCTCCAATAGCTGCAATCTCGCCCGTCTTATTTTCTAATACATTCCGCTGCTGCAGTTTTTCTTCCCGAACAACGGATCTGCCATAAGGCCTGATAATTTTCATGATTCACCTGTATTTGTATAGAAATCCAGCGACAAGCTGGACGACAGCACCAGCAATATCGTAGCATAATGATACATTATTTTTAAAAAATCAATAAATATTTATATTTCTTTGAACTTAGCCATTTAGGCCAATTTATTATATGCGGCAGGCGTTTTTTATCATTCAGCTTGATAGCGCGGCAGTCAATTCTGCTCTTAAGAAACCTCTTCTAGAAGCGGGATCCTGATCATAGAGAGAGCATTTTAGCGTTTTTTGGATTTGCTATGAATGGCGGCCTGAGAAGACGGCTGCACTTTAACGGCTTGCCGGGCAGCGCGCCACGACCTTTATTTATGCGGGTGCGAGGCTTGCAAGGTGGCAGGAGGGGTAGTTAGCCAGGTCTATTGCGGCAACTCGGTTATTTTTATGTTTTACACTATAAGCTCTTATGCCCAAAGAAGGGCTGGCAGAATTCACGGGCGCCGGCGGTCGGTAAAATGCACCTATGCGTTGAGGATTTGGCTGGATAATTGAGGAAAGGATTTTTTTTTGCGACAGAGGATTTAGAGAAGCTATGTGATGTATTTGGCAGATCCGGCAGCGCCCTACTCTCCCGTGTCTTAAGACAAAGTACCATTGGCGCAGGAACGTTTCACGGCCGAGTT
>Ga0157362_1000005_pt1 | contig 116366 bp, 113 predicted proteins | sample AttlaeALBM3_FD_111480 | JGI IMG/M metagenome (GOLD analysis project Ga0157362, IMG submission 111480) | Fungus gardens microbial communities from leaf cutter ant in Ribeirão Preto, State of São Paulo, Brazil - Atta laevigata ALBM3 | ecosystem: Host-associated > Fungi > Mycelium > Unclassified ... | reverse complement strand
ATAATATTGCGATGGACGTATCGCTGATTGTTCCGATTGCGATGGAAGAGAAGCTTCGTTTTGCTATTCGTGAGGGCGGCCGCACCGTTGGCGCCGGCATCGTCTCCAAAATTATCGAATAGCTATAAGTTTAAGATGAGCATGAGGCTATATTCTCGTGCTTATCTCTCAGTTGTGTCGGAATATCGTGATAAGGATAGAGAAATATGGACAGCCAAAATATCCGGATTCGCCTGAAGGCATTTGATCATCGGGTGCTTGACGCCTCGACACAGGAAATTGTGTCTACAGCCAAGCGCACCGGTGCCAATATCCGCGGCCCTGTGCCATTGCCTACGCGCATTGAAAAATTCACGGTAAATCGTTCGCCTCATATTGATAAAAAAAGTCGTGAACAATTCGAGATGCGCACGCATAAGCGCCTTCTTGATATTGTTGACCCGACACCGCAAACGGTAGATGCGCTGATGAAGCTTGATTTATCTGCCGGTGTCGATGTCGAGATTAAGCTCTAGGCTTGAAACGGAAGGAATAGATCCGATGCGTTCAGGTGTGATTGCACAGAAAATGGGTATGACCCGCATTTATAATGATGCGGGTGAGCATATCCCCGTGACCGTTCTCCGAATGGAGAATTGTCAGGTTGTTGCGCAGCGAACAGTCGAGAAAAACGGTTATACGGCGGTTCAGCTTGGTGTGGGCCTGGCAAAAACAAAAAACACAACAAAGCCGTTGCGCGGGCATTTTGCCGTCTCCTCGGTGGAGCCGAAAGCAAAAGTAGCGGAATTTCGTGTTTCTCCTGATAATCTTTTGGAAATCGGCGCAGAAATTACGGCAGAGCATTTTGTTCCCGGGCAAAAAGTTGATGTAACGGGCACAAGCATCGGTAAAGGTTTTGCCGGCGTTATGAAACGCCATAATTTTGGCGGGCATCGCGCTTCGCATGGTAATTCCATTACCCACCGGGCGCATGGTTCTACCGGTCAGCGGCAAGATCCGGGCAAGGTTTTCAAGGGTAAAAAAATGGCTGGCCATATGGGTGATGTTCGAGTGACAACCCAAAATATTGAGATCGTCTCTACCGATGCAAATCGGGGTCTTATTCTGGTGCGGGGAGCGGTTCCCGGCTGTAAAGGTAGTTGGATTTTTATTCGTGATGCCGTGAAATTCGCCCTGCCGGAAAATGCGCCGAAGCCTGCTGCCTTGCGCAAAACGGCAGAAATTAAACAGGAAGCTGTCGCAAAAGAGATTAGCGCCGAAATGCCGGCAACTGAGGGAGCCGAATAATGGATATAGTCATTAACACCTTAGGCGGCGAAGAAGCAGGTCAGTTGCAGCTTTCCGATGCGATTTTCGGCCTGGAGCCGAGGGAAGATATTTTGCAGCGTGTTGTCCGCTGGCAGTTGGCGCAGCGTCAGCAAGGGACACATCAGGCGCAGACGCGGGCTGATGTGAAACGCACCGGTGCCAAAATGTATAAACAAAAAGGCACCGGGCGGGCGCGCCATTCTTCGGCCAGAGCGCCGCAATTTCGCGGCGGCGGTAAGGCGCATGGGCCGGTATTGCGCGACCATGCTCATAATTTGCCGAAGAAATTTCGCGCTTTGGGGCTGCGTCACGCGCTTTCTGCCAAAGCGCGCCTGAAAGACTTGCTTATTATTGATGAATTTAATATTGAAAATGGCAAGACCAGGGATTTGGCTTCGGCTTTGGGTAAATTGCATATTGATAATGCGCTTTTCATTGGCGGAGCGGAAATTGCTCCCGGCTTTAAGCAGGCGGCGGTCAATATTCCGAATGTGGATATTCTGCCGATCCAGGGAGCCAATGTTTATGATATTTTGCGCCGCGGCAAACTGATTCTTTCCAAAGCAGCGGTTGAAGCTCTTGAGGAGAGATTCAAATGACGGATATTCGCCATTATGATGTTATTATAAGCCCGGTTATTACAGAAAAATCTACTATGGTTTCTGATAATAATCAGTTGGTTTTTAAAGTGGCGCGGCAGGCCGGCAAGCGGGAGATCAAAGCCGCGGTTGAGGCTTTGTTTGCGGTTAAGGTCAAGGCTGTCAATACTCTTGTGCGTAAAGGTAAAATAAAGCGCTTTAAAGGGTTTACAGGGCGGCAAAGTGATGTGAAAAAAGCGGTCGTTACATTGGCTGAAGGTCAGTCAATTGATATTTCGGCCGGTATTTGAGTTGCGGTGGAGTAGGTAGAATGGCACTTAAGCATTTTAATCCGACCACGCCCGGCCAGCGTCAGCTTGTTATGGTTGATCGCTCAGGCCTTTATAAGGGCAAGCCGGAGAAGTCTCTAACCTGCGGGCTTGCTGCCAAAGGGGGGCGGAACAATGCCGGCCGTGTGACGGTGCGGTTTCGCGGCGGAGGGCATAAGCGCTCTTATCGCCTCATTGATTTCAAGCGTTTTAAGCATGATGTCCCCGCCAAAGTTGAGCGTATCGAGTATGATCCCAATCGCACGGCTTTTATCGCTCTTATTCGTTATGAAGATGGTGAGGCGGCTTATATTCTGGCGCCCCAGCGTCTGGCTGTCGGCGATTCGGTTATGGCCGGGGCGAATGTTGATGTCAAGCCGGGTAATGCTATGCCTTTGAATGCCATGCCGGTGGGTTCTATTGTGCATAATGTTGAATTAAAGCCTAAGAAAGGCGGTCAGATTGCTCGTTCGGCGGGCGCTTATGCGCAATTTGTTGGCCGGGATCGGGGTATGGCTATTCTCAGGTTGAATTCCGGTGAGCAGAGGCTGGTTCCGGTAGATTGTTTTGCAACTATTGGCGCTGTCTCCAATACGGATCATGCAAATATCAATGACGGCAAAGCCGGGCGCTCGCGCTGGCGCGGCAAGCGCCCGCATGTCCGCGGTGTTGCCATGAATCCTGTTGATCACCCGCATGGTGGCGGTGAGGGGCGCACATCAGGCGGTCGTCACCCGGTTTCTCCCTGGGGCAAGCCGACAAAAGGCAGGAAAACTCGTTCCAATAAAGCGACGGATAAGTTTATTATGCGTTCGCGTCATCAGCGCAAGAAGTAAGAGAGGTAGTCTGAGATGGCTCGTTCAGTGTGGAAAGGACCGTTTGTTGATGGCTATATTCTCAAAAAAGCTGAGAATGTGCGCGCCGGCGGGAGAAATGAAGTCATAAAAATGTGGAGCCGGCGTTCCACTATTTTACCGCAATTTGTTGGTTTGACTTTTGGCATTTATAACGGAAACAAGCATATACCTGTTTCTGTTACAGAGGAAATGATTGGCCATAAATTTGGTGAATTTGCTCCAACCAGAACCTATTACGGCCATGGTGCGGATAAAAAAGCGAAAAGGAAGTAATAATGGGCAAGGCTAAGGCTTCGCGCCAGCTAAAAGATAATGAAGCAAAGGCTGTCGCGTGCACAATCCGTGTCAGTCCGCAAAAGCTTAATCTGGTTGCCGCTATGATACGCGGCAAAAAGGCTGATAAAGCTTTGGCCGATCTTACGTTTTCGCGTAAACGCATTGCTGTGGCCGTTAAAAAAACGCTGGAATCGGCGATTGCCAATGCTGAAAATAATCATGATCTGGATGTGGATTCTCTGATTGTGGCAGAAGCTTATGTAGGTAAGTCTATTGTGATGAAGAGGTTTCATGTTCGCGGCCGCGGGCGTGCCAGTCGTGTTGAGAGGCCGTTTTCGCATCTTACTGTGATTGTTCGTGAGGCGGCTGGGAAAGAGGAGAATGCGTAATGGGTCAGAAAATAAATCCCGTTGGGTTGCGTCTTGGTATCAATCGCACATGGAATTCGCGCTGGTATGCTGATACGGGTGAATATGGCCGCCTCTTGCATGAAGATTTGTTGATTCGCAATTATCTTATGGATAAGCTCAAACCTGCGGGTATTGCCAAGGTTGTCATTGAGCGCCCTCATAAGAAGTGCAGAGTCACTATTTATTCGGCTCGTCCGGGTTTGATTATCGGCAAAAAAGGTGCGGATATTGAGCGTTTGCGCCGTGATCTTGCCGCAATGACCAAATCCGATGCGTCTTTAAATATTGTAGAAATTCGCAAGCCGGAAATCGATGCTGCCTTGATTGCGCAATCTATTGCGCAGCAATTAGAGCGGCGGGTGGCTTTTCGCCGCGCGATGAAACGGGCTGTGCAATCTGCTATGCGTCTGGGGGCGGAAGGTATTCGTATTAACTGTTCGGGTCGTCTGGGCGGCGCAGAGATTGCGCGTATGGAATGGTATCGCGAAGGCCGGGTGCCGCTTCATACTTTGCGCGCCGATGTTGATTATGCAACAGCGGAAGCGAAGACAGCTTACGGGATTTGCGGCGTTAAAGTATGGGTCTTTAAAGGAGAAATCCTTGAACATGATCCCATGGCTTCGGAACGCCGCGCGCAAGAAAATGACGGCCAGGGGAATTCTTCCGGTCGCCGCCATGAGACAGTTTGACAGCGTTATATTGAAAGTTTTTTGGAGAGAGAACAATGCTGCAGCCTAAGCGCACAAAGTTCCGCAAGCAGTTTAAGGGTCGTATTCGCGGTAATGCGAAAGGCGGAACAGAGCTTAATTTTGGAGCTTTTGGTTTGAAGGCTCTCGAGCCTGAGCGTGTTACTGCGCGTCAGATAGAGGCTGCGCGCCGTGCTATTACACGGCATATGAAACGCGCCGGCCGTGTGTGGATACGCATTTTTCCTGATCTTCCCGTGACGGCGAAGCCTACGGAAGTTCGTATGGGGAAGGGCAAGGGCAGCGTTGAATATTGGGCTGCGCGCGTTGCTCCCGGGCGCATTATGTTTGAGCTTGATGGAGTTCCGGAGGATATAGCGCGTGAAGCTCTTCGTTTAGGAGCTGCAAAGCTTCCGGTTAAGACGCGGTTTATCCAGCGTATTGCTGAGTAAAGAGGCAGATGATGAAAGCCATGGATATACGGGCGAAAACGCCTGATCAGTTGCAGGAAGAATTGGTAAGCCTGAAGAAAGAGCAGTTTAACTTGCGCTTTCAAAAGGCGACAGGCCAGTTGGAAAAGACGATGCGCATTAAGCAGGTTCGCCGCGATATTGCGCGCATTAAGACTATAGTTCGCGAAACTGCGGCTAAGAGTCAGGCTTAAGAGGAATTATTATGCCTAAACGTATTTTGCATGGCGTTGTTGTCAGCGATAAAAGCGATAAGACTGTTGTGGTTAAGGTGGAGCGCCGTTATTCTCACCCGCTTTTGCAAAAAACTATTCGTCAGTCCAAAAAATATAAAGCGCATGACGAAAATAACCGATTCAAGATCGGCGATGCGGTTTCTATTCAGGAAACAGCGCCGATTTCAAAAGATAAGCATTGGATTGTTGTTTCTGACAATGTAGCATAATGGAGCAGGCAGAGATATTTATTGCTAGATTCGGGCTTTTGCCTATTTGATGAATTTATCATAAATATAAGATGTTTAGATCATGGTTTGACATGTATATCTGAATGTGGCAATGCATTCAGGTAACAGACAAAAGAAGGCAGCCAGTCATGATACAGATGCAAACGAACCTTGACGTTGCTGATAATTCAGGCGCGCGTCGTGTTATGTGCATCAAGGTTTTGGGCGGTTCCAAGCGGAAATATGCTTCTGTCGGCGATATTATTGTCGTTTCGGTAAAAGAGGCCATTCCGCGGGGGCGCGTGAAAAAGGGCGATGTAATGAAGGCGGTTGTTGTGCGCACCGCTAAAGATGTGTGTCGCCCGGACGGCAGTGTTATTCGTTTTGATAAAAATGCTGCTGTTCTTGTTGATAATAAGAAAGAGCCGATCGGCACGCGTATTTTTGGTCCGGTTCCGCGTGAGTTGCGTGCTAAAAATCATATGAAGATTATTTCGCTCGCTCCTGAAGTATTGTGAGGAACATGTGATGCAGAAGATTCGTAAAGGCGATAAGGTTGTCGTTCTTGCCGGTAAAGATAAAGGGAAGACGGGGGAAGTTATCAAATTCGTTCCCAAAGAGCAGAGAGCCTTGATTCAAGGTCTGAATATGGTGAAGCGTCATCAGCGTCAGACTCAGAGCCAGGAAGCCGGTATTATTGCTAAAGAAGCGCCGATTCATGTTTCGAATCTGGCGATTGCCGATCCAAAAGATGGAAAGCCTACAAGAGTTGGTTTTCGTATTGAAGCGAATGGTAAGAAGATTCGTGTAGCTAAGCGTTCGGGAGAGTCGATCGATGGTTGAGACAAAAATTGAACCGCGCTTGAAAAAACATTACGATGTCATTGTTCGTAAGTCTCTTCTTGAGAAGTTTCATTACAAAAATGCTATGCAGGTTCCGCGTATTTCCAAAGTTGTGGTCAATATGGGGGTTGGGGAAGCGGTTCTGGATTCAAAAAAGCCTGCTCGCGCTGCCGAAGATCTGGCTTTGATTGTCGGGCAAAAAGCTATTGTAACGCATGCCCGTAATTCTGTTGCCGGTTTCAAGGTTCGTGAGGCTATGCCGATTGGAGCCAAAGTAACCTTGCGCCGGGAGCGTATGTATGAGTTTCTGGATCGCTTGGTAACGATCGCTTTACCGCGTGTTCGAGACTTTCGCGGCCTTAATCCGAAGAGTTTTGACGGCCGCGGCAATTTTGCCATGGGTCTGAAAGAGCATATTGTGTTTCCTGAGATCAATTATGACAAGGTTGATCAAATCTGGGGTATGGATATTATCGTTTGTACGACAGCCGGGACAAATGATGAGGCACGTGAGTTATTGCGTGGTTTTAATTTTCCGTTTCGGGCGTAACGGCAAGCGTAGCGAGGTATAAAAATGGCCAAAGTAAGTGCCGTGCAAAAAAACAAACATCGCCAGGATATGGTAAAGGAATATGCGAAACGCCGTATGCATTTGAAGGCGATAATTATGGATCAGTCCTTGCCTTTGGAAGAGCGATTTAAAGCATCGATTCGTCTGGCGGAGCTGCCGCGTAATTCTGCCAGGGTTCGGGTCCGTAATCGTTGTGAGGTGAGCGGGCGTCCGCGCGCTTATTATCGCAAATTGCAAATGTCCCGCGTGGCTTTGCGGGAATTAGGTTCTCTCGGTTATGTTCCGGGTCTTGTGAAGTCAAGCTGGTAAGGAGAGGTAACTATGTCTGTTTCAGATCCTCTTGGTGATATGCTGACACGCATTCGTAATGCGATAAGTCGTCGTAAGTTAAAAATTGTCACTCCTGCTTCCAAATTGCGTGTGCATGTATTGCAGGTTTTGCAGGCGGAAGGCTATATTCGCGGTTTCAGTCAGACAGATTTTGATAATGGCAAATCAGAAATTGAGATTGAGTTGAAATATTACGAAAATATGCCGGTTATTCGTGAGATTTCACGCGTGTCGAGGCCGGGGCGCCGTGTCTATGTGTCGGTGAAATCTATTCCGCATGTTGCTAACGGCTTGGGTGTTTCTGTGCTTTCCACTTCCAAGGGGGTGATGGCGGATCATGAGGCGCGCGAACAAAATGTCGGCGGAGAGCTGCTCTGCCGTATTTTTTAAATTTTGGTGTTCAGGAACAGCTATGGTTTTGTCTCGGGCCCTGCGTGTTTCCGTTTTTTTGAAAAAGATCGCTTAAGAATAGACGGGTTAAACTAATGTCTCGTATTGGAAAAAAGCCGATTTCTGTTCCTGCAGGTGTTACTGTGGAGCTTAAAAATCGGCTCATAACTGCAAAAGGCAGTAAAGGGGAGCTTCATTTTGTCGTGAATGATGAAGTGCTGGTTACACTCGCGGATAATGCCGTTACTGTATCACCGCGGAGTCAAACAAAAGATGCGCGCTCCAAATGGGGCATGGCGCGCACCATGATTTCGAATATTATTTCGGGCGTTAAAGATGGTTTTGAGAAAAAGCTTGAAATTAGCGGTGTTGGTTATCGTGCTGCCATGCAGGGGAGAAATTTGCAATTATCTCTTGGTTTTAGCCATGAAGTAATTTATCAGGTGCCTGAAGGCATTAGCGTTGCTGTGCCGAAACCTACGGAAATTGTTGTTTCCGGTATAGATCTGCAGCGTGTCGGTCAGGTTGCTGCTGAAATCCGTGAATATCGTGGCCCTGAGCCTTATAAAGGCAAAGGCGTTCGTTATGCGGGCGAGCATATTGTTCGCAAAGAAGGTAAAAAGAAATAAGGAATTTCTGTTATGGCTTCGCGGAAAGAGGTTTTGCAAAAGCGTGCGATGCGTGTCCGTCATCGCCTTAAAAATGTGGCAAATGGCCGTTTGAGGTTAAGTATTCATCGTTCCAATCAGAATATTTATGCTCAGCTTATTGATGATGCCAAGGGTGTGACCGTTGCTGCGGCCTCTACGCTCGAAGGCGATACCAGGAAAACGCTGAAAAGCGGATCAGGCTGCGCCGCTGCGGCTGTTATTGGCAAGCTGATTGCTGAGCGCGCTGCCAAAGCGGGGGTGCGTTCTGTTGTTTTTGATCGCGGTGCCTATATTTATCATGGCCGTGTCAAGGCGTTGGCTGAGGCGGCGCGTGAGGCAGGTTTGCAATTCTGATGCCGTTATTTGAAAGATAAGCGGGCCGAATTTTATTTTGTTTGCATTAAGTGCTACCGGAAAAGAAAAAGGAATGAGGTAATGGCACAAAGAGAGCGTCATAAAGAAGAGCGGGAGAATGAGTTTATAGATAAGCTCGTTCACATTAACCGCGTGGCTAAAGTGGTTAAAGGCGGTCGCCGTTTCGGTTTTGCCGCTCTGGTTGTCATAGGTGACCAAAAAGGGCGTGTCGGTTTTGGTCACGGCAAGGCGCGTGAAGTGCCGGAGGCTATTCGTAAGGCTACGGAAGCCGCCAAACATGAAATGATTTATGTTCCTTTGCGTTCCGGCCGGACTTTACATCACGATATTGAAGGCCGTCATGGAGCGGGCAGAGTTTTGTTGCGTTCCGCTCCCGCCGGCACGGGGATTATTGCCGGCGGGTCCATGCGCGCTGTTTTTGAAACGCTGGGCGTGCAAGATGTGGTGGCTAAATCTCTTGGCTCCTCAAATCCTTATAATATGGTTCGCGCGACATTTGATGCTTTGAAGCGTCAGTTGCACCCTAAGGCTGTTTCAGCGCAACGGGGTATTAAATATTCTGTGTTGCAGACACGCCGCCAGCATCTTATCGGCAATGAAGAGTAAATTTTCTTAAGTGAAAAGGTTTGGAACGATGACCGGAAAGAAAGCGGACATAAAGGGGACGTTGATTGTCGAGCAGATCGGCAGCGCGATTCGCCGCCCCGCCCGACAACGGGCAACATTGATTGGTTTGGGGCTGAATAAAATGCATCGCCGTAAGGTTTTGGAAGATAGTCCGGCTGTTCGCGGTATGATTGCTAAGGTAAAACATTTGGTTCGGATTATTGAACAATAATCATCGCTGATTTATAGCGGCCCAAAAACAAAGTGTTTGCATACTGCAGAGAATGCGGGAGATAATTTTATGAAACTTAATCAGTTGCACGATTTGGAAGGGGCTGTCAAAGCTCGCAAACGTGTTGGTCGCGGTATTGGTTCGGGCAGCGGTAAAACCGGTGGGCGAGGGGTTAAAGGGCAAAAATCGCGTTCAGGCGTTGCCGTTAACGGTTTTGAAGGCGGGCAAATGCCCATTTATCGCCGTTTGCCTAAGCGTGGCTTTACCAATATTTTTGCCAAAAAATATACTATTGTTTCGCTTGAACGTATTCAGAGAGCTGTTGATGCGGGGAAATTGACCGCAGAAAATGTGATAAATTGTGAATATCTGGAAAAGGCGGGTGTTATTTCTTCCAGAAAGGCCGGTATTCGTCTTCTGGCCAATGGCGATCTGAAAGTTAAGCTGTCTTTTGAGGTTATGGGTGCCTCAAAATCAGCTATTGCCAAGATTGAAAAATTGGGCGGTGCTGTGACGATTCTAACTAAAGAGCCGGCGCAGCAATAAGTATTGCAATGGGAGTCCGGGCTAAGCTTTGGATTCCCATGTTACTCTTTGAGGGAAGGCTGCAAGCAAAACATCAAAAATAAAGATCGCCCGAAACTGTGATTATTGTGCTTATGGCGTGCTATTAAGCTTCGCTTAGCTGTAATGTGTTGCATGATTTTCCTGTCCTTATACGGCAAAGCTTTTTTCGCGGGGTAAAATTATTCTTTTTATCCGTTTAGCGCGATTAGATTTTAACCCGGAGAAAATTGATGGCTTCCGCTGCCGAGCAACTTGCTTCAAATTTAAATTTTTCGGCATTTTCGCGCGCAAGCGATCTTAAGAAGCGCCTTTGGTTTACTTTGGGAGCTTTACTGGTTTGCCGTTTGGGAACCTATATCCCTATGCCGGGGGTAGATGCGGAGAATTTGCGCCGGGCCTTTGAAGCGCATTCTTCAGGTATGCTGGGAATGTTTGATGTCTTCTCCGGCGGTTCTGTCAGCCGTATGGCGATTTTTGCCCTGGGCATTATGCCTTATATTTCTGCTTCCATTATTGTTCAGCTTCTTACATCTGTTGTGCCGTCTTTGGAAGCTTTGAAGAAAGAAGGTGAGGCGGGGCGCAAGATTATCAATCAATATACGCGCTATGGCACGGTTTTATTAGCTGTCATACAGGCTTACGGTATCAGTATAGGGTTAGAATCCGCGCGCGGCATAGTAACCGAGCCGGGCTGGTTTTTCCGTTTTACGACGGTTGTAACCTTGCTCGGCGGGACAATGTTTCTTATGTGGCTGGGCGAGCAGATCACTTCGCGCGGCATTGGCAACGGTATTTCTCTGATTATATTTTCCGGTATTGTGGCCGGGCTGCCTACGGCCATTTATCAATTATTGGATCAAAGCAGTAAAGGGCAATTATCACCTTTATTTGTTGTCGGTATTTTTGCTCTGGCGGTGGCGGTAATTGCTGCCATTGTTTATATGGAAAGGGCGCAGCGCCGTATTTTGATACAATATCCCAAGCGGCAAATGGGAAATCGTATGTTACAAGGGGATACATCGCATTTGCCGTTGAAATTAAATACAGCGGGTGTGATTCCTCCTATTTTTGCTTCCTCTTTATTGCTTATGCCGGCAACGATTCGCGGTTTTTCGGCCAATATGCCGCAATGGGTTGAAGATCTGATCAATGCCGTAGGGCACGGGCAGCCGGCTTATATGTTGCTTTACGCTGCTTTGATGGTATTTTTCTGCTTTTTTTACACAGCTATTGTCTTTAATCCGAAAGATACGGCAGATCAGCTTAAAAAACATGGCGGCTTTATTCCGGGGATTCGCCCCGGGGAACGGACGGCCGAATATATCGACTATGTTTTGACCCGGGTTACCGTTGTCGGCGCAATCTATATTGTTCTGGTATGTTTATTGCCGGAATTTATTGTTTCCGCCACTAAAGTTTCATTAGCTTTAGGCGGAACTTCCCTGCTGATTGTGGTGACCGTGACTTTGGATACTGTGTCGCAAATACAGGGGCATTTGGTAGCCCATCAATATGAAGGTCTGATTCGGAGATCCAGATTACGCGGGGGAAGACGAAACAAATGAGGCTTGTTTTATTAGGAGCGCCGGGCGCCGGTAAGGGGACGCAATCTGCTGTTCTGGCTAAAAGATATGCTGTTCCACAGCTTTCTACCGGCGATATGCTGCGCGCCGCAGTTGCGGCGAAGACGGAAATAGGCAAAAAAGCGCAAAATCTTATGGAAAGCGGCGCTCTGGTTCCTGATGATATGGTGAACCAGATTGTTTTTGACCGTATTACGGCGGAAGATTGCCGCCGAGGCTTTATTCTTGACGGTTATCCGCGGACTGTGGCTCAGGCGCAGGCTCTGCAGCGCGTTCTGGCAGAACAGCATATGCCGTTAAAGGCGGTGGTCGAGATCAAGGTCGATGAAACAGCTTTGCTGAATCGAATGAAAAAACGCGCGGCTGCAACCTTGTCGCAAGGGGGTATTGTGCGGGTAGATGATAATCCTGAGTCTTTTGCCCGGCGCCTGGCGGAATATAGGCGGAAAACTTTGCCTTTATCGGCTTATTACCGTGAGCAGGGGCAGTTAAGAGAAGTAGACGGTATGGTTGATATTGCTGCCGTTACGGCTGAAATTATCGCCATTCTTGAAGCTTAGAGATTTATGGGGAACAAATAGCGGCAAATTATATGAAACAGCTTGACTTTTTTGCCTAAATAGGCCAAAGACAGCTAGCTTCGTGTCCGTAATCTGATCGGGTTTGGTCTTCCTGGTCGTTTTGGTGATTTGTGCGTAAGTAGCGGTATAAAACAGATAAGGAGGACAGACGTGGCTCGTATTGCTGGCGTCAATATCCCGACAAATAAGCGCGTTGTTATTGCGCTTCAGTATATTCACGGGATAGGGGCAAAATTTGCTCAGGAAATTGTTAAAAAGGTCGGTATTCCGGCGCAGCGCCGTGTCAATGAATTGACGGACGCAGAAGTTTTGCAGATTCGTGAGGCTATTGATCGCGATTACCATGTTGAAGGGGATCTGCGCCGTGAGGTATCGATGAATATCAAGCGTCTTATGGATCTTGGTTGCTATCGCGGTCTGCGGCATCGCCGTTCTTTGCCGGTTCGCGGTCAGCGGACACATACAAATGCGCGGACGCGCAAAGGGCCGGCAAAAGCTATTGCCGGCAAAAAGAAATAGCGGGCCGCTTTGCATCTTGTCCGGGTGAGTCTTTTCTTCCCGGCTGTGTTTTGCGGTTTGTATATAGAACTGTTTGGATTATGGGGGCAAAAGGTGGAGCTGCCGGGAAAACGGCAGTGTTGAGATCGGAGAGAAGCTATGGCAAAGGAAGCAACGCGTATTCGGCGGCGTGAGCGTAAAAATATCGCATCGGGCGTGGCGCATGTTAATTCTACATTTAATAACACGATGATTACGATCGCCGATGCGCAGGGTAATGCTGTCGCCTGGTCTTCTGCCGGAGCGCAAGGGTTTAAGGGGTCGCGTAAATCGACCCCTTTTGCAGCGCAAATTGCTGCTGAGGATTGCGCCAAAAAAGCGCAGGAGCACGGTATGCGTTCTTTGGAAGTTGAGGTTTGCGGGCCGGGTTCGGGGCGGGAGTCCGCTTTGCGTGCTTTGCAGGCAGCAGGGTTTACTATTACTTCTATCCGCGATGTTACGCCTATCCCGCATAATGGCTGCCGCCCGCGTAAGAGACGCCGCGTTTAAGTTTTTACCGTCCGGGGCTGCCCGGAGTTCGTGCTGTATTTCACGATAGAATGGTGATGCAGGCAAAGAACAGGATATTATTATGATTCAAAAAAACTGGCAAGAGCTGATTAAGCCGAATAAAGTCAATTTTCGCTCGCACGGCTCTCCCAATAAAGTGACCGTTATTGCTGAGCCTTTGGAGCGCGGCTTTGGTTTGACGCTGGGTAATGCTTTGCGCCGTGTGCTGTTGTCATCTTTGCGCGGGGCCGCGGTGGTGTCTGTGCAGATTGATGGTGTTCTGCATGAATTTTCTTCCATTCCGGGGATACGCGAAGATGTTATGGATATAATCCTTAACATTAAAGAAATAGCCTTACGCATGGACGGTGATGGAACCAAGCGCCTGATGCTGCGCAAGGAAGGCCCTTGCACCGTTACCGCCGGCGATATTCAAACGGTTAATGATGTTGAAATTTTGAACCCCGATCATATTATCTGCTCGCTTGATGAAGGGGCGGAAATCCGTATGGAATTTACGGTAGGCAGCGGCAAAGGCTATGTGCCGGCCGATCGTAATCGCGGGGAAGATGCGGTTATCGGCTTTATTCCGGTTGATAGTCTCTATTCTCCGGTGCGCAAGGTTTCCTATAAAGTGGAAAATACGCGTGAAGGGCAGGTGCTGGATTATGACAAGCTGATTTTGACTGTTGAGACTAATGGCGCTGTCAGCGGGGAAGATGCGGTTGCTTTTGCCGCGCGTATTCTGCAGGATCAGCTTTCTGTTTTTGTTAATTTTGAAGAGCCGCAGAAAGACAGCCCGGCGGAGCAGGTTTCGGAATTGTCCTTTAACCCGGCTTTGCTCAAGAAGGTTGATGAGCTTGAGCTTTCAGTGCGCTCAGCAAATTGCCTGAAAAATGACAATATTGTCTATATTGGCGATCTGATTCAGAAGACAGAAGCGGAAATGCTGCGCACGCCGAATTTTGGCCGTAAGTCTTTGAATGAAATCAAGGAAGTTCTGGCATCAATGGGGCTGCATTTAGGTATGGAGATTCCTGCCTGGCCGCCTGAGAATATTGATGATCTTGCCAAGCGTTATGAAGATCAGTATTAAACTTGGGGTTTTGCCGGCAGGCAACCCGAATCTAGTAAAGGAGCAGGCTTATGCGCCACGGTAAATCAGGTCGCAAGCTTAACCGGACAGCCAGCCATCGCAAGGCAATGTTTTCCAACATGGCTGCTTCTCTCATTGAGCATGAGCAAATTATGACAACCTTGCCGAAAGCCAAGGAAATTCGCCCCATTGTTGAAAAACTGGTGACGCTGGGGAAGAAAGGCGGCCTGCATGCGCGCCGCCGGGCTATCGCCGCTTTGCGTGACAGCAAACATGTCACGCGCCTGTTTGATATTATTGCGCCGCGTTATATCAGCCGTAATGGCGGTTATGTGCGCATTATGAAAGCCGGCTTTCGCCAGGGTGACAATGCCCCTATGGCTGTTGTGGAATTTGTAGAGCGCGATGTTGAGGCTAAAGGTGTAGCCGATCGCAAGCGTGTTGAAGCCGCTAAAGCTAAAGAAAAAGAAGCCGCTTGATTGCAGCTTTTCCGCTTTTATGAAGAGGTCTGTTCCCTTGCGAGAGGAACAGGCCTTTTTGCTTCCGGGCGGCGTTATTTTTGATGGTCTCCTGCTGGTCTTCCGCTATAATGGAACAAGGTTCGGAGATATGTATTTGGGATTGTTTTGCAAGCGGTGAAATCTCTCAAAGCCGCCTGAGGCGGCTTTTGGGCCTGAGGCTGCCGGCCAAGCCATGAACAGAGCGATGAGAGAGCTATTGCTGACAGGCTATCGCGAGGCGGCTAATATAATAAGCTGATTTACGGCGATAAAAATTGCCAAAAACGGCGATTTTTTGTATATTTCTCTATAGGCTTGCCGGTGGCCGTAATTTTACTATGTTTTTCTGCGATAAAAGCTGATTTCTGCTGGAGAGCATAATTTCTGCCTTGTGCCTGTTTCCGGCCACAGAAAAGAGTCTTTTGGCTTACTTGGAAGGCTTTCGGAGCCAAAGAGCAAAGGCCGGATTGCGGCAAAGCTATGGTATAGCCGACAGGGTAGTAAACTGACCTGGCCGGCAGAAAAGCGGCAGCAGAAAAATTGTCAACCCGATTATCAGGCTGTAAGTCGATGGCAGATTTATTTTCGGCGAATAAAGAGCCGAGGCAAAAGCAAAAAGATACCAGACCGGAAATTGGAGCCGGGCGCTTCGGGTGGCAAAGAGAGCAGAGCAGGCCGCTGGCTGACAAAATGCGGCCGCAAAGCATGGCGGAAGTCGCAGGGCAGGAGCATTTAACCGGTGAAGACGGTATTTTAACGCGTATATTGGCGGCAGATTCTCTTGGATCGATGATTTTTTGGGGGCCGCCCGGCACCGGAAAAACGACCATAGCCCGTTTGCTGGCGCAAAATACGGCGCTGGAATTGGCGCAAATATCGGCGGTTTTTTCCGGTGTGGCGGATTTAAAGAAATTATTTGAACGCGCCGAAGCGCAGCACAGGGACAGCGGGCGCGGCACATTATTATTTGTCGATGAAATTCATCGCTTTAACCGCACCCAGCAGGACAGTTTTCTACCGGTTATGGAAGACGGCACAATTATTCTGATCGGCGCGACAACGGAAAATCCGTCTTTTGCCTTGAATACGGCTTTATTGTCACGCGCCCGGGTATTAAATTTTAACCGCCATAATGAAACCAGCCTGGAATTTTTGCTGGCGCGGGCAGAAGAGCGGCAAGGCAAAAAGCTGCCTTTGGACAAGGAAGCGCGGGCTGTTTTGATCCGCATGGCCGATGGCGATGCGCGGGCGGTTTTAAGCCTGGCTGAGGACATAGAGCGGGCGGCGCGGCCGCAGGAAATATTCACCGCCGAGCAAATACAGTTTATATTACAGCGGCGCGCGCCTGTTTATGACAAAAATCAGGACGGCCATTATAATCTGATTTCCGCTTTGCATAAATCTGTGCGCGGTTCTGACGCTGATGCGGCGCTTTATTATCTGGCGCGTATGTTTGATGCCGGTGAAGATCCGCTTTATATCGGGCGGCGTCTGGTGCGCATGGCGGTGGAAGATATTGGCCTGGCGGATCCGCAGGCTTTGCTGATCGCCAATGCTGCCAAAGATGCCTATCATTATCTCGGCTCGCCGGAGGGAGAGCTGGCGCTGACAGAGGCCTGCCTGTATCTGGCTTGCGCGCCAAAATCTAATGCCGTCTATATGGCGCATAAACGCGCGCAGCGCAGCGCCCGTGACAATGGCTCGCTTTTGCCGCCCAAACATATATTAAATGCGCCGACAAAATTGATGAAAGAGCAGGGTTACGGCAAAAATTACCGCTATGATCATGATGAGGCGGAAGCTTTCTCCGGCCAGAATTATTTCCCGGACAATATGGCAAGGCAGAATTATTATCAACCCAGCCCGCGCGGTTTTGAAAAAGACATTGCCGTCCGGCTGGAAAAATGGGATAAAATACGCCGCAAGCGCGCCGAAACCGATTAGCCGCTTTTTTAAAAATGCGCTGCCGGTAAGGGTGGGAGTCCGGGTCAAAACTATAACATTAAAAGAAAATGACAATAGCCTGTTTTAACAGGATAATAGCTGCTGTGCTATGATCGGCGCGCGTATCTCTCCGATAGAGGCGGGCGCTGCTTTGCCGGCGGGGGTGAGGTCACAGCCCGGCTGCTATGCCTGAGCCGGCCTGTAGCGGTAAGCTGCAGGCAAGGCCGGGTTACGCGGCATGCGGCCGGCAATCTTGCCTTCAGCCCGCCGGCCGGGCAGAATAAAACGGCTCTGCCGCCTGGAGATAGAGCCGCGCCGGCGTCTGCCTTTATTATTCCGGCGGCGAATTTCAGTGGAAAACTTTTTATCTTCTTGTCAGCGGGGAACATAATAGGCACAGATAAAAGCCGGAGATAGAATTGCGTGACAGATCTGAGCTGCCGGCAGAGTTTGGCCGCTTTGTGTTGTCGCCTGCCGGAAGCAGGGCTGCGCAGAGGCGGGCGGAGCTTTGTGGCTGCGCCGGTGTCTGGGGTGATTGGCTGCCTGTTCTGTTTCCATCTGCAGGGTGACCGGTTAAGGATAAAAAAGTGGATAAATCAAAAGCTTTAGAAGCGGCTCTGGCACAGATTGAGCGTAATTTCGGCAAAGGCTCTATTACGCGGCTGGGGCAAAACGGCAATGTGGTAGAGATTGAAACCATACCTACCGGTTCGCTGTCTTTGGATATTGCTTTGGGCGTTGGCGGTTTGCCCAGAGGGCGCATTGTGGAAATTTACGGGCCGGAAAGCTCAGGTAAAACAACTTTGGCCCTGCACACGATTGCGGAAGCGCAAAAGCGCGGCGGCGCCTGCGCTATTATTGATGCCGAGCATGCTCTTGACCCGGTTTATGCGCGCAAACTGGGCGTAGATCTGGAAAATTTGCTGATTGCGCAGCCCGATACGGGTGAGCAGGCGCTGGAAATTACCGATACTCTGGTGCGCTCCGGTGCTATGGACGTGCTGGTGATTGATTCTGTCGCGGCGCTGGTGCCGCGGGCGGAAATTGAGGGTGAAATGGGTGATGCCTTGCCCGGCTTGCAGGCGCGCCTGATGAGCCAGGCCCTGCGTAAATTGACAGCCTCTATTTCACGCTCAAATTGTATGGTTATTTTTATCAATCAAATTCGCATGAAGATTGGTGTTATGTTTGGTTCGCCCGAGACAACAACCGGCGGCAATGCCTTGAAATTCTATGCTTCTGTGCGTCTGGATATTCGCCGTATCGGCGCGCTGAAAGATCGCGATGAAGTGGTAGGCAATCAGACGCGGGTAAAAGTGGTAAAAAACAAACTGGCGCCGCCGTTCAAACAGGTTGAATTTGATATTATGTATGGGGAAGGGGTTTCTCATGTCGGCGAGCTGATTGATTTGGGAGTGAAGGCCGGCATTGTAGAAAAAGCCGGGGCCTGGTTTTCTTATAATTCTCAGCGTTTGGGGCAGGGGAGAGAAAATGCCAAGCAATATTTGCGGGAAAATGCCGCTGTCGCCCGGGAAATTGAGCTGGCTCTGCGTCAGAATGCCGGTTTGATTGCCGATAAATTTTTGGAAAATACCGCGGCGGCAGATGATAGCGCCGAAAATGTTGCCGGCTAGGCGGCCGGGCCTTGTTTGAGAGAGGGGGGATTTTCCGTTATTATCAGGGTGTTGCGCGCTTTTTTTGAAATTGGTGTAGAGCCGGCGGCAGCGAGGTTCAGGTGCGCTTTGGTCAGCGTGTGCGGGGTGCGCGCTGCTCTCCTGCCCGGCGGCTATAGCTCAGTTTGCGGGCTATTATTGCTGCCTTTTCCGGTAGAGCTGCGGCAGTAAGCACAGGCCGCCCCGGCAGGTTGCTGCAAGCTATAGGCTGCCCTTTTAGCCAGTGCGGCCGGAGCGTTTTGCAGGCTATGTTTGCTGCCGTTTCCGGTAAATCTGGGCGGTCTTCCGGTTTAATTTTTGCATGAGGCCTGCTTATTTGTCTCTTTGCCGCCATCTGATATAGTTTGCCGGTTGAGCCTGAACAGGCAGCTATAGCGTTTCGGGCAGAGTGCCGCCTGCTGCGCCCCGCCTGCAAGCCGCGCTGAGTTTATAGCTGTCAAACCTGTTCGCGCTGCCGGATTTGCCGGCGCCGATAGGCTTGGCTGCCGCGCCGGGCATAAATAGGGCTGTTATAATAGTATTTATGGCCCCGGCTATTATGAGCCGGGATTGCCGCTCAGGCTTGCGTGCGGCGGGGCCTGGCTGTCATCAGGCTGCCCGCTTGATAGTGTGCCGGAACGGAGCCGCTGCCGGCTGTTGCGCCGGGCGTTCGGGTTGATTATCCGGGTTGCTTCTGCCTTTTATTGTTGCCCTTCCCCGTTTTTGCGCCATGGTTCGGCGAAAAACTTTGGCTTTGCCTGCGGCGGCTTGTCACAAGCGCAGCTCTTATCTTTGGTGTTTTTGGCCGTTATGCTATGAGGCTTCTCTCTGGCAGATAATATTTGCCGTCCGGCCGGTTGATTATAATCGGCCCGGCCGCGGCTGCCGGCAAATATCTTTCTGTATGGCAGGATAATAGGGAAAATTTTAATATTCGGGTAATAATGCCGTGATTTAATAGCCGCGTCTATAAGGTGCAGCTTTTGTCACGGGTAGCGTTTGAAATGCGTTTAAAGCGGTTTAACAGAGTATCTTGTCTTTATAAAAGCGGCCTTGCCGTTTCACTCATAGCGGGGTTATTAGCAGGGTGCAGCTCTGATTTTTCCCGTTTTACCGATGGGCTGACAAAATCTTCCGGTTCGTCCGCCGGGACGCCGCAAAATAATGCCGCGGGCATTTATCCGCCGGCGCCGCAAAAAAATACCTATGCCAAGGTGGAAAGCGGCGCTTTGCCGCCGCCCGAGCCTGTCGCGGCGGCAGAGAATCCGGGTGAAAGCGGTGAGGAATTTATAACGCATGAAGCGGCGCAGCCTCCTGCTGCGCGATCCTCGGCTGCGGTAAAAAGCAGCCCGGCCGGCATATCGGCCGCCCGGCCCGCCGGCAAAACTGTTTATACGGTGGTGGCAGGAGATAATTTAAGCAGTATCGCCCGGCGCTATGATGTAACGGTGGCGGCCATTAAACGCGATAATGATCTGAGCAGTGATAAAATCCTTATTGGCCAGAAATTGACGCTGGCCGGCAGCGCGGCTGTCAAGGCCGATAAACCCGCCGAAAAAAGCAAAATCCGGCCTCTTGTTTCTGCCCCGGTGCCGGAACCGGAGGAAGAGCCGCAAGAGGTTGAGAAGGCCGGCGGCAGTAGTGATAATCAAAGCGCAAAAGAGGCGGAACAGCCGGCAGAAAAGGCCGATACGGTTATAAAGCCGAAAGAAGAGGCAAAGGCCGACAAGGATAATAATAGCGTGTCACCAGGATCTGCTGCGGTTGGTCTGGCGGTTTCAGGCGCGGCAGCGGCGGTAAATAACAGCCGGACAGAAGCGGATAGCGCCACGGCGGGCGAGAGCAGCAAGGCGGCGGATAGTGATAAAAAGAAAAAAGCCGATACGGCTGCCATGCTATGGCCGGTTACCGGCAATATTATCAGCGCATATGGTCAGCGCACCGGCACCAGCACCAATGACGGCATAGATATTGCCGTGCCGGAGGGCACAAAGGTAAAAGCGGCCGATAACGGCATCGTTATTTATGCCGGTGACGGCTTGAAAGAATTCGGCAATACCATTTTGATTCGCCATGACGATAATATTGTGACCGTTTACGGCCATAACAGCAAGCTGCTGGTGCAGCGCGGCCAGCAGGTGGAGCGCGGTGAAGATATTGCTTTGTCCGGCAGTTCCGGCAATGCGGCCGTAGCAAAACTGCATTTTGAAGTGCGCAAAAATTCTTCTCCGGTTAATCCGATGAAATATTTGCCGCCGTCTGACCAGTTATAACCTGCTTTAATGGTGTAAAGAAAAAAGAGCCTTCCTGCTGGAAGGCTCTTTTTCCGCGCCTATAGCTTTGTTGTCAAGACAAAGAGCCATAATCAAAGCCGGAGCGGCTTTGACAGCTTATAAAAAGACGGCCAAATTTTTATGCCGTAAAATTCCTGCCTGAGAGATGAGCCGGCCTGTTATGGCCGGGCCGCTATATAGGCTTTCTGCTGCCGCTAGCGTTCATATGTCAGAAAATTGCCGCAGAAAGAGTTTATCAAAAGGTAAATATGTGCTAGATAAAAACCGGATCAGGTGGGTGAGGCGCGCCTGCGCCCGGTCAGGCCGGGGCTGCCGGTCTGCTCGCGGAGCAGGCCGCCCGGTATCAAGACGCTGAATGGTGTCGCGCCGTTTTTTACAGGCTCTGCTATAATCAAGGAGTATACAATGTCGTTTATTACGCCCGCTTATGCCGCCGCAGGGGGCGGTTTGTCGGAAGGTGTGGGTATGTTTATCCCGCTGGTGTTGATTTTCATTATTATGTATTTTTTGATTATTCGCCCTCAGCGCGCGCAGCTGGCCAGGCATAAAGCTATGGTTAATGCTGTGCGCCGCAATGATATAGTGGTGACCGGCGGCGGCATTGTCGGCAAGGTTACCAAGGTTTATGATGATAGCGGTGAAATTGATGTAGAAATTGCCGATAATGTGCGGGTGCGGCTTATTCGCGGCACTTTATCGGCTGTGCGCGCCAAAGGTGAGGGGGCAGAGGCAGCCAAAACATAAAAGCCAAAACATAAAACAGCGCTTTGCCGGCAGCGGCCGGCCGGTTTTGCTTTGTTTGTCGGGCAGAGCGGTAAAGGGCGTCCGTTATGTGTTTCGGCTGCGTATGAAGCGCGTAAGATGCCGGGCCGGCGGGAGCCTTTATTTTTCCGCTTATAAATTTTATAAAATAATGGGGCTTTGCGGGCGCGGCCGGAAGGAAGAGGAAGAACCGGCCGATTATCTGCCCGCCAGGTCTGGCGAGCCTTTTGTCAGCCGTGTTCTTCGATGAATTTTGTCTGTATCGGGCCGGTAGTGTAGTGCAGTTAAAGGAGGCGGCATGGCCGGCGGCATAGAGATACGGAAAGCGCATTTCCCCGGTCGCGCGCCGATCGAAGCTTATGGCAATGGCGGTTTTCGCTTTGCCGATATGTCGCATCGCGGCTCTGTTTTATGCCTGCCTTCCGGCATATATGGCTGGCAGCCGCGGGCAGATGTGCCTGACAGTGAAGATTTGGCGCGCATAATACAGGAAGCGGCCGCTATTGAGATTTTATGTATCGGCACCGGCCGGAGCGGCAAGCCGCTGGCACCGCAAACCGGGCATATATTGCGCCGCCATAATATAAGTTTTGAAATTATGAATACTGGGGCAGCGGTGCGCAGCCTGAATATTTTATTAAGCGAAGGGCGCGCGGCGGCAGCGGCTCTTTATGCGGTGGAATAAGATGACAGCGCAGGAAATATATTGCTTGCAGCTTTTGCGCCGCCGCGCTTATGCTCTATATTTTTCTATCCTTTTTGCCCCTGTTGCCAAAAGAGGAGCTTTAGCGGCGCTTTATGCTTTTCGGCTGGAAATTCTGCATATTGCTGAGCAGGCGCAGGAGCCGCTATTGGGTGAAATGCGGCTGCAATGGTGGCGTGACAGCCTGATAGAGGCGGTTAAAAACACGGCGCAATCTGCCGGTAACTATAGAGAAAATATAAAAGAGCAAAAAACGCCCTATCTCTCTCCGGCCGGAGCGGCAGCAAGCCCGGTTATCGCTGCTGCCGCTGCCGCTATCAAGCTCTATAATTTGCCGCCGGCGGCTTTTTTGCGCCTTTGTGATGCGGCGCATTGTAATTTATACAATAATATTATGCCCAATCGCGCCGCTTTGGAAGATTACTGCCGCGAGCTTTATAGCACGGTGTTACAGCTGGCCGGCCGGATTTTGGCGAAAGATGAGGCGGATTGGGGGAGCAAAGCCGAGGATTTCGGCGGTATTGCTCAGGGTTTTGCCGCGCTTGTCAGCCGTTTGCCTCAGGCTGTGCGGCAGGAAAAGCTTTATATCCCGGCGGATATTCTGGCCAGTCTGGGGATAGACCGGCAAAGCCTGTATAAACCGGCCGGCAAAGCCGATGCTGCGGCCGATACAGCCGGGCAAAACCGGATTATGGCTGAAAAACGCAAAACAGCGCTGGCGGCGCTGCTTGCCTGTTTCCATGAAACTTATGCGGCTTTCCGGGCCGAGCAAAAAAAACTGCCGGCTCTTATGCGCCCGGCTTTTCTGCCTTTGGCCGTTTTGCCGGCTTTTATGCGCCAGGCAGAAAAACAGCAGGAGGCTGTTTTTACCGAGGCTTTGGCATTGGCTCCTTTGCGTCAGCAGGCAGCCATTTGCCGCGCGGCTTTTTTTAACCGGTTTTGAGCAATAAGGCTTTGGCTTGCCGCTGTCGCTTGCTTTTATCGCGGTCTTTTGCCTCCGGCGGCGCAGAGCGCGCGCTATCACCTGTTGCTGCCTGATAGCGCCGAATTATATTCTATGCCGGTAGGGGGCATAAGATCCGGGGCCGAGAGGCCGAATATTCTAAAATCGCAGCAAGGCCGAAAGCCGCATCAGGCCGGCGCTTTAATTTTGCGTTTGCATCAGCCGGTCATAGACGGTTTGATGGATACGAACAGGAGTTTGCTTGGCCTGAGCAGCGATATGGAGATTGAGAAAATCCATAGCCAGGCGGGTTGCAATGCTTGCCTGCTCTTCTGCGCCAAGCAGGTTGCGGCCAGCATTTTGAGGCTCATTTATCGCATTAACGCGAAAAACAATACGGCTATCGTCCTTTGCGCCGGTTGTCAGGCCGCTTTCTCCTTTGACGACAGAAAATATCGCCGCCAAAGCTGCCTGGCTGAGCATTTTATCAGCCGCATTGCGGGATAAAGCAGCCTCATGGCGGAGGAAGAGGTTATAATTTCTGGCCAGAGCGGCAAAATCACCGCCTTTGTTTAAGGTTTCGGCCAGCTTTGTCGCCTGATTATCCAGCCTGTGCTGCCGGTCTTCCTGCTGCCATGCCGCCATTGCCTGCGCTTGCGCCTCAGCAAAATCAGGCTGCCGGGGCGGAATAATTTTGTCAATATTATACCAGAGATAACCGCCGTCAGGCAGATTCAGCGGATCGGCATCAATATTTTCTGCCGCGGCAAAAATATTGGCTAATAAAGCGGCTTCATGCGGAAAATCCGCCGCTTGCTTTTGCGGGGTGAGGCCGGCCGCGTCCAAAGTGACAAAATGCAAAGACAAGTGATATTGCGCGGCAATATCCTTCAGGCTGACACCGTCAAAACGGGCATCTTCAATTTTTTTGCGATAAGCCGGCAGGGCTGCTGCGGCATTTTCCCGGGCAATATCCTGACGAATTTGCGCGCGCACGGCCGATAAGGCTTTTGGCCGGGCCGCTTCAACCTGCCGCACATAAACCAGAACAGGGCCTTGCAAATCATCAATAACGCCGCTTACCGCCCCTTGCGGCAGAGCAAAAATTTCTGCCCCGAGCAAAGCCGGCAAATCAGCTTGGGCGACAGCGTTTTTATGCTCGATTTTGCCGGATTGCCGCCCGGCATAAGCGGCCAGAGCCTCAGCCGGCTTTTGCCCGCCGCTTATCGCCGCCATGACCGCGCTATGCGCCGCCTCGGCCGATTTTTTGTCGGCAAAACGCACAAGATCATAGCTGCGCTTTTCCGCACTCTCCAGATAAATTTGCCGATGCGCCTGATAATAGGCGGCAATAGCCGCCTCGTCAACGGCTTCAGGGCGCGTAATATCCGGCGCGGAGAGGCTGATATAGCTGATCTGGCGATATTCGGGCGTTTTGAATTGCTCGCTATTGGCCTTAAACCAGTCTGCCAGAGTGTCCGTATCCGGTTTGGCACCGGCGCCGAGGCTTGCCGCCGTTATTTCAACATAATCCACATTGCGCGTCTGCCGCTGGTATAAAGCCCAGGCCTGATAAAAACTTTCAGGCGCATCAAGCCCGCCTTGCAAAGCGGCAACAAGCTGGTTGCGCAAAGCGGCTCTGGTATAAAAATTATTGAGAAAATCATCGCGCTTTATCCGCAAATTCTGCAAATAAAAATTAAAAGCGCTGATGTCAAAGCGGCCGTCCGCGCCTTTGAACAGCGGATCTTGCGCCAGCAAAGCAGCGATATTTTTATTGGACAAGCCAAGCTTCATCTGCTCAACTTCATTATCCAGCAAAAGATTTTGATAAAGACCGCGAAACACCGCCTGCTCGAGGCCGAGACGCCGGATTTCGTCCGGCGTTATATAACGGCCGATACGCATAGACAGGCGCAAAACCTCGTTGCGCAAGCTCATATCATAAACAGAAGCGCTGACAGAATTTGTTTCTGTCGCCATTAAAGTGTCGTCATTGCCGGCGAGGAAAGCGCTTTGGCCGCCCCAGGCGATAAAACTGACCAAAACCAGACATAGCACTATTTTGGCCGGCCATGAATTAACGGCAGAGCGTAGCTGATCCAGCATAAAACAACCTCGTTTATTTTAAGGCCCGATTAAGCCTGCGGCTTTCCGGTTTGCCTCAAAGAGAGAGGAGATGCAAGCCAAAACAATAAATTTTCCATATTTCTTACGGGCAAATGTAACAAAATTGCTAAAAAGGGCTTGCGCCGCCTGTGGCGCGGGGCTAGTTTCGGCCGGCGCGGGGCGTGGATTCGGTTGCTGCCCGTTTTTACAGGGAGGTGTTTTATGACAGTGAAAAATCCTGTGCTTATTGCCGGCAACTGGAAGATGAACGGCCTTGGCGCCGCTCTGGCTGAGGCAGAGGCGATAGCTGCCGGTTTGCCGGCGGCCTGTGCCGGGGCAGAAATTGCGGCGCTTCTTTGCCTGCCTGCCGCTTTATTGTCGCGCGCGGCCGCGGCTGCCGGGGGCGGCAGCCGGCTTATGCTGGGCGGGCAGGATTGCCATTTTGCCGATAGCGGCGCTCATACCGGCGATATTTCCGCCCCGATGCTGAAAGATGCCGGCGCTTCTTGCTGTATTGTGGGGCATTCCGAGCGGCGCGCAGATCACGGTGAGACAGATGATATTGTGCGCCGCAAGGCGGAAGCTGCCTGGCGCGCCGGCTTAACGGCGATTCTTTGTGTCGGTGAAACATTGGCGCAACGCGAGCAGGGCCTTGCTCTGGAGAGTGTCGGGCGGCAATGTGATGCCTCTGTTCCTGCCGGGGCGACAGCGGCCAACCTGGTTATTGCCTATGAGCCTGTCTGGGCTATCGGCACGGGGAAAGTGCCGACCAGAGATAATATAGCGGAAATGCACACTTTTATCCGGCAGAAGCTGCAGCAGCGTTTCGGCACGCAGGGGGGCGGAATGCGTCTGCTTTACGGCGGATCGGTCAAGCCGGATAATGCGGCTGTCCTTTTATCGGCGCCGCATGTTAACGGCGCGCTGGTTGGCGGCGCCAGCTTGCGCCATGAAGATTTTCTGGCCATTATTGCGGCTGTTGCGGCGGCGCCATAGCGCGCCCGGGCAAAAGCGGCTGCTTCTGTGCGAGCGCGCCGCCGGCGCATATTGCAATAATGTGGCGGGCTGTTTATAATATGCTATTCGCAGGCCGGGGGTTGCAGGCTGATGCTGCCGGGCAGGCTGCAATTCTGTCAAAGGAAGGTAGAACCTTAATCTGATGCAGACAGTTGTTATCACTATTCATTTGCTTATTGTGCTGGCTCTTGTCGGCGTTGTGCTTGTTCAGCGTTCGGAAGGCGGAGGTCTGGGCATTGGCGGCGGTTCCGGCTTTATGACGGCGCGCGGCACAAAAAATGCTCTTACCCGGTTAACGGCGATTTTGGCCTGCTGTTTTTTTCTGACCTCTATTATTCTGACCGTTATGGAGCTGATGCCCGGCGGTAACGGTTCTGATATTTTGCGGCAAATTCCGGCGCAGGCAACAGAAAAGCAGCCTTCCCTGCTGGATCAGCTGGGCGGAGCAAAAACAGCGGCGCCTGAGGCGGCTTCAAGCGCGGCAGCGCCGGGCGCGCCTGACACGAATGCGAGCGGCGATAGTAACGGCAAAGCGCCTGTGCCGGCAGCAGGGAGCAGCGGCGCTGCCGGGGCAACAGATAAAGCGGATTCGGCTGCCGCTCCGCTGGGGCAATAGCAGCAGGTTGAGCGGCCCGGGCGCTTCTGCCGGGAGCAGGCTTGTCCGGGCGTATAATCAACGGGCCGGCTGCGCGGCTCAGGCCGTGTTCGGGGCGGCTGCTGTTTCGGCCGGCAGGGAAATAAAGAGGCATCGGGGCATAAAAAATATCAGGGCAGGAAGTCGTGTTGCCGTCTTGCCTGGTTGATGTGAAGGAAGATGGCCGGGGCATATCGCTTTGCAATGGCGGATTAAGGGTATAAACTGGTCCTGATTTGGCGTTAGTTGTTCGTTTGCGGAGTTTTTGCCCTGTTTTCCAGAGTAAATGCGGTTTTTAATGAAAAGTTTTTGACAAAAAGCCGTAAACAGTTTAGGGGTATATTTCCATGACGCGATATGTTTTTATTACCGGCGGCGTGGTTTCCTCTCTGGGGAAAGGCATAGCCGCAGCGGCTCTGGCGGCGCTGTTGCAGTCCCGCGATTATCGGGTGCGTATCCGCAAGCTTGATCCCTATCTTAATATTGATCCCGGCACCATGTCCCCTTATCAGCATGGGGAAGTGTTTGTAACCGATGACGGCGCCGAGACAGATCTTGATCTTGGCCATTATGAGCGTTTTACCGGCTGCTCCGCCAGCGAAAAGGATAATATTACCACCGGGCGGATTTATCGTAACATTATTGAGCGCGAGCGCCGCGGAGATTATCTGGGCGCAACGGTTCAGGTTATCCCCCATGTAACCGATGAGATTAAAAAATTTATCACCCGGGATAATGAGGATTATGATTTTGTCCTGTGCGAGATTGGCGGCACAGTCGGCGATATTGAGGCTATGCCGTTTCTGGAGGCGATAAGGCAGCTTCATAATGAGCTGGGGCCGCTTTCCTCTGTCTTTGTGCATTTGACGCTAATGCCCTATATTCCCACCGCCGGCGAGCTGAAAACCAAGCCTACCCAGCATTCTGTCAGGGAATTGCAGTCTGTGGGCATTGCTCCCGATATTTTGCTGGTTCGCGCCGATCGCCCGATTCCGGAAGAGGAGCGGCGCAAGCTTTCCCTGTTTTGTAATATCCGCCCCGCTGCGGTTATTCAGGGGCTTGATGTTTCTTCTATTTATGATGTGCCGCTTGCTTATCAGCGCGAAGGCTTTGATAGTGAAGTTTTGGCTGCTTTTGGGCTGGTATCGGCCAAACAGCCTGATATGCGCAAATGGGAGCTTATTAGCCGCCATATTCATAACCCGGCGGGAGAGGTTACTATTGCGGTTATCGGCAAATATACCGGGCTGAAAGATGCCTATAAATCTCTGGCGGAAGCTTTGGTGCATGGCGGCCTGGCCAATAATGTCCGGGTTAATTTAAAATGGCTCGAAGCCTCTGCCTTTGAGCAGGAGAAAAATATTGCGCCGCGTTTAAAGGGGGTAGACGGTATTTTGGTTCCGGGCGCTTTTGGCGTGCGCGGAGCAGAGGGGAAGATCGCCGCTATCCGCTATGCGCGTGAGCATAATATTCCGTTTTTCGGCATTTGTTTCGGTATGCAAATGGCCTGCATTGAGGCGGCGCGCAATCTGGCCGGGGTGAAAGGCGCCTCGTCCAGTGAATTTGGCAAAACGGCTGATCCGGTTGTCGGCCTGATGACGGAATGGCTGAAGGGCAATGCGCTGGAGAAACGGGCGCAAAATGATAATCTGGGCGGGACTATGCGGCTTGGCGCTTATGAGGCTGTTTTGAAAAAAGGCTCACATATTGCTGAAATTTATGGCAAAACAATAATTTCTGAGCGCCATCGCCACCGTTATGAAGTCAATACGCATTATCAAAAACAGCTTGAGGCATGCGGGCTGGTTTTTTCTGCCATGTCGCCGGATAATATTCTGCCGGAAGCGGTGGAATATAAAAATCACCCCTGGTTTATTGCCGTGCAATATCACCCGGAACTGAAATCGCGCCCTTTTGAGCCGCATCCTTTATTCGCTTCCTTTATTGCCGCCGCAATAAACTATGGCAAATAGCTGTTTTTCAGCCGGGTTCGCAGTTTCTGTATATAAAAAGGGTGGGGTGTTATAAACAGATTGCATTATGGTATAATCTCTGCTTAAACAGCTTATGTCAGGCGGGTTGGCTTATGAATCACAGCGACAAATTGCAACCGGGCGGCAAAAGGCCTAATGCAGCTATCAGGCTGGGCAAGGTTACGTTTTCCAATACAGCGCCATTGGCTTTGATTGCCGGCCCCTGCCAGATGGAAAGCCGGGATCATGCTTTTGATATGGCCGGGCGCTTGCAGGAAATGACCGCTGCTTTAGGTATCGGTTTTGTTTATAAATCCAGTTTTGACAAGGCTAACCGCACATCGCTGGCGGCCCGGCGCGGTATCGGGTTGGAAAAGGCGCTGGAAATTTTTGCCGAATTGAAGCAGGCTTTCGGCTTTCCTGTTATTACCGATGTGCATACGGCCGAGCAATGCGCTTTGGTCGCGGCTGTTGTCGATATTGTGCAAATTCCGGCTTTTTTGTGCCGTCAGACCGATTTATTGGTGGCGGCGGCCAAAACAAAGCGGGTTGTCAATATTAAAAAAGGGCAGTTTCTGGCGCCTTGGGATATGAAGAATGTTCTGGCAAAAGTGGTGGAAAGCGGCAATCCTGATGTGATGGCGTGTGAAAGAGGGGCTTGTTTCGGCTATAATAATCTGGTTTCCGATATGCGTTCTCTGCCGATTATGGCGGGTTTTGGCGCGCCGGTGATTTTTGATGCCACGCATTCCGTGCAGCAGCCGGGGGGGCTGGGCGGTGCCAGCGGCGGCCAGCGGGAATATGTTGAAGTGCTGGCGCGCGCCGCTGTAGCGGTGGGGGTCGCCGGCCTGTTTATCGAGACTCATCAGGATCCGGATAAGGCGCCCTCAGACGGGCCGAATATGGTGCGGCTTGATGCCATGCCGGCTATGCTGGAGCGTTTGAAGGCTTTTGATGCGCTTGCCAAAGCGGCGGGGAAATGAGTTTTATTATGCCGGGCGGGGCGGCGCCGGCCGCGCGGCAGAGCAGAGGCGCAGAAATTGTAAACAGTCTGGCTGACATTATGGTAAAGGGAGGTTTATATGACTGCTATTGTTGATATTATCGGCCGTGAAATTCTGGATAGCCGCGGTAATCCGACCGTTGAGGTGGATATTGTGCTGGAAGACGGCTCTTTTGGCCGCGCTTCCGTGCCTTCAGGCGCTTCAACCGGGGTGCATGAAGCGGTGGAACTGCGTGACGGCGGCGCGCGTTATCAGGGTAAGGGGGTTGAAAAGGCGGTTGCCGCCGTTAATGGAGAAATTGCCGATGAAGTGATTGGCTTTGATGCGGAAGAGCAGATTGCTCTTGATAAAATGATGAACACTCTGGACGGCACGCCCAATAAAGGCCGTTTGGGCGCTAATGCGATTTTGGGTGTGTCGCTGGCTGCGGCCAAGGCGCAGGCGGCTTCCAGCGCTTTGCCGCTCTATCGCTATATTGGCGGCACTCAGGCGCATATTTTGCCGACTCCGATGATGAATATTATCAATGGCGGCGCTCATGCTGATAATCCTATTGATTTTCAGGAGTTTATGATTATTCCCTTTGGCGCGCCGAGCCTGCGTGAGGCGGTTCGTTATGGGGCCGAGGTTTTTCACTGCCTGAAAAAACGCCTGAAAGATGCCGGGCATAATACCAATGTCGGCGATGAAGGCGGTTTTGCCCCGGGGCTGAAGAGCGCCGAAGAAGCGTTGCAATTTATTGTCGATTCCATTGCTCAGGCCGGTTTCAAGCCGGGCAAGGATATTGCTCTTGGCCTGGATTGCGCCGCCAGTGAATTTTATAAAGACGGCAAATATGTTTATAAGGGCGAGGGCATTACCCGCGATATTGCCGCGCAAACGGATTATCTGGCCAAATTAAGCCGGGAATTTCCGATTATTTCTATTGAAGACGGCATGGCCGAAGATGATTGGGAAGGCTGGCAGCATCTGACCAAAACTCTGGGGGCCAAATGCCAGTTAGTGGGCGATGATTTATTTGTGACCAACTCTGCGCGCCTGCGTGAGGGGATTGAGAAAAAAGTCGCCAATTCCATTCTCATCAAAGTTAACCAGATCGGCACATTGAGCGAAACGCTGGACGCTATTGAGACCGCGCATAAAGCCGGTTATACGGCGGTGGTATCGCATCGTTCAGGCGAAACGGAAGATGCGACAATCGCCGATCTGGCGGTGGCAACGAATTGCGGGCAGATTAAAACAGGCTCATTGTCGCGCTCGGATCGTATGGCGAAATATAATCAGCTTATTCGCATTGAGGAAGAATTGGGTAATCAGGCGCGTTATGCCGGCATATCGGCCTTCCGCATTGCCGATTGGCCGGTGCATAAATAACAGCTTTAACGGCCGGCAGCGGGGATCAGATGATTTTTGCTGCCGGCCGGTATTTCTGGTTTCCGGGGCGGATAGTGTGTTTGCCTCCGGCCGGGGGCGTTTACCTTGTTTCTTGTTGCGGCTGTCATGTGTTGCCCGCGCCTTTGGGTTTTGTGTCTGCTTCGTTTTGCCGTTGGGGTGTTACGGCGGAATAACCGGGGCGGGTTATATTTCTGCTGATGCGGCTGTTTGCTCCGCGGCTGCCGGCTTGTCCGGGCTTGGAGAAAGGCTGTGAAAAGCAGGGATTACGCTCAGAGAGCAGAATGGCAGAAAGAATCCGGTTATTGCAACCGGTTTTGGTGTTTTATAATCGCTTTATAATGTGGCTTTGGGGGCCGCAGCGGTTTTTCTGCCTGATGCTGCGCCGCTGAATATTTTTAGGCGTGTTGATACTGTTGCGGGGCTAATCTCTGTGAAGCCGATATTCGGCTGTTGCGGGCTGCGCGTCTTTGTCCTCCGGCTGTAATCTGTTTGCAATTCGCAAAATAAGCCTGAACAGATAACAGCCTGTTTCGGCGAATATGTCGGCCCGCGTAGCGCAATGATGGAATGCTCTAAGGAAAATTTTAAGAAAATTGTATTAAAGCACTCTTTTGAGGCTGCGCCGCGCTTCCCTGCGCTGTTGGCGTAAGCAGGGTAGTCGTTTTGCCGGGGCGATGAGTGGAAATTTTTCATGTGGACAAAGCAAAAGCGTCGAAGCAATAAAGGCCGTTTTATTTTACAGGTTTTTACCGCGGCGGTTTTATCCTATTTTGCTTATCATCTTTATCATGGTGAATATGGGCTGGAATCGCGCAAGGCGGTGGAGCAGCGCATTGTTGCGCTTGATCGGCATTACCGGGAATTGACAGCCGGAAATCTGCAGATGAAAAAGAGAATTGCCTTGCTGCAGGACGGTCAGATTGAAAAAGATATGTTAGACGAATATGCGCGGCGCAATTTAAATTTTTCCCGGCCGAATGAATTGACTATTATCACCTCAAAAGAAGACGCCGCCGATTAAAGCGGCCTGTGGCCGGAGGAGATAAAGCTGCCTGCGGCTGTGCCGGGTTTATGTTGTAAAACCGGCTAAACCTCGCCGGAGAAAGCCGGCGCGTGATGGCTCTTTTCTGTCCTGCTTTTGCCATATTTACCTGTTGAATCTTTAGCGTGTGAGCCGGGGCTGAGCCGATCGGCAGGATTTTTCCGGGCGCGCGCCGGTGTTGTATTTTTTCGCGGCGGGCGCTTGTATATTAGCGCAAAGGCGTTTATTTTTGAAGAAAAGAACAGGGAGCAAAATTATGGTAGAGAAAGCCGGCAAAAGCGCTTTCAAAAATTCGGGCGCGGCTTTGCCCAATGCCAAATCCGCCCCGCCGCCTGCCGAATTCAGCAAACAGGAAGAGCTGGAGGCCTATCGGGCCATGTTGCTGCTCCGGCGCTTTGAAGAAAAGGCGGGGCAGCTCTACGGCATGGGGAAAATCGGCGGTTTCTGCCACCTTTATATTGGTCAGGAGGCGGTTATTGTCGGCATGAAAAAGGTTGCCAAAGAGGGGGATCAGTTTATCACTTCCTATCGTGATCACGGCCATGCTCTGGCGCTGGGCTGCGCGCCGCGCGCTGTCATGGCTGAGCTTGCCGGGCGGAGCGGCGGCGTTGCCAAAGGCAAAGGCGGCTCCATGCACATGTTTTCACGCGAGAAACATTTCTATGGCGGCCATGGCATTGTAGCGGCGCAAGTGCCGCTGGGGACAGGCCTGGCTTTTGCCAATCAGTATCGCGGCAATAAAAATGTGGCGCTGGTTTATTTTGGTGACGGCGCCGCCAATCAGGGGCAGGTCTATGAAAGCTTTAATATGGCGGCTTTATGGAAATTGCCGGTCGTCTATATTATTGAGAATAATCGTTATGCTATGGGCACTTCGGTTGCCCGCTCTTCGGCTGAGGTGGATTTTTCCCGCCGCGGCGTTTCTTTTGAGATTCCCGGCATGGCGGTAGACGGCATGGACGTGCGCGCTGTCGCCTCAGCCACAGAGGAGGCGCTTGCCTTTGCGCGCGCCGGCAAGGGGCCGGTATTGCTGGCGGTTGACACTTACCGTTATCGCGGTCATTCCATGTCTGACCCGGCCAAATACCGCTCCAGGGAAGAATTAGAGGAAATCCGCCGCGATCATGATCCGATAGAGCAAGTGGCAAAGCGTTTGCAGGCCAAAGGCTGGGCAAGTGAGAGTGATCTGAAAGCAATCGATAAAAATGTGCGGGCGATGGTCGCCGATGCGGTTGATTTTGCCGAAAAAGATGCCGAGCCGGAAGAGTCGCAGCTTTACACGGGTATTCTGGCGTAAGAGAGGAATATATGGCGATAAATATTTTAATGCCCGCGCTTTCCCCGACTATGGAAGAGGGCAATCTGGCCAAATGGCTGAAAAAAGAAGGGGATAATGTGGCGGCAGGCGATGTTCTTGCCGAAATTGAAACCGATAAAGCGACTATGGAAGTGGAAGCCGTTGATGACGGTGTTCTGGGGCGGATTTTGGTGCCGGCGGGCACGGCCGGGGTAAAAGTGAACAGTGTTATTGCCGTGCTGCTGGAGGAAGGTGAAACAGCGGCGGATATTGCCGCTGCTCCGGCCGTAGCTAAAGCGGCCGGCGATAAAGCGGCGGTTGCCGATAATAAGGCCGCTGCTGAGGCGGTGAAAAGCGGCGCAGCCATTGTAGCGGCCGCGCCGGCGGATCCGGCTCTTCCCGCCGGGGTGGAAATGGTTACCATGACGGTGCGTGACGCCCTGCGCGAGGCTATGGCGGAAGAAATGCGCCGCGATAAAGATGTGTTCCTGATGGGGGAGGAAGTGGCGCAATATCAGGGGGCTTATAAAGTCTCACAAGGCCTGCTGGAAGAATTCGGCCCGCGCCGCATTATTGACACGCCGATTACCGAGGCCGGTTTTACCGGGCTGGGCATTGGCGCGGCTTTTGCCGGCCTGCGGCCGATTATCGAATTCATGACTTTCAATTTTTCCATGCAGGCGATTGACCATATTGTCAATTCCGCCGCCAAGACGCATTATATGTCGGGCGGAGAGCTGACGGTTCCGGTGGTTTTTCGCGGCCCTAACGGCGCCGCCGCGCGGGTGGCGGCCCAGCATTCGCAATGTTATGCCGCCTGGTATAGCCATATACCGGGCTTGCGGGTTATTGCCCCTTATCATGCGGCTGATGCCAAAGGGCTGCTCAAAGCCGCTATTCGCGATAATAATCCGGTGGTTTTTCTGGAAAATGAGCTGCTTTACGGGCATGAATTTGCCGTGCCCAGGCTTGATGATTTTGTCCTGCCGATCGGCAAGGCGCGGCTGCATAAAGCCGGCAAAGATGTAACGCTGGTTTCCTTTGGCGCCGGCATGAAACATGCGGTAGCGGCGCTGGCCGAGCTGACTTCTTTGGGCATTGATGCGGAATTGATTGATTTGCGCACAATCCGGCCGATGGATCTGCCGGCAATTATAGAATCGGTGAAGAAGACCGGGCGGCTGGTGACCATTGAGGAAGGTTTTCCGCAATCTTCGGTGGGAACAGAAATTGCCGCCCGGGTTATGCAGCAGGCTTTTGACTGGCTGGACGCGCCGGTTATCACTATTGCCGGCAAAGATGTTCCCATGCCTTATGCCGCCAATCTGGAAAAGCTGGCTTTGCCCAGTGTGCAAGAGATTATTGCCGCGGTTAAAACCGTTACCTATCAGGCGTGAGGAGGCTGCATATGTCAATAAAAATTACCATGCCGGCGCTATCCCCCACTATGGAGAGCGGCACTCTGGCCAAATGGCTGGTAAAGGAAGGCGATAAAGTGCGCAGCGGCGATATTATTGCCGAAATAGAGACCGATAAAGCGACAATGGAAGTGGAAGCCGCTGATGAAGGCACGGTGGCGAAGCTTGTTGTCCCCGCCGGCAGCGCTGATGTCAAGGTCAACAGCCTGATTGCCGTGCTGGCCGAAGAGGGGGAAGATGCGGCGCAGGTGGTAAAAGCGGCTCTTGCCGGGGCCGAGAGTGCCGGCCCGGCAGCGGCTACGCCGGTGAAAGAATCCGCCGCCGCGCCTGAAAGCGCGGCAAACAAGGCGGCTGCCGCTCTGCCGGCCGGGCAGGCAACGGCGGCTGCCGAACAAAAAAACACGGCATCGGCTAAAAGCAGCGGCCTTTTTGCTTCGCCTCTGGCGCGGCGGCTGGCGGCGCAAAAAGGGCTGGATTTAGCCGCGATTACCGGCAGCGGGCCGCATGGCCGCATTATTCAGCGCGATATTACGGCCGCTAAAACAGCGGGCGCCGCGCCGGCGGCAGGCTCGGCTGCTGCTGCGGGAGTCCCGGCGCCGGCCGCGGCCGAAAAGGCGGTTTTGGCCCTGTTCAAACCGGAAGATTATGAAATTGTGCCGCATAATCCGATAAGGAAGGTGATTGCCCGCCGGCTGGTGGAATCCAAGCAGCATGTTCCCCATTTTTATGTGACGGTGGATTGTAATCTTGATGCTTTGCTGAAACTGCGTTCCGAGTTGAATATGGCGGCGCCAATGGTTAAAAAGGGGGAGATAAGCGCGCCCGCTTACAAGCTTTCGGTCAATGATATGGTGATCAAGGCCGTAGCCGCGGCATTAAAACGCGTGCCTGAGGCTAATGTTTCCTGGCTGGAAACGGGTATGATCCGCCACAAACACAGCGATATTGGCGTGGCCGTGGCTATTCCGGACGGTCTGATTACGCCGATTATCCGCCGGGCGGAAGAAAAATCTCTCACTATTATTTCAGCGGAGATGAAGGATTTTATCAAACGCGCCCGGCAGATGAAACTGAAGCCGGAAGAATATCAGGGCGGCACCAGCTCGGTTTCCAATATGGGCATGTTTGGCGTTAGAAGCTTTTCGGCCATTATTAACCCGCCGCAAGCGACTATTTTTGCCGTTGGTGCCGGTGAAAAACGCGCTGTAGTGCAAAACGGCGCGCTAATAGCGGCGGATATTATGTCGGTTACCCTTTCGGCCGATCATCGCGCCGTTGACGGCGCTTTGGCGGCAGAACTGGCGCAAAGCTTTAAAAATATTATTGAAAACCCGGTTACAATGTTGCTTTGAGCCATAAACAGGGTATGAGGCAAAATTAACGGGCCGGGGCGGCAAGCAGGCCGCTATGTCCCTGACAGGGGCAGAGTCGCGTGAGGAAAGATGTGTTTTATGGCTTATGATATTATCGTAATAGGTTCCGGGCCGGGGGGGTATGTAACCGCTATTCGCGCCGCGCAATTAGGGTTTAAAACCGCGATTATTGAGCGCGAGCATCTTGGCGGCATTTGCCTGAATTGGGGCTGTATCCCCACCAAAGCTTTATTGCGCACGGCCGAAATCAAACATTTTTGTGACCATGCCAAGGATTACGGCCTGACGCTCACCGGCAAAGTCAGCATTGATATAGGGGCGGTTATTGCCCGCTCGCGCGCCGTGTCCGGCCGACTCAATGCCGGTGTCGGCTATTTAATGAAGAAAAACAAAATCGACATTATTTGGGGGGAAGCCAGGCTGCAAAGCCAGAAAAACGGGCAAACGCAAATAGAGGTGAGCAAGCCGCTTAAACCGGCCCATCAGCCGCAACACCCGGTGCCGCAAGGCGTATTGGGCGCCGGCCTGTATGAAGCGGGGCGCGTTATTATCGCCACCGGGGCGCGGCCGCGGGCGCTGCCGGGCCTTGATCCGGACGGTAAGCTTATCTGGACATATTTTGAGGCCATGCTGCCGCCGAAACTGCCGAAATCGCTGCTGATTATGGGTTCCGGCGCTATCGGAGTGGAATTTGCTTCCTTTTATCGCGCTATGGGGGCCGAGGTTACCATTATTGAGCTGTTGCCGCAGATTTTGCCGGTAGAAGACGCCGAAATTGCCGCTTTTGCCCGCAAACAGTTGGAAAAAGACGGTATTCGCATTATGAGTTCGGCCAAAGTGATTAAGGTGGAAAAGGCGGCCAATGCCGTTACCGCTTTTATTGAAAGCAAGGGCAAGACAGCAGAGGTCACGGCTGAGCGGCTGATTTCAGCCGTGGGGGTGCAGGGCAATATTGAAAATATCGGCCTGGAAGCTCTGGGGGTGAAAACCGAGCGCGGCTGTATTATAACGGACGAATGGAGCAGCACGAATATTGCCGGCATTTATGCGATTGGTGATGTCGCCGGCCCGCCAATGCTGGCGCATAAAGCCGAAGAAGAGGGCGTTATTTGCGTCGAGAAACTGGCGGATTTGCCTAATCTGCACCCGCTTGATAAAAGCAAAATCCCCGGCTGCACCTATTGCATGCCGCAAATTGCCTCAGTCGGCCTGACGGAAGAAAAGGCCAAAGCCGCCGGCTATGCTGTCCGCATTGGCCGCTATAATTTCTCTGCCAATGGCAAAGCCATTGCGATGGAGGAAGATCAGGGCCTGATAAAAGTGATTTTTGATAAAGAGAGCGGCCGGCTTTTGGGCGCGCATATGGTCGGGGCCGAGGTGACCGAGCTGATTCAGGGCTTTGTCGTGGCGATGAATTTGGAAACAACGGAAGAAGAGCTGATGCACACCGTCTTCCCGCACCCGACTTTGTCGGAAATGATGAAAGAAGCGACACTGGACGCTTATGGCCGCGTCTTGAATGCCTGAAATCGGGCTGCTATGGTTCCAGCGCCTGATTGGCGCGGCGGAATTCGCCGGCAAAAGGGGGGGGCTAATATGGCCGCTATGCCGCTATGGACTGGCGGAGAAGGGGGCCGTTTTGTCAGGCGGGGCGAAATATGAGGAAAATATATGGTAACCGTGCTTGATAATCTTGCTGAAAAACGCGTTCGCCACCCGGAAAAGGCGCACCGGCCGGACAAGCCGGTTTTGCCAAAGCCGGCCTGGATACGCGTTAAGGCACCGACTTCCCATATTTATGCCGAGACGCGCGATATTGTTCGCAATAATCGGCTGGTGACCGTCTGTGAAGAGGCCGGCTGCCCGAATATGGGCGAATGCTGGCACCAGCGCCATGCCAGTTTTATGATTATGGGGGAAATCTGCACCCGCGCCTGCGCTTTTTGCAATGTGGCGACCGGCATTCCTCTGCCGCTGGACGAAAATGAGCCGGCGCGGGTGGCGGAAGCTGTCGCCCAGATGAAGCTGAAACATGTGGTGATTACTTCGGTCGATCGCGATGATCTGGCCGATGGCGGCGCGAGCCATTTTGCCGCGGTGATTAAAGCGATAAGGGCGCGCACACCGGCAACGACTATTGAGGTGCTGACGCCGGATTTCCGCCATAAAACCGGCGCGTTAGAGATTGTCGTGGCGGCGCGGCCTGATGTTTTCAACCATAATCTGGAAACAGTGCCGTCCAAATATTTGCAGGTGCGGCCGGGGGCGCGCTATTTTCATTCGCTGCGCCTGTTACAGCGGGTGAAGGAGCTTGACCCCGCTATGTTTACCAAATCCGGCATTATGCTGGGGCTGGGGGAAGAGCGCAATGAGGTTTTGCAACTTATGGACGATTTGCGCTCGGCTGATGTTGATTTTATGACGATTGGCCAATATTTGCAGCCCAGCCGCAAGCACCACCCGGTTTTGCGCTTTGTCCCGCCGGAAGAATTCCAGTCACTGGCGGTTATTGGTAAAACCAAGGGCTTTTTGCATATGGCTTCCAGCCCTCTAACCCGCTCTTCACACCATGCTGGTGATGATTTTGCCCAGTTACAGGCGGCGCGGGCGGCAAAAACAGGGCAACAAACGGGGCAAAAAGCGCCGCCAATGCCGGCAGCGCAAACCGGCTGAGGAACTATGCCAAATTTCCACACCCAAAAGCAGGTTCGCCATTCGGCCGCGCAAATGTATGATCTGGTAGCGGATATTGAGAGTTACCCGCAATTTCTGCCTATGTGCGAGGCGCTAAGCATTCGCTCCCGCCGGGAAAGGGAGGGCAATACGCTGCTGGTCGCCGATATGACAGTCGGCTATAAATTGCTGCGGGAAAGTTTTACCACGCAAGTCTATTTGCAGCCGGCAGCGCAGCGCATTGATGTCCATTATGTCGATGGGCCGTTTAAATATCTGGAGAATCGCTGGCAATTTCTGCCGCTAACCGCACCGGCAAGAGCTGCCGGGCAAAGCGAGCAGGCCGAAGCCCGTCCTGCGGCGGGCGCGCCGGCGCTTGAGACGAGTGCTGTCGATAATATCGAGGGGAAGAAAAGAGCGCAGCAGCAGGGAGACGCGCCGCCGGTATCGCTGGCTCAGCCTGAAACGGCCGCAGCAACCAAGGGCGGGGCAGCATTGGCGGTAACTGAAGGAAAGGCAAACCCAACTTTAGCCGGGGCGGTGGCAGAAGCCTGCCGAGTCGATTTTTATATTGATTACGCCTTTAAAAACCCGTTACTGGCGGCGCTGATGGGGACAATGTTTGATATCGCCTTCCGCAAATTTACCGCCGCCTTCGAGGCCCGCGCCGATGCAATTTACGGTATCGATAGATAAAAAAATAATATATGCTCTTTAATTGTTCGAGCAGGCACGCTATTAAATCAAGCAGGCCACTCGAATGCAGGAGCGTAAAATGCCGGGCTTACTTATTGATACTAAACTGATTGCTGATATCGACACCATTGCCGGTTACTTTGGCAAAGACAGCAATACAGTCATGCGGGATCTGGTGGCGACTGAATTAGAGCGTATTCGGCCAGTATTGGAAGCCAAGCAGGCATTAGAACAATCGGCAAAACAGCCTGTTAGTAAAGATTTGCCTAAAATTCTCCCAGTAGAAAAATTAGCATTCAGCAAAGTAGAAGAAGGAGATTTCGACGACATAAAAATAGCGAAGCAGGACTGGAACGAAGTGCTTGAACACGTCTTAAAAATTTTGTGCGAGAAAGGGCGTATAAAGCACGATAAATTGAGTAGCCTATCGCTGGAAGGCAGCAAAGAAGGTATTGCTCAAGGAATTGAAGGTTATCAGCCTATAGAAGAGCTGAATATATCTCTACCGAGTTTAAGCGCGCCGAACATTGCTAGAACTATTCAGAAAATCGCTGAAAAATATAAAATTCGTTATGAATTCAAGGTGCGCTGGAGCAAGACGGAATCCGGTGATTCTGCCGAACAATTTGGGCTGTTTACATCGGATCTTTGAGGATTGGGGCAATGCCGGACGATGTTTTGAATAATGAAGTAAGCGTTGGGGTGGAAGCAAGCGGTCTATCGAATTTACCGGTTGAAGTTAAAGGCAAGGCAAAAAGCCGATTTGTTTCTGCTATAGACAGATTCCTAGGAAATATTGTCGATTGGCCTAATGCCTGGCTGGAAGCCGGGCCGGCTAAAAAGCGCGCGAAGACTGAAGCAGAGCTTGACACTATCAAGGCACGCGGTGAAGCCGAAGCTGATGCCATAAGGGCAAGTATCGGGCAGATTGTTGCGCAAAATGCTCTGCTAGAGCCATTTGTGCAAAAAGCGGTGGAACAGTTTTGCCGGAAAGCTGTTCGGAGCCAGGAAAAGAAAATCTTGCTGTTGCAAGAGGCTATGGAAGATTTAAAACAGCGTCCGCCTGACGCAGATGAAGCGACAAATGGCAATGAAACCTTAGATGAAGGCTTTTTGAATCGTTTGGAAAAACGGGTAGAAGAAGCTACTGAAAAGGAAATTCGCTCTAAATGGGGCAGGGTGCTGGCCGGGGAAATACGCCGGCCGGGGACATTTTCCGCTAAACTTATGCGCATTGTTGACGAGCTGGAGCCGGAAACGGCCAAGCTGTTTGAAGATATTTGCCGCTATCGGATAAAGAATATTATTCCACTGTGTTTGTCTGGCGCTTTGGAATTTTCTAAGAAGAAGAATTTGGAAAATGCTGGATTATTGGTAACTTCTGATCAGGAGCTTTCGGCAGGATTGAGAGATGGAACCAGACACCCAGATGATGTAGCAGTCTGGCTTCTATCTGTGAAAACAGAAAGTTTAGCATTTCCGAAGGATTCTAAATTACCAAATAATTCTTCAGAATGTCAGCCTATAGGAAAAGATGGCCAAAATTGCATGATACCTAGTTACGTCTTGACAGATGAAGGTATGGCTCTTACCTCTATTCTGGAAGATAGGCAGGAAGAGACTTTTTACGCTTATCTCAAAAAATTATCAGAATTTCTGCCTGAGGTAGAAATTGACGAATTTAAAAAAGCCGATAATAATTCGGTAAAATTTATACGGAAATGGAAAAACGGCGAGCCGCTGCCATGAGGCGACAAGCTGTTGCTGCGGTTCCATTGCGTGGATATGACAGACCTTGATAACTGTGTGAGTGTCGGCAGCGCGAAGTGGGGCAGCTTTTTGCTGCTGTGCGCGTTGTCACCTCTTAAAGGCGCTGTTTTGCGCCCCGCCTGACAGCGAGCCTGCCTCAGTTTTACGCCGCGGCAAAGAGGCGCAAGGGGCAGTAGCAAGCTTTGCTTTATTCCTGCCCCAGTTTTTGCAGCACCAGTTTTAGCGCCTGTTTCACCGCGGCGCGGCGCACGGCTTGGCGGCCCAAATCACCGAAATGCGCTTCATAATGCAGCGGTTTGGTGCCCTTTAAAGCGATAGCAAAATGCACCAGGCCGACAGGCTTGCTGGCATTGCGGCTGGCCGGCCCGGCAATGCCGGTGACAGCCACAGCAATATCGGCATTGCCGTGGCGTATGCCGCCTTCCGCCATAGCCAGCGCCGCTTCGCGCGAGACAGCGCCATATTTCAGCAAAATCTCTCCCGGCACACCAACCAGCTCCACTTTGGCGGCGCCGGAATAGGTGATAAAGCCGCACTCCACCACATCAGAAGAGCCGGGAATATCGGTCAGCGCCGCGGCTATCAGGCCGCCGGTGCAGGATTCTACCGTTGTCAGCCGCAGCCGGCGGGCACGGCAGGCGGCTAAAACTTTTTCGGCCAGTTCTGCTGCAATCATTGCGTCTTCCTCTCTTCTGCTTTCGCTCTGCCGGTTTTATCGCCGGCCGCCGGCGGCTGAAAATCTGCCGGCGGAGCAAGCGCCTGGCTGGGCAGCGCTTACGGCCCGGCTATAAATAGGAACACAGCCCTGTCTGCCCGGCCGGCGCGCCGGACAGGCTTTGCTTTTCATGCTCCCTGAACCCGCCCGTCCCGGCCGGCATTACGCATAATAGACATTAGCCGTAGCGATAGCGGCAATGCCTTCGCCGCGGCCGATAAAGCCCAGCGTTTCATTGGTCGTTGCCTTAACCGAAACCCGCTCCGCCGCCAGACCGAGCATAGCTTGCAGCTTCGCCGCCATGGCGGCGCGGTGCGGCGCAATGTGCGGCTCCTCACAAATCAGCGTTATATCGACATTGACAAGCCGCCCGCCCGCCTGTGCCACAATCTCAACCGCGCGGCGGACAAAAATTTCTGACGCTGCTCCCCGCCATTTTTGTTCACTCGGCGGGAAATGGCTGCCAATATCGCCGGCGCCGCACGTGGCCAGCAAAGCATCGGTCAAAGCGTGCAAAGCGACATCAGCGTCAGAATGGCCCTGCAAAGCCAGCGGGCAGGGGATAAACACGCCGCACAAAACCACGCCGCTGCCGGCGCCAAGCCTGTGCACATCATAGCCGTTGCCGGTGCGTATATCGGGGAAAGGCCGGGCGCTTGCCGCCTTTTCTCCTTTTTCGGCCGTTTGCAACAGGCTATTGGCCATGGCAATATCTTCCTCCCAGGTGATTTTACTATTGCGGCTGTCACCGGCAACAGTCTTAACCGGCAGACCATAGGCTGCCGCCAGAGCGCTGTCATCGGTAAAATCATTGCGGCCGGCGGCGGCTGCCTGTTCATGCACAGATAATATAGCTTTAAAGGGAAAAAGCTGCGGTGTCTGTGCGGCAAAAAGCCGCTCGCGCGGCACTGCCCCGGCAATAAATCCCCGCGCATCAAGCCGCTTTAAACTGTCAGCCACCGGCAAAACCGGGATAATACCGCAGCCCGGCTCGCGCCCGGCATAGAGCCTTGCCAGCAGATCCGGGCTGACAAAAGGGCGGGCGCCGTCATGAATATGGACATAAGCCGGCTCGCTCCCCAGCTCTTGTAACCGGCGCAGGCCGCTCAGGGTTGATTCCTGCCGCGTTGCTCCGCCGGCAACCGTCAGAACTGTTCCCGCCAGATCGCCCAGCGCTTGCTGATATAAAATTTCGTCAGCCGGGTTTACTACTACAATAATCGGCGCAATTTTGGCAGACTGGCCGCTGCTTTCACGATTATAAGCCAGAAAATTTTCCACCGTGCGGCGGATAAGCGGCACTCCGCTTAAAGAGGCATATTGTTTGGGCCGGCCGCCGCCGGCGCGCCGGCCGCGCCCGGCGGCCAGGATAAGAGCTGCAACAGAAATTTCAAACCTCACTGTAATTTTAAAGTTGAACCGGCGCGCCTGATCCGGGAACCCGGCGCGTTACAAGGCCGGCGCCGGAGCGGCCGCCGCGCTTTCAGGCGCGCTCAGCCCCAGCCGGGCGCGATTGGTCGGCCTTTGCAAATCGGCAATAGTAGTGGCCGATAAAACGGCAAAAAAGGCGCTGAGCGCTTTGTTTAAAGTGACATTAAGGCCGCAGGCATTCACCAGCGGGCATTCAATGGCGCTATTGTCAAAGCATTCGGCCATAGCAAAATTTTCTTCTGTCACGCGCACGACATCGGCTACGGTAATGGCGCCGGCCGGCCGGGCCAGGCGCACGCCGCCATGGCGGCCGCGCACGGTTTGCATCAGCCCGGCTTCCACCAGCGGCTGCAAAATTTTAAACAGGAAAAGCGGCGAAACCGAATAGGCTTTGGCAATATCGGGAACGCGGCTTAACCCCCCTTCATTGGCGGCGCAATACATCAGCATACGAATAGCATAATTGGTTTGCCTGGTAAGACGCATAGTCTGTGATTCCCTTGATTATCCCGGCTTTTCCTGCCGGGGTGCAGGCAAAGCAGAGCAGACAAAGCCCGCTTTCCGCCGTCAGCCAAGTGTTTATGCCTCAGTTTAGAATTATTCTCAATAAGGGAAAAGCGTTTTTCGCTATATTATCGGCCTTTGAACGGCAGAAACAGCATAAAACGGCCGTAATCAAGGCATAAAACGGCGAGGCGGCTGTTTTGTCAATCTCACTGTTTTTGCCGGCCCGGCGGCAAAATTATGATGGAGCGGCGCTGATTTTGTGCACAAAGAGCAAATACTGTTGCATAGTTGCAACGATTTTACTAATATGACGGCCAAGCGGGATTATGCCCGGATCGCGTGTTGCAGGCTGACAAACCGGCCTGACAGGCCGGCTACTGTGAAGGATATTATGCTGCAAAACCGGCCTGAAAATACAGAAACGCCGCTGCCGGCTGTTCTGCCTGCTCAGGCCGGCGGCGACACGGCCGCAAATGCCGGGGCCGGGGCCGGGCCGGTGCCAGAGCCGAAATCCGCCGCTGCCGGGGGGCGCCGGCGCCGCTCCGGCAGCCGGCAGCGCGGTGAAAATCCGCATCGCCGGCGCGCTTTTATGGGGCTGGCCGTTATTATTTCGGCTTTGCTTTCGGCGGGTTTATCCTTTTTTATTTTAATGGGGCTGACGCCGATAACGCCGGATCGCGCTGTCACGCGGCTTTTGACCTATATTAACGCCTTTATGGTCTTGTGCCTGATTGTCGGCATTGCGGCGGCGCTTTACCCCATTATCAAATCACGCCGGGCGCGCCGCGCCGCTTCACGCCTGCATGTGCGGCTGATTGCCCTGTTTTCGCTGGCGGCGGCGGTGCCGGCGCTGGCTATTGCCGTTGTCGCCGCTTTTACCCTGAATATCGGCCTGGATCGCTGGTTTGACATCAATACGCGGCAAATTGTCGCATCTTCGGTTAATCTGGCTAATGCTTATGCCGGCGCGACTTTACAATCTTTGCAGGCGACATCATACACTATGGGGGTGCAACTGGATAATCGCCGCTTATTGACTCTCAACCGCCCGGAATATAGCCGCCAGCTGACCTTGCAGGCGATCGGGCGTGATTTGCTGGGGGTGTTTTTGCTGCGCAAAGACGGTTCGGTGATTATCGCCAGCGAGCGCGGTGATGAGAAAAACCTGCCGATACCGCCGCAAAACTGGATAAAAGAAGCCACATTGGATAATCCGGTTACCTTTCAGCCGGGCGCGCATGGCTATTTTGGCGTTATTTTGAAAATGGACGATATTGATGACGCCTGGCTTTATGCCGTGCGCGAGACGGATCCGCGTGTTCTGGACGCTTTGCGCCTGACCGAGGCCAATACCAATCATTATCGTGAGCTGGAAGCCAATCGGGTGCCGACCCAGATTGTTTTTGGAGTTTTATATTTCTGTCTGTTCCTGATTATGCTGCTGTCGGCTATTTGGGCCGGCATTGCCGTGGCCGACCGGCTGGTGCGGCCGATCCGCCGCCTGATTGACGCCGCCGATAATGTTGCCGGCGGCAATCTGGCGGTGCAGGTGCCGGTGCATGTGCGGGACGGCGATATTGGCCAACTGGCGCAGACCTTCAATTATATGGTGGGAGAGCTGAACAGCCAGCGCGATGAATTGCTGGCCGCCGGCCGGCAGATAGATGAGCGCCGCCGCTTTTCGGAAGCGGTTCTGGCCGGCGTATCGGCGGCGGTTATCGGCATTGATGAAGAGGGGTTTGTAACCATTATCAACCGCTCGGCCGAGCATATGTTCAATCTTTCCGGCCAGGCGCTGATCGGCAAAAACCTGATGGCGGTGAGCGCGGCTATCGGCAATGTTTTTGAGATCGCCCGCATGCGTGATAAAAATGTTTACGGTGAGCAGATTATTGTCAGGGAGCGCGGCCGATCACGTGTTTATAATGTGCAGTTTACCATGGAAAAGTCTGACCGGGTGCGGCATTCCTGGGTGGTGACCATTGATGATATTACCGATCTGGCCGAAGCGCAGCGCTCTTCTGCCTGGGCCGATGTGGCGCGCCGCATTGCCCATGAAATCAAGAATCCGCTAACGCCGATCCAGCTTTCGGCCGAGCGTATCCGCCGCCGTTTCGGCGGGAGCCTTGCTGATGCCGGGGATAAGGAAATTTTTGACCGCTGTGTTGAAACAATTATCCGCCAGGTAGGGGATATTGGCCGCATGGTTGACGAATTTTCTTCTTTTGCCCGTATGCCCAAGCCGCAACTGGAATATATGGATATGCGCGGGCCGCTCAGTGAGGCGCTTTTTCTCATTGAGGTTTCACGCCCTGACATTATTTTTGAAAGGGAGCTGGCGCCGGAGCCGCTTTCAGGGGCGTTTGATGAGCGGCTTGTCGGCCGCGCTTTCGGCAATATTATCAAAAATGCCGGCGAGGCGATCGATGCCGGCCTGGCGGAGGCTGCCGCTGCCGGCCGGGCAGGAGAAAAAGGCCATATAAAGGCGCGAGCGCGCCGGCAGGATAACAGGATTATTGTTGATATTATGGATAATGGCAAAGGTTTGCCGAAAAAGGAAAGACAAAAACTGCTTGAGCCTTATATGACTATGCGGGAAAAAGGCACCGGGCTGGGGCTTGCCATTGTGCGCAAAATTGTGGAAGAACATAGCGGGCAGATGGAATTACTGGACGCTCCGGCCGAGTTTTATCATGGGCGCGGGGCGATGATCCGCCTGATTTTCCCCGCCGGCGCAGCGGCTGATCCGGCTGCGGGTGAAGGCCGGCCGGCAGCAGCGCCTTCGGCCTGAAAAGGCGGCCGCAATGTGCGGCGGGAGCAAAACAGCAGGGGGGAGGCAGCCGGCGCCCTGGGGGGAGCGCCGGACAAAAGCGGGAAGGGCGGCGCAAGGCAAAAACCGGGATTGCCGCGCTTTTGGCGCTTTTTCGTAACAGGGCAGGTAAGAAAATGGGTTCCGATATTTTAATTGTTGATGATGAAGCCGATATTCGCGAGCTTGTTGCCGGTATTCTGAGCGATGAAGGCCATGAAACCCGCCTTGCCGCCGATGCGGACGCGGCTTTGGCGGCGGTTGACGGCCGGGTGCCGCAATTAGTGTTTCTGGATATATGGCTGCAGGGCAGCCGGCTGGACGGGCTGGCGCTGCTGGACGAGCTGAAAAAACGCTATCCCGAGCTGCCGGTGGTGATGATTTCCGGCCATGGCACGATTGAAACCGCCGTTTCGGCGACCAAACGCGGCGCTTATGATTTTATTGAAAAACCCTTTAAGGTAGACCGGCTCATTCATGTAACCGAGCGGGCGCTGGAAACACGGCGCCTGAAGCGTGAAGTGTCGGAGCTGCGCCGGAAAAATATGGATACGCCGGAATTTCTGGGCAAATCGCTGCTGATGAACCAGTTGCGCCAGATAATTGAAAAAGTGGCCGCCACGAACAGCCGGGTAATGATAAGCGGCCCTTCCGGCTCCGGCAAGGAGATGACGGCGCGCATGATTCATGCTTTATCGGCGCGCCGTCAGGCGCCGTTTGTCGCCTTGAATGCCGCCGCCATTACGCCGGAAAAAATGGAAATGGAGCTGTTCGGCACGGAAATGGACGGCGGCGCCCGCAAGATTGGCGCGCTGGAGGCGGCGCATGGCGGGGTTTTGTATCTGGACGAAGTGGCGGATATGCCGCGCGAGACGCAAAGCAAGATTTTGCGGGTATTGACCGAGCAGAAATTTGAGCGAGTCGGCGGGGCGACTGCCGTTCAGGTTGATGTGCGGATTATTTCCTCTACGGCGCAAAATATTGAAAGCATGATTGCCGAAGGCCTGTTCCGCGAAGATTTGTTCCACCGGCTGGCGGTGGTGCCGATAGAGGTGCCGCCTTTGTCGCGCCGGCGCGAGGATATTCCGCTGCTGGTGGATCATTTTATGCGCCTTATTGCCGCGCAAACGGGGATAAAACTGCGCCCGGTGGGTGATGACGCCATGGCGGTGCTGCAGGCGCATAGCTGGCCGGGCAATGTGCGGCAGTTACGCAATAATGTTGAGCGGCTGCTGATTTTAACCCGCGATGATCCTAAAGGCGATGAGCCGATTTCGGCCGATTTGCTGCCGGCGGAAATCGGCGATAATCTGCCGCGTCTGGCCGGTGAGAGCGACCAGCATATTATGTCGCTGCCTTTGCGCGAGGCGCGTGAAATGTTTGAGAAAGAATATTTGACGGCGCAGATCAACCGCTTTAGCGGCAATATTTCCCGCACGGCAGAATTTATCGGCATGGAACGCTCTGCCCTGCATCGAAAACTGAAATCTTTGGGGCTGTAAACCGGGAACAGGCAATGAAGGTTATTATATGCGGCGCGGGGCAGGTGGGTTACGGCATTGCCGAGCGGCTGGTGGTGGAAAATATTGATGTAACCGTGATTGACAAGGATCCGGCGCGGATTGAGGCGATCCGCGATACGCTGGACGCGCGCGGCCTTGTCGGCCATGGCTCACACCCTGACGTGCTGGCGGCGGCTGATGCCGCCAATGCCGATATGCTGATTGCCGTCACCCTTTATGATGAAATCAATATGATTGCCTGCCAGGTGGCGCATACGCATTTTAATGTGCCGATAAAAATCGCCCGGGTGCGCTCACAAGCTTATCTTGGCCCCGGCTTTCAAAGCTTTTTCTCGCGTGAAAATCTGCCGATTGATGTGGTGATTTCCCCCGAAATCGAAGTGGGGGAGATGGTTTTGCGCCGCATTGCCGAGCCTGGCGCGCTTGATGTGGTGGCCGCGGCAGAGGGCAAGGCCACTCTGCTGGCCATTGAATGCCTGGAGGATTGCCCGCTTCTGGAAACGCCCTTGCGCCAGTTAAGCCAGCTTTTCCCCGATTTGCAGGCGGTGATTGTCGGCGTGAAGCGCGATCGTGATATTCTTATCCCCGATGCGGAAGCGCAGCTGCAAAAAAACGATATTGCCTATGTGACCGTGGCCAGCCACCAGGTGCGGCGGCTTTTATCGCTTTTTGGCCATGAAGAAAAAGAAGCAAGGCGGATTATCATTGCCGGCGGCGGCCATATCGGCCTTTATGTTGCCAAGGCGATTGAAAAGAAAAATCTCAAAACCAATGTCAAGATTATCGAAGCTGATCGCGACCGCGCTCTTTATATCGCCGATGAGCTGGCTAATACGCCGGTATTGAACGGCAGCGCCCTGGAACAGGCGATTTTGCAGGACGCAAGGGTGGAAGAAGTGGATCTGATGCTGGCGCTCACCAATCAGGAGCAGGTGAATGTGCTCAGCGCCATGATGGCCAAAAGGCTGGGCTGCAAGGCCAATATGGTGCTGGTTAACAACCCGCTTTATGAAGAGCTTACCCGCAGCAACGGCATTGACGCGCATATTAACCCGCGCAATGTCACGGTTTCCAAAATTTTGCAGCAAATGCGGCGCGGGCGGATTCGCGCTGTGCATTCGGTGTCGCACGGGCAGGCCGAGCTGATTGAAGCTCAGGCGCTGGAGACATCTTCCCTGGTCGGGCCGCCGATAGCCGAGCTGGATTTGCCGGAAAATCTGCGTATCGGGGTGATTTATCGAGACGGCGCCATTATCCGCCCCGGCGGCTCCACCCGGATTATGGCCGGCGACTGGGTGATTATTTTTGCCCTGGCTGAGGCTGTGCATGATGTCGAGCAGATGTTTCGTGTCGGGCTGGAATTTTTTTAAATCCCGGCGGCTTGAGCGCCGGCCGGCAGTGGATCGCGGTTGCAATTTTGGCCGGGAAGGCTTATCAAGGGGCAACAGGCGCTGCCCGGCAAGGCGCGGCAGATAACCGCCGGGAGAGGAAAGAAACAGGGTGAGCATGCAGGATAGAATCAGAACAGCGATGAATCTTGTGCCGATGGTGGTAGAGCAGACCAATCGCGGCGAGCGGGCTTATGATATTTTTTCGCGGCTGTTGAAAGAGCGGATTATTTTTATCAACGGCCCGGTAGAAGATAATATGGCTATGCTGGTTTGCGCCCAGCTTTTGTTTCTGGAAGCGGAAAACCCCAAAAAAGACATCAGCCTTTATATCAATTCTCCCGGCGGCTATGTGACCGCCGGGCTGGCTATTTATGACACTATGCAATTTATCCGGCCGCAAGTGGCGACTTTGTGCATGGGGCAGGCGGCTTCCATGGGGTCGCTGCTGCTGGCGGCCGGCGCCAAAGGGCAGCGTTTTGCTCTGCCTAATGCCCGCATTATGGTGCATCAGCCTTCCGGCGGCTTTAAAGGCGTAGCGGCCGATATTCAGCGCCATGCGCAGGATATTATCAAATTAAAGCGCCGGCTGAATGAAATTTATGTTGCCCATACCGGGCGTGATTATGCGCTTATTGAAAAAACGCTGGATCGTGACCATTTTATGTCGGCAGAGGAAGCGCGCGATTTCGGCCTGGTTGATCAGGTGCTGGAAAAACGGCAGGATTTTGATGAAGCCTAGGCAAAGGCCGGCGCCGGGTGGGGCTATTATCTTTGCGTTTACATCTTTGCCGTAAAAATAGGGTTGCGCCGGCCGGCTTTGGCTGTTGCCGCGCCGGCAGCGGCGGCGCCGCGGCGGGGGAGATTTTGTCAACAGGCCGGAGCGCTCTGCCCGGCCCGGTTTCAGGCCTGCGCTGCGGGGTAAAAGCGTGAGATCCGGAAAGGAAGGATATAATGAGCAAAGTTGCAAATGGCGGCGGCGGTGATTCCCGCAATACGCTTTATTGCTCATTTTGCGGCAAAAGCCAGCATGAAGTGCGCAAATTGATAGCCGGGCCGACGGTTTTTATTTGTGATGAATGTGTCGGCCTGTGCATGGATATTATCAGCGAGGAAAACAAGGCGTCTTCCGCTCGCTCGCGTGAGGGCGTGCCCACCCCGCAGGAAATTATGAAAGTGCTTGATGATTATGTTATCGGCCAGAATAATGCCAAAAAGATTTTGGCGGTAGCGGTGCATAATCATTATAAAAGGCTGGCGCATCAATCGAAAAATTCGGATATTGAGCTGACCAAATCCAATATTCTGCTGGTTGGGCCGACCGGCTGCGGCAAAACCTATCTGGCGCAGACTTTGGCGCGGATTATTGATGTGCCTTTCACCATGGCTGATGCCACAACCCTGACCGAAGCCGGCTATGTCGGCGAAGATGTGGAAAATATTATCCTGAAGCTGTTACAGGCCGCCGATTATAATGTTGAGCGGGCGCAGCGCGGTATTGTCTATATTGACGAGGTGGATAAAATCACCCGCAAGGCGGAAAACCCCTCGATTACCCGCGATGTTTCGGGTGAGGGGGTGCAGCAGGCGCTGCTGAAGGTGATGGAAGGCACGGTGGCTTCCGTGCCGCCGCAGGGCGGGCGCAAACACCCGCAGCAGGAATTTTTGCAGGTGGATACCACCAATATTTTGTTTATTTGCGGCGGCGCTTTTGCCGGGCTGGATAAAATTATTCTGGCGCGCAGCGAGAAGACATCTATCGGTTTTGGCGCCAGGGTAGCCGCGCCGGACAGCCGCCGCCTGGGCGCTGTTTTCCGTGATCTGGAGCCGGAGGATCTGCTCAAATTCGGCCTTATTCCGGAATTTGTCGGCCGCCTGCCGGTTATTGCCACTTTGGAAGATCTCGATATTGAGGCTTTGGTGCAGATTTTGTCCCGGCCGAAAAATGCCCTGGTCAAGCAATATAAGCGGCTGTTTGAAATGGAAGATGTGGTGCTGACATTCCATGATGACGCCTTGCGCGCTATTGCCGAAAAAGCGATTGAGCGCAAGACCGGCGCGCGCGGCCTGCGCTCGATTATGGAAAAGATTTTGCTGGATACCATGTTTGATTTGCCGGTGCTGGAAGATGTGCGGGAAGTTGCCGTATCAAGTGATGTAGTGGAAGGGCGCGCCCGCCCGCTTTATATTTATGCCGACAAACGGCAGGAAAGAGGCAATGTTTCCGCCTGACGCCGCAGGCGGCGGGCGGAGCGGCCTGCGATTAGGAGCGGTTTTGCTCTGCCCTGCCGGCAAAAGCGGGGTTAACGGGTTTTTACATACCGGCGGCTTATGCCGCCGGTTTTGTTTATCGATGCCGGTGCTGCCGGCCGGCATAGCCGGGCAGGGATCGCCGGTGAAATATTTTCTGTTTAGGCGCAGGTTTGCCGGCGGCAATAAGATTGCTTTAATATTATGCTGCTATGCTTACCGTTATGAAAAGGCTCTGTCTCCGGCCGTTTGTCTGTTTTCCCGGTTCGGATTGTTTCCTGTTGCGTATTGTGGCGGTTTTTGTTTTAGTATGTGCCGTTTCTTAGCCGTAATCCCTGTGATATTGCCGCCGCTCTGTTTATAGTCCGCTTAGGCGCCGGCGCAGCCGTGTATCTGTGTTTCGGTGTCTTGCGCCGGGACAGAGCCTTTTCCCGACTCTTGAAATCGGGCTTGGGTGCAACCATCTATGAGGCTTCGCTGCTTCTCCTTCCCTTGAAGGCCATAAGGGGAGCGGCTTCCAAAACAGCCTTTAAAGCTTGAGCAGTTTTTTGCGAAAGGATAAGGAATGCAGGAACGTTCTGGAAAAACAGGGCAAGCAAGCGGCCTTTACGCTGTTTTGCCCCTGCGTGATATTGTCGTTTTCCCGCATATGATTGTGCCGCTTTTTGTCGGCAGGGAAAAGTCAATTCGCGCCCTGGAAGAGGCAATGCATGAGAATCGGCAGATTTTGCTGGTAACGCAAAAAAGCGCAGCCGATGATGACCCGCAGCCTAAGGAAATTTATGATGTCGGCACTTTGGCCAATATTTTACAATTACTGAAATTGCCGGACGGCACGGTGAAAGTGCTGGTAGAAGGGGTGGCCCGGGCGGGCTTGCGGCATTTTTATGATAAAGGCGCCTATTTGCAGGCCGAAGCCGAGATTCTGACTGAAACGGTCGATGATGAGGTGGAAGTTGAAGCGCTGGCACGTTCGGTCATTGCCGATTTTGAAAATTATGTCAAACTTAATAAAAAAATTTCGCCGGAAGTTATCAGCGCGGTCAGTCAGATTGAGAATTCTTCCAAACTGGCGGATACTATCGCCTCGCATTTAACGGTAAAATTGTCGGAAAAGCAGGAAATGCTGGCGCTGCTCGATGTGCGTGAGCGGCTGGAGCGGGCTTTGAGCTTTATGGAGTCGGAAGTTTCTGTCCTCCAGGTGGAAAAGCGTATCCGCTCGCGCGTCAAGCGGCAAATGGAAAAAACCCAGCGCGAATATTATTTGAATGAGCAGATGAAGGCTATTCAGAAAGAGCTGGGTGAGGGAGAAGACGGCCGCGATGAAATTTCTGAGCTGGAAGATACGATTAAAAAGACCCGGCTGAGCAAGGAGGCAGAGGAAAAAGCGCATTCTGAAATCAAGAAACTGCGCTCTATGTCACCCATGTCGGCAGAAGCTACGGTGGTGCGCAATTATCTCGATTGGCTGCTGAATATACCGTGGGGCAAAAAATCGCCGATTAAAAAAGACCTGAATTTTGCTGAAAAAGTGCTTGATGAAGAGCATTTCGGCCTGGATAAGGTAAAAGAGCGCATTGTCGAATATCTGGCCGTGCAAAGCCGGGCCAAAAAGATTAAAGGCCCGATTTTGTGCCTTGTCGGCCCTCCGGGGGTTGGCAAAACTTCGCTGGCGCATTCGGTGGCCAAGGCAACCGGGCGGGAATATGTGCGCATGGCGCTGGGCGGCGTGCGTGACGAATCGGAAATTCGCGGCCACCGCCGCACCTATATCGGCTCTATGCCGGGCAAGATTATTCAATCGATGAAAAAGGCGAAAAAATCCAACCCGCTGTTTTTGCTCGATGAAATTGATAAAATGGGGCAGGATTTCCGCGGCGATCCGTCTTCCGCTTTGCTGGAAGTGCTGGATCCTGAGCAAAATTCCACTTTTATGGATCATTATCTCGAGGTGGAATATGATTTGTCTGATGTGATGTTTGTCACGACCGCCAATTCGCTCAATATTCCCGGGCCGCTGCTGGATCGTATGGAGATTATCCGCATTGCCGGCTATACGGAAGATGAAAAAGTTGAAATTGTCAAACGCCATTTGCTGCCCAAGGCGATCAAGGAACACGCTTTGCGCAAGAGCGAATTTTCGATTGATGACGCGGCCGTGCGCGCGATTATCCAATATTACACGCGGGAAGCCGGGGTGCGCAGCCTGGAGCGTGAGCTGATGAAGCTGGCGCGCAAGGCGGTGACCAAAATTATCAAGGAAAATGTCAAATATGTGCATATTGGCGCCGGCAATATTGCCGATTATCTGGGCGTCAAACGCTATCGTTTCGGCATGATTGACGCTGAAGATCAGGTAGGCATTGTAACCGGCCTTGCCTGGACGGAAGTGGGAGGCGAATTGCTGACCATTGAAGGGGTGATGATGGCCGGCAAGGGCCGCATGACCGTAACCGGCAATTTGCGCGATGTCATGAAGGAATCCATTTCGGCTGCGGCCTCTTATGTGCGCTCAAGGGCGGTGGATTTCGGCATCAGGCCGCCGCTGTTTGACAAGCGGGATATTCATGTTCATGTGCCGGAAGGGGCAACGCCGAAAGACGGGCCTTCTGCCGGGGTGGCGATGATGACGGCTATTGTGTCGATCATGACGGGGATTCCGGTGCGCAAAGATGTCGCCATGACGGGGGAAATTACCTTGCGCGGCCGGGTTTTGCCGATAGGCGGGCTGAAGGAGAAATTGCTGGCGGCTTTGCGCGGCGGCATTAAACGGGTTTTGATCCCGGAAGAAAATGCCAAGGATCTGGCGGAAATACCGGATAATGTTAAAAATAATATGGAGATTATTCCGGTGTCACATGCCAGTGAAGTTTTGCATTATGCTCTGACGCGTGAGCCGACCCCTATCCAATGGTCGGAAAAAGATGAGGAGGAAGCCGCCGGCAGAAATGTGGGGCAAAATGATGATGCGGCGGGCAATCCGGTGCTGGCGCATTAAGGCCGTTTTGGCCGCAGGCTTGAAAATTGTTAAAGGCAGGGCGCTGTTTTTCCTGTTTTTAGCGGGAAAACAGGTTTTTCAGGGCAAGAAATGTGTGTAAAACCCGGGGAAAGGCTGAGTTTGGCGGCTTATAGCTTTTTTCAGCTTTCCTTTGTGCTTTTTTTTGCTAAACATAAGACAGGACTTTGTCCTTTGGCGGCATTTGTTTGCGGTCATGGTGCCAAAGTGCGATATGAGAAAAGGAAATAGCCTATGAACAAGAAAGAACTTGTAAGCTCCGTGGCTCGAGAAGCCGGCCTGACCAGGATACAAGCGGCCGAAGCTGTCGAGGCTTTTATTAAATCCGTCAGCGGCACCTTGCAGCAGGGAGAAGATGTGCGCATTCCCGGTTTCGGCTCTTTTGAGGTTTCCCGCCGCGCTGCTTCCAAGGGGGTTAACCCCGCCAACGGCACGCCGATTGATATTCCGGCGCGCAATGTGCCGAAATTCAAGGCCGGCAATATGCTGAAGGGCGCTGTCAACGATAAATAAGGCAAGCGGCTTTGCGCCATATTCATAACCGCTCCTTTGGGGGCGGTTATTTTTTTGCCGCCGCCGCGGCGCCTGCCGCCGGCTGACCGGCGCTCAGGCAGGTTTTTAACCTTATGTTAACGAATTTTTTGATTAACCAAAAAAGAATCAGGGCGAGAATTTATTAAAGTATCAATTTATAATCAATGTGTTATACTAATATCTTAAAGGGCGGGTTTTACTTTTGCCGTTTTTTTGGTATAATCGATCTGTCGGCTTTTTATATTTCGTAAAGGAATTTGTAACAAGATTGGCCTAATCTCCGGCGGAATTCCGGCGCGGTTTTGCCGCTGCCCGCAGCCAGGGAGGAGATTGAGCGCCGTTTCGGCTCCGCCGGGCGGGACAAGCTTCCGCTTTATCTTTGGCTCCGCTTTGAGGGGTGAGCGTAAGCGGACGCAAGCTGCGATTGGCCGTAACAGCAGATATTTTAAGGTGTTTTTGTGCGTTTTAGTCATTTGTGCAGAAAAATGTATCATTATTCGCGCTTTTCGGCGCTGTTTATAGCCGTAAATCTGCTGGCAATAGCGGCTGTGACCTTGCGGCCGGCGCCGGCGGCAGCGGTGCCTTCCGGGGTTTTTCCTGATAAATATGCCGCTATTGTTCTTGATGCCGGTAATGGCCGGGTATTATTCGCCGATAATGCCGATCGGCGCCGTTATCCCGCTTCATTGACAAAAATGATGACGCTGTATCTGCTTTTTGACGCTATGAAAGCGCGGCGTCTTTCTGCCCGGACGCCGATCCCCATTTCGGCTTATGCCAATAATCAGCCGCCGACCAAGTTAAATCTCGGCGCCGGCCGCACTATCGGCGCGGAAGCCGCGGCCAAAGCCTTAATCACCAAATCAGCCAATGATATTGCTGTTGCCATTGCCGAATATCTGGGCGGGACAGAAAAGAATTTTGCCCGCATGATGACTTTGAAAGCGCGGCAATTAGGTATGCGCCAGACCCATTTTGCCAATGCTTCCGGCCTGCCGGATATGCAGAATTATTCAACCGCGCGTGATCTGGCTGTTCTGGCGCTGGCTCTGCAGCGGCATTTCCCCGATCGCTATGCTCTGTTCAGCACGACAGAGTTTGTGCATCAGGGGCGCTTTATTCGCGGGCATAACCGCCTGGTGGCCAGTATGGCCGGGGTAGACGGCATTAAAACCGGTTATACGCGCATGTCCGGCTTTAATCTGGCCAGCTCGCGCCATATCGGCAATAAGCGGCTGGTGGCTGTGGTGCTGGGCGGCAAGACCTCTGCCCTGCGCGATAGCCAGATGGCGAGCCTGCTGACGCGCTATATGGATAAAGCCGGGAATCAGAGCAAACCGGCGCCGGAGCTGCCCGCTCAGGCGGAGCCTCCGGTTTTGATGGCGGCCGCGCGGTATAATGGCGCGGCCGTATCGACCGCGGCCATACCTGTGCCGAGCCGGAAAGTAACGGCCGGCCGGACAGCCGGCAAAGCTGCCGCAAGCCTGAGCAGTGATGAAGAGGCCGGCGCGGCTCCGGCTGCGGTAATGAGCGACAGAGAGCGTGATTCTGCCATATTGATGATGCTGGCAGCGCAGGAGAGCCGTGACATACCGCAACACGCGGCGGCCGCGGCTCTGGATAAGGCGGTTATGCCGGCAGCCGGCGCGTCCGGCCAGGTTTTGGACAATGTGGTAACCGCTTCGCTGCCGTCCGCTGCCCGCCGCGGGGGGAAGGCGGCCAAAGGCTGGATTATCCAGCTTGCCGCCAGTAAAAACGAACAGGAAGCCGAGCGTATTTTGCAGCGCGCCGGCGGCCGCGTGCATAAAATTTATGCTCAGGCCACGCCTTATATCGAAAAATTCACCAAAAACGGCATAAGCTATTATCGCGCCCGTTTTAGCGGCTTTGCCTCAAAAAACGCAGCGCGCAAAACTTGCGCCCGGCTGAAAAAAGACGGCTATTCCTGCCTGGTGGCCGGCGCCGCCTGACAAAGCTGCTCCGGCATGGCTGCGTTTCTCCGGCCGGCGGTAAGGCCGGCAGCACTCACAGCTCTGCCAGCGCCGCGCGGATTTTTGCCGCCGACAGGGCCAGTTTTTCGGCCGCGGCCGGCGCGCTGCCGTGCTCCTGCCGGGCTATGCCGTTAAAATGCGGAATAATATGAAAATGCAAGTGAAATATGGTTTGCCCGGCGGCCGCTTCGTTAAATTGCATAATGGCAATGCCGTCCGCCGCCAGCGCTTTTTGCCCGGCTTGCGCCAGTTTTTGCGCTATTATGATGCAATGCGGCAAAATTTGCGGATCAGCGTCCAGCAAATTGCGGCAGGCTGCCTTGGGGATAAGCAGCATATGCCCGTCTGATTGCGGCATAATATCCATAAAAGCCAGTAAAGCCGCATCTTCATAAACGGAAATTACCGGAATCTCCTTGCGCAATATTCTGGCAAAAATATTGTCCCGGCTATATAATGCGGCTTTGCCGGACAGGGGCGCCGCTTCAGCCTGTGTCATATCTGTTCTCCTCATTGCCGGCCGACTCAAGCGGCGCAGGGCGCCATTATGGCAAAAAAGTCTGGCCGGGCAAAGCGGCCGAAATTATTGCCGATTATTGCTTTTATCCTTTGACGGAGCGGCGCTGTTTCCTGTATAGATTGCCGGCAGGACAAATATAAAGGCAAAGCATTATGCCGTCATCAGGCGCTGTAAAGATAATCGGCATATTCCGGCGCTGTTTCGGCCGGTTTGGCCGCGCCCTTCCGGCTGTCTGGGCTTTCCTGGCCTTCAGCCTGCCGGCGCCGGTATATTTTGGCGCTGCGGCCGCTTTGGCGGCGCCGGCCTCAAAGGCAGCGCTTTTATCTAAAAAGAGCGGCTTTGTTTCCTACCGCGCCATATATGATATTACGCTGGAAAATATGGCGGAAAAGTCCGATATAACCGGGCTTAACGGCCGTATGGCCTATGAGTTCAGCGGCTCCCGCTGTGAGGGCTGGACAACCCAGTTTCGCCTGCTTACCCATGTGGATATGAAAGAGGAAGCCTCTCGCCTGACGGATCGGCAAAGCACCAGTTTTGAAGCGGCAGACGGCAGGGAATTCCGCTTTGCCACTAAAAATTATCTCGATGGCGAGCTGACGGAAGAAGTGGTCGGCACCGCGCATCGGGGTAAAAACGGGCTGGAAGTTGTGTTGACCAAACCCGATGACGGGACATATAAGCTGCAAAAAGCGGATTTTCCGCTTATGCAAATGGCCGATATTGTCAAAGCGGCTTCAGCCGGCCGCCATTTTATGAAAATGGCGCTGTTTGACGGCTCAGGCGCGGCCGACAATGTGGCGGAGACCGTGATTATTATCGGCAATCGGCAAAAGCCCGCGGCTGATGACCGGGAAATCAAATTTATGGGAGATTTCGCCGATGAGCCGGCCTGGCCGGTGACAGTCGCTTATTTTGACGATGCGGAAAATAAAGACGGGCTGCCGGGTTATCGCACCGAATTTCTGCTGTATGAAAACGGCATTACGCGCAATTTATTTATGGATTACGGTGATTTTTCTATTCGCGGCAAGCTGGTGCGGCTGGATATTCTGCAAGAGAAATCCGGCGCGGCCGCCTGTAAAAAATAGGCGGCCGGCCGGCGCGCGGCGGGGCAGAGCTGTTTTCCGCCTGCTGTTTGCGCTTGTGCTGCCGGCTTTGCCGGAGAGCCGGGCGGCCATGAGGTGACAGCCGCGCGGCAGGCGCCGGCAGCCGGGCAAGGGCGGCTAAAATTATAATAAAACTCCGGCAGCCTGCAGGCGCAGTGTAAAAACTGCATTTTTCTCCTTTTCCTGATGCCTTTTCCGCTCTTGCGGCTTGCCAAAAGCCTGAATTTTTAGTAAAAGCCGCTCATCACACACACGGATTATAAGGGTTTACGGTTTTTAACCGGCCCGCCGGTGGCTTGACAGCCTGTATCCGTGGCGGTTTAACCGGAAAGGAAGATGAAATGGCTCTGCCTGATTTTACTATGCGCCGGCTGCTGGAAGCCGGTGTGCATTTCGGCCACCAGTCACATCGCTGGAATCCGAAAATGGCTCCCTATATTTTTGGTGAGCGCAACAATATTCACATTATTGATTTATCGCAAACCGTTCCGCTGTTGCATCAGGCGTTGAAGCTGGTGGCCGATACTGTGGCGCGCGGCGGCCGTGTGCTTTTTGTCGGCACCAAGCGTCAGGCTTCTGATATTGTGGCAGAGTCAGCGCGCGCCTGCGCGCAATATTATGTCAATTCCCGCTGGCTCGGCGGCATGTTGACAAACTGGAAGACTATTTCCAACTCTATTCAGCGCTTGCGGCGGCTGGAAGGGGTGCTGTCGGGTGAAGGGCAGGGTTTTACCAAAAAGGAGCGGCTGAATATTGAGCGCGAATGCGGCAAGCTTAACCGCGCCCTTGGCGGTATCAAGGATATGGGCTCTGTTCCGGATCTGATGTTTGTGATTGATGCCAATAAAGAGGCTATCGCCATTCAGGAAGCCCGGCGTCTGGGTATTCCGGTGATTGCTGTCGTTGATACAAATTGCGATCCCGATATGATTGACTATCCGATACCCGGCAATGACGATGCCTCGCGCGCTATTGCGCTTTATTGCGATCTGGTGGCCAAAGCCGCTATTGACGGCATTGCCCGCCAGCAAGGCGCTATGGGCATTGATATGGGCGCCCGGGCGGAGGCGCCGGTTGAGCCGGTTGTTGTTGTTGCTGAAAAGATAGTGGAAGAAACAGCCGGGGCAGAAGCCTGATCGCTGTCCTGCGCCTGATGCCTGGCTTGCTCATGGCCGCCCGGCCGGTATAAAGCGGTTTTACGCTGTAGTGTGCTGCTTTGCGGCCGGCAGGGCTGGCGGGCGGAGCCTGCGCTAAAGGCGCTTTCAGAGCAGTTTTGCTGCTGTGATTAAGAGCGGCGGCTCTCTGCTGTGATGGCAATATGCTAAATATATTCCCTGCGTCAATCTTCCCGGCGAGGGGCAAACAGGGTGGAACGGAGAAATAGTAAAAATGGGTATTTCAGCGTCTGAAGTTAAAAAACTTCGTGACATGACCGGTGCCGGTATGATGGATTCCAAAGCTGCTTTGGTGGCAACCGGCGGCAATGTGGAAGAAGCGGTAGACTGGCTGCGCAAAAAAGGCATTGCCAAAGCCGATAAAAAGGCCGGGCGCACAGCGGCTGAAGGTCTGATCGCTCTGGCTATGCAAGAGCATAAAGCCGTTTTGGTAGAAGTAAATTCCGAGACGGATTTTGTTGCCCGCAATGCTGAATTTCAGCAGATTGTGCGCCATATAGCGGCGGCGGCGCTCCAGACAAACGGCTCTTTGGACGCTGTGCTGGCCGCGCCTTGCCCCGGCGGCAAAGGCAAAACCGTAGCGCTTGCGCTGCAAGATGCTATCGGCACTATCGGGGAAAATATGAGCCTGCGCCGGGTGGCGATGCTGGCAGCCGATAAAGGCGTGATTGCCGCTTATATACATAATGCCGTTGCTGACGGCCTGGGTAAAATCGGTGTTCTGGTGGCGGTGGAGACGGCCGGCGACAAGGAAGCGGCAAAAGCTTTTGGCCGTCAGGTGGCCATGCATATAGCGGCGACCAACCCCCTTGCCCTTACGGCCGCTGAGGTAGATAGCGCAGCGGTTGAGCGGGAAAGAGCGATTTTTGCCGAGCAGGCGCGGCAATCCGGCAAGCCTGAAGCCATAATTGAAAAAATGGTTGAAGGGCGGTTGCGCAAATTTTATGAAGAAGTTGTGCTGTTGTCGCAGGGTTTTGTCGTTAATCCCGATATTACCGTGGCTGCCGCTGCCAAAGAGGCAGAAAAAGCGGTCGGCGCGCCGGTGAAAATTGCTGCTTATATACGCTTTGCCTTGGGCGAGGGGATCGAAAAAGAGGTGACGGATTTCGCCGCGGAAGTTGCGGCAGCCGTTAAAGGCTGAGGGCTGAGCCGCGTCAGGCGGTTTTAGCAGAGCGGTCGGGCTTTGCCGGCATTTCTGCGCCTGCTTCTCTTTTTGCCGATAAAGGCCTTATAAGCGGGGTTTGCTCACAGCGGCAAGCCCCGCTTATTGTATGAATGGCCGGCGCTCTGCCGCGCCCGGGCGATTGTCCCGCTTTGCCTCGGCCGTTGCTCTGCGCAGCTTTTGCCGGGCTGTGCCGCTGATATAACAGAACATATCGGGCAGTTCCACGCTGCGGGCAAAATTTATGCCCGGGGCGCTCTTGTTGCTATAACAGTGTTTGCCTTGCGGCCGCCGCTAAACGGCGCGGCGCCGGCCTTGCCTTTTGCCGCTAAAGCCGGCGGCCGGCCAGGGCCGGGCGCGCGCCTGACAGGCAGGCCGGCCGGTGAATATTGCGCAAGGACAGGCGGTGGCTTTTCCCCATAAGTTTTATCGGCTCGGTGTGAGTTTTATTGATAAAGGCCGTTTTTTGGTTTAGTTTGCAAAATCGTGAAATAAGCCGATTGGGCTTTATTTATGAAGTTTTGCTGCTTCGCGGCATGGCGGCAGCCGGGGCGCGCTTTGCCGCCGCTCTCGGCGTGGAGGTAAGGCCGCAATGCCGCCGTAATTTTGTATATTTGTCGGCGCTTTTGCAAAAATACTATAATCGGGAGATAAATTATGGCGGATAATCCTCAATATAAGCGCGTTTTGCTGAAAGTTTCGGGCGAAGCGCTGATGGGGGGACAAAGCTTCGGCATTGATGTCTCGGTTGCCGATCGCATTGCCGCCGATATTGCTGAGGTGCGGGCTCAGGGCGTTGAGATCGGAGTCGTGATCGGCGGCGGCAATATTTTTCGCGGTGTGGCCGTGGCCTCGCGCGGCGGCGACAGAGTGACCGGCGATCATATGGGTATGCTGGCTACGGCGATTAACTCTTTGGCTTTGCGCACTTCTCTGACCCGGCTGGGGGTTGAAGCCGTGGTGCTGGCGGCCATTGCCATGCCGCAAATTTGTGAAAGCTTTTCCCAGCGCAAGGCGATGGCGTATCTGAAGGCCGGCAAAGTTGTTATTTTTGCCGGCGGCACAGGCAATCCGTTTTTTACTACAGATTCGGCAGCGGCTTTGCGGGCGGCGGAAATCGGCGCCGATGTTTTGCTGAAAGGCACGCAGGTAGACGGTATTTATGCCGATGATCCGAGAAAAAATGCCAAAGCCGCCAGATTTGATCATATTACCCATGAGGAAATGATCAAACGGGGGCTGGAGGTGATGGATATGGCCGCTATTGCCTTGACGCAGGAAAATAATATTCCCATTATTGTCTATTCCATTCATGAAAAAGGCGGTTTTGCCAGGGTTATTCGCGGTAAAGGGCGTTTTACCCTGGTATCGGGCTGATAAATAGCGCCCGAGGCTGAGCCGCAGAGGCAGGGCAGCGATGCGGCAGCCGGCAAAAAGAGAGCAGCCTGCGAAAAAGAGGATTGATAATGTTGAATTTTGATGATCTTAAACGCCGTATGGAAGGCGCCGTTGCCGCTTTCAAGCATGAGCTAGCCGGTTTGCGCACCGGGCGCGCCTCGGCGGCTCTGCTGGATAATGTGACGGTGGCGGCCTATGGCGCTGCCATGCCGATTCATCAGCTTGGCAATATTTCTGTGCCGGAATCGCGTATGCTGGCGGTTTCTGTCTGGGATAAAGCCATGGTGGGGGCGGTGGAGCGGGCGATCCGCGATTGCGGCCTGGGTCTTAACCCGATTACGGACGGTATGATTTTACGCATTCCTTTGCCGGAGCTGAATGAAGAGCGCCGCCGCGAATTGGTGAAAATTGCCCATAATTATGCCGAACAGGCGCGGATAGCTGTGCGCCATATCCGCCGGGACGGCATGGATAATCTGAAAAAAGCCGAAAAGGAAGCCGCTATCGGCCAGGACGAAAGCCGTTCCCAAGCCGATAAAGTGCAAAAATTGACAGATGACATTATTGGGGAAATTGACAGAATTTTATCTGCCAAAGAAGCGGAAATCATGCAAGTATAAGGCGCTGCGGTTTTTCCGGCTCTGGCCGGATTGTGTCCGGCGCAAGGAAAGAGAGCAGGCAGGCCGCCTGTTTCCGCTGTATTTTCGGCAAAGGTTTTTATCATGCTCCCACGCCATATTGCCATTATTATGGACGGAAACGGCCGCTGGGCGCGCGCGCGCAAGCTGCCGCGCCTGGCCGGGCATCAGGCGGGTATGGAAACTCTGCGCCGGATTGTTCGCCATGCCGGGCAGAAGAAGCTGGAATGGTTGACTCTTTACGCCTTTTCTTCAGAAAACTGGCGCCGTCCGGCCGCGGAAGTCGGCAGCCTGCTGGCGCTGCTGAAGCTGTTTATCCGCCGCGATCTGCATGATTTGCAGCAGAATAATGTGAAGATAAAAATTATCGGCGATCGCGGTGCCCTGTCGGCCGATATTGCCGCCTTGCTGCATGAGGCGGAAGAACAGACAAAAGCCAATAACGGCCTTAACCTGATTGTCGCCTTTAATTACGGCAGCCGCAATGAGCTTGTTCGTGTGGCGGCCCGGCTGGCGGCAAAAGCGTTGTCGGGAGCGCTGGAGCCTGCCGCTATTGATGAAGAGTGTTTTGCCGCGCAATTAGACACGGCTCTTATACCGGATCCGGATTTGATTATCCGCACCGGCGGCGATATGCGTCTTTCCAATTTTTTATTGTGGCAGGCGGCTTATGCCGAATTAAGCTTTGTGCCGTGTTTCTGGCCGGATTTCAGTGTGCAGGATTTTGATACGGCTCTGGCTGCTTATTGCAAGAGGGAAAGACGCTTCGGCCGCCTGTTGCCGCGGCCCGGTGAGCATGAGCAAAAGGCGGCTTTTGCCGAGCCGGAGCCCGGCTGTTATAACGGCCGGGTAGCGCAGATACAGGCTGCGGCCGATGAGCGGGAACAGTATCCTTATTCGGCTAAAAAGGCATAGAAGGTTGGCTTTATGACGATTTCATCGCGGGGCAATAAAGAGGAGCAGCCGGCCGATACGGTGATGCCGGCCGCCGGCAATGGGGTAAAAAAGCCTGTATCCAACCTGTTATTGCGCTTTCTGACCGGCGTGGCGGCCGGCTTTTTTACTGTGCTTATGGCCTGGTGGGGGGGCTGGCTTTTTCGTCTTTTTTGCCTGTGTGTCGGCGGCGCCGTATTATATGAATGGAATGCTATTATTGCCGGTTTGCAAAGCCGGCGCGGGCGTTTATGCGTTTGGCTCTGTTTTCTTTTGCTGGCCGGCGCTGTGCTGGCGGCGGCTTCGCCTTTTTGTATTTTCGCCGTTTTATTGGCCGGCGCCTGTTTGTGCTATGTGCGGGCGCGGCTGGAAGCAGGCCGCCGGGCGGCGTTTCTGCAGGCCTCGGCTTTTATTTATGCCGCTTTGTTTCCCGTGAGTTTTTTCTTTTTGCGCGGCGGCCTTGCGCACGGCGCCGGGATTGGCCTTTATTGGACATTGTTTTTGTATAGTGTTGTCTGGGCCAGCGATATTGGCGCCTATGGCTGCGGCCGCCTGTGCGGCGGGCCAAAGCTGGCAGCGCGCATTTCGCCCAATAAAACCTGGTCCGGGGCTATTGGCGGGGTAATTGCCGCGGTGCTGGCTGCGGCCTGTTTCACCTTTTTGCTGCGGCAAGAGCTGATACAGACGGAAGGCCCGGATATTATGGGGCAATTTATGCCCTTTGCGCGTATTATTCTGACGGCGGCTTTTTTGTCGGTGATTGCCCAGATCGGCGATCTGGCGGAGTCGGCCTTTAAACGCCGCTTCGGGGTTAAGGATTCCGGTTGCCTGCTGCCCGGGCATGGCGGCATGATGGACAGGGTCGACGGTCTGCTGCCGGCCGGCAGTGTTTTTGTCGCTTTATTGGCGGTTTCAGGCTGGGGATTCCCGTAAATTTCGGCTTTGCCGTTATCCTGTATTTGCAGTTTGCAGGCTGTGAAGAAAACCAGGGAGAAAACAGGTTGGCCTATTGGGATTTTTTTGTGATCCTCTATCACGCTTTTTGCCGTTTATTTGGCGTGGCGGCCGTTTTTATGGCCATTATTGTCGTGCATGAATTAGGGCATTATCTGGTCGGCCGCTGGTGCGGTATTAAAGCGCACGTATTTTCCATCGGTTTCGGGCCGGAAATATGGGCGAGAATCGATAAAAGCGGCACACGCTGGCGTATTGCCGCTTTGCCGCTTGGCGGTTATGTGCGCTTTGCCGGCGATGAGGGGGCTGATTCCCGCCCGGTTTCGGCCGGCGGCGCGCAGCGGCTGCCGGCCGGCTCTTTTGCGGCGGCCAATGCCTGGCAACGGGCGGCAACTGTTCTGGCCGGGCCGTTTTTTAACGGCTTGCTGGCGGTGTTTGTTCTGGCCTTTATGGCCTTTTATTTCGGTAAATTTACGCTCAGCCCGGTTGTCAGCCGGGTATTGCCGCATTCTCCCGCTGCCCAGAGCGGTTTACAGGCCGGTGACCGGTTTTTAACCATGAATGGTGAAACTGTTAAAAGTTTTGATGATATAGCCCGCTATGTTATGCTGCATGAAAATGGCGCAATCCGCTTTGAGATTGATCGCCGGGGGCAGCCGCTTATGCTGAGTATTGTGCCGAAAATTGAGCGGGTTGATGATGGTTTCGGCAATATTATCCGCCTTGGCCGTATCGGGGTCGTCGGCTCCAACAGCCCGGAAAATGTCCGCAAAAAAGCCTATACAATCGGCGCGGCGCTGCGGGAGGGCCTGCGCGATACAGGGTTTGTTGTCCGGCAAACCGGCCGCTATATGGGCAAATTAGTGCAGGGGCGAGCCGATCGCTGCCAGTTGAGCGGCCCTGTCCGCACCGCGCAAATTGCCTGGAAAGTGAGCGATATCGGCGTCTGGGCGCTGGTGCAGCTGGCGGCGTTTTTGTCTATCGGCATCGGTCTGTTTAATCTTCTGCCTTTACCGCCGCTGGACGGCGGCCATTTGCTGTTTTATCTGATTGAAGGGCTGACCGGCTATGCCGTGCCGCCCCGCGCGCAGGAAACAGTTTTTCGTGCCGGCTGGATTATTATCCTTTTATTTACGGTTTTTGCCATATTGAATAATTCCATACCGTGTTGAAGCTGTTGCCGGGCTGCGGGGGCGGCCGGTAAAAATTAGGTGCGGATTATCGTCTTTTATTCCTTGTGAAAGAAAAAGAATCTCTATAGAATCGATAGAAGGTTTGTGGGCTGTGTTTCTTTTTTGAGGCTCTGTCGCCGGTAGAGCCTCTCTTTACGCTTTTGCTGTAAGATTATGATCGCGCAGTGTGGGCGGATATGCCGTTTGTTCAGGGCCGTTGCAGGGCAGCAGTGTGGGGGCAGTGTGAGGATTGTGTTTTTTCAGGGCGAAATGCAAAGGTAATATGCGAATGAAATTGAAATCCAGCCTTCGCAGATCAAGGTTTCTGGCTACGTGTTCGGCTATATCTCTGATGCTTGCCGCCTCTGCGCCGGTCGCCGCTATTGTTTCTCTCACTGTGATTGCAGAGGCGGAAGCGGCTGTCGTGCGTTCGGTAGAGGTGCGCGGCAATAAAGGGGTTGATGCTCAGGTTGTCCGCGATAATCTCGGCTTGCGCGCCGGGCAGGATTACAGCCCCGCAGATCTTGATGCCGCTACAAAGCGCCTGGCGCGGCTGGGGATTTTTTCCGATATTTCCATTCGCCCGGTAAACGGTGTTCTGGTTGTGACCGTGGCAGAGTATCAGGTTGTCAATAAAGTGACGCTTGAGGGGAACAAGGCTGTAAAAACCAAAGATCTGGAGCGTGTTTTATCTCTGAAGCCGCGGGAATCTTTTGATATGGCCAAATTGATGGCCGATGAGCAGACTATCCGCGATGCCTATACCTCGCTGGGGCGCAAGGGGGTTACCGTTAAGGGCCGCACGGTTGAGGCCGGGCACGGGCGCGTTAATGTCATATTTGACATTAAAGAGGGGAAGAGAACAAAAATTGATGATATTGTTTTTGTCGGCAATAAGGCTTTTGGCGGCCGGCGCTTGCGGGATATTCTGGTCACCAAGCGCACCAATATGTTTTCCTGGCTGACGCGCGGCGATGTTTATAATGAAGATCGCCTGGCCGCTGATGAAGAAGTTCTGCGCCGTTTTTATTATAATCGCGGCTATGCCGATTTTTATATTGTTTCCTCCAAGGCGGATTATAATCCTCAAACCAATAAATATACGCTGACTTTTGTCCTGGACGAAGGGGCGCTGTATCGTTTTGGCGCTATCAATGTGGAAAGCACGGTGCCGGGCGTTAATACGCAATCCATGCTGCACAGCCTGCGCACCAAAAAAGGCGATCGCTATAATGCCGCCAAGATTGAAGATTCGGTCTTGAATCTGGGGGATAAAGTGGCCGATGCGGGCTATGCTTTCGCCAAGGTAGAGCCGATAACAAACCGCGATTTCGCCACCCATACGATCGGTTTGACCTATTCTATTGAGCAGGGCGAGCGCGCTTATATTGAGCGGGTTGAGGTGCGCGGCAATACCAAAACGCGCGATCAGGTTATCCGCCGTGAATTTGATTTTGCCGAGGGTGATGCCTTCAGCCAGACTATGGTCAAGCGCGCCAAGCGCCGGCTGGAAGGTCTGGGCTTTTTCCAGAGCGTTAATATTGCCGTTAATCAGGGTTCGGCGCCGGATCAGGTTGTTCTCGTCGTCGATGTAGTAGAAAAGCCGACCGGTGAGTTTTCTGTCGGCGGCGGTTATACAACCGGCGGTGAAACGCCGGGTGTTTCGGTTGATGCTTCGATAACTGAGCGGAATTTTCTTGGCCGCGGGCAATATGTGCGTATCAGCGCCGGCGGCGGTGAATCGGATTCGCGCAATTACGGCTTTTCTTTCACTGAGCCGTATTTTCTTGGTTATCGCGTTTCTGCCGGGATTGATTTATTCCATCAGGCTTATCGCCTTGATGATGATTATAAAGTGCGGCAGACAGGCGGCTCGCTGCGTTTTGGGGTGCCGATTACCGAAAGATTGACCGCCAGCCTTGCCTATAATTATTCGGAAGAAAAATATAAATTGAAGCGTTACGGCTGTGATAAAGATGTGCGCCGGCGGGCAAAGCGCGGCGATTACCTCTCTCCTGAAGAAATTAATGCTTGTGAAAACCTTTTGGACAGATATTCCGGCGCTATTGTTGAAGCGGCCGATAACAGCCCGTGGAAGCGCTCTTCCGTCAGTTACGGTTTGACCTATAACAGCATTGACAATATGGATATTCCGCATGAAGGCCTGTATGCGCGGGTTATTCAGGAATATGCCGGTCTGGGCGGCGATGCCGACTTCCTGAAAACAACAGGTAAGGTCAGTTGGTATAAAACTCTGTCTGAGCGTTATGATTTGGTTGGCCTTGTTGGCGGCGGCGGCGGTTATCTGCATGAAAACGGCGACACAAACGGTGTTCGCATTTTTGATATGTTTAAAAACAGCACCGATATGATTCGCGGCTTCCGTTATAACGGTATCGGCCCGCGGCAGCGCTCACGCAATGGCCGTTATAAATATTTCCTCGGCGGTGAGAAATATATCAATGCTACGGCTGAGGTGCAATTTCCGCTGCCGGTTGTGCCGGAAAGTTTCGGTATGCGCGGCGCCGTCTTTGCCGATGCGGCCAGCCTTTACGGCAATAATTATAAAGCCAGCGACCGTTTTGGCGAGCAGCGCGTTACCGGTAAAAGCAGCAAATGGCGTTCTTCTGCCGGTATCAGCCTGATGTGGGCTTCTCCTTTCGGGCCGCTGCGCTTTGACTATGCCTGGCCGATTAACAAAGAAAAGGGTGATCGGACACAAAACTTTAATTTTGGTATGTCTACCAAATTCTGATTATTCTTTGGCTTGAAATGTGTGAGGCGCGACTATCCGTTTTTATTGTAACCGCGCTCGTGGGGGGTGCTTTCCGTGCGCTTTTTAAGCCGCCGCTCAGCCGGTGTCGCGCCCTTAGAGGGGGCGCTTTTGCTGGGCAGAGAGCGGCATATTTCTGTTGTAATTCTTTTATTTTATCTGGATAAACAGCGTATTTTTTGTTGACAGCGGAGCTGAGCCGGAGCATTTTTTCCGTGCCGTGCCGTGCCGTGCCGTGCCGTGCCGTGCCGTGCCGTGCCGTGCCGTGCCGTGCCGTGCCGTGCCGTGCCGTGCCGTTTTTATTATCCTGACAGTGCTTTTGCGGGCTTATCCAGAGTTTTTTGGCCTGCTATGCGTTTTTTCCTGTTTTTTCGGCCGGGTTACATGTTAAAATAAACTCTGTTATTACAGGGTTGCGGCGGCCGTTATCTTGGCAAGGTCAAGGAAGCCGGAGCTAAAAGAATGAGTGTGTTTTCTGCCCGGCCTGGCCGGGGAGCGGGGCGATAGAGTGGCGGATATAATGTTTTTTACGCCGTCCCGTCCGATGACGGTTGCAGAAATTGCGGCATTGACAGGCGCGCTGCTGCCTCGCAATGCTTTGTCTGGCCGGGTGATAAAGCGTCTGGCGGCGCTGGACGCCGCCGATAATGAGGCGATAACCTTTATTGCCGGCAAAAAGCGTAAAGCGCAATTAGAGAAGCTGGCGGCGGCGGCGGTTTTTTGTTCGGCTGACATGGCGGATAAAATTCCCCCTTCTGTGGCTGTGCTTGTCAGCCCCAATCCGCATGGCGATTTTTCTCATCTGGCCCGTGTTTTTTATCCTGAAGCGGTCAAGCCAGCCTCTCTGCTGGGGGAAACCGGCCTGTCGTCGCGGGCTTATATTCATGCTACGGCCCGGCTGGCCGATAAGGTGACAGTGGAAGCCGGCGCTTCTATCGGCAAAAATGTCAAACTGGGAGCGGGGAGTGTTGTTTGCTCCACGGCTGTTATCGGTGAAAATTGTGAAATAGGCGAAAATTGTTATATTGGCGCCGGGACGGTTGTGCAATCGGCTCATATTGGCAACAGGGTGCATTTATATGCCGGGGTGCGTATCGGCCAGGACGGCTTTGGCTATGTCGGCGGGGCGCAAGGGGTAGAAAAAGTGCCGCAAATCGGCGGGGTGCGGATTGAAGATGATGTTGAAATCGGCGCCAATAGCACCGTGGATCGCGGGGCGCTGAATGATACAATTATCGGCGCCGGCACCAAAATAGATAATCTGGTGCAAATTGCCCATAATGTGCGCATTGGCCGCTTTTGCCTGATAGCGGCGCATTGCGGCATTTCCGGCAGTTGCACTATTGGTGACGGCACGCAGTTGGGGGGGCGGGTTGGTTTGGCCGATCATCTGACTATTGGCGCCGGTGTTCAGATCGCCGCGGCCAGCGGGGTGATGAATGATATTCCCGATGGCGAAAAATGGGGCGGCATTCCTGCGCGCCCTTTTCGCCAATGGTTCCGGGAAGTGGCGGCGCTGCGCGATATTGTAAAGCCGGGTAAAGGGAAATAAAATGAAGCAGGAAGAAAAGCGCCAGCTTGCAGCCGCCGAGATCCGCCATATTACGCGCCTGTTGCCGCATCGTTATCCGTTTTTGCTGGTTGACAAAATTATTGCTATTGACGGCGATAATTCCGCCACCGGCATTAAAAATGTGACATATAATGAGCCGCATTTTACCGGCCATTTTCCTGATGATCCGATAATGCCCGGTGTCCTGATTATTGAGGCTATGGCGCAGACAGCCGGGGCTATTTGCCTGTTGCAGCGTGAAAAGGCCGGGGTCAGGCCGCCGGCGGGGAAAAGGCATTCCGTTTATTTTATGACTATTGATAATGCCAAATTTCGCCGTCCTGTTGTGCCGGGAGATCAGCTGCATATTCATGTTCGCAAAATAAAGGGGCGTGACAAGGTTTTTCGTTTCGGCTGCGTGGCGGAAGTTTCCGGCGAGAAAGCGGCCGAGGCCGAGGTGACGGCGATGATAGATGAGATCGATTATCCCGGTTGATGCGGGTTTCTCCTGTTTTTGCCCGGCGGGGAGCGGCTTCCCGGGCCGGGCGGCTTCTGCCGCCTGAGGCGGGCAAGGGTTTGCGGCTGGGTAAGCGCCGGTTTGGTAAAGGTAATTTATAATGAGCGGAACACATATTCACGCTACGGCGATTGTTGAAAAAGGCGCAGAATTAGGCGAAAATGTGCAGATAGGCCCGTTTTGTGTTATCGGCGCCGAGGCGCGTCTGGGCGATAATTGTGTGCTGCAGGCGCATTGTGTGGTTTTGGGGGCAACCTCTATCGGCGCCGGGGCGCGTGTTTCTTCTCATGCCGTTTTGGGGGATTTGCCGCAAAATAATAAGCATAAAGGCGGCCGCACCACTTTGGAGATCGGCAAAAACTGCATAATCCGCGAAGGGGTTACCATGCATCGCGGCTCAGATAACAGTGTAGGGCGCACGATTGTCGGTGATGATTGCCTGTTTCTGGCTTATGCGCATGTAGCGCATGATTCGGTTATCGGCGATCATGTAACCTTTTCCAATAATGTGATGATTGGCGGCCATGTGCATATTGGCGATCATGTGATTATTGGCGGTGGCGCGGCGGTGCATCAGCTTGTGCGCGTTGGCCATCATGCTTTTATCGGCGGGGTTACCGCTTTAACCAAGGATCTTATCCCCTATGGCAGCGCTATTGGGGTGCATGCCTGGCTGGGCGGGTTGAATATTATCGGCATGAAGCGCGCCGGTCTGGCGCGGGCGGATATTCATATTATGCGCCATGCCGTGGTCATGCTGTTTGACAAAAGCAAGCCGGTGCGCGAGCGGGCGACAGATCTCCTGGCCGCTTATCCGGGCTCAGCCGCTGTGGCGGATCTGGCGGCTTTTGTGACGGCTGAAGGCCGCCGCGCTTTATGCACTCCGGGCCGGAATTTTGAAGCGGCGGATAGCCTATGACGGCAATTTGTAACGGTGTTAAAACCTCTGCCCGGCTGTTGGACGGCGTGTTCTGCCGGCGGGGGCGGTTATGATAGAGGGCAAAACGGCGATTATTGCCGGCAGCGGCGCTTTGCCTTTTGCCGTGGCTGAGCGTCTGGCCGGCCGCGGCGGAGAAAAGCCTTACCTTATATTATTGCGCGGTCAGGCTGACAAGCGGCTTTATACTTTTGATCATTGTGAAATTGCTGTTGTTGAATTTGCCAAACTGATTGCGGCGTTAAAAGCCAATAAAATCCGCAATATTGTTTTGGCCGGGGGGGTGGCGCAGCGGCCGAATCTGCGTGATTTGCATATAGACTGGCCGACTTTAAAAGCTCTGCCCCGGCTGTTTTTTGCCCTGAAGCGCGGCGATGATGCTTTATTGCGCGCCTTTATCGCCTTGATGGAGCGATATGGTTTCCGGGTTATTGGCGCGCATGAGATAGCGCCTGAGCTTTTGGCCCCCAAGGGGGTTGTATTAACAAAAAAATCAGCCGCAAAAATAGAAAAGGCCAATATTGCTGCCGCTGTGGCGGCGGCAAAAAAGCTGGGTTCTCTTGATATTGGCCAGGGTGCTGTCGCTGTGGGCGGGCGGGTTGTCGCCGTTGAAGGAGCCGAAGGTACTGATGCCATGCTGCAACGCGTGGCCGATCTGCGCCGCGCCGGCAAAATCCCTCCCGGCGGCGGTGTGCTGGTGAAAATGAAAAAGCCGAATCAGGAAATGCGGGCGGATCTGCCGACTATCGGGCCGGAAACGATTGCGGGCGTTCACCGGGCAAAGCTGGCCGGCCTGGCTGTCGAGGCTGCCGGCAGTTTTATCCTGAATATCAGGAATGTTACGGAACAGGCTGATAAATATGGCTTGTTTATTGAAACTTTATAGCCGCAAGTTGCTTATGGCCTGTGCCGGCTTATGGTTATAAAATTGGGCTTTTCCGGCGGCGGGGTATGGCGCGCTATCAAGCCGGCCACAGAGAGGAGAAAGCCGGAATCGCGGCATAAAGGCGATTATTGTGACAGGCCGTTTTGCCTGTAGGCTTACCGGCCGGAGATAGGATTTTGATGCCTGAACCGTTGAAAATTGCTGTTATTGCCGGCGAAGAATCGGGAGATTTATTGGCCGCCGATGTTATTGCGGCTTTGCAGCGCCGGGTGAAAAGCAATATTCAGTTAATTGGTGTTGGCGGCGCGCATTTATCGGCCTTGGGGCTGAACGCTTTTTTTGATCGCGAAGATATTGCTCTGATGGGGCTGGCTGAAGTGCTGAAAAAACTGCCGCGCCTGGCGCGCCATATTTTTCGTCTCAGCCGCTATTTGGCGCGGCAAAAGCCTGATTTTGTGCTTATTGTCGACAGCCCTGATTTTACCCACAGGGTAGCGCGCCGTTTGCGCAAGCTTGCGCCTGCTATTCCGATTATCCAATATGTTGCTCCTTCTGTTTGGGCCTGGCGGCCGCAAAGGGCCAAGGCAATGCGCCGTTTTATTGATCTGCTGCTGGTGATTCTACCGTTTGAGCCGCAGGTTTTGGCGCGTTTGGGCGGGCCGAAGGCGGTTTATGTCGGCCATCGGCTGTTATCTTACCCGCCGCTTGCGGCCGCTTATGCCGCGCAGCAAAGCCGGCAGGAAAACTATACCGGCCAGGCGGCGGCTCGTAATAAAGCGGCCGCAAGCAAGCTTGCTCCTGAGAATAAAACTCTGCTGCTATTGCCCGGGTCGCGTAAATCGGAAATTGCGCAGCTCATGCCGGTTTTTGCTGAATCTGTTCAGCAAATACAGGCGCAAAACCCGTCTCTGAGTGTTATTTTGCCGAGTTTGCCGCATTTAGCCGCCAAAATACGGGCTTTAACCGCCGATTGGCCGTCACCGCCGCATATTATCACCGATGAAAAAGAAAAATGGCAGGCTTTTGCCAAAGCCGATGCCGCTTTGGCGGCTTCCGGCACGGTATCGCTGGAATTGGCTTTATCTGCGGTGCCGATGGTGCTGGCTTATAAGGCAGACTGGTTTGCAAGACAATGTATTTTGCCGCGTGTCACGATCTGGAGCGCGGCCTTGCCTAATATTATCACCGATGAGCCGCTTGTGCCGGAATATTTTAATGAATTTGTCCGCCCGGGTATGTTGGCGCGCCAGATAAACCGCCTCTTATTGCCGGGCCCGGCGCGGCAGGCGCAATTACAGGGCTTTGAAAAATTGCGTTCTATTATGCAGACAGATAAAGCAGCGGGAGAAGCCGCGGCTGAAGCTATCGCTGCGGCGGGGTTTATTCCCGCCGGCAGACAGAGACAAGCCCGCGGCTGAAGAGAATAAGCGGCAGCGCGGCCGGTATAAAGCTGAGCCGGCGGCAGCAAGACTGCCGGCCCGGATTGCGGGCTTTTAGCTGCGTTCATTCATCGGCACATAGGAGCGCCTGGCATAGCCGGTATAAAGCTGGCGCGGCCGGCCGATTTTTTGCTGCGGATCCTCAATCATTTCTTTCCACTGGGCGATCCAGCCGACAGAGCGCGCCAGCGCAAATAATACGGTAAACATGGAAGTGGGGAAACCCAAAGCTTTCAGCACAATGCCGGAATAGAAATCAACATTGGGGTAGAGCTTTTTCTCAATAAAATATTCATCAGTAAGGGCAATATGCTCCAGCTCCATCGCCACTTCAAACAGCGGATCATTATGCACACCCAGCTCTGCCAGAACCGCTTTGCAGATTTTCTGCATAATGCGGGCGCGGGGATCATAATTTTTATAGACACGATGGCCAAAACCCATTAGCCGGAAAGGATCCGCATGATCTTTGGCGCGGGCAATATATTCCGGTATATGCTCTTTACTGCCGATTTGCTGCAGCATTTTCAGGCAGGCTTCATTGGCGCCGCCATGCGCCGGCCCCCACAGGCAGGCCACCCCGGCAGCAATGCAGGCAAAAGGATTAGCGCCGGAAGAACCGGCCAGCCGCACGGTGGAAGTAGAGGCATTTTGCTCGTGATCGGCATGAAGCGTAAAAATCGTATTCAAAGCCTGAGCAAAAACCGGGTTGACATGATAGTCTTCACATGGCACGGCAAAACACATTTTAAGAAAATTTTCCACATAGCCGAGGCTGTTGTCAGGATACATAAAAGGCTCGCCAATATGGTATTTATAAGCCATGGCCGCCATAGTGGGAATTTTGGAAATAAGGCGAAAAGAGGCAATATCACGCTGCCGGGCATCGGTAATATCGAGCGAATCATGATAAAAAGCCGACATAGCGCCAAGGCTGGCCACCATAATAGACATAGGGTGAGAATTGCGGTGAAAACCGTGGAAAAAGCGCGAAAACTGCTCATGCAGCATAGTGTGCCTTTTAATAATATAGTCAAATTCCTGCTTTTGGGCGCTGTTCGGCAGCTCGCCATTGAGCAGCAAATAGCAGGTTTCGATAAAGTCACCCTGTTCCGCCAGCTCTTCTATCGGGTAGCCGCGATACAGCAAAATGCCTTTGTCACCGTCAATGAAAGTGATCTTTGACTGGCAGGAAGCGGTTGAGGTAAAGCCCGGATCATAGGTAAAATAACCGCTTTCCTTATAAAGCGGCGTAACATCAATAACGCCCGGCCCCATTGTGCCGTTGAGAACGGCAAGATTCATGTTTTTATCGGCAAGACTCAGATTGGCGGTTTTTTCCGACATGATACATACTCCCTTTTATGACGCTGCGGTAAAGGCAGAAAGAGGTAAGGCAGGAGAACAGCGCGTTTTATCTGCCTTGCAGGATTACTGTCTGAACCGGTTGGCCGGCCAAACCGGCAAAGCGGGCAGCTGGCGCTCGTCAGGTTAAACAAAATCAGCGCAAACGCAATGAAAATATGCAATACAGCCTGTTTTTGCGCGGAGAAAATAACAAAAGCGCCGCGCCGCGGCTGTCAAGGCCGCGCCGAATCACCCCGGCATCGGCACGGACAAGCAAGATTTGGCGCGGCCGCCTGAGCGCGTCCAGAGCGGCCGGCATGCGCCTGCCTTTGCCGAGGGAATGCGCCCCTTGCCGGGATCAGGCGGCGCATGACCTTGCCAGCCGCCGGCAGCGGCTATTGTCGCGCTATGCCGCCCCCTGGCTGCTGCTATAGCCAGGGGCAGGGCGCGGCATAGCCAATTATAACCTCTCCGGCGGATTGCGGTGCTCAGGCTGTTCCGGCAAGCTGATCTTTTATTCGCGCCAGCGATTCTTCCCGCCCCAGCACGGCCAGAACATCAAAAACACCGGGAGAAACAGCGCGGCCGGTGAGCGCCGCGCGCAAAGGCTGAGCCAGCTCTCCCAGTTTGATCGCTTTGGCGGCAGCGAAATCCTGCAATAATTTATGCAAATCCTCTGCCTGCCAGCTTTGGCTTTGTTCCAGCAGCGGCAGCGCCGCCGCCAGCGCCGCTTTGCCGGCGGCGCCAAGCAGGCTTTGGGCTTTCGGCTCAAGATCCAGCGGTCGCGCGGCAAAAATAAAACCCGCATTATCAAGCAATTCCACCAAAGTTTTGGAGCGCTCCTTCAAGCCCGGCATGGCCTGTAAGAATTGCGCTTCCTGCGCGGCGCTCAGGGCAGCAGGCAGAGCGCCTTGCGCCGGCAAATGCGGCCGCAGCGCCAAAGCCTGGCGCAATAAGGCCTTGTCATCACTATGGCGCATATAATAGCCGTTAACAGCCTCCAGTTTTTTAAAGTCAAAACGGGCGGCGCCTTTATTGATTGCCTCCATATCAAACCAGGCGATCATCTCGGCCATAGACATGATTTCATCATTGCCGTGGCTCCAGCCCAGCCGCGCCAGATAATTGCACAAAGCCGGCGGCAAATAGCCCATAGCGCGATAGGCCTCAACCCCCAGCGCGCCGTGGCGTTTGGATAATTTGGCGCCGTCTGCCCCGTGAATAAGCGGAATATGCGCCATAACCGGCGCGTCCCAGCCCAGCGCCTGATAGAGTATGATCTGCCGCGCGGCATTGGTTAAATGATCATCGCCGCGGATAATATGAGAAACCTGCATATCATGATCGTCCGCCACTACGGCCAGCATATAAGTCGGTGTGCCGTCTGAGCGCAGAATAACAAAATCGTCCAGATCTTTATTGGGGAAGCGCGCAACCCCCTGCACGCGATCGCGCACCAGTGTCTCGCCGCTTTGCGGCGCTTTAATGCGGATAACCGGCTTTACCCCTTTGGGCGCCAGACCGGGATCACGATCGCGCCAGAAGCCGTTATAACGCGGCGGCCGGCCCTGCGCTTTCGCCTCTTCCCGCAAGGCAGCCAGCTCTTCGGCGCTCATATAGCAATAATAGGCTTTGCCCTGTTGAACCAGCTCATGCGCTATTTGCCGGTGGCGCCCGGCGCGCTCAAATTGCGAGACAGCCTCGCCGTCCCATGCCAGCCCCAGCCAGCGCAAACCGTCTTTTATAGCGTCTACCGCCGCCTGAGTTGAGCGCTCTCTATCCGTATCTTCAATCCGCAGCAGCATTTTGCCGCCTGTATGTTTGGCGTAAAGCCAGTTAAACAAAGCGGTGCGGGCGCCGCCAATATGCAGAAAACCGGTGGGAGAAGGAGCAAAACGGGTGATAACGGGGCGAGTCATAAAGGTGCTTTTCGCTGTTGCTGCCTGTTGCGCCGCAAGCCCCGCCCGCGCCTTGCTGCTGCGCTGCCGGCAGGTGACAAGGCCGAATAGGGGCCGGTTTGTGCTCCGGCGGCCGGCAAAGATGTTTTAACTCCTTCTAAAACAATTCTTTATAAGTGTGAAGCTGTTTTTCACCCTTTGGCGGCGAAATCTGCCTTAAATTTTCGCGGGCGGAGTGGCCGGGCGGCTATGGCCGCCGCCGCTCTGCCCGGGCCGATTCTGCTGATGCACATGAGGAAAGGCCTGTGAGCCATGCGGAAAAAGAACAGACAAACGGTTTCGGCGGCGCGGCTGTGCCGTCTTTTACCCCGCCGCCGCGCTGCAGTTTCCGACAGCGGCTTTGCCGCGCCGCCGGCGCGCGCCTGCGCTTTTGTCTGGGAGAAGAGGAAGCTTTGGGCACGCGCTTCCTGTTTATTCCCTTTTTTCTCGGCGCCGGCATTATCGGCTATTTTACCCTGCCTTTTGAGCCGGACTGGAGCGAATTAGCGGTTATTTTCGGCTGTGTCATCGGGTTTGCCCGCTTGTTGCGGCGCTGCCGCGCCGGGCAGATTATCTGTTTTTTCCTGCTGGCGGCGGCTGCCGGCTTTTTATGCGCCAAGGCTGAAACCGCGCGCCGCGCCACTATTATGCTGGAAAAGAGCGGTTTTACCCATATAGCGGCGCGCATTACGGCAATAGAACAGCAGGAAAAGGGGGATTATCGCCTGATCGTCACTCTGCTGGCCAGCCGCGACCCGGCTTTGCGCCCGGCGCCGCAAAATCTGCGCCTGTCTGTGCGGCATTTGCCGGCGGGGGCAAAATTGGGCAGCGGTCTGGAAGGGCTGGTATTCTTACGCCGCTTTACCGGCCCGGCGCATCCTGGCGGCTATGATTTCGCCTTTCAGAATTATTTTCGCGGCATAGGCGGGCAGGGCAATTTTGCCGGGCAGCCCAGGCTCCTTGCCCTGCCGCCGCTGCCTCTCAGCGAACGCCTTGCTTTGCAACTGGCCCTTTTGCGCCAGGCGATAAATGCGCGTATCAAGGCGGCTATTGGCGGGGAAACCGGGGCAGTGGCCACGGCCTTGATCACTGGTGAGCGAGCCGGCATCAGCGCGGCTGCCAATCAGGCTTTGCGTCTTTCCGGTCTGGCGCATATTTTATCTATTTCCGGCCTGCATATGGCGCTGGTGGCCGGCATGGTTGTGCTGCTTTGCCGCCGGGTTTTGAGCCTGTTTCCGCTGTTTTCTTCCCGCCGGGCAGCGGGGAAGATCGCCGCTTTTATCGCTTTATTGGTTGCCGCTTTATATTTGGCCCTTTCCGGCGCTGATGTCGCGGCGGAGCGCAGCTTTATCATGGTGGCGGTCATGCTTATGGCGGTTATCTGCGACCGGGCGGCGATAAGCCTGCGTAATCTGGCGCTTTCGGCCTGTGTTATTCTGCTCTGGCAGCCGCACGAAATTATGGGGCCGAGTTTTCAGATGTCGTTTGCCGCAACAGCGGCGTTAATTTCCGCCTTTGCGTCCTGGAGCCGCTATCGGCATCGCAAAGCCGCGCGGGCCGAACGCGCCGCTGCCGGGCAAGGCCTGCCCAGAGCCGCATACAAGCCTTTATCCGGGATAGGGGCGCATATTCATGCCCGTCTGCTGACGCCGCTGCTGGCTACATGTGCATCTTCTGTGCTGGCCGGCGCGGCCGGCGGTCTCTATTCCGCCTATCATTTTAACAATACGGCGCCTTATGGCGTGGTGAGCAATGCGCTGGCTTTGCCGTTAATGTCGCTGCTGGTTATGCCTTTTGCCCTTTTAGGCACTGTGTTGATGCCGCTGCATTTAGAGGTTTGGCCTTTCCGGATTATGGCTGTCGGCCTCAGCGGGGTAGAAAAACTGGCTTATTGGGTTGCCGGTTTTTCGCCCGCCGGCAATCCCGGCTTTATTGCGCCTTCCTGCCTGCTGCTGGTGAGCGGCGGCATGATTATGCTGCTCTTTCTGCAAACCGGCCTGCGGCTCTTTGGCCTGATTTTTATCGCTATTGGCGGCCTTGTTTATGCCGCAACACCGCTGCCTTTGGCGCTGGCGGCAGAAAACGGCCGCCTGATCGCCGCTTTTAACGCGGATAAAACATTAAGCCTGAGCACGAACCGCCCTCCGGCCTTTCTTGTGCGTGACTGGCAGCGCGCTTTTGCCATGGCAGCCGCGCTGCCGCCGATCTCTGGCGATGAGGCGGCCGCCGGGGCAAAGCCGGCGGCGCTTAAGCCGCCGCGCTTTGTCTGCCATAATGCTTTTTGCCGGATCCGCTTGCGCAACGGCGCTGTTCTGGCGCTGGCCGCCGCCCCGCCGGCAGAGGAACAGGCCTGCCGCGAAGGTGATATTATTATGCTGAATTTTCTGGCTGATAACCGGCCGGCGGCAGAGCGTCCGGCCGCCGCTGCCTGCAAAGGCAAAATAGTGGTCACTCTGCGTGATCTGGCTTTATTGGGCGCGGCCGGGTTCCGCCTGCCTTTATGGCGCCCGGGCGGGGCGGTAAAACCCGTATGGGCGGCAGGAGCGCCGCTGCGGCCGTGGAATGCGTATCGCCGCTTTTCCCGCCGGGCGCGCAATATGCCTTCCTGACGCGGCGCTGTTGCGGCCACGCTGCCGCTATTTTGGCCGCCTGCGCGCCATCAGGCGGCGCCCGGCCGGGCAAAGCACGCCCGCGCCGTGTGAGCCGGCCTCAGGCGGATATGCCGCCGGCTGAGCGCAGTTTTTTGGCGGCTTCAAGAGCATAATAGGTAAAAATGCCGTCACAGCCGGCGCGTTTGAAAGCCAGCAATGTTTCCATCATGGCGCGCTCATGATCAAGCCAGCCATTGGCTCCGGCGGCTTGCAGCATGGCATATTCTCCCGAGACCTGATAGGCAAAAAGCGGGGCGGAAAAATTATCTCTTATCCGGCGGATAATATCCAGATAAGGCAGGCCGGGCTTGACCATCAGCATATCGGCGCCTTCATTGAGATCTTGCTCAACTTCGCGCAGGGCATCATCACTATTGGCCGGATCAACATAATAGCTGCTTTTATCGCCCTGCAACACATCGGCCGTGCCGATAGCCTCGCGATACGGGCCGTAAAAGGCCGAGGCAAATTTGGCGGCATAAGACATAATCGCCACATCTTGAAAACCGTGCGCGTCCAGACAATCGCGGATAGCGCCGATGCGTCCGTCCATCATATCGGAGGGAGCAATAATATCAGCCCCGGCCTGCGCCTGCGCCAGAGCGCCGCGCGCCACCATTTCCACCGATTCATCATTGACAATCACGCCGTTGCGGTAAATGCCGTCATGGCCGTGCGTGGTATAGGGATCCAGCGCCGCATCGGTAATAATGCCCATATCGGCCTTATGCTGTTTGAGCGCGCGGACAAAACGATTGGTCAGATTATCGGCATCGGCAATATAGGCGCCGTCATCGGTTTTGACCGCCTGCGGCTCCCGGGCAAAGGGCGCTACGGCAACCAGACCCAGCTCGGCTGCTTTCAGGCATTCCGCCACCGCAATATCTACCGAAAGACAGGAAACGCCGGGCATGGAAGCCACGGGGCGGCGCTGGTTCTTCCCTTCACACAGGAATAATGTCCAGACCAGATCTTCTACCTGCAGCCGGGTTTCGCGGATCAAGCGGCGCGACCAGGCAAATTTGCGCATGCGGCGCAGGCGGCGGCTGCCGGTGATTTCGTCTATGGTTCTCTTCATTCCTGCCTCATAAAGCTCACAAGATAATGCCGGGCAGCCCCTGCGGCCGGCCCGTCATGCCGGCCGCCGGCCGGAATTTACACCCGATGCGCCTTTGTATATAATAATTTGCCCCGCGCGTGAAGGTGTTTTTAACCCTGTTTGCCGACAATGCGGCGGGGAAGCGGCCGGCGGCGGGCCGATAGCCGACAAGCCTGACAGGATCAAAGAGTAAAACCATGCTGAAGGAAAATTTGCCCAGGCTGCATTTAACCGTAAAAGACAAAACCATTATGTCGCTGATGATGATTCCCGCTTTGTTTTGCTTGTGCCTTGGCGTTTATTACTGGGTGCGGCTTATCGGCGTGTTTCAGGGGGCGGCCTGGCGCTTTGATCTGATGCCGTGGTATTGGCGGGTAATGGCCTGCAGCCTGGCGGTTATTTACCCCATTGCCGCCTGCGGCTTGTGGACAGCCTCGCGCTGGGGCATAATTTTATGGCTGGCCGGCGCGTTTTATGAAAGCTGCGCCTATATTTTTTATGCCGCCTGGTTTGGCCATAATTTCCGGATTATTTTTTTGCATATTGTTTTTCTGGGCTTTTACGCTGTTTTATGCTATTGGCTGCGGCTCAATAAAAAACAGGATAATCAAACCGCAGTAGAATATTGAAATATTTGGCACAAACCGTCCTGCCCTGAGGGGGAGACCCGGGCAGGCTGCGGCGGATTGGGGCATGTTAAGGCAGATATGAGCAAAATGGCTGAAAAATACAAAAATCGGGGGCGCAGATATTTCCTGAAGGGGCTTTTGGGAGCCGGAGCTTATGCTCTGGCCGGCGCCGGCCGGCCGGCCGCAGCCGCCGAAGACAGCGCGGCCTCCGGCTGGGGAGACGGGTTTGATGCGGCTTCCAATGATATGCCGCAAATTGCTTCCGATATTCCGGTATTAAGCCGGGAGAGCCTGTCTTACAGCGAGCTGGCGCTGGCGCGCTATGGCGATATTGTTGCCGCCGGCGGCTGGCCGCAAGTGCCGGCCGGGCAGGGCACTTTGCGGCTTGGCGCGGTGGACCCGGCCGTGCGCCCGCTGCGCCGCCGCTTGTTTATTTCCGGCGATCTCGAGCGTGAAGCCGGTATGTCTGAGGCCTTTGATTCTTATGTTGACGCGGCGGTGCGCCGCTTTCAGGCGCGGCACGGCCTGCCGGCCGATGGCGCGGTGAGCGGCATTGTTTATCGCGCTATGAATGTGGCGGCAGAGCAGCGGCTTAACCAGTTGCGCGTCAATGTTGACAGGCTGCGCCGGTTAACGGCAATGACGGCAAAAGAAAAGCGTTTTGTGATGATGAATATCCCCGCGGCGCAGATTGAAGCCGTGCAGGATAACAAGGTAGCGCAGCGTTATACGGCTATTGTCGGCAAGATTGACCGGCAGACGCCGATCCTGGATTCCAGAATTTATGAAATTATTTTAAACCCGTTCTGGACGGCGCCAACCTCGATTATCCGCAAGGATATTATCCCGCTCATGCAAAAAAGCCCCAATTATCTGACCGAAAACAATATTCACCTGTTTGACGCGCGCGGGCAGGAAGTTTCGCCGCAATCGGTGAACTGGCACAGCGATGACGCCGTGCGTTTAATGTTTCGCCAGGATCCGGGCAAAATTAACGCCATGTCGTCAACAAAAATCAATTTTCATAATAAATACGCCGTTTATATGCATGATACGCCCAGTCAGGGCATGTTTAACAATTTAATGCGCTTTGATTCTTCCGGCTGTGTGCGGGTGCAGAATATTCGTGATTTGAATCTCTGGCTGCTGGCCGGCCTGGCCGATTGGGACAGAAGCCGTATGGACGATGTTATCCGCTCGCGCAAAAATACGCCGATAGAGCTGAAAAACCCGGTGCCGCTGCATTTTGTCTATATCAGCGCCTGGTCAACCGGCGATAATGCGGTGCAGTTCCGCGATGATATATATCATATGGACGGCGCGGCCGAGCTGGCTTTCGGCGAGCCGGGCGGCGGCTGACAAGGCCGCCGGCTGCCGCATAAGCGGCGGCGCGGCAGCAAAACTGCGCCGGGCCTGTGACAGTCTATCGCAGAGCGCCGGCTTGTTTTTTGCTGCGTTCTGCCGCAGTGTTGTCGGCGCTGCCGGCGGCGGTGAGTCGTGTCTGCCGCCGGTTCAGGGCCGGCGCGCCGATTCAGGGCAGAGCGCCGGTCAGGCAGGAGGAAACAGCCGCCTATGATGCAGATTATTCACCCGCATACGGATAAGCCCTGCCTGCCGGATAAGCAGGCCGCCGATCGCCGGCTTGTCCGCCGATGGCTGTATTGTGTTTATGCCCTGCTTATTATGCTGGTGCTGATCGGCGGGGCAACGCGTCTGACAGGCTCCGGCCTTTCCATTACCGAATGGCAGCCGATACATGGCGTAATACCGCCGCTTGATCAGGCGGAATGGCAGGAAGAATTTGCCAAATATCAGCGCATTGCCCAATATAAAGAGCTGAACCCTGATATGACAATGACAGGGTTTAAATATATTTTCTGGTGGGAATGGCTGCATCGTCTGCTGGCGCGTTTTATTTTTGCCATTGCCGTATTTTTGCCGCTGATCTATTTCTGGGCGACAGGGCGGCTGGAAAGGCCGGTGCAGTGGCGGCTTTTCGGCATATTTCTGCTGGGCGGCCTTCAGGGCGCGGTCGGCTGGTGGATGGTGTATTCCGGCCTTGGCCGCAGCGATCTGACCAGTGTCAGCCCTTACCGGCTGGCGGCGCATTTTATCATGGCCTGTTTTATTATTATCGCCGTTTTTGCGCTGGCGCGGCGGCTGGCTGTGTATAAAGAAAAGCCTGCCGCTCTTTCTGTCCGGCGGTTCGCCGCTCTTTTGATCTTCCTGCTCCTGATTCAGATTTATTTCGGCGCTTTGGTGGCCGGGCTGCATGCCGGGCGTGTCTATAATAGCTGGCCGCTGATGGACGGCCGCTTTATCCCGGAAGGGCTGCTGACACTACAGCCGGCCTGGCGCAATTTTTTTGAAAATATGATGACCGTGCAGTTTGTCCACCGCTTTTTTGCTTATGCCGTGCTGATTATTGCCTTTATTCACGCTCTTCTGGTGCACAGAGAAGGCCCGGGCAGCAGCTCGGCCCGGCGGGCTTTTATCCTTTTCGGCCTGATTATGCTGCAGGGCCTGTTCGGCATTGTAACCCTGCTGCTGGCTGTGCCGATTTTCTGGGGGCTTGTGCATCAGGTTTTTGCTCTGGGCGTTTTGTCTTTTGCTGTGGCGCATTGGGTGGCGGCCAAAGGCGCGCTGCCGCTGCCCGGTGCTCCGGGCAGCCCGGCCGGAGCTGACACTGGCGGCGGTGATAATGGCCGCCGGGCCGGCAAGGCTTGTCTCTCGCCAATGAAACCGCTATATTCCGCCAAAGCGGAGGGCCTTACCGCCGGGCGGCCTGGGCCGGGCGGTGTTTTGCGGCAGTGAAAAGGCAGGCATGATGGATAAAACAGCAAAAAACAGTGTGAGCCGGTTTTTCCATGATCGGCTGGAAGAGGTTGATGAGCCGCTATTTCAGGCTATTGGCGGTGAATTACGGCGCCAGGGCCGGGAAATAGAGTTAATCGCCTCAGAAAATAGTGTGTCGCGCGCCGTGCTGGAAGCGCAAGGCTCTGTGCTCACCAATAAATATGCCGAAGGTTATCCGCATAAGCGTTATTATGGCGGCTGCCATTATGTCGATATTGTGGAAGATCTGGCGATAGAGCGGGCCAAAAAGCTGTTTGGCTGCCGTTTTGCCAATGTGCAGCCGCATTCCGGCAGCCAGATGAATCAGGCGGTTTTTCTGGCGCTGTTGCAGCCGGGTGATGTCTTTATGGGGCTGGATCTCAATGCCGGCGGCCATTTGACCCATGGCTCGCCGGTTAATATGTCGGGCCGATGGTTCAAACCGGTTTCTTACGGCGTCAGCCGGGCGGATAATCGGCTGGATATGGCGGAAATTGCTGCTTTGGCGCATAAACACCGGCCAAAATTGATTCTTGCCAGCGGCACCGCCTATTCCCGCTTGTGGGATTGGCAGGCTTTTCGCCGGATTGCCGATGAAGTCGGCGCGTATTTAATGGTGGATATGGCGCATATTGCCGGGCTGGTGGCCGGCGGTGTTCACCCTTCGCCCATGCCTTTTGCCCATGTGGTGACGGCGACAACCCATAAAACGCTGCGCGGGCCGCGCGGCGGCCTCATTCTCACTAATGACGAAGCTCTTGCCAAAAAAGTGAATATGGCTGTTTTCCCCGGTTTGCAGGGCGGGCCGCTCATGCACATTATTGCCGCCAAGGCGGTGGCGCTGCAAGAGGCCTTACAGCCGGAATTCCGGCTTTATGCGCAAAATGTCGTAGCCAATGCTCAGGCTCTGGCAGACGTTTTGCAGCAAAACGGTCTGGATATTGTTACCAGTGGCACGGATAACCATTTAATGCTGGTGGATTTGCGCCGCAAAGGCTTGACCGACAAGCGCGCGGCCGCAGCTTTGGGGCGCGCCTTTATCGCCTGCAATAAAAACAGTATTCCCTTTGACCCGGAAACGCCCTTTATTACTTCAGGGCTGCGCCTGGGCACGCCCGCCGGCACAACGCGCGGTTTTGGCGCAGCGGAATTTTGCGCTATCGGGGCGATGATTGCCGAATTGCTGGATAATCTGGCGCGCCATAGCGATGATGAGGCTAATGGCGCGGTCGAGGCGGAGCTGCGCGCCAAAGCGCAGGCTTTGACGGCAAAATTTCCGCTTTATCCCGGTTAGCCGGTGGGAGCAACAGAGCGGGGGAAGAGCGCGGCAGCAGGCGGGGCCGCGCAGCAGAGAGCGGCGGCGGGAGGCTCTCTTGCGCTCATAGAGCGGCAAGGCGGCAGGCCGGCGCGCCGGGCAAGGTCTAAGGAGGCAGGATTTATGCGGTGCCCTTATTGTCAGTCCGGTGACAGCCAGGTGCGGGATTCCCGCCCGACCGAAGAAGGCAATGCCATTCGCCGCCGCCGTGTCTGCCCGGTATGCGGCGGCCGGTTTACCACTTTTGAGCGCGTGCATTTGCGCGAATTGATTGTGATAAAAAAAAGCGGCAAAGCCATGCCGTTTAATCGTGATAAATTGTTGCATTCCATTGAAGTGGCGCTGCGCAAGCGCAATATTGACAGCGAGCGGGTAGAGCAGGCGGTTTCCGGCATTGTGCGCCAGTTGGAAAGCTCCGGCGAGGCGGAAATTTCCAGCCGGGAGATCGGATCGCTGGCTATGGCGGCTCTGCAGGCTATTGACGCTATCGGCTATATTCGCTTTGCTTCTGTTTATCGTGATTTTCGCAATGCGGAAGATTTTCATAAAATTATTGATGAAGTTTCCCCGGCCGGCGATAATTCGGCCGCTGCGGCGGCAAGAGATGATGCAACAAAGCCGCTGCCGGAGTAAAAATGATGACCGGGCAGAGTGACAAAGGCGGCGGGAGAGAAGCCGGATTGTGCGGCTTGAGCCGGCACTTTAGCGCTATAGACGAGCATTTTATGGCTGAGGCGATCGCTTTGGCGCAGCGCCGTCTGGGCCAAACCGGGGACAATCCGGCCGTTGGCGCCGTGCTGGTGCGGCAAGAGGCGGGAGAGCCGCTTATTGTCGGCCGCGGGGTAACGGCGGCCGGCGGCCGGCCGCATGCCGAAATATCGGCCTTGCAGCAGGCGGGGGCAAAAGCGCGCGGCGCGACAGCCTATGTAACGCTGGAGCCATGCTGTCATTTTGGCCGGACGCCGCCTTGCACGGCGGCGCTGATCACGGCCGGGATAGCGCGGGTGGTTATCGCCGTGCGCGACCCGGATCGGCGGGTTAACGGTCAGGGTATCAAAGCCTTGCGTCAGGCCGGCATAAAAGTGGAAACCGGCTGTCTGGCCGCCCGGGCGGCAGACGATCTGGCGGCTTATTTATGCCGTAAAAAATTTGCCCGCCCGCTGATAACGGCAAAACTGGCCGTTTCAGCCGATGGCTGTATCGGCCGGGCGGGAGAGGGGAAAGTCGCCATTAGCGGGGCGGCAGCGCAGCGGGAGACGCATAGCTTGCGCGCCGCGCATGATGTGGTGCTTATCGGTATCGGCACGGCTTTGGCTGATAATCCGCGGCTGGATTGCCGTTTGCTGGCAGGGGAAGGCGCAGCCGCGCCGGCGCGCCGGCCGATTCGCTGTGTTATCGATACGGATTTGCGCCTGTCCGGCGATTCTTATCTGGCGCAAACCGCGCATGAACAGCCTGTCTGGCTTTTTTGCGGCAAAAATGCTCTGGCTGACAGGCGGGCGCCGTTGCAACAGGCCGGCTGCCGCATTTTTGTCTGCGCCAGCGAGAAGGGCGCTATAGTGATAGACTCTCTGCCGGCTTTATGGGCTGCCGAGGGGATAAATTCTGTTTTGCTGGAAGGCGGCGCCAGGCTGATGCAGGCTTTTTGGGATAAGGCTTTGATAGATCGGCTGATTATTTGGCAAAGCCCGTTGATTATCGGCGCTGGGGGGTATAAAAAGCCTGACTTTGGCGATAAAAACGGTTATGAAAAACTGGAAGAGCGCCGCTTTGGCCGCGATGTCCGGCAGATATGGCTGCATATTGGCGGCCAAAGCGGGCTGCTGACAGCGGCCTGAGAGGCGGGCTTTGGCGCGGCGCCGGGCAGCCGGCTTACGCTGTTCGGCATGGATCAGAGCTTGAAGAGGCTGGCAATAAAGCTATGTTTACCGGTTTGATCACAGATATTGGCGTGGTGACGGCGCGGGCGGAAAAAGCCGGCGGTCTGCATTTGCGCCTTGCTACCCATTATCCGGCCGAGTCTATCGCCATTGGGGAATCGATTGCCTGTGCCGGTGTCTGCCTGACGGTGGTAAAATGCGGCCGGGCGGCGGCAAAAGCGCCGAACAGGGCAGAAAATTATTTTGAAGTTGAGGCATGGGAGGAGGCCTTGCGCCTGACGCATCTTGCCTCATGGCAGCCGGGGCAGGCGGTTAATCTGGAGCGCGCCCTGAAAGCCGGAGACGCTTTGGGCGGCCATTTGGTCAGCGGCCATGTTGACGGTATGGCGCAGATTATCGATATAAGGGAAGAGGGGGAGGCGCGGCGCTTCCGCCTGCGCGCGCCGGCCGGTCTGGCGCGGTTTATTGCCGCTAAAGGTTCCGTGTGTCTGGACGGAACCTCGCTGACGGTGAACACGGTTGAAGACAGGTTTTTTGATGTCCTGCTGATTCGCCACAGCCTGGCGGTTACGACCTGGGGGCAAAGGCAAAAGGGTGATTGGGTCAATATTGAGATTGATCCGCTGGCGCGTATTATTGCCCGCATGATGGAGTATCGGCCGGCCTGAATTGGCGCCGGTTGCGACAGGAGCGTTTATGGAACAGCCTTCATTGCCGAAATACCGCCTGTTAATTGTTGAGGCGCGTTTTTATCAAACTTATGCCGATGCCATGCTGGCCGGAGCAAAAGCGGCTCTGGAGCAGGCCGGCGCCGCTTATGATGTGGTAACCGTGCCCGGAGCGCTGGAAGTGCCGGCGGCTATCGCTTTTGCCGCCGCCGGGGAGACTGCCTATGACGGCTATATTGCTTTGGGCTGTGTTATCCGCGGTGAAACCTATCATTTTGATTTGGTGGCCAATGAGTCCAGCCGCGGTTTGATGCAGTTAAGCCTGGAGCGCGGCCTGGCTATCGGCAATGGTATTATAACGGTGGAAAATGCGGCGCAGGCTGAAGCGCGCGCCGATAAAAACCGGAAAGATAAAGGCGGTTTTGCTGCGCGCGCCGCTTTGGCGATGATAGAAGTGCAGCAAAAATTCTGCCCGGGCCGGCGGCGCAGCCGCTAAAACAGGGAATATAATATAAGCGGATAGGTTCGTTTATGCGCCGCCGGAAAGCGCGGCCGGCAAGAAGGGCTTAAGGCAGGAAATAATGCAGGAAAAACCTCTTCAGCAGGCCAATAAGCGCGGTGTCGCCCGGCTGGCCGCGGTGCAGGCGCTTTATCAAATGGATATTGCCGGCACCGGCGTTTTGGAAACAGCGGCGGAATATGAAGCTTTTCGCCTGGGTAAAGAAATTGACAATGTGCAATATCTGGCCGCTGATGCGCAATGGTTCCGCGCTATTATTGTCGGCGTGGTAGCTGAGCAAAAGCAGCTTGACCCGCTGATTCACACCAGCCTGCCGGAAACATGGCCGTTATCGCGGCTGGATTCGACCCTGCGCGCTATTTTGCGCGCCGGCCTGTGGGAGCTGAAAAACCGCCCTTCTGTGCCGGTAGCGGTTGTGGTTTCAGAATATGTTGATATTGCCAAAGCCTTTTTTAACGGCGAAGAGCCGAAAATTACCAATGCCGTTTTAGACCGGCTGGCGCGGCGGCTGCGGCCGGCCGATGAAAAACAATAACAAAGCCGGCTTTGCGCTTATTGTTTGTCTGGCTGCGGCTCTGCGCTGTATCTGTTGCGGCTGTCGGCGGCTGGGGAATTTCCGGCTAAGGGGGGGGAAGCCGCGGCACGCTATTACACCCCGGCTTTGGCGCCGGTTATTATGCGCTGTTACGCGGCGGCGGGAAGCTTTTTGTATTTTGGCAACGATACTTTTTATCGCTGCGGCAATAATGTGCCCTGCCGGTTTTATCAGGCGTCAGCCTTGCCGCTTTGTCGATGGCAGATAATAGCCTGATGAGACGCCCGGCAAGCGTAATGGCCGGACGGCAGAGCAATGGCCGGCTTAGGCGCTGCTTTATTGCTGCCGGATTTGCGGCTCTGCGCTGGTGTGAAGCGCTATATTGGCTTGCGGCTCTACTCTGTATCTATTGCGGCCGCCGGCGGCTCTGCCGTTGCAGCGCGCCGGGGCGGCGGCTTTTCAGCTTTCCTTTGCCTCTTTTGCGCCGGCAAGGGCGGCAATTATCGCGCGGTTTGCAGGCAGCCGCTGCCCCGAAGGCCTGCTATTTGTCAACGCGGATTTTTCGGTATCGGCAGGGCGGGGACGGCGCGCGTGCCCATAATAAGCTGATTGAGGAAAGATTGATCCTTGCCGCCTGTCGGCGTGGTTTTGGAAGCAAAGTCAAATAATTTGCCGTCTTTCAGGCCGTAATGGGCGATTTTGTCAACATTGCCCTGTTTATTAAAATAAATGGCAATAATGCGCCGATCAATAATTTTCGGCTTCATAAACTGCGCCCGGCGATAGCGGGTTTGCGAAATATAATAAAATACTTCGCTGTCATACATGGCTTTGAGGGAGGGCGTGCCCAGCGCCAGCAAAACCTGATCGCGGCTCGAGCCGACAGCCACAGTATCCAGCGCCTGCTGGTCGATAATATAGCCTTCATTATAGGTCTGGGTCGTGTCCAGAAAGCTGACCTTGCTGCAGGAGACAAGCGCCGGCCCCAGCGCCAGCGCCGCGCACAGGCGCAGCGCGCGCTTAAACCGCGGTGAAGACAAAGCCGGCCTTGCTTTGGCCGCCGGAGATGCGATCGGCAAATAGGACAAAGAGACTCTCCTGAAGAAAGCTTCAAACAGCATAAATCGCCTTTAGTGGTAAGGCAATTTGCCTGTTATTGCAAGCATAACGGCTTTTTTCCCGCGCTAAAGCGGGTTTATGCCCCGAAATATTGCCGCTGCGGGCCGGCGCTGCCGCAATCCGGGTTAAAAAACGGCGCGCGCCGCCTCATGCCGGGCGGCCGGGCTTGCCGCCGGCAGGCTCTTGCTTTATGGTAGGCGCGTTTTAGTATCGCAAAGATTAAGGTGCGGCAATGTCCAGCCATTCCGGCAGCGCGGTTTCGCCTGTCTTGCATTTTCCGGTTAATGTGCGCTTTCTGCCGTCTGAAGGCGTGCAGCTTCGGCTGGTTGCCGATGCCCGGGAAAGAGTGGCTTTGGCGGCGGCGCATGATGTGCCGGCGGTGCTGGATTTTGCTGCCGTTTTGCATGTGCGCCCGTGGAAAAAGCAGGGTGTGCGGGTTGAAGGGCAGATAAAGGCGCGCCTTGAGCAGCCATGCAGTATTACGGCCGAGCTGCTGCAGAATAGCCTTGACGCTGATTTTACGGCCTGCTTTGTGCCGCAAAATTCACGTTTGGCCAAATTGCCGGCGGGCAGAGACAGCGGCGAAGTTTTTCTTGACCCGGAAGGTGAGGATATACCGGAAATTTTCAGCGGTCATGAAATTGATGTCGGCGCTTTGGCGGAAGAATTTTTTGAACTGGAAATTGACCGTTATCCGCGCCGGCCGGGGGCTTTTTCCGCTGCTGTTGCGGCGGAGGAAGAGGGGGCTGCCGCCGCGCCGGCAGAGACGAAAGCCCCTGTTGTCAGCGGCAAAAAAGGCGAGCGCCCTGCTTCTCCTTTTGCCGTTTTGACACATTTAAAGAAGCGTTAGCGGCTGCGGCCGGGCGGGCAGGCTACAGGCTCGGGCGGCGCTGTTGCCGCGGCGGCTGCCTGAGCTTGCGGCGGCTGAAAAAGCTTTTGACGCCGGGCAAAACCTGTTATAGGCCTGATGGCCTGACATCAGGCGGCGCAAACGGCGCGGGCAGCAGGCCGCCGGGCGGGAAACACGATACTGGATTGATTGGGAGTGCCGGTGATTACGATTGCGGTAGATGCCATGGGCGGAGATAAAGGGCCTGAAATCAATATTGCCGGCGCAGCTTTGGCGGCGCGGCGATACCCTGATATGCGTCTGTTGTTTTATGGGCTGGAAGAGGCGGTAAAGCCGCTTCTGGCGCAGTATCCCGAGCTGGCGGGCGCGGCCTTCCGCCCTTGCGTCATGGCTACGAAAATGGACGAAAAGCCAAGCCAGGCCTTGCGGCTGGGGCGGGGTAAATCTTCTATGTGGCATGCGATTGAAGCGGTCAAAACCGGCGCGGCTGATGCCTGTGTTTCGGCCGGCAATACCGGCGCTTTAATGGCTATGTCCTATTTTTGCCTGCGTATGCTGGCAGAGGCGGAGCGCCCCGGCATTGCCGGTATCTGGCCGAATATTCACGGCGAAGGGCTGGTGCTGGATATTGGCGCCACAATCGGCGCCGATGCCGGCCAGTTAGTGGATTTCGCCGTTATGGGCGCGGCCATGTTCCGCGCTTTATATCATGTTGAGCGGCCCAGTGTCGGCCTGTTAAATGTCGGGGTGGAAGATGTCAAAGGGCTGGAGGAAATCCGCAAGGCCGGGCAGATTTTGAGGGAAGTGCAGTCGGAAGTGCTGGATTATAAAGGCTTTGTTGAAGGCAATGATATTGGCTTTGGCAAGGTTGATGTTGTGGTAACCGAAGGGTTTGTCGGCAATATTGCTCTCAAAACGGCTGAAGGCACAGCGCGCCAGGTGGCGGCCATGCTGACGGCGGAAATTAAAAAATCGCTGCCGGCAAAGCTTGGCTATATATTGGCGCGCGGAGCTTTTCGCCGCTTGCGGGCAAAGGTGGATCCGCGCCGGGTTAACGGCGGCGTGCTGCTGGGGTTGAACGGCCTGGTTATCAAAAGCCACGGCAGCACCGATGCGCAGGGTTTTGCCTCGGCGCTGCGGGTCGGCTATGAAATGGCCAAATATAAATTATTGGATAAAATCTCGGCGGATTTGCGCCATTTTCATCGCAATCGGCCGGATTGTCTGCCGCTGCAGGAAAAGAGCGCGTAAACAGGCTGCCCTTATTGCGCCGGCGCGCCTGCCGGCTTAAATTGCGCTGCGCCTTGCGGGCTTTCGGCGGCAGCCCGGCCGGGTTTGTTAGCTGCTCTTTGTCTGCGCCATAGCCGGCGCCCGGCAAAAAGGCCGGCAGAGCAGAAGATTTGAGGAGAGTTTATGATACGCTCGGCAATTTGCGGTATTGGGGCGGCTTTGCCCAGGCATGTTATGACCAATAGCGAGCTTGCAGCAAAGGTAGATACTTCTGACGCGTGGATTGTCCAGCGCACGGGGATCCGGCAGCGTTATATTGCCGGCAAGGGAGAGACGACGGTTTCCATGGGGGCGGCCGCGGCGCAGCAGGCGCTGGACAATGCCGGTTTTGCCGCCGATTCTATCGATATGATTATTCTGGCAACCTCGACGCCGGATCACACTTTCCCCGCTTCAGCCACCGAAATTCAGAATATTCTGGGCATAAAAAGCGGTTTTGCCTTTGATATGCAGGCTGTTTGCTCCGGTTTTGTTTTTGCGCTGGTCACGGCCGACAGCTATTTGCGGGCCGGCATGGCCAAACGGGCGCTGGTTATCGGCTCTGAGACCTTTTCCCGTATTCTCGACTGGAATGACCGCACGACCTGTGTGCTTTTTGGCGATGGCGCCGGGGCCGTGGCGCTGGAGGCTGTTAAAGGCAAGGGCGATAACAGCGATAGCGGCATTCTGGCCTCGTGCCTGCGCTCGGACGGCCGGCATATGGACAAGCTTTATGTTGACGGCGGCCCTTCCACTACCCGGACAATCGGCCATTTGCGCATGCAGGGGCGGGAAGTTTTTAAATATGCTGTCGGCATGATTACCGATGTGGTGGATACCTGCTTTGCCCGGACGGCCCTTTCGGCGCAGGATCTGGCCTGGTTTGTGCCGCATCAGGCCAATAAGCGCATTATTGACGCGGCTGCGCACAAATTAGGTATCGCGCCGGAAAAAGTGGTTATAACGGTGGGAGAACACGGCAATACCTCGGCTGCCTCTGTGCCGCTGGCGCTGGCGGCGGCCAGCCGGGACGGGCGCATTAAAAAAGGAGATCTTGTTATGCTGGAGGCTATGGGCGGCGGTTTTACCTGTGGGGCGGTTTTATTGCGCCGTTAAGAGTATCGGGCCGGCATGGCAAAAGCCGCCCTGTTACGGCTTTGCCGCCGGGCAGGCTATGAAAAGATAAATAAAAATCAGGCGTTAATAAAAATCGCGTTGAAACGCGCGGCGGTCTCGGTTAGAAAAGAGAGGCGAAGGGGCGGGAATCGCCGAAAAGCCGCGAGAGATTATAAAGGGTTGCAAACTGATGATAGGTAAAACCGTAACGCGCGCTGATTTGGCGGACGCCGTTTGCCGGGAAGTGGGGCTGTCGCGGGTGGAATCGGCGGCGCTGGTTGAGATGATTATTGAAGAAATATGCGATGCCATTGTGCGGGGAGAAACCGTTAAATTATCATCTTTTGCCACTTTTCAGGTGCGCAGCAAAAAAGAGCGTATTGGCCGCAACCCGATGACGGGAGAAGAAGCGGCGATTTATCCCCGCCGTGTTGTGGCTTTTAAAGCTTCTAATGTGCTCAAGCAAATGGTGCTGGAAAGACAGCGCAAATTGCATGATTAACACTTGCTTTATTGCGGCCGCTATGCCTGTGGGCGGCGGGCGGCGGCTTGCGGCTATAGAGCGGAGCGGCAATAATAAGGCTGCGCGGGCAGTGGCCGGCTTTTGATAAAGGCAAAACAGATGGAAAAAGCGCCTGAGGCCTTTCGCACAATCAGTGAGGTAGCGGATTTGCTGGATTTACCCCAGCATGTCCTGCGTTTTTGGGAAACGCGCTTTGCCCAGCTCAAGCCGATGAAACGCGGCGGCGGCCGCCGTTATTACCGCCCGGCCGATATTGATTTTTTAAAAGCCGTGCAATATTTGCTTTATGAAAAAGGCTATACGATCAAAGGGGTGCAGCGTCTGCTGAAAGAAAACGGCGTGGCTTTTATCGGCGCTTTGGGCAGCGGCGACAAAGAGCAGGCTGATGCCATTGTTCGGCAGAAGCAGCATAATGAGCTGGAAGAATTATTTCCCGATGATATTGTGCCGGAACAGAAGGAAAAAGTAGCCGCGCGCGGTTTTTTCGGCTTTTTGCGGCATGAAGATGAAGCCGGGCATAGTGAAAATCCGGCTGCGGTGAAGGATAAATCGGCGCTTTTGCAGCAGGCTTTGCTGGAACTGATAGAATGCAAGCGCCTGCTGGATCGCGCCCGCCAAGGGTGAGCCGGTGGTTTTTTGCCCTGGGCGGCAAGGTTGCGCCGGCTGTCGGCAGAGCAGCTCAAAAATGTGCAGGCGTTTTTGTTCGGCAGTTTTGGCGGAGCAGCGGCAATGGCTGCTTCGCGGCATGTGCGCAAAAGAACGCATGCGAGTAAATAAACCCAAACATTCGTCTTGCAATAGCGGCATAGTGATGGTGGGCGTGACAGGGATTGAACCTGTGACCCCTACAGTGTGAATGTAGTGCTCTCCCGCTGAGCTACACGCCCTTCAACCCCCTTGAAAGCCGTAATCTATAGACCATATTGCCGCCAGAAGCGCAAGCACATTCTGCCGCGCGGGGCAAAATATTCCGGCTGCTTTATTCTGCCGGCGCCTTTGGCCGCGGCCGGAAGCCGGCTCAAAAATCGCCGCTCTGCCGACCCTGCAATAAAGAAAAACAGCGCAATTTTGCAGTAAAACTGGTGGGCGTGACAGGGATTGAACCTGTGACCCCTACAATGTCAATGTAGTGCTCTCCCGCTGAGCTACACGCCCGCCGGGCTGTCTGGCCCGCTCGGCTTATGCTATGGCATAGAGCATATTTGCCGCCAAAGATCAAGCTTTATTGCGGCGGTAAGGGGATAAATTCTGCTGCTGCAACAACCGGCGGCCTTGCCCTTGGCCGCGCCGCCTCCGGCCGGCCGGTATTCAGGCCGCCAGCAGCATTTTTTGCACTTCCTGCACTAATTGGCGCAAATGAAAAGGCTTGGACAAAACATGCGAATCGCGCGGCGCGCGTGAGTCGGCATTCAAGGCTACCGCGGCAAAGCCGGTGATAAACATGACCTTTAAATCCGGATCTATTTCGGTAGCGCGGCGCGCCAGCTCTATGCCGTCCATTTCCGGCATGACAATATCGGTCAATAACAGGGAGAAAGGCTCTTCCTGCAGGCGCTCATAAGCGCTGATGCCATTATCAAAATCACTTACTTCATAACCGGCGCGCTCCAGAGCTTTGACCAAAAAACGCCGCATATCATTGTCATCTTCCGCCAGCAGAATACGCTTCATCAAAATATCCGCCCAAATTTTGTTATTATGCTGTCTATATTCCGGCAAGGGGAGCCGGCCGCCTGTGTGACCGCTACGGTTGCGGCCTGCCGTAATCGGGCGGCGGGTCTTGCTGTGCTTGCGTTTTATAATACAGATTTTTTGGCAAAAGAGAATAAAGCGGCGGAAACTGCTTGTCATAATGGTTAATTTTTGCTTGTGTGCGGCGGCGCTTAAGCGCCCTGTCCGCTTGCCGGGCTTAAAGGCGGAGTGACGGCTTATGCTGCTTTGCGCCGACCGTTCCGGTAGCAGCGCCGCTATATGGGCTTGCCGGGCTTTGCCGTTTATTATCCCGGCCGGGTTTGGATATTATTCGGCTCTATGCCGCGATCCGGCCTGCTGCCGGCCATTCGGCCATTGCTGTAATGGCCGGTCATCAAAGATAAACCGCAATATTTGTCTTAACGCATATAATTTACAGCCAAATGAGAGCGCGCCTTGCCGTCCGCACAGGAAGGGCAAAAGCTAGAGCAAGGCCGCATGCTCAAGAGAATGCTGGGCCAGGCTGCTGTCACTGCCGGGGATAAAAGCGTCAAAAGCCGCCCAGAACTGCCGGCGCTGATAGGCGGATTCCTGTAATAAAGCGGGAGAAGCGGCGGGAATGATGAGATTATCCGCCAGACGCAATTTTTCTGCCAGCTGCCGCGCCTGAGCGATATTGGCTTCCGTATCGCGCGCGGCAGAAAGAATAAGACAAGGAATAACCATATTTTTGCGGTAAGCGCCGGAGAGAATAGCGGCGGCATGATCTAGCAGATTGGCTTTATAGGCCAGGCTGTTTTGCGCCGCTTCTTTGCGTTTTTTATGTGTGCGGGTGAACAGGCTGGCGGCTTTTATGCCAAAATGATACAGGCTGTTTGGCGTATGGCAGTCAATGCTCATAGGTATGGCGACAAGGATCATGCGGCGCACCGCGCCGGAGAGAGTATCATGCGCCGCCAGAGCAAACAGACCGCCCAAACCCTGCGCCAGAACATAAAACGGCGCCGGATAATCCGGCAGCAGCACATGGCGCAGGAAACAGCCAAGCGCCGCCTGGTTAAAGCGGCAGGCATAAGAGGCCGGCGCTGCCCCGGCCGTTTTAACTCTGCTTTTGAGCGGGCTGCCCTGACGATACCAGTCATAGCTGACCGTATGAAAACCGCGGGCGGCCAAAGCGGCCAGCAGCGCCGGATCCTTGTCGAAAGGCACGCCCCAATCCTGTAATATTATAATCGTGCCGCGCCCGCCGCCTGCGGCGCTGCCGGCAGGCGGCAGGCGGCAGGCGTGCCACGGTAAAAAGCGCCCGGCGCCAATAGCAAAGCGCCCGCCAGTGATAAGCGAGGCGGCGGCTGCATCTGCGCCCGGGGCGGCGCCGGTGTAATCTGTGGAATCTTTCGGCAGAGTCATGAGATCAGCATAACCGATTCGGCTGCTGTCATAAGCGCTTATTTGCAGGAACCGGCAATTCCCGGCAAAAACAAGGGGAAGCAGCGCCGCTTCAGCGGTTAACCCGGCCGGCGGCACACAGAACAGGCGAAAAACTAATGCCCGGAACATTTGCCGGCAAGGAATCCTGATGCAGCGCCATTCATCGCTTTGCCGCCAAAACAGTGGCACCGGCCATAGGCCGCTATGGCTGCGCCTGTTTTTCTGTTGCTTTAGCCTCTATGCGCATGGGAGACGGCAGCGGTATGGCGGCGCGCGCCGGCTTGCCCTGACAGGATATGGAATCTATTCGCAATACGCCATGGTCGGAGCGGCGGGATTCGAACCCACGACCCCTTGACCCCCAGTCAAGTGCGCTACCGGGCTGCGCTACGCTCCGCTGCTCCTGTGTAAATCAAGCCCGGGGGAAAGGCAAGCCCCAAACCGCCGAAAAAGGGAAAAAGCCGCCGGCGCCGCCGGCCGGCTGTGACAACACCGCCGCTAAAGACAATGGCCGGGCAGGCCCGGGCGCGTTTGCCGCTTTCCTCCGGCGCTGCTTTGCTGGTTATATTGCGGTTTTACGCTGCTTCAGGCGCAAGCGGCAGGGTGACAAAACCGGCAGCGCTCCCCCCGCTTTCCGGCCTGATAGCTGCAGGTATCCCGCTTTTGCGGCGGCTGCGGCCAAGCCCCGCCGGGGCTAATAAACGCTGCGATTGGGGGCGCGCAGGCTGCGACAATCATTATCGCGCACCAGCCAATTATCCAGGCCGGCAACACAAAACGATACATGCCGGCCGGGCAGGCCGGCAAAGCCCTGACCGGACGCGACACTATAGGTAGCAGGATAGCTCTGCCCATTATTCATAGTGACCGTGGCAGAGCAATAATGGCGGTCAATATTATAGGATTCCGGCCCATACAGGCTTTGCACTTCTTCAATATTGCTGAAAGATCGCACCCGCAGGCGCGGCTCATGCGGCACGCCGCGCATTTGCCGGATAAAACGCATTTTTGCCGCCGCGCGCACAAAAAAGCTGCCGCATATGCCTGTATAAGGCCGCGCCGGCGCCGGGCTGCCCGCTTGCGCCGGTGCCGGCGGAAAATAGGCCCGGCCGCCTGTATCGGCGGCAAAGGCAAAAGAAGGGCCGAGAGATAAAGGCAAAGCAAGGGCAAAAACAGCAGCCCGGCCGGTGCCGGATATTATGGCAGAAAAAGCGGACATAAGACTCTTATCCTTGTAAGCGGCTTGCTGTTTTACAAAGGACCGCAGTAAAATCCTATGCAAATTTTGCCCGATTGGCAAGCCTTTATGGGCCTTGCCTGCCGATAAAACAGGTGAAAACCGGCTTGCCTCCTGTCATAAAACAGCCGGCCGGTTATGGCCCTTTTAACCAGTTGTGCCGCAGACAGGCGGAATCATCTTCGGCAAAAGCGCGTAAAAACAGCGGTTCAAGCTGTTGTAACTGCTCAGATAAAATATAAGGCGGGTTAACCAGAATGAGGCCGCTGCCGAAGAGGCGCGGCTGCGGCGCGGCCTGCCGAATAAGCAGCTCGGCCTGCAAAACCGTGCCGGCCGCGCTTAACGGCAGCATAGTGATAAAGCGGGCGATTTTGGCCCTGTCTTTTACCGGATACCACAGCATATAAACACCATGGGCAAAGCGGCGCAGCGCCTGCGCCAGGCCGGCCGCGGCGGCGCTGAACTCATCTTCCCGCTCAAAGGGCGGATCAACCAGAACAAGGCCGCGTTTTTCCTTGGGCGGTAATTGCGCTTTTAGCGCCAGCCTGCCGTCCAGATGCAGGATACGGCTTTGATAATCGCCGATAAAACGGCGGCGCAGGCTGTCATAATCCTGCCGGTGCAGCTCAATGGCTGTCAGCCTGTCCCGGCGGCGCAGGCTCAGGCGGGCCAAAAGCGGTGAGCCGGGATAATAGCGCAGGCCGCCCTGCGGGTTAACCGCTGCCAGGGCCTGCATATAAGGGGCGAGCAAAGCCCCGGCCGAGCCGGCCGCAAAAGACGCGGCGGCATAGGCCGTTATAGCCTGCTCAGGCGGGCCGGGCACAAGAGCCGTGAGCAAACGCCCAAGGCCGCGGCGCCATTCGGCGGTTTTGGCCGCCGCCTCAGCGCCCAGATCATAAAGGCCGGCGCCGGCATGGGTGTCAATAACGCGAAAGGCGGCGGGTTTGCGCTGCAAATAGGCAATAATGAGCGACAGCACACTGTGTTTAAAAACATCGGCAAAATTGCCGGCATGATAAATATGGCGATAATTCATCGGCAACAGCTACAGGATACAATAAACCGATCAGGGCCGGCGGCGGCGGCGGCCCTGCCGGCGGCAGAGCCGCCTAATTCAGCACAATGACCCGCGCCCCCACCGCAGCGCGGTTGTAAAGATCAATAATATCCTGATTGAGGAAGCGAATACAGCCGGAAGAGACATTCGTGCCGATACTCCAGGGCTCAATCGTGCCGTGCAGGCGGAAATAGGTATCGCGGCCGTTGCGATAAAGATATAAAGCGCGGGCGCCGAGAGGATTGGTCGGGCCGGGGGGCAGGCCGCCGCCCATATGGCCGTAGCGCGCCGGCTGCGAGCGCATCATATTGACCGTCGGCGTCCAGTGCGGCCAGCTTGCTTTATGGCCGATAACGCCCTGACCGCGGAAATTGGCCGAGCGGTTTTGCGCCACGCCGATACCGTAGCGGATAGCCTTGCCGCCCGGCAGCACAAAATAGGCATAATGCTCTGAGGTGCTGATAATAATAGTGCCGGGAGCATAAGGCTTGTCAAAAGCAACCTCACGGCGCAGAAAACGGGGATCAATGCGCCGCAAATCCACCGCCGGTATGGGGTAAGGCTCATTATTGACCGCAGCGTAAATCCGGTGATAATAGGGGTTGACAAAATAAGCCGGGCGCAGCCCTGAGGGGCCGCTGCCCGGTTGCCGGCCGGTGGTGCAGGCCGCCAGCAGCCCCGGAACAGCCATGAGAAAAAATCTGCGATTCATAAGCCGGTTATCCTCGTTTATCCTGATTGTGTAATTTCGGGTTGAAACGGTCTGTTAACAAAAAGCAAGGCGCTTTTTTGCAAAAGCGCCCATCACGTGCCGGAAAGAGCGCTCTCCGGCAATAAGCAAGACATAAAACGGTCACAAGAATCGGGTGAAATAATCGAGCCGCTTTATTAAACATAATTTTCCCGCGCCTGCCAAGCTCTTTATCAAAAAAACGCCTGAAAGCCGTGGAAAAAACAGAAACTTTACTGTATAAAATCATGGTTTACAGAAGGTTAATGCCGGGCGTATAAATGCGCTTTATCGCGTTGTTTTGAGGTGTGTCATGCCGTTATGCAAGGCTTTTATTACCGGGCTGGCCGGGCTGGCGCTGAGTGCGGAAGAAAAAAGCTTTATCCGCGAACAGCAGCCCTGGGGTTTTGTGCTGTTTGCCCGCAATATTGCAACAGCGGCGCAGCTTGCCGCGCTGATTGATGATGTGCGCCATGTTGCCGGGCGGGCTCAGGCGCCGGTTTTTGTTGATCAGGAAGGCGGGCGGGTGCAGCGTCTGCGCCCGCCTCTGGCGCCTGATTACCCTGCGGCGGCGCAAATCGGCGCGCTTTACCGGCAGAGCCGGCAAAAAGGCCGCCGCGCCGCCTGGCTGGCAGCGCGGCTCACGGCTCTTGATCTGCGCCGTTACGGCTTTACCGCTGATTTTATGCCGCTGCTCGATATGCCGCGGCCCGGCAGTCATGAGGTTATCGGCGATCGCGCCTATGATACGGAGGCGGAAGCTGTGATCGCGCTGGGGCGGGAAGCGGCCGAAGGCCTGCGCGCCGGCGGTGTGCTGGCGGTGATGAAGCATATTCCCGGCCATGGCCGCGCCGGGGCCGACACACATAAAGAGCCGGCGCGGGTAGAGGCAGGCAAGGAGCTGCTGCGGCAGACGGATTTTGCCCCTTTTGCCGCTTTGGCGGCGCTGCCGGCCGCGATGACGGCGCATATTGTTTATACGGCCTATGATGCCGGTAATGCCGCCACTTTGTCGCAGACGGTGATTGCCCAGGTGATTCGCCGGGAAATCGGCTTTGACGGTTTGCTGATGAGCGATGATCTCTCTATGCAGGCTTTGCCCGGCAGTTTGGCCGAGCGGGCCAAAGGCTGTTTTGCCGCCGGCTGCGATATAGCCCTGCATTGCAACGGCCTTATGGCGGAAATGCAGGCTGTCGCCGCGCACAGCCCTTATCTGGCCGGTAAAGCGCTGGCGCGGGCGCAGCAGGCGGAAAGCTGGGCGGCAGCGCCCGCAGCGGTTGATGAGCAGGCTCTGCGCGCAGAATTTGCCGGCCTGCTATCGTGTGTTACGGCCTGAAAGCGCGGCTGCTCTGCCGCATTTGCGGCTGCCCTGCGCCGGCTGCGCTTTTCCCCGCTGTTTCAGCGTGGCTGACAGCGCCGGTTTGGCCCGCGCCGGCCTCAGGCTGCTGCCGGAAGAAGATAATAAGGCCCGGAAGCGGGCGAATCAGCCTGTCCGGCGTAAAAAACGGCTCATCACGGCATGAAAACTTTGGAACAGGCTTCCTTAAACCCGGTAAATCGGTTAAGAATAAAGCCTGTTGCCGGCATATTTGGCCAGATTCTGCCGGATATAACACTTGGGAGAGCAGCCGATGGGAAATCTTTTTTCACCGACACATGTGCTTGTTATTTTGCTGATTTGCCTCATTTTGTTCGGACGCGGCAAAATTTCAGAATTTATGGGGGATTTCGCCAAAGGTATCAAAAGTTTTAAAAAAGGTTTGAGTGAGGAAGATGAGCCGGCGCCCGGAGGGCATTCCCGGCTTGATAATAATGAGCATAATGGCCGGGCGCCCGGAACCGGGGCAAAAGCGCCTAAATCGGCGGAGAGCGAGCCGCGTTAAAGCGGCTTGTCCGGCAAGACCCGCATTTTGACCGGCCGGGGCGCGGCTGCGGGCGTTAAAGCCGGCGCCGCCGGAGGATTTTAAAGCAAAAGCAATGTTTGGCATAGATGGAACGGAATTTCTGGTTATTATTCTGGTGGCGGTGATGGTGATCGGCCCGAAGGATATGCCGAAAATGCTGCGCGCTTTTGCCCGGGCAACGGCGCGCATGCGCGCTTTGGCGCAGGAATTTCGCGGCCATTTTGATGAAGCTGTGCGTCAGGCCGATATGCAGGAGACCGTAGACAGCCTGAAAACGGTGGGAGATACGGTAAAAGGGCTGGATCCGCGGCAGCATTTGCGGGAATTTTATGCTGCGCTGGAAAAGGAAACCGAACTGGAGAAGGAACAGCGCCTGCAGGCGGAAAACTTTGCCGCCGACAAGGCTGATAATACGGCCTTGACGGCCATTGCTCCGGCCGCCGCGCTGCCTGAGCCAAAGGCGGCGGGGGATTTTCAGCTGCCTGAGCCGGTAGGCGCTTTTGCCGCCCGCGCGCTTGCGGCCGCCGGCGCCGCGTTTACAGACGGTTCCTGTGATGGCGCTGTTGATAAAGCGGCCGCCTGTGCGGTGGAAGGCCGCGCTTTTGCGCCGTTTTACCGGTTGCCGCCGGAGATCGCGGGCAAGGGCGCGCTTGCAGCAGCAGCCCGGCAGGAAAGTGAACTATAATGGCTTTGTTTTCTCGGCGTAAAGTGATCAAACCCGCGCAGGGCAGCCCGGGCGGCGGGAAGCCGGCCGATCAAGCGGCGGCCGATGATGAGATTGCCGCCAGCCAGGCGCCGCTGCTGGATCACCTGGTTGAATTGCGGCAGCGGCTTATCCGCTCTTTTCTGGCTTTTGCTCTGGCCTTTTTGCTGTGTTTTGCCGTCAAAAATTATATTCTGGAATTTTTGCTCATTCCCTATCAATGGGCGATAAAACTTTCCGGCGGCAACCCCGCTCATATGATGCTGCAATCTACCACGGTTCTGGAGACTTTTGCCGTCAAGATGAAAATCGCCGCCTTCGGCGCGGTTGTGCTGGCCTTTCCGGTGATGGCCTTCCAGCTTTACCGTTTTATTGCTCCCGGCCTTTACCGGCGGGAGCGGGCGGCTTTTTTGCCGTTTTTATGCGCTTCGCCGCTTTTGTTCCTGCTCGGCGCGGCTTTTGTCTATTGCGTGATAGCGCCGCTGCTTTTGTGGTTCAGCCTGTCGCAGCAGCAATTAACGCCGTCTGTCGCTATTCATTTTAATGCCAGAATTTCCGATTATCTGGATTTTATTATTTCTTTTATCCTGTTGTTCGGGCTGATTTTTCAGTTGCCGGTTGTAACTTCGCTGCTGGTGCGGGTAGGCTTGATCCGCGCCGCGCATCTGGTCGCTTTGCGCAAATGGGAAATTGTTTTGTCTTTTATTATCGCCGCCGCGGTAACGCCTTCCGATCTTTTCAGTATGTTCGGCCTTGCTTTGCCTTTGGTTCTGCTTTACGAAATTTCTGTCATGCTGGCGCGGCGGATAGAAAAAAGGCAGGCGGCTCAGCATAATAAAGCGGCGGTTAAAACAAAAACAGCAGGGGAAAATAATGCTTGATATAAAATGGATAAGAGATAATGCGGACGCTCTGGACACAGCTTTGGCGGCGCGGGGCAGCGCGCCGCGCGCCGCCTTTGTGCTGGAGCTGGACAAAAAACGCCGCGCCCATATTGCTCTGCTGCAGGATATGCAGGCCCGGCGCAACCGCGTTTCCGCCGAGATTGGCCGCGCTCAGGCGGCCGGCAACCGCGCTCAGGCCGATATTTTAAAAGAGGAAATGGCCGCTTTAAAAGCCGATATGGCGGCGGCGGAAGAAGAAGATCGCCGCCTGGGCGCGGCTTTTGACGAGGTTCTGGCGGAGCTGCCCAATATTCCGGCGGCTGATGTGCCGGCGGGGAGTGATGAAAAAGCTAATATGGAATTGCGCCGCTCAGGCCGGCTGCCGGAATTTGCTTTTGCGCCGAAAGAGCATTTTGAGCTGGGCGAGGCGCTGGGGCTGATGAATTTTGACCGGGCGGCCCGGCTTTCCGGCGCGCGTTTTACCGTTTTATCCGGCGCTTTGGCGCGGCTGGAGCGGGCGCTGGGGCAGTTTATGCTCGATATACATGTGCGCGAGCACGGCTATGAAGAAATTTCTGTGCCGCTGCTGGTGCGTGATGAGGCGCTGTTCGGCACGGCGCAATTACCGAAATTTGCCGAAGATCTGTTTCAGACAACAGACGGCCGCTGGCTTATCCCCACGGCTGAGGTGCCGCTGACCAATCTGGTGCGGGAAAGCATTATAGAGCCAGCGGCCTTGCCCTTGCGTTTTGCCGCTTTAAGCCCCTGTTTCCGCTCGGAAGCCGGCTCTGCCGGGCGCGATACGCGCGGCATGCTGCGCCAGCATCAGTTTTGGAAAGTGGAAATGGTTGCCATTACCGCGCCGGAAGATTCGGCCGCTGAGCATGAGCGTATGACTCATTGCGCCGAAACTGTGCTGAAAAAGCTGAAATTGCCGTTTCGCACTATGCTGTTATGCAGCGGTGATATGGGCTTTAGCGCCCGCAAAACTTATGATATTGAAGTCTGGCTGCCGGGGCAGGGCCAATATAGAGAAATTTCCAGTTGCTCGGATTGCGGTGATTTTCAGGCGCGGCGCATGAAAGCGCGTTATCGGCGCGGCACCGGCAAAAGCCCTGGCTTTGTCCACAGCCTGAACGGTTCCGGCACGGCGGTGGGGCGCTGCCTGATTGCGGTGATGGAAAATTATCAGCAAAAAGACGGCCGCATTGCTGTCCCCGAAGTTTTGCAGCCTTATATGGGCGGCCTGAATATTATTGGCTGAAAACCGGCCCGGGCGGGCAGGCGCTGCCCGGCGCCCGGCCGGCCGGCGGCGGGGGGCGGATTCTGAGGATATAATATGGCGGCGGCAGAAAAGGATCCGGCTGATAAGCAAACTAGGGGAGAGGCTTTTATCAGCCTGTTTATGCGCCTGCGCGCCAAGGGGGTTGAAGATGCGCGCCTGTTTGCCGCTTTGGAAAAAACACCGCGGCAGTATTTTGTTGAGGCGCAGTATAAAAATCTGGCTCTGGCAAATTGTCTGCTGCCGATAGAATGCGGCGAATATATTGAGCGGCTTGATGAGCAATTACGCATTATTCAGGCCTTGCGGCTGGAGCCGAAGCACAGGGTGCTGGAAGTGGGGACAGGATCCGGCTTCAGCGCCGCTTTAATGGCGCTGTTGGCCGCGCGTGTAACAAGTCTGGAGCGTTATAAAACTTTATGCGAGCGGGCGCGGCAAAATTTCCTGGCGCTGGGGCGCGACAATATTGCGCTGCGCCATGCCGATGCCCTGCAGGAGCGGCAGGATAGCGGGCCTTTTGACCGTATTATTATATGGCCGGCTATGGAGCAGGAGCCGCAGCATTTTATCAGCCTGCTGGCGGGCAACGGCCTGTTGATTGCTCCGATAGGCGCGGCCGAAGAAGAGCAAAAACTGCTTTGCTATAATAAAACCGGCAGCCGCTTTGAAACAAGTGAGCTTTTTTCTGTGCGCTATTCGCCGATAGTGCCGGGCCTTGCCGCTGTTTTATAGGTTTTGGCGGTGTAAACAGAAGCTGTAACCCGGCCGGCCTCACAGCTTTAAAAGAGTATAATTCACCAGTCCGCCGCCAAGGATCAGGAAGAGAAACAGCATAAAAGCCAGCGCCAGCGGCTTTAACCCTGCCTGACGCAAGGCGCTGTAATGGCTGCGCAAGCCGAGAGCCGCCATGGCCATGGCCAGCAACAGGCTGCCGGCTGTTTTTAACAGGGTAAGCAGCGCCGCCGGCATAATCGGCAAGGAAGCAAGGAGAGAAGCCAGCACAAAAAACAGCGCAAACCACGGCACCAGGATTTTCGTTTGCGCTGCCCGGCCGCCGGGCGCGGTTCGTGCCGGGCCAGGCTCTGCCGGCGCTGTTATGCCGCTGCCGGGTAAACAGGCGGCCTTTTTGGCGCGGTATTTGGCCTGCCATGCCGATAACAGCAATAAAAACGGCACCAGCAGCATGACGCGAATCATTTTGGTAATCAGGGCGGTTACCGCTGTTTCTTCATTTATGGCTTGCCCGGCGGCCACAACCTGCGCTATTTCATGCACGCTGGAGCCGAGATAAATGCCGAATTGCCGCGGTGTAAAACCGGAAAGCGGATAAAGCAGCGGGTATAAAAACAGGCTGATTGTGCCGAAAACCACGACCGTGGCGACAGCAACCGTTACTTTGGCGGCCGGCGCTTTTAATATCGGCTCTGTTGCCATAACCGCCGCCGCGCCGCAAATGGCGCTGCCGGCGCTGATGATAATGCTGTCTTCCGCGCTCAGGCCGAATAAGTTTTGCCCCAGCCATAGACCGAGAAAAAATACGGTTACAACCATAACAAGATCGATAATAACGGCGCGGCCGCCCACGCCGCCTATATCCTGCAATGTTATGCCGAAACCGTATAAAATAATGCCGAGGCGCAATAAGCGGTTTTTGGCAAAATCCACCCCTTTGCCGCTATAAGGGGCCAGCCGGGCAAAAAACATATTGCCGAACAGCATGCCGGCCATAATAGCGAGAGTCAGCGGCCCCAGCCCGGCCCGGGCAAAAAACGGCAGCCCGGCCAGTAAAGAGCTGCCGTAAGCCAAAGCGGCGGTCAGCAGAATTCCGCCGATAAAAGCCGGGTTGAGATAAGACCGGGGCGACAGACGGGGCATCAGGCTGTTTCCTTGTTTATTGTGCCGCGCTCTTAAAGAGCATAGCCGGCGGGTGAATCACCCCATTTTACCGGGAAGAGACGGTTTTCCTCAAGCTTTTGTGCTGTTTTACAGCAATATCTTGCAGTCGGCGCTTTTTTTTCGTAAAAACAGGGCGGGGTTCTGGCGGCGAAGCCGCTTTTCGGCGCGCGCCAAAGCGGCTTGTCAGCAAAGCGGCTCCGGCCGCTGGGGGCAGGCGGCCGTTAGCGGCAGGTTATGTTGAAATATAAGGTGCCTTGATGAAAAGCGTAAATGAGATTCGCTCTGGTTTTCTGGATTATTTCCGCCGTCACGGGCATGACATTATGCCTTCCGCGCCGCTGGTGCCGCGCAATGATCCCAGCCTGATGTTTACCAATGCCGGTATGGTGCCGTTTAAAAATGTCTTTACCGGGCTGGAAAAGCGCCCCTGCGAGCGGGCGGCTTCCGCGCAAAAATGCGTGCGCGCCGGCGGCAAGCATAATGATCTGGACAATGTCGGCTATACGGCGCGCCACCACACATTTTTTGAAATGCTGGGCAATTTTTCCTTTGGCGATTATTTCAAGGAAGAGGCGATTTATCATGCCTGGGCGGTGCTGACGCAGGAATTCGGCCTGAAGCCGGGCAGGCTTTTGGTCACGGTTTATCATAATGATGATGAAGCCGCCGCTTTATGGCGGAAAATCGCCGGCTTGCGCGAGGAGAAAATTATCCGCATTGCCGGCGCCGATAATTTCTGGGCGATGGGCGATACCGGCCCTTGCGGCCCCTGTTCCGAAATTTTTTATGATCACGGCGACAAAATCTTCGGCGGCCCGCCCGGCAGCGCCGATGAAGACGGCGACCGCTTTGTTGAGATCTGGAATCTTGTTTTTATGCAATATGAGCAGATCGCTGCCGGTGAGCGGCGTGATCTGCCGCATCCTTCTATCGATACCGGCATGGGGCTGGAGCGTATTGCCGCGGTTTTGCAGGGCGTGCATGATAATTATGATATTGATCTCTTCCGCGCGCTTATTCATGCTTCCGAGCAGGCAACCGGTGTCAAGGCGGCGGGAGAATGGCGCGCCAGCCATCGCGTTATTGCCGATCATTTGCGCTCTTCCGCTTTTTTGATCGCTGACGGTGTTTTGCCCTCTAATGAAGGGCGCGGCTATGTCTTGCGCCGCATTATGCGCCGCGCTATGCGCCATGCCCAGCTATTAGGGGCAAAAGAGCCGTTAATGTGGCGCCTTTTGCCGGCCTTGCTGCAGGAAATGGGGGCTGCTTATCCTGAGCTGGCGCGGGCGCAGGCCTTGATTGCCGAAACTTTGCAACTGGAAGAAACGCGTTTTCGCAAAACTCTGGAGCGCGGCTTGAGCCTGCTTGATGAGGCCAGCGCCGGACTGGCGGCCGGTGACCGGCTGGACGGCGCTGTCGCTTTCCGCCTTTACGATACTTACGGCTTCCCGCCCGATTTAACTCAGGACGCCTTGCGCCGCCGCAATATCGGCGTTGATATGGCCGGTTTTGACAAAGCCATGGCGCGGCAGAAGGCTGAGGCGCGGCGCCATTGGGCCGGCTCGGGAGAAGCGGCAACCGAGGCTGTCTGGTTTGCCCTGCGCGACCGGCTGGGCGCCAGTGAGTTTCTGGGCTATGACACCGACAAGGCAGAAGCCAATATCGGCGCTTTGGTGCAGGGCGGGGAGGAAGTCGCTATTATCAAAGCCGGGCAGGCCGGCGCCATTATCTGCAATCAGACGCCGTTTTATGCGGAATCCGGCGGGCAAATCGGCGATACAGGCACCATTTCCGGCAAAAATTTCCTCTTTCAGGTGGAAAACACCCGGAAAAAGGCCGATGGTTTGATTGTTCATTTCGGCCGGGTCAGCAAAGGGGCGGTAAAAACCGGCGATAATGCGGCTCTGTCTATTGATGCGTCCAGACGTCTGGCCATTCGCCGCAATCATTCGGCGACTCATATAGTGCACGAGGCTTTGCGTCTGGTGCTGGGCGATCATGTGGCGCAAAAAGGCTCATTGGTCAGCGATGAGCGCCTGCGTTTTGATTTTTCGCACCCTAAGCCGTTGACAAAGCAGGAAATAGCAGAGGTTGAAGCGCTGGCCAATGCTATTATCTGGCAAAATGCGCCGGTGCAGACCCGTATTATGGCGCTTGATGAAGCGCGCGCTGTCGGCGCGCGCGCTTTATTCGGTGAAAAATATGGCGATGAAGTGCGTGTTGTGTCGATGGGGCGGGCGGCAGAAGCCGCCGCCGCGCCGGCCGGAGCAGCGGGGGGGCGGGCCTGGTCGGTAGAATTATGCGGCGGCACCCATGTAAGGCAGACAGGCGATATCGGCCTGCTGCATATTGTTTCTGAGGGGGCGGTTGCTGCCGGACAAAGGCGGATTGAAGCTTTAACCGGGCCGGCGGCGCGGCGCTATCTGGCCGAACAGGAAGATATTGCCCGGCAGGCTGCGGCAATGCTGAAGGTCAGGCCGGATAATGTGGCTCAGCGTTTGCAATCCTTGCTGGAAGAGCGCCGCAAGCTGGAAAAAGATTTACAGGAAGCGCGCAGGCAACTGGCTTTGGGCGGTGCCGGTAATAAGGCAGAAGAAGCGGAAATGATTAACGGCCTGCCCTTTATGGCCAAAATAGTGGCAGGCATGGGGCCGCGTGAGCTGAAATCACTGGCCGATAAAGCCAGGAAACAGCTAAAATCCGGCATTGTGGTTTTTATCGGTGTGATGGACGATAAAAAAGCCGCTGTGATTGTCGGCGTGACGGCTGATAAAACGGCAATAATCAGCGCGGTTGATCTGGCGCGAATCGGCGCGGCGGCGCTGGGCGGTTCCGGCGGCGGCGGCCGCCCGGATATGGCGCAGGCCGGCGGGCCGCATGGCGATAAAGCAGAAGAGGCTCTTGCCGCTATTCGGCGAAAACTGGCCGATCTTCCGGCGGCAGCGGGCAAATCTTGAGCCGGCATTGCCGTGCTCCAGGCGCGTCCTTTTGCTGCTGCGCGCGCGATGAGGCGCGCCGCCAGCGGCAGATTGGCTCGCCGGTCACACAGGCCTTGCCTGTGCCGGGGCTGCGCGCCGGCTGCACAAGATGCGTAATATGTTGAAGAAACGGAGTTAATCTGTTGGTAAAAAAAGCTTTTATCTTCCCCGGGCAGGGCAGCCAGTCTGTCGGTATGGGCAAAGAGCTGGCCGAAAATTTTGCCGAAGCGCGTTATGTTTTTGAGGAAGTTGATGAAGCCTTGAAGCAAAAGCTTTCGGCTCTGATATTTGACGGCCCGGAAGCAGAGCTGACTTTAACCGCCAATGCGCAGCCGGCTTTAATGGCGGTTTCTCTGGCTGTTTTGCGGGTGATGGAAGCGCAGGGGCTGGTTCTGGCCGATAAAATCGCTTATGTTGCCGGCCATTCTTTGGGAGAATATTCGGCTTTATGCGCGGCCGGGGCTTTTTCTGTGGCTGAGACGGCGCGGCTGCTGCGCATACGCGGCGATGCCATGCAGGCGGCTGTGCCGGTTGGCCGGGGCGCTATGGCGGCGATTATCGGCCTGGATAATGCGGTGATTACCGCTTTATGCCGCGAGGTTGCTTTTTTTGGCATTTGCCAGATCGCCAATGATAATGGCGGCGGGCAGACCGTTATTTCCGGCGCTAAAAGGGCGGTGGAAGAGGCGGTGGCGCGGGCGCCGGATAAAGGGGCCAAAAGGGCTATATTATTGCCGGTTTCGGCGCCTTTTCACTCGGCTTTGATGGAGCCGGCGGCCGATATTATGCAGGAAGCTCTGGCCAAAGCGGCAAAAAAGCCGCCATCTATACCGCTTATTACCAATATTTCCGTGGCGCCCGAGACAAATATAGCAAGAATCAGCAATTTATTGGTAGAGCAGGTAACCGGGCAGGTGCGCTGGCGGGAAATAATGGAATGGTTTGTCGCGCATAAAGTGCATGACCTTTATGAAATCGGCAGCGGCCGGGTTTTAAGCGGTTTGGCCCGGCGCATTGATAAAAGCCTATCGGCCACTCCTGTCGGCACGCCGGAAGAGATAGAGCAGGTTCTGCCGGCTCTTCTGGCCTGAGCCTGTTGCTCAGGCGCAGCGGCGCAAGGCGTTTTGAGGGGCGGTTGATGCAGAACAGGGCAAAAGGCCGGCGCCGGAGAGTGAAAGCGGCGGGGGCCGGGATTAAATGAGGACATAATGTTTAAGCTTGAAGGACGAAAAGCGCTGATTACCGGGGCGAGCGGTGGCATTGGCGAAGCAATAGCGCGTTGTTTTCATGCTCAGGGCGCTATTGTCGGCCTGCACGGAACGCGGGCGGATAAACTGGCCGCTTTGGCCGCAGAGCTGGGAGAAGGAGCGCATATTTTCCCCGCGGATCTGGCCGATCGCGCGGCGATAAAGCCGCTGGCGGCAAAAGTTGCGGCCGATTTTGGCGAGCTGGATATTCTGGTCAATAATGCCGGCATTACGCGTGACAGCCTGCTGGTGCGTATGAGTGACGCCGACTGGGATCAGGTTCTGGCGGTTAATCTGACGGCTGTTTTTAGCCTGACGCGAGAATTTGCTCATGCCATGATGCGCCGCCGCTCCGGCCGGATTATCAATATAACCTCTATTGTCGGCGTTATCGGCAATGTCGGCCAGGCGAATTATTGCGCCGCCAAAGCCGGGCTTATCGGCTTTTCCAAAGCTTTGGCACAGGAAGTCGCGGCGCGCGGCGTAACGGTTAACTGTCTGGCGCCGGGTTTTATCGAATCAGCGATGACAGATAGGCTTAACGACAAAATCAAGGAAAATCTGCTGGCGAGGATCCCCGCGCGGTGCATGGGCAGCGGCGCCGATATTGCCGCTGCTGCTGTTTATCTGGCTTCGGCCGAGGCTGCCTATATAACCGGGCAGACTTTGCATATCAATGGCGGCATGGCGATGATTTAGCGTCTTTTCCGCATTGCCTGGGGTTGTCTGGGTAAAAACGGGCGGCAAAAGGCGGAAATAGGCCGATAATCAGGGGAAGCAAAGCGTTTGGCTTAAAATTGTTTTGCTTATTGCCTTAAGCCGTGCTAAGGCCGCAGGGGGAGCTTTGCTGCGCTTGTAACCAGCCGGCCGGCGGGGTTGCCTTAATAAGGGGCGCAGAGCAGGAATAAAAGCGCGGGATCTCTATAACGCATTATGCCGGCGGGCATTATGCCGGCGGTTTTCCAGGCCGAGAAAACTGTGTTATAAGCTTTGTTCCCGGCATTTATGGCTTGATTAAAATAATCCATGCGGCTACTCATGGATAAACAGGGTTTAAATTGAGGTTTTAACATGAGTGATACACAAGAGCGCGTGAAAAAGATTGTTGTTGAGCATTTGGGGGTTGAGGCAGATAAAGTGACCGAAGGGGCAAGTTTTATTGACGATCTCGGCGCCGACAGTCTTGATACGGTTGAGCTTGTTATGGCTTTTGAGGAAGAATTTGGGGTTGAGATCCCCGATGATGCCGCCGAGACGATTTTGACAGTCGGTGACGCTGTAAAGTTTATCGATAAAGCTTCCGCCTGATCGGCGCGGCAATGTTGAAAACGGGCTTTCAGGCTGTAACAGGCCTGCGCAAGCTTTGTAGTGTTCTGGTTTATTGCAGGTATTGCTGGGCTGTTGGCTTATGATGAGACGTGTCGTCATTACCGGTTTGGGGTTGGTGTCACCGCTGGCCGGTAATGTTGAAAAAAGCTGGGAAAGGCTGCTTGCCGGGCGCAGCGGCGCCCGCCGGGTGACGGAGTTTGAGGTAGATGATTTGCCGTGCCCGATTGCCTGCTGTATCCCCCGCGGGGACGGTACGCAAGGCAGTTTCAACCCCGATCTCTATATGGAGCCGAAGGAGCAGCGCAAGGTTGATCCTTTTATTGTCTATGCCATGGGGGCGGCCGATCAGGCGCTGGACGATGCGGGCTGGCACCCGGAAACAGAGTATGATCAAATCACCACCGGCACAATGATCGGCTCCGGCATTGGCGGTGTCGGCGGCATTGTTGAGGCCGGCTATACTCTGCGCGATCGCGGAGCGCGGCGCATATCGCCTTTCTTTATCCCCGGGCGGCTGATCAATCTGGCCTCCGGCTATGTATCGATAAAGCATCATTTGCGCGGGCCTAATCACTCCGTGGTAACGGCCTGTTCCACCGGCTCGCACGCTATTGGCGATGCGGCGCGTCTGATCGCGCTGGGTGATGCCGAGGTTATGGCGGCCGGCGGCACGGAATCGCCGGTTAACCGCATTTCCATGGCCGGCTTTGCGGCTTGCAAGGCGCTTTCCACCGCTTATAATAACGAGCCGGAGCGCGCTTCCCGCCCTTATGACCGCGATCGGGACGGTTTTGTTATGGGTGAGGGGGCGGCTGTGCTGGTGCTGGAAGAGCTGGAGCACGCCAAAAAACGCGGCGCCAAAATTTATGCCGAAATTATCGGTTATGGCCTTTCCGGCGATGCGCACCATATTACCGCGCCGGCGGAAGACGGCAACGGCGCTGAGCGCTGCATGCGGGCGGCGATTAAAAGAGCCGGCATAGAGCCGGGAGCGATTGACTATATCAATGCGCACGGCACTTCTACTATGGCTGATACTATTGAGCTGGCGGCGGTAGAGCGGGTGATGGGGCCGGCGGCGGCCAGAGTTTCCATGTCCTCTACCAAATCCTCTATTGGTCATTTGCTGGGCGCGGCCGGGGCGGTTGAGGCTATTTTCTCTATTTTGGCGATTCGCGATAATATTGCGCCGGCAACCTTGAATCTGGATAATCCCTCGGTTGAAACCAAAATAGACCTGGTGCCGCATAGACCGCGCGAGCGGCAGATTGATATCGTTTTGTCGAATTCCTTTGGTTTTGGCGGCACAAATGCTTCGCTGATTATGCGCCGTTATCGCGATTAGGCGGCGGGTTCTCTGCCGGCCAGTCCGTGGCCTGGGTGTTTAACCCCGGCTTGCCCCGGTTGGACGCCCGGCCGATAGCCGCGCTTTCTGTAGAAGCGCAAGAGCGGCATGAAAAACGCGAGCGCGTTTATCGCGATGAATAAGCCCGATCCGCTGCGCCGGTCGGCGGTTTTGGCGGCACAAATGCTTCGCTGATTATGCGCCGTTATCACGATTAGGCGGTGCGTTCTTTGCCCGCCAGTCCGTGGCCTGAGGGTTTAACCCCGGCCTGTATTCTATAGCGCATTAACGAGGCAGCGGCGCTGTCTGCCCGGCATAATATTTGGCTGCCCGCGCGCGCGGCAGGGCGCGGGACGGCACAGCAAATAATTTTGCATAAAGGCGCGCGCAGCCTTGCTTCAGGCGGCAGCCGGCTCTAAAACTGTCTTATGGCACAGTATATCACCGAGCAAAACCCTTATATCGGCCATTTGCCGCCCCGCCGCCGGCGGGAGCTGGTTTATATTGTCAAAACCATTTTAGCCGCCTTCCGCCCGGCCGAGCTGCCGCAGGCCAATGCCGCCCTGCGCCGCGGCCGGATTTTAAAAATTATTCTGTTTGGCTCTTATGCCCGCGGCAAGCAGGTTATGGATCGCAAAAGCGGCTATAATTCTGACTATGATCTGCTGATTATCGTCAACAATAAGGAAGCGGCGGAGCCGGAGCATTGGGGACAGGTAGAAGGTGTGCTGCTGCGGGAGGAGATGGATCTGAAGCGGATCAAAGTCCCGGTAGAATTCATTGTTCACAGTTATCGCGATGTCAATGCCCGGCTTAGGCTTGGGCGGCCTTTCTTTCTGGATATTTTACGAGACGGGATAGAGCTTTATGCTGAGCCGGGCTATCGGCTGGCAACCCCCGGCGCTATGACGGTTGAGCAGCGGCGCGAAGAGGCAGAAAAATATTTCAGCAGCGGTTATAAAACATCTCTGGCCAGTTTAGAGGGGGCGCAATTTTATCTTGCCAAAGCGCAAAATACAACAGAGGATACTTTCCTGAGAAAGGCCGCTTTTGAAGCGCATCAGGCGACTGAGAGCATTTACCATTGCCTGCTGTTAACGCTAACACTCTACAGCCCGAAGCTGCATAATATCGGCAAATTGCGGCGGGCGGCCAATACGCTGGCGCCGGAGCTGGCTTCTGTCTGGCCTGTTGACAAGCGCGCCTATAAGCGCTGCTTTGAGCTGTTGCGCCGCGCTTATGTTGAGGGGCGCTATTCACCGCATTACAAGATTACCGCCTTGCAACTGCAATGGCTGTTTACCCGCATTGCTGATTTGCAAGAGCGGGTGAAGCAAATCTGCCAAACCCATTTGCAGGCAATGGAAAGGTTGAGCCGCTGACTGCCGCTTTGCTTATAATTCTGTGCGCGCTTGTCTTATTGCCGGCAAAAGCCGCAAGCAAAGCGCTTAAGGCCGCGCCCGCCAGACAGAGCAAAAGCAGCAAAGCCCGGGGGACAAAAAGCCGACAGGCTTGCATTTTTTGCTCTATGCGGTAAGTCTGGCACATGGCCTATATTATTACCGATTATCCCGAGCTGGACGACAAGCTAAAACACCTGCCT
>Ga0157362_1000004_pt1 | contig 128166 bp, 106 predicted proteins | sample AttlaeALBM3_FD_111480 | JGI IMG/M metagenome (GOLD analysis project Ga0157362, IMG submission 111480) | Fungus gardens microbial communities from leaf cutter ant in Ribeirão Preto, State of São Paulo, Brazil - Atta laevigata ALBM3 | ecosystem: Host-associated > Fungi > Mycelium > Unclassified ... | reverse complement strand
CAATTTTGATAGTTAAAGGGTTAGGGCGGCGTTTTTAATTCCCTTTAATAATCAATAAGGCGCTATATGCCCTAACTTTCTTATAATCTATTGATTTTAAACAAATATTTTGCTTTTTTCTGATTAGCTATACTTTTTTGGCCGAATATGATGCGCTTGATGCAGTTGCGGCTTGACCGCACTTTCTGATTAGCTATACTAAGAGGTGGAAAAGAAAAGAAGCTAAAGGAGTTGCGGCTTGACCGCACTTTCTGATTAGCTATACTGACAGCGCCGATGTATGGTAAGCTGTCAATGTTGCGGCTTGACCGCACTTTCTGATTAGCTATACTGCAAGGTGCAAAGCGGCGCGCATTACAGTAGTTGCGGCTTGACCGCACTTTCTGATTAGCTATACTCATTGCACCGTTTTCGCCCTCGTACAACGGGTTGCGGCTTGACCGCACTTTCTGATTAGCTATACTGTTTATAAGTTAGATCTTTATACTTTGTCTGTTGCGGCTTGACCGCACTTTCTGATTAGCTATACTGTCGCCCGGCAATACCTCATCGCAGTAAACGTTGCGGCTTGACCGCACTTTCTGATTAGCTATACTGAGGCTGGTTCAAAACGAATGGAACGGAGCGTTGCGGCTTGACCGCACTTTCTGATTAGCTATACTCCGCGCACTTCATTCCAGTAATTTTGCCGGGTTGCGGCTTGACCGCACTTTCTGATTAGCTATACTGCCGCCGCGCAAAAGGCAATCGGCACTGCGGTTGCGGCTTGACCGCACTTTCTGATTAGCTATACTTCGGGGGGGTTTTGGACACCTTATCAATGGGTTGCGGCTTGACCGCACTTTCTGATTAGCTATACTTTGCTAAGGTGAAAAAAGAGGGAGCTAGAAGTTGCGGCTTGACCGCACTTTCTGATTAGCTATACTTCTGGCCGATGCAGAGCGGATACAGGAAGCGTTGCGGCTTGACCGCACTTTCTGATTAGCTATACTGCGTGAAATGCCATAGCGATATTCGCCATAGTTGCGGCTTGACCGCACTTTCTGATTAGCTATACTATACCGCGTTTTGCGCGTAAAGTTGCGATGGTTGCGGCTTGACCGCACTTTCTGATTAGCTATACTGGTCCAGTTGCTGCATCACACGGCGCCGCTGTTGCGGCTTGACCGCACTTTCTGATTAGCTATACTTTCCCCCAGGTCACCGATCCCTTTTTTGGCGTTGCGGCTTGACCGCACTTTCTGATTAGCTATACTTTAAATTTAGACTTAACCCCGTTAGGAGTGGTTGCGGCTTGACCGCACTTTCTGATTAGCTATACTAAACGGAACCGAACCGATACTATTGCCGCTGTTGCGGCTTGACCGCACTTTCTGATTAGCTATACTACGCCGAAATGTGATTGCAGCAATTCTGTAGTTGCGGCTTGACCGCACTTTCTGATTAGCTATACTCATTGGATAAGCTGGCCGAGGATTGGGCGCGTTGCGGCTTGACCGCACTTTCTGATTAGCTATACTGCTGTAAAGGGCAAAGTATCGGTTGGCCAGGTTGCGGCTTGACCGCACTTTCTGATTAGCTATACTTAGCCAAGGAAATGGGCTTAAGCCGCAAGGGTTGCGGCTTGACCGCACTTTCTGATTAGCTATACTAACATCAGCATTTTCAATGCTCGTGCCCAGGTTGCGGCTTGACCGCACTTTCTGATTAGCTATACTTTGTTGAAATAACTTACCCGATGACAGAGGGTTGCGGCTTGACCGCACTTTCTGATTAGCTATACTGCGCGGCTTTGTGCTTGACAGCTTTTCAGAGTTGCGGCTTGACCGCACTTTCTGATTAGCTATACTGAACTCAAGAACCGCAATATCGTTGCCGTTGTTGCGGCTTGACCGCACTTTCTGATTAGCTATACTAAGCGCCGCATGCGGTTTGATATTCCCTTCGTTGCGGCTTGACCGCACTTTCTGATTAGCTATACTCATCACCACTTAAGCCAAAGCAATACCGCTGTTGCGGCTTGACCGCACTTTCTGATTAGCTATACTTTATTCGTAAAAAGGGAAAATGGCTTGTTGGTTGCGGCTTGACCGCACTTTCTGATTAGCTATACTGATAAAGAATATTACGCCGCCGGTAATTTAGTTGCGGCTTGACCGCACTTTCTGATTAGCTATACTCAAAATGCGCATTTGGCGGCGAGTTGGGGTGTTGCGGCTTGACCGCACTTTCTGATTAGCTATACTCGCGTAAAATTACGATGCAAGCCTTGCTGAGTTGCGGCTTGACCGCACTTTCTGATTAGCTATACTCATAGGCCGGTTACTTTTAACGTTGAAATAGTTGCGGCTTGACCGCACTTTCTGATTAGCTATACTGCGCGCGTTTATCGGCATAAGCGATTTTATGTTGCGGCTTGACCGCACTTTCTGATTAGCTATACTCCGGATTGAAGCAGAGGACGCGCTTATCTGGTTGCGGCTTGACCGCACTTTCTGATTAGCTATACTAAATACAAGAGGGTATGCGCTGGGCTATTAGTTGCGGCTTGACCGCACTTTCTGATTAGCTATACTTACGGCTACAATGTCAGCCGCTTTATGGTGGTTGCGGCTTGACCGCACTTTCTGATTAGCTATACTGGAGCCGATTGTGCCCATATGCTTGCGCCCGTTGCGGCTTGACCGCACTTTCTGATTAGCTATACTAACGCGAACGATTTCCCCCAAGATAACTCAGTTGCGGCTTGACCGCACTTTCTGATTAGCTATACTTGAGCACTATCATGCTCTTCAAGAATTTCTGTTGCGGCTTGACCGCACTTTCTGATTAGCTATACTTTGTGTGCTTCTTGCAAGCACTTGAACATGGTTGCGGCTTGACCGCACTTTCTGATTAGCTATACTAAATTTTTGCTTTGAGCAGCAAAAAGAAGAGTTGCGGCTTGACCGCACTTTCTGATTAGCTATACTCCAGCCCCGGGTAAGTTATTGTTTTTACGATAATTTACCCGGGGTCTTTTTTTGTAAAAAAGCGGAGAAAGGCTAGAATAATGCCAACTGATTCGGGTTTCTCTGCGCTGCCTGGCGTGATTGGTCAGAAAAGCGGACAATGTTTTCATATTGTCTATCGGTAAACTGAAAAACATAGACATGCCCCTTTTCCGGCAGAAAGGCCTCAATCTTTTTGATATACGACTCAAACTGCTCTTTGCCGTTGCAAAATTGCATATAATTAGAAAGCTGACTCATTTCAAAGCCAATATCAAGCAGTTTCTGCCGAAATTTGGTCGCATTCTGGCGCTGCTTTTTTGTTTCCACCGGAAGATCAAAAGTGACTAATATCCACATAATTCTATATCCGCTTAAATGTCTCGGTTCTGAGGTTGCGCGCTTAAGATAGGCTGCCATATATATTATTCCATCATTGTGCCGGTTGCTGCCCTTGCGCCGGCTTCGGCCTGGTCATCATTCTCCGGCAAGAGGCCGGCCTCCGCATTTTCGAGGCCAAGCCGGCGCAATTCGCTTTTGCTTGGCAAAAGCGGAAAGGCGAGTTTGGCCTGGCCGGTGTCAAAACTGGTCGCCAGCGAATGCGTAAAGCGGTTAATATGGATAAAAAGCGGAGAGACGCCATCGGTTCCCTCCAGGTCGAAAGTAGAAAGTGAGGCCAGTATCTGTTTTGTCTCAGCATTGATTTCGGTTTTCCCTGCCTTGACCAGATTATGCACAATAGCATCAACATAAGGGCGAAAAGGCTCCATCATATCATCAGCCAGGGCAAAGGCATTGTAATTATTGGAATGAAACAGGCCTAAAGTCGGGTGCAGGCCGGCAGCGCATAAAGCGCGCGAGACAATCGAGCGCAAAATCGTATAGCCGTAATTGAGCAGGCTATTGGTGCTGTCGCCATTGCGGTCGCGGCGGAAATCACTGCCGAACAAAAGCGGCCAATATTTGCGCGCTGCCTCGGCTTCGATATTTTGCGAATCGCCGGAGCGCACCCGGCGCGCCAGCATAGTGAGGGATTTATGGCTCTGGTTTTTGGTTGTTTTATCCAGCGCTTCCAACAGCCGGGCCTGCATGGTGACTTTGGCGATAACAATCTGCTTCCAGAGCTGCTTTTTCAGCGGCAGGGGAGCTGCCGCCTGCGCCTGCATACGCCGAGCCTGATGATAATGGCCTTCCAGCGGCCAGATTACGGCAATGGGGGCATGATTCTGGGCGCATAAAACCACCGGCACCTTATTTTCGGCCAGGCGGATAAAGACATTATGTGACCAGGTGAGGCCATGGGCATGGGCAATCAGCGCGCCTATATCGTCCAGCGCGATCCGCCCCACTTCCTCCCGGTCTTTAGAGATTGTCAGGAAGCCGCGATAAACGCCAAGATGCAAGCCGTCTGTGGCTATATCAACAATTCTGTCCATAGATACACATTACCAAATCTGATGAATTTTATGCGGGGGAGATGCGCGCTCACTTTCCTGATAGTATTTAAAGGATAAAAAAATTATATAGTAGTTAATAAAAACGCCTACATGCCGATTAGGCATGAAGGCGATAAGAAAATAAGCAAGTGGCAGGTAAATAATTGCCTGAAAACAGGCGGGCGGCCTGAACTAGCGCAAGTAGGGGGCGTTATGCGCCCGTCTGCTTCTGCTGCGGGTCAAAAATCCGGCCGATTTCATCAACCCGGATCTGCCGCAGGTTGATAAGTTTCATCGGGCCGGCCATTTTTTTTAAATATTTGAAGGGATCGTTTTTATCGTTATTGCGCCTATCAACATTGGCCTCATTATGCGAAGCCAGATAAATAGAACCGGCCTGATCAAATTTCACTACCCGCGCAATAATGCGCTTGCCGGTTTCCGGGTCATTATAGGCCACCATATCATTTTGCTGCAGGCTGAGCACTTTTTTGGCTGTCGGGTTCGCCTGATGAAAGGGTGATTGATAAGCCGGCTGATGGGCGTCATACATGGAAATAACTTCCTGCTTCCACTTGCCGTCTAAAGTCTGCCAGACATCATAGCGGTAATTGCCGTCATTCCAATAGCCTTTATAGGCTTTGCCGGCGGCATTGCGGACAGAGATAGTATTGCGCGCGCCAATCAGGCGAATATGGCGAATGCCTTTATACTGTTTATGCGTTTTGGCAAAGCTCGACAAAGCCTGTTCAAACTCTTTGCCGTCTTTCAGCTCTCTTGCCTCGGCGTAAATATGCTCTTTCAGCGCATTGGCCAAATGCGGATCGCGGATATTATCCAGATCCTTGGCTTTGAGCGAACGCAGCGGCACCCGCCAGACAACCAGCGCATTGCCTTTTTCATCTTTCAGCCGCTCGCCTTTATCGTCAACCGGCAGGCCGTAAGCGGTTTCCTTCATCAATTTAGCGGCGGTTTTGCCTCTGCCGGCTTTATTATCCTTTGCCTTCGGCAGCGTGCCGTGATCGGCCTTATGGCTGACCGTAACGGCATCGATAGCCGTTTGCAAATCGCGCCGGAATTCCGGCCAGGGCGGTGTATCGCGCACTGAATTTTTGACAAAATTCTCCAGATCCCGCGCTTCCATCTGCCCTGAAGCTCTGGATATACGCTGTAATTGCGAGCGGGTGGTAATGCCGATAACCACGGCATCTATGGCATGGTGGCGGTGATCCTGCCGGTTTTTCGGCTTATTAAGCGGATTACCGATTTCTTCGGGACGCAAATCTTGCCCGTTTTTTTCTGAGTCTTTATGTATTGCCGCCTGATAGTCCGGTAATAAAGCGTTTAAGCCCCAATTACGGCGGAAAAGTTCGGTCAATTTGCCGGGAATGGTGCGGATATGATAGCGCATGTGCAATTCACCCTGCTCATCGGCTTCTTTCCCCGGGTAAAGAGCTGAGAGATATTCCCGCGCCAGACGGCTGAGATATTGGGTGTCGGTTAATTGCCGCGCCAGCCAGTTATCTTCCTGTTCAAAACGCTCCATCGCATCTTTGGCAAAGCGCCAGCGTTTACTTTTCGGCAGGTTTTGCGCGCGGCCTAGCATGGCTTCATAATTCCAGCCGTCAAGGCGGTTAGCGGCTTCCGCTGGCGAGAAATTGCCTTTTTGCCGGTTATATTCCTTCAGGCAGACAATTTTATTGGCGTTGCTGTCATCTAAGGTTCTGGAAAACGGTAAAATATGGTCAATATCGACATCAGAAGAAAGCAGCGTAGTAATGTTAATCGGCTTACCGCTATAAGGGCAGCAACGATCTTGCGGGTTTTCGTTCAGCTCTTCCCATAATTTTAGCAATTGGCGATTATAGCCATTATCTTCTTTGCCTTGCTCTTTTAGCTTATCGGAACGCAGAATCGCCGCTTTGGTATTATCGGCAATGCTTTTATTGACTTTCTTCTTTTCCTCATCAGAAAGCTGCAAATCGCGCGCCAGCTCGACCGCCATTTCCTGCGGCTTGCCATGTTTTTTGATCAGCGCATTAACGACACGGCGCAATTGATTAAGGGCAATATGAACCGTCGGATTGGTTATCCGCCCCATGATCCGGTCATAATCGGGGTCGTTTTCAGCTACTGCTTTGCCGCCTTCGCCGGGCGGGATAGAGCGCGCCACATTCGGCACGGCCTGATATTTCGGCAAACTGTCCAGCTCTTCGCGCTCGCGCCCCAGTAAAGCATGGTCATAGTTGCAGCGCGCTGCCGCATCTGCTTCCGTTAGAGGCGTCCCTTTTAATTCAGGCCAATATTCTGCGGCTTTGCGCCCGAAACGCTTTTTGACTTCTTCTTCGGTTATGGTTCCATTTTTCATTTCTTCCAGCATGCGGGAAAGGGCAGTGTGCCCCAGCCGGCCATAGCCTTCCGGCAATTTGGCATTGGCGATTTTATCGCGCTGTTCGGCGCTGAGATTAGGGAATTGCTCTGCTAACCATTTATCCAGCTTTTCCGGCTTCTCTTCATCGCGCAGTCTTTTGATAATTTCCCACTGCTTTTCGCGCGAGAAATCGGCCCATGGGTTGCCAAAACGGCTTTTATCCACCATTTCGGCATAAATTTCATCGCCGGCCAGCCCTTCACGGGCATTTTTCTCTTTTTTGAAAGTCGTGCCGTGCAGTTTCAGGTTTTTGCGAATGGCGCTAAAGGCCATTTTCTTTTGCGGCCGCAGCAGCTTAATCAGCTCATCGCGCTGTTCTTTGCTGAGTTTCCGGCCCGATGCCTTGCCGGCCGTTTCAATGGTCAGCTCATTGGCTTCCTTATAAAGGCGGAATTCCTGAAACAGCGGGTGAGCTTTTGGCAGCCGCTCTTCCTCAGGGTTAAAGGCGCATTTGCCGATTTTCGGCTCTTTGAGCGGCCGCTGATAGAAAATATCATCAAAAAGCTGTTTTCTGCGGCTTTCCGTCAGCTCTTCCGGGTAAAATTCCTGCTGCGCCTGCCAGATTGCCGCAAATTCTTTTTCCAGCATAGAGCGTTCCGGGTAGAAGAGGTAATTTTCCTGCTTGTCGCCGGTAAAAGCTTCCGAATCCTGGCGAATGCGCACCACTTTGCCTTGATTATAACGCTGCGCCAGATAGGCGCCGAGAGTAGGGGCTCTGCTCAAATGCAGTTGCGCCTGCAATTCTTCCACCCCCATGGCGATTTTGCCTTTATCATTATCGCGGCGATCCGTCTTGCGGTTAGATTTAAAGCCGCGCCGCTGGTTGAGGTGAAAGAGGGCGCGGCCCAAATGGTGCAGCGGCAATTTTTCGCTCAGCGCCCGGGCGCGCAGATTATAGGGGTCGGTTTTTTCTATGTTACCGCCGGTATTTTGTTTCTGGTCAGAGGTTTCACGCAACAGCGCCTTGCGCTCCGCTTCATCAGCCGGCATCAGGCCATATTCGGTCAGGCGCTCTAATAATTGCTGCCGGCGTTTAAGATAGCGGTCACGCATACGCCGCGCCCCGCGCGCTTCCCGCCGGGCAACGGCGAGGGAAGCGCCGGATTGCGGATCGCGCCCGTCCGAGAAAATACGCACACCAATATCGATAATGCGATTGGGAATTAACAGGCCGTCCGCATCTCTTTCTCAGCTCAATACACACCAGCCGAGCGAATTGGTGCCAATATCAAAAGCGAAAACCGTATTTTTATAAGTGGAAAGAGCGGCCATGATAAAACTCCAAACGGGCAGATTGGTAATTTTTATAAAGGTGAGAATAAAAGCGCAAGAGCTGATTTTATTTATTGACAGGCAAAAGCCGGCGCTATAGAAAGGGAGTATAGCAAATCAGAAAATGCGGTCGGGTTGTTAACAAGCCTGATGGCACCAAATAAGGCGGCTCCTCCGGGAGCCGCTTTTTTATTGCGCTTTCTTCAACCCTTATAAAAACGGGGAGAAGATAGAAAATATCTTCTCCCCATTTAATCAGAAAATGCGGTCAAGCCGCAACCCAAGAACATGCCTATTTATATAATTTGAATAGGTTGAAGGCTTGGGTCTTCCTTAACAAAGCTATCATACAAGATAGTTTTATCAAGGAGAAAAGCTTACTGGCTTTATTTATGCCAAAAGCGCCAGATAACAATTACGATAATCATAGCGTCTCCTTTCTGTCACTCAAGATTGACAGGGCGCAAAAGAAGCAGTAAACCGAGAATAAGAGATGTTCTTTGGTGTCTGCAGCATTTTGCGGCTGTCAAGGTTGCATCTGGGCGCCTGCGAGTTCAAGGCTCGCGGGTGCCCCTTATGGGAACACCAGAATAGGCAGTGTTCTTGGTAGAATAATTATGCGACTCAGCCTAAAAGACAAGCTTTTTTTGAAGGCGGAAGCTAAGCCCTGTGGATAAGCTTGCATTGTCGTTCGCAAGGTAAAAAAATTATCTATATATTTCATATCATTAGCGTTTATCTTATGGTTCATTTCCACGCGCTCAAAAGATGACAAATCGGGTAAAATGAAAGTGGGCAGATGAAACAAGGCTGCGAATCACTCATCTTGCGAGCGAGGCTTTGTCTATCTGAATAAAGGGCTTTGTGTGCCGCTGCATATCCACACTCTGTAACGCCGTGGCACCCCAGCAGTATGAATGCGATTCTTAAGGTTGCGGGCATTAAAGTGCAGTTCTTGCCGCAGCGGCGTAGTTGAGCCGCTAGCCGCCTAATTAGGGCTGTATACCGACAAATCAGGCGGTAAATACCCGTTTGGGGTGGAAGGTGCCTTGCTCTATTGCCCCCAGCGCCAGCACTTTGCCGCGGTGGGTGACGCAGGCTTCTTCTTCCTCTGTCGGCACCGCCTGACCGCGCAGAATAATCGGGTTGCCGCTGCGCACCCGCGCCGCCTGCGCCTCGGCTATCGGATATTGCGACAGGCATTCTAGCGCCGCGCCGGTTTCAATCAATAAAGCGTCCAGTTCAGTAAAATCCAGCCTTTGCAGCTCGGCTGCCGACAGGCGCGGCCGCTCAGCCCGGTTTTTGCTGCCGGTTTTTGCCGCTTCCGCCGCCTGTTCCGCTGCTGCGGCCGGATCGGCCGCCAAAGCTGCTTCCGCCTGTTGCCGCGCCGCTTCTGCTTCCAGCCGCTGCTGTGCTTGCGCTCGCGGTGAAGCCTGCTCCAGCTCTTCCAGGCTGATAAAATCTTCCTGCGCAAAGGGCGCGACTTCAATGCGGCGCAACTCCACCACATGGCCATAGCAGCCCATATCACGCCCCATATCACGCGCCAGTGAGCGCACATAAGTGCCTTTGCCGCATTCTACCTCAAATACGGCCTGGCCGCTTTCGGTGATTGCCATCAAATCCAGCACATCAATTTCTACCTCGCGCGGCGGAATGGCAACAGCTTCACCCTTGCGCGCCATATCATAAGCGCGCTCACCGCTGATTTTTATCGCTGAAAATTGCGGCGGCGTCTGCAAAATAATGCCGGTATATTTAGGCAGCAGCGCCAGAATCTCGGCCTCACTCGGCCGTTTGTCCGATTTATGGGTAATTTCGCCTTCCAGATCATCGGTGGCGCGCTCTTCCCCCCAGGCTACAGTAAAGCGATAGACTTTCGTGCCTTCCATCACATAGGGCACGGTTTTGGTAGCTTCCCCCAGCGCAATCGGCAGCAGGCCGGAGGCCAGCGGGTCCAATGTGCCGGCATGGCCGGCCTTGTCGGCATTATAGAGCCATTTCACCTTGGCCACCGCCTCGGTAGACCCCATGCCTTTCGGCTTGTCCAGAACAACCCAGCCCGCTACCGGGCGACCTTTTTTCTTCACGTGTCGTGCCATTATCTCATCACTTGCTTTACAGGGGAGAGGTTATTTTTCTGTGCCGGTATCGCTGTCGGCCGGGGCAGGCGGCTCATTGCCGGCGGCGGGGCGCAGATCGCGCGCGACTGCCGGTGAGCGCAACAAAGCATCAATTTTGGCGAAATTGTCAAAACTGGTATCGGCAAGAAAACGCAATTCCGGCATATATTTTAGCCCGCGCAGCGCGCCGGCCAGCCGGCCGCGCATATATTTGGCCCGGCGGTTGAGCGCCGCCAGAATATCGGCGCGGGCCGGGGCATCAGCCGCCGCCGGCGGCGCAATAAAACAGGTCGCCAGCTTTAGATCCGGCGACATGCGCACCTCAGTTACCGAAATCATGGCGCCGGCCAATAAAGGATCGCGCAAATCGCCCCTTTGCAGCAGAAAGGCCAGCGCATGGCGGATTTCCTCTCCCATGCGCAACTGCCTTTGTGACGGCTCTTTATGCTGTTTCATTATCGTCTCTGTTTTGTTTATCCTGCTCAAACCTGAACAGGCCGCCTGATCACCGGCGCAATGCCTGCTGCCCGGCTGCCGCTTCAGCCCTTGCACGGCCTTGAAGCAAGTCTGCGCCGCCGGAACAGGCAAAACCGCTGCCGCAGCGCCGCAATAGCGCCGCTGCCGCAACCGGCCGGGCCGCGCGGGCGCATTCCGCCGGCTGCCGTTCGGCGCAGGCCTAAAGTGAGCGGCTGATATGCTCAACCCGGAAGGCTTCAATCACATCGCCGGCGCGCATATCGCTGTAATTTTCAAAGGCCATGCCGCATTCCTGCCCGGCCGGCACTTCCGCCACCTCATCTTTAAAGCGCTTCAGCGTTTTCAGCTTGCCTTCATGGATAACCACATTATCGCGGATAAGACGCACACCGGCGCCGCGCTCTACCTTGCCTTCGGTCACGCGGCAGCCGGCCACTTTGCCGATTTTGGAAATATCAAATACTTCCAGAATTTCGGCATTGCCGATAAAGGTTTCCCGCCGCTCCGGCGACAACATGCCGGACATAGCGGCTTTGACATCATCAACCAGGTCATAAATTATATTATAATAGCGTATTTCTATACCCTGATTGGCGGCCGCCTCGCGCGCCTGCGGGTTGGCGCGGACATTAAAGCCGATAATCGCCGCATCAGAGGCCGTGGCCAGCGCCACATCGCTTTCGGTTATGCCGCCGGCGCCGGCATGAATAATGCGGGCGCGCACTTCATCATTGCCCAGCTTTTCCAGCGAGGCGATAATAGCTTCGGCCGAGCCTTGCACATCGGCCTTGATCACCAGCGGAAATTCTTTGGTGCCGTCTTTTTGCAGGCGGTTCATCATCTGCTCCAGCGAGCCGCGAGAGCCGGCCGCCCGCGCTATCGCCTTTTCATGCGACAGGCGCTGCCGGTATTCGGCGATCTCCCGCGCTTTGGCTTCATTGGCAACAATAGCAAAACGGTCGCCGGCCTGCGGTGTGCCCTGCATGCCCAGAATTTCCGCCGGGGTAGAAGGCCCGGCCTCTTTCATATGTTCGCCATGCTCATTGACAAGCGCCCGCACACGCCCCCATTCATCACCGGCGACAATAATTGTGCCGGGGCGCAATGTGCCTTTTTGCACCAGCACCGTGGCCACCGGGCCGCGGCCGCGATCCAGCTTGGCTTCAATCACCACGCCTTCGGCTGAGCGCTCGGCCTCGGCCCGCAAATTGAGCATTTCCGCCTGCAGCAGCAGAGCTTCCAGCAGTTTATCCAGATTTTGCCCGGTTTTGGCCGAAACCTCAACCTCCAGCACATCGCCGCCCATGCTTTCAACAAAAACGCCGTGCTGCAATAATTCCGCCCGCACTTTCTGCGGATCAGCGGCCGGTTTGTCTATTTTGTTAATCGCGACAATAATCGGCACATTGGCCGCTTTGGCGTGATGGATAGATTCAATCGTTTGCGGCATGACACTGTCATCAGCCGCCACCACCAGCACGGCAATATCGGTCGCCTGAGCGCCGCGGGCGCGCATGGCGGTAAAAGCAGCATGCCCCGGCGTGTCGATAAAGGTGATTTTATGCCCGTCACGCTCTACCTGATAAGCGCCGATATGCTGGGTAATGCCGCCGGCCTCGCCGGAAACCACATTGGCGCGGCGCAAAGCGTCCAAAAGAGAGGTTTTACCGTGATCCACATGCCCCATCACGGTGACCACCGGCGCCCGCGGCCGCATTCCGGCCTGATTATCGGGAATATCAAAAATCCCCGTCTCGACGTCCGATTCCGCCACCCGCTTCACCGTATGGCCGAATTCTTCGGCAATGAGCTGCGCCGTATCGGCATCAATCACATCGCCGGGCTTCATCATCTGCCCTTGCTTCATCAAATATTTGATCACATCAACCGAACGCTCGGCCATACGCTGCGCCAGCTCCTGAATGCTGATGGTTTCCGGCACGGTAACTTCACGGGCAATTTTTTCCCGCGGCATTTCCATTTGCGCGCGTTTGAACTTTTCCTGCCGGCGGCGCATGGCCGCCATGGAGCGGCCGCGGACAGTATCGCCGTCATCATTGAGCACGGTTGTTAAAGTCAGCTTGCCGCGGCGGCGCTCTTCCGCCCCTTTAACCGGAGACGGCCGGCGCAGATCCGGCCGGGCGGCGGCGGCGCGGCGCGCCCCGGCGCTATTGCCCTCATCATCGTCATTTTTGGCGCGAATATGGTGGCCGTGAAGCGGCCGGCGCGCCTTTTCCGCCGGCGGGGCGGTATCGGGCAGGGCGCCGGCTATGGCCGGCCGATTATAGCCGGCGCGGCCGCTGCCGGCGGCGGGCCGCAGCGCATTATTACCGCTTCCCGCTGCCGGCGCTTCCGCCCGGCTTTTATCGCTGCGCTCCTGCTTGCGGCCAAGCACGGCATTTTCAGCCTGTATTTGCTGTTGCTGCCTTTCCTGCCGCTCTTTTTCCCGCTCGGCTTCAAGGATTGCCCGCCGCCGCGCTTCCTCTTCCTGCCGTATCTGCTCCTGATCGGAACGGATTTTGGCCTCTTCCAGCGCGCGGCGCCGGGCCTGCATTTCGGCAGAGGAGAGATTGCCGCCCTGCGGCGCCGGGCGGGCGGGCGCGGGCGCCCTGTCATCGGCTCTTGCCGCTTTTGGCCGCGCGGCTATATGCGGCCTGGCAACAGGCTCGGCCATATTGGCCTGCCCCGGCCGGCCGGCAAGAGCAGCCTGAGGCTGCTCGCCCGGGCGGGTAATTTTGCGGCGTCTGGTCTCCACTACGACAGCTTTGGTGCGGCCATGGCTGAAATTCTGCTTGACCGTGCTGTGCTCAACACTGCGCTTGAGCGTCAGTGTCTTTTTCTGCCCGGTATTGTCTTCCGTTTTTTTATCGGTCATTCCGCTTCCCTATCATGGCTTGAGCCATATTTCCTGCAATTCGTTTATCTGCTTTTGCCTGTTTTTGCTGCCCTGCCGGCGGCTCTGCCCCGGCTCCGGCGCGCCCCGGCGCTCTCTGCTTTATGCCTGTGTCCTGCTCCCGGCTTTCTGCCCGATAGGCGACAAGCCGCGCGACCGTCTTGATAAAACCTGCCGCGCCTCTATCTTTGACTATCGCAATATGCATCACATTCTGCCCGCCAAAGGCCAGCCGCAATTCCTCGGCCGTAAAAGGGGACAAGATAGCGACAGGCTCCGGCTTTTGCCCGGCTCCGGCTGCTGCGTCACTGCGGCCTGCTGCCGCTGCGCGCGCTGCCTGAGCCAGCTTGCGCCGGCTGTCTGCCGCCGCTTCCGCCGCGTGCAGCAGCAGAGCTGCCCGCCCGGAGCGAAGAGCGGCCTTGACCTTTTCCGCCCCTGTTATAACGGCACCGCTGCGCCGTGCCAAGGAAAGATTTGCCAAAGCGGCGCGCCGCAGCAATTTATCCACTTGCTCCGCCAGATCCGGCGGCGTGCGCAGCTCGGCTTTCAGCGCGCGGGCGAAAAGCCGGCGTCTGACAGCTTCTTCCACCACCGGGCGGCGCGCCAGCAGCCAGGCGCCGCGCCCGGGCAGGCAGGCTTTAATATCGGCCGCTACCACCCCCTGAGGATCGGCAACAAAACGCAGCATAGCTTCTGCCGCCTCTGTCTGGCGCGAGACAAGGCAGCGCCTCTCTTTGGCCGTTCGCGCCTTTTTGCCGCCGTGAGCTGTGATGTCCACCGGTTTTGCCTTTATGCTGCAAGCCCTGACGGGCCGGTTATAATGCGCGCGGCCTCAGGCGCGGCGCGCCGGCAAAAACCGCTAATGCCCGGCGGCCGGAGAATCAGGCCCTAAAATCAGGCTTTATCTTTATCGGCCGCCTCGGCTGCCTTTTCCGCTTCGGCCGCGCCGGCTTCCGCTTCTGGCGGCGCGCCGGCCTCAAGCGCGGCCTCAGCTTCTTCCTCTGCGGCGGCAGCAAGCGCGGTTTCATCAATCCAGCCGGCTTTAACCCGCGCTGCCAGAATCATCTGCTCAGCTTCCTGACGGCCAAGATCAAAAGCGCTGAAAATACCCTTATGCTCGATAGTTTCCCCCTTGGCGCCTTTGGCCCCCTTGCGCTCACGCCAGCCAACCAGATCATCAGCGGCATAACCGGCAAAATCTTCCATGGTTTTAACCCCGTCTTCGCCAATGGCCACCATCATGGCGCCGGTCATGCCCGGCAGCTCGCGCAGGGCATCAGCCACGCCCAGCTTTTTGCGCGTTTCATCATATTTTTTCTCAATCTGCTCGAGATAATCGCGGGCGCGCGCCTGAATCTCCGCCGCCGTATCGGCATCAAAGCCCTCAATCGCGGCGATCTCCTCCGGCTCAATATAGGCAATTTCCTCAAGTGAGGCAAAACCCTCAGAAGCCAGAACCTGCGCCACCATTTCATCAACATCAAGCGCGTCCATAAACAGTTTTGAGCGATCGGCAAATTCTTTCTGCCGCCGCTCCGATTCTTCTGTTTCGGTCATAATATCAATATCCCAGCCGGTGAGCTGCGAGGCAAGGCGGACATTCTGGCCGCGCCGGCCGATAGCCAGGCTCAACTGGCTCTCCGGGACAACAACCTCGATCCGCGCGGCATCTTCATCAAGCACGACTTTTGCCACTTCCGCCGGCTGCAAGGCATTGACAATAAAAGTAGCGGCATCAGGCGACCAGGGGATAATATCCACCTTTTCCCCTTGCAGTTCCGCCACCACCGCCTGCACGCGGCTGCCGCGCATGCCGACACAGGCCCCCACCGGATCGATAGAGGCATCACGCGAGACAACGGCAATTTTAGCGCGGGAGCCGGGATCGCGGGCAACCGATTTTATCTCAATAATGCCGTCATAAATTTCCGGCACTTCCATAGTGAATAATTTCGCCATAAATTGCGGGTGCGAGCGCGAAAGGAAAATTTGCGGCCCTCTTTGCTCGCGCCGCACATCATAAAGATAAGCGCGCACGCGATCGCCGTTGCGGAAGGCTTCATGCGGCAGCAGTTCATCGCGGCGGATAATGCCTTCGCCGCGGCCGACATCAACAATCACATTGCCGTATTCCACCCGCTTGACAGCGCCGGAAACAATCTCGCCCAGGCGATCTTTATATTCTTCATATTGCTGATCGCGCTCCGCTTCCCGCACTTTTTGCACAATAACCTGCTTGGCCGATTGCGCGGCAATGCGGCCGTAATCCATCGGCGGCAGCGGCTCGGTCAAAAAATCGCCTATTTCGGCATCGGCCTTTAAGGCTTTGGCATCGGCCAGAGTAATCTGGCTGTCGGGGATTTCAACATTTTCCACCACTTCCAGCAGGCGCTGCAATTTAATATCGCCGGTTTTGGAGTTAATCTGCGCGCGGATATTGGTTTCCTGCCCATAGCGGGAACGCGCCGCTTTCTGGATAGCGTCCGCCATGGCGGCGAGCACAACCTCACGCTGGATCGATTTTTCCCGCGCGACTGCATCGGCAATCTGCAAAAGCTCAAGCCTGTTTGCACTTACGGCCATGGATATTCTCCTCAAATCTGATCTGTTCCCGCCGGATCACAGCGGCGCTTCCGGCCGGATCCGCCGGCCGGCGGTTTTAATCTTCGGTTTGTGCCTCGGCTGCGGCCTGCGGCCGGCGCTTTCTCTGCTTATCCTGCTGCAAGGCGGCGCGGATAAGATTGTCTGTCAGCACCAGATTGGCTTCCGCAATTTCGGCAAAAGGCAGGTCAAGCGTTTCTGCGCCGGTTTCTTCACCCTCACAGCGCAAAGTAACTGTTTCTTCGCTTACTGCGGCAATTATGCCGCGCCATTTCTTTTTCCCCGCAACCGGGTTCTGCATTTCAACCCTGGCCAAATGGCCGCGCCAGACGGCAAAATCAGACTTGCGCACCAGCGGCCTGTCAATCCCGGGGGAGGAAACCTCCAGATTATAATGCCGGTCAATAATATTTTCCACATCGAGCAGCGGCGAAATGTCGCGGCTCAACTGTTCGCAATCTTCAACGCTCATGCTGCCGTCATAACGCTCAGCCATGATTTGCAGTGTGAGGCCGTTCAGGCCAAGCAGGCGCACCCGCACCAGACGAAAGCCGGCCTGCGCGCAAACCGGAGCAATGACGGCGGCGATCCGCGCCTCCGGCCCGGCAAGCGGCTGCAGAAACGGCTCATCGGCAGCGATTACCTGTTTATTATGCTGTACTTCCACTATCAAGCCCTGTTTTATCTGGCCTTTATAAACAAAAAAGAGCGGGCTTTAAAGCCCACTCTTGCCTGTCCGATCAAGAATTTCTGCCAGTATAAAACGGTTTTGGCCGGAAAGCAAGCAGGAAAAGCGCCGCCCCGGCCGGGCTGCCCGGCCAAGGCAGCGCAATTAACGGCGGATAAAGGTGAGATAAGCAGGCTTGCGGCCGGCCTGTTTGGCCTTGGCTTCATAACGGGTGCCGGGCCAGCCCGGATACGGCTTTTGCCAATCCTGCGCGGTTTTGGCTGTCCAGCTAAAAGCGCTGTTTTTCCCGGCAAGCTGCAACACCTGATTGACATAGCTGTCTATATCGGAGGCAAAACGCAACAGGCCGCCCGGCTTTAGCAGGCGGGCAAAACAGTTGAGATTTTTAGCATTGATAAAGCGGCGTTTCCAGTGTTTTTTCTTCGGCCACGGATCGGGGTAGAAAATATCGATGCCGGCCAGGCTGCCGGCGGGCAGCCAGGCCATGAGCGGCAAAGCGTCATCGGCATAAAGGCGGATATTGGCGGCTTTATGCGGCGCGGCCGCCAGCGCCGCCAGCATTTTTGCCATACCGTTGACAAAAGGCTCAACGCCGATAAAACCGCTTTCCGGCCGGCGCGCCGCTTCATGCAGCAAATGCTCACCGCCGCCGAAGCCGATTTCCAGCCGCACATTTTTTATCGTGCCGGCCGGGGCGGTAAACAAGGCGCGTATATCGGCCGGGGCCGGGCGGCTTAAATCCGGCTGCAAGCGCGGCAGCAGCGCCGCAAGCTGCTCTTGCTGCTGCGGCCGCAGCGGCCGGCCTTTGCGGCGGCCGAAAAAGGCTCCCTGCCGCGCCGGCGCAGCTTTCGCCCGGCCGTTTGCCGGCGGCTGCTTATTATCGGCCATGCTGTTTGGCCTGAAGCGCCGGCTTTTGCGCCAGCGCGGCTTTTAACGGCTTGACAAGATCAAGCTTTTCCCATGAAAACGCGCCGTCTCGCCCCGGCTGGCGGCCAAAATGGCCGTAAGCGGCGGTTTTGGCATAAATCGGCTTGTCCAGCGCCAAATGGCTGCGAATGCCGCGCGGGGTTAAATCCATTAGCTGCCGAATAACGGCTTCCAGTTGCTGTTCGGTTATATTATGGCCGGTACCGTGCAGATTAACATAAAGCGATAAAGGCCGGGCAATGCCGATAGCATAAGAAAGCTGGATCGTGCAGCGCCCGGCCAGCCCGGCGGCGACAATATTTTTGGCCAGATACCGCGCCGCATAAGCGGCCGAGCGGTCAACTTTGGTTGGATCCTTGCCGGAAAAGGCGCCGCCGCCATGCGGCGCCGCGCCGCCATAGGTGTCGACAATAATTTTGCGCCCGGTCAGGCCGGCATCGCCGTCCGGCCCGCCGGTTACAAATTTGCCGGTCGGGTTAATATGCCATGCGCAATCTTCGGCGATTTTCAGCCCCGCCAGCGCCTGCCTTATATAAGGCTCCACCACCTGCCGCACTTTGGCAGAGCTCCAGTCTGCAACCAGATGCTGGGTCGACAGCACCAGCGCAGAAATTTCAAACGGTTTGCCGCCTTTATAATGCACGGTCACCTGGCTTTTGGCGTCCGGCCCCAAAAGGGCGGCCTCACCTTCTCCCTTATGGCGGGCTTGCGCCAATATTTCCAGGATCTTATGGGCATAATAAATAGGGGCGGGCATGAAAGCCGGAGTATCCTGACAGGCATAGCCGAACATAATGCCCTGATCACCGGCGCCGTCTTTATCTACCCCTTGCGCAATATCGTCTGACTGGGAATGCAAGAGCACATCAATGCGCGCTTTCTGCCAGTGAAAGCCGGGCTGATTATAGCCGATAATTTTAATGGCGCGGCGCGCCGCCGCGCGGAATTTGCGCGGCGCGATTTGCGGCCTGCCCTTTTTGTCCACAATCAGGGCGCCGTTTTTGTCGCGCTTCAACAGGCTCTGGGGCACGCGCGCCTCGCCGGCGATAATAACGCGGTTGGTAGTGGCCAGCACCTCGCAGGCGGCGCGCACCGAGCCAATATCAAAACCGTTTTTGCGCTGTTCGGCCCGCGCTTCCCGGTAGATCATATCAACAATTTCATCAGAAATCCGGTCACAAAGCTTGTCCGGGTGCCCTTCCGCCACCGATTCACTGGTAAAAAAATAATCCCGCTGTAGCACGATTTTCCCTTAAACTGAGCTTGCTTTATCGCCGCCTTATCTAAACCAAAGCCCGGCCGCTGGCAAGCCCGGGGCTAGATAGTATCGCCGGCCAGCGCACGGGCGAGATCAATAATCTTTTTCCGCACCTGCGGGTCTTCAATGCGGGAAAAAGCGCGGATAAGCTGCACGCCTTCCTGCGGTGAGCAATGCGTTGCTTCCGGCAGCGGCCCCGCTTCTTCGGCAAAGCCTTGCCCGGCGGCGGCAAAAGCCGTGTTCTCTTCCGGGTCGGAAAAGAAGAAGGAAACCGGAACCTCCAATATTGTGGCTATAGCCTGTAACCGGCTGGCGCCGACACGGTTGGCGCCTCTTTCATATTTCTGGATTTGCTGGAAGGTGACCCCCAGCAGCCGGCCTAATTGCTGCTGGGTCATATTTTTTAAATTGCGCTGCAGGCGAATACGCTTGCCGACATAAACATCAATAGGATCTGGCTGTTTTTTGGTTTTTGTCATGAAAAAAGCTTTTAAGGCTGTTTAAGCAGGCGAATCATGCCGTTTTATAAGGAGAAAGCAGCTTTTTTAGGGAGGCAGGCGGTAAATTGCAAATTCTGTTCTGCTTCTGTCTTTGTTTTGTTGTAGCACTTTTTACCCTTTTACAGCGGCTATAATCCATATCAAACCGGATTCTTGTTATAAGATACGAAATTTTTTATATAAACAGATAAGACATAGCTTATTTATCGGCTTCCGGCGCGGACATCTGGCCAAAACTGCTGCGAGCCTGTTCCGGCAGATGTAAGCTGCGCTATACAGATGAGGCTGCCAGTATAAAGCGGTATTTCTGTAAAAATAATCCGCCTGTTTCTATATGCACATGATTTTTCTGATGTTTTATCCTTCTACTTGTTTCTTCCCGGTAGAAAGCTATGTTTTAATATAAATATATAGAGCGATTATCGCTATAAATTCAATGAAATAACTACCCTATATTCGCTCTTTTATTTCTCATAAAATATAGTGAAAATGATAGCCATGATTGGACAGGACACTATACGAAACTGGGTAAAGAGAAATCTCGCTGTTATGGGCAGAGGGGCGCGGAAAAGGCTTGCTGATTTTATTGGTGTGCCTCCTGTGCAGATTGCGCGTATGCTGAATACGCCGCCTGTGCGTGAGACACGGGTAATAAGGGGAGATGAGTTTGAGAAAATGAGAATTTTCTTTGGTGAGCCGGCGACAAATTTTGACAAGACGGTAAAGCCGGTGAAAAAGCACAAGCTTAATGCGGCTCAGCGTAAAAAATTTATAGATATTATTGAATACAGATCCCCGCAGCAGCAGCAGGCTTTGCTGGCTTTTCTGGAAGCATGGGATAAAAAGGCGCTGTAATCCCGAACGGCCAGCCCCGAATGGCCGCCGGCTTATTGCGCTTTTGCCTGTTTTTGCCGCTCCTGCCCGCTGCTGCGGTAAAAAACAGCAGCGGGAGATAAGCCGCTGTGCGCTGCTGCCGTTTTTCTGCCGCGCCCGGGTTTTCAACTGTTTTTAACGAATAAAGCGCTAAAAGCCCTTTTTCTTATGAAACAGGGCCGCTCTCTCCCGAATAATGCCGCAATTCCCTTGTCTAATAATAAAGTAAAGCCGGGAAGAGATGCAAAATTTGTTAAACTGGGCTGATTGGTTATAGAAAATGAAGTATCAGGCGAAATATTGGGGCTTTTTGCCGTTTGCCGTATTATCTTTTATGGCGGCTGCCGTGCATTGCGCTAAAGCGCAGGTTGTGGTTGATGTATCCGGCGGTAATTTTAACCCCATTCCTATTGCGATTACCGATTTTGTCGCCGGTGATGATATGGGGCGGAAAATCAGTTCGGTCATTGCGGCCGATCTGGAGCGCTCGGGCCTGTTTCGCCCATTGGAGCAGGGCATATTTCTGGAAAATATCACCAATCCCGATGTGCCGCCGCGTTTTAACGACTGGCAGCAGATACACGCTCAGGGGCTGGTGACCGGGCGGGTGGAGCGCGAGACGGACGGCCGCTTGCGGGTTGAGTTCCGGCTGTGGGATATTTACGGCACTACGCAAATGGAAGGGCGGCAGTTTTATGCGCCTGAAGATAGCTGGCGGCGCATTGCCCATATTATTGCCGATGCCGTTTATCGCAAGATGACGGGAGAAAAAGGCTATTTTGATACGCGTATTGTTTTTGTCGATGAAACCGGGCCAAAAAATGCGCGGATTAAAAAGCTGGCGATTATGGATCAGGACGGCGCCAATTTAAGCTATCTGAGCGATGGCCGGGAAATGGTGCTGACGCCGCGTTTTTCTCCCACCAGGCAGGAAATCACCTATATGGCCTTTAGCGGCCGCCGCCCGGGTGATGATGCGCCGCGCGTTTACCTGCAACAGATAGAAGACGGCAAGAGAGAGCTGGTCGGCCGCTTCCCCAATATGACTATTGCGCCGCGTTTTTCCCCCAATGGGCAGAAAGTGATTATGAGCCTGCTGGAAGATGATGGCGGCTCCAATATTTATACCATGGATCTGACAACCCACCAGACCAACAAGCTGACCTCCGGCAGCGCTATCAATACAGGCGGATCCTATTCGCCTGACGGCAATAAAATTGTTTTTGAGACCGATCGCAACGGCCGCCAGCAGATTTATGTGATGAATGCCGATGGCAGCGATCAAAAGCGCATTTCTTTTGGTGACGGCAGTTATTCTACTCCGGTATGGTCGCCCCGGGGCGATTATGTCGCCTTTACCAAGCTGACAGACAAGCAGTTTTCTATCGGCGTTATGCGGCCGGACGGCACGGGCGAGCGTATTTTGACCTCCGGCTTTCATAATGAAGGGCCGACCTGGGCGCCCAATGGCCGGGTGCTGATCTTTTTCCGCCAGAATGCCGGCCAGGAATCCGAGCTGCGCAGCATTGATATTACCGGCCGCAATGAAAGACGCGTGCCGACCCCGCACGGCGCGTCTGACCCGGCCTGGTCGCCGCTTTTGGATTAACCGGGCGCTGCGGGCTTCTGCCGCGCTTTGCCGTTCAGCCGCCGCCGGCCGGCGGCGGCTGATACAGGCGGGCAGGGCAAGGGCAAAGCAAAGGCCGGTGGGGCGGCCTTGCGGCCTCAAGCCTCTTTCTGACGGCCAAAAAACGGGGGAAATCTTTTTATTTTTGCGGAAGGGGAGCGTGAGAGAGCGATTTTGTGCTAGACTAACGCGGATATTTATGCCTTTTACGCCGGGGTTCCGGATTGCAGCTCAGCTACAGGGAGTGTCTGCCTATGCGTATTTTCAACAAAACTTATAATAAGGCTTTTGCGGCTATTTGTCTTTCTGCCGTATTGGCAGGCTGCGGCAGCGGGCGGAACGGTTTTAACAATTCCAGCCTGGGCTATAATGCCAAGCCCGGCTCGGTGCAGGATTTTACGGTTAATGTCGGCGATCGCGTCTTTTTTGACCTGGATTCCTCCGCTATCCGGCCGGACGGGCAAAAGACTCTCCAGCGTCAGGCGCAGTGGCTGAACCGCTATCCGCAATATACGATAACGGTGGAAGGCCATTCCGATGAGCGCGGCACACGGGAATATAATCTGGCTCTGGGGCAGCGCCGCGCTGTTTCCGCCAGGAATTACCTTGCCGGGCAGGGGGTGGCTATGCGCCGTATGAAGACAATTTCCTACGGTAAAGAGCGGCCGGTTGCGGTGTGTGATGATATTAGCTGCTGGTCGCAAAATCGCCGCGCCGTAACGGTTATCAATAATGCGGCGCAATAAAAGCGCGCCGGCCGCCGGCTGAGCGGCTTTTCCTATATAAAAGGCAAATAAGCTGCCGCTTGCCCGCTGCGGTAAGCAGGCGGCAGCGTTTCTGTCTCTTTATCCCCGCCGGTGGCGCGCAGGGGGCTTTTGCATTGCCGGGGTTTCCGCCTGCGGCAGGCAGGCATAATAACCGGCCGCTCTGTTGCGGCCAGATGGGGGCCTTATTATAGCGGCAGGCAGGGTGAGCTGTCTCTTTATCCCCGCCGGAGGCCGCTTCCGGCGGGGCCGGGAAGGGCTGAGACTTCACCAATATTTGCCAATATCAGAGCGTTGGGCGCTATTTGCCGCTATGTGCTATGGATTGACCTCAGGCTTTTGGCGCGGCGGTAAACGGCGCGGGTGTTGCTGCGGCTTATAATGCCGAAATCCCTTTCCTGAAACGGCAGATTTTTCGGTTTTTTGGTGATATTTATCGGCGAGATAGGAACAATGGCCGCCGGGAACGCGGCTTCCCCTTGGCGCTTTCCGGAGCTTCCGCCTGCGGCAGGCAGGCATAATAACCGGCCGCTCTGTTGCGGCCAGATGGGGGCCTTATTATAGCGGCAGGCAGGGTGAGTTGCCTCTTTATCCCCGCCGGAGGCCGCTTCCGGCTGGGCCGGGAAGGGCTGAGATTTCACCAATATTTGCCAATATCAGAGCGTTGGGCGCTATTTGCCGCTATGTGCTATGGACTGACCTCAGGCTTCTGGCGCGGCGGTAAACGGCGCGGGTGTTGCTGCGGTTCGCAAGGGCAGGCGGCGGCGCTTCTGTTGCCTCAGCTTGCGCTTCCGGCTGCTTTTTGCCGGTAAATCTCTGTGCTTCGGCCGTTATTTTGAGCCGCCAAAGGCTCATAGCCCGCCGGCCTGCTGAAATGCGGGCCGGTATTTTTATCAATAATTTCCGGCTTGCTATAATCGGCCATGCCGTCCCAGCCGCCGCCCAGAGCTTTCATCAGGCTGATATAATCAGTCGTGGCGGCGGCGCGGGCGTTCAGGGCATTCTGCCGGGCAGAATAATAAGAGCGCTCAGCCGTTAACAGCTCCAGAAAGCTGGTATTGCCGGATTCATATAAATTGCGGGACAAGCCGAGAGAGGTTTGATAGGCCTTGGCGGCTTCTGTCTCTTTCGCCGCCAGCAAGCGATCATTTTTTAGCGATGTCAGCGCATTTTCCACATCTTCCAGGGCGGTCAGCACCGCCGAACGCAGATTGATAAAATTCTGATCGCGCTGAGCTTGGGCAATTTCCACCCCGGCTACCAAAGCCCCGCCGCGGAACAGCGGCAGGCTGATGCTGGGGCCGAAAACCCAGCTTATAGAAGAGTTTTTCCCCAGATTATCGGGGTGTGTGGCATTGGTGGCGATATTGCCGGTCAGGCTGACGGCCGGGTAGCGCTGAGCCTCCCGCTGGCCGATAATCGCGGTAGATTGCGCCAGCCGGCGCTCTGCCGCACGGACATCAGGGCGCGAGAGCAAAATATCGGCGGGGATTGTTGCCGGCAAGTGCTCCGGCGCGGCCGGAATATCGCGGCCTTGCCGATAATATTGCGCTTCTATCAAATCATTCACTGCCGCCGGCGGCTGCACCAGCAAAATGGCAAGACGATGCTTGATTATGGCAAGCTGCCCGGTAAGACGCGGAATATTGGCTTCCATATCGGCGGCCTGACCGGCGGCATTATTGGCGTCCAGGCTGGAAACGGCGCCGGTCTGATATTTCCGGCGGATCAAATCTGCTGTCTGCCGCTGGCTAAGGGCGGTTTCTTCGCTTAAGCGCAATTGCGCCTGCAGGCGGCGCGCTTCAACATAATTAGAGGCAACATCGCCGATAAGGGTTACCATAACCGCGCGCAAATCTTCCTGCGCGGCGGCAAAGCCAGCGCGCGCCGATTCCAGCGCCCGCCGGTTCAGGCCAAAGAGATCTATCTCCCAGGCGGAATCAAAGCTGCCATTATAATGATCCTGCGTTACGCTGAACGGGCCGCCCGTCTTCTGGCGTTTATAGCCGGCGCCGGAATCCAGAGAAGGGAACAGGGCGCCGGCCGTTTGCCGGGCCACAGCGCGCGCTTCGCGCACGCGCGCTTTGGCGGCCGCTATATCCAGATTGTCGCTGCCGGCGGCGGTTATCATCTGGTCAAGCAGCGGATCCTGCAGCCGTTTCCACCAGCCTGCCAGCTCAGCCTGCCTGTCTTGCCCGCCGGCGGCGGCGGCCGCTGTTTTATCGCCCCATTTCTGAGGCAATGCCATATCCGGCCTGGTGTAATCCGGCCCGACAGAACAGGAAACAAGCGATAAAAGGCAGCAAAAAAGCCCGGCGCGCCGCCCCGGCGCCGTTAACGCCAGACCGCCGCGCGGGATTTTGTGCCGGCAAAGAAGGATCATGAATAAAATCACTATGTTCCTTTACCGTTACAGATAAGCATAATACCGCACCGCCGGCGTGAAGGTGCGCCGCTATCAACAAGCCTGCCGGCCAGGCTTTCCCGGCCGGAAGAACGCCCGGCCGGCGCCGCGCCGTTTTACCTGATCCCCCCGTTTGTATCCCGCCTGTTATGAAATTTTGTCAAGAGGGTAAATATTTTTTCACAAATAAAAGTTTAAAAAACGATAAGAATAAAAGAGCCTGCTTTATTGGCGGCGACTGGCGGCGGCCTCAATCCGCGCCTGGCCCAGGCGGAAATGCGCCGCTACCGGCACATGGTCGGACGGTTTTTCCCAGTCACGCGCCGCGCGAAAAACGGTGACAGCATCAAGCAGCGGCAGCATATCCGGCGAAGCCCAGATATGATCCAGCCGGCGGCCGCGATTGGAAGCCGCCCAGTCGCGGGCGCGGTAGCTCCACCAGGTATAAAGTTTTTCCTGCGCCGGCACTTTGGCCCGCAATATATCAACCCAGCCGCCGGCGCGCTGGGCGCTGATGAGGCCGCTTGTTTCAACCGGAGTATGGCTGACGACTTTCAGCATTTGTTTATGCGACCAGACATCATTTTCCAGCGGCGCAATGTTTAAATCTCCTGTCAGCAGCGCTGAGCTGCCATCGCCCTTATCGGCGGGCAGGCTGTGCATTTCCTGCAGGAATTGCAGCTTATGGGCAAATTTGGGGTTGAGCGCCGGGTCGGTTTCATCACCGCCGGCCGGGGCATAAACATTATGAATGCGGATTTTTTTGCCGCCATGCTCTATCAGCGTTTCAATATGGCGGCAATCATTCCGGCCGCAAAACGGCCGCTTTTCCGTATGGATAAAAGGCCGGCGCGCCAAAGTGGCAACACCGTGATAGCCCTTCTGGCCGTTAAGCGCCGCATAGGCATAGCCGGCTGCGGCCAGCGGCTGGAGCGGAAACAGCTCATTGGGGCATTTTGTTTCCTGCAGGCATAAAATATCCGGCCGGGCCTCAGCCAGAAAGCGCAGAACAATAGGCAGGCGCAGGCGGACAGAATTGATATTCCAGCTGGCTATGGTGAAGGGCACGAACGCAACTCCTTTTTTGGCTCCCGGCCGGGCGCGCGGCAAAGCGCAGCCGGGCCGGCGGGTTTTATCATCAATGCTTTGCCTCTTGCAAGCAGCGGGGGAAGGTTTTATCATCAAAGACAGGCAGGCTCGGCTTTTCCGGCTGCTTGCGGGCAAGAGCGATAAAATTTCCGTTATTAAAGTGATTTTGGCGCTTTATTGCCGTGATTGCATGCTAGAATAGGGTCATAATGGCGATTGCCGGCAATTTGGGAGTGGATTTATGACAAAAGCAACAGAGGCAAAAAAAGACAATGCGCATGCCGCAGAAGCGCGGGATATTGAGAACCGGCTGCAAAAAATGCGCGACAAGGCAGAATCGCTGGCGCATAATGTCAAAACTATGGGGATTGAAGAATTGCGCCAGCTTAAAGCCAAAACAGCGCATTTTCTGGAAGAAGCGCGCGAGCATGGCGGAGATTATATGCGCGAGGCCGGGCATAAAGCTCAGGAAAATATGAGCGAGACTATTCGCAGCAAGCCTTTGACCAGCGTGGCCGTTGCCGCCGGCATCGGTTTTATGCTGGCGCTGCTGGCCAGCCGTTAAGGCTTGGCGCCCGGCCTGTTTGGCGGCTATCGATCCGGCAGCCGCGCCGGCGCGGGGTGTTGCCCGGTTTGCCGCTGCAAAGCCGGGGCATAGAGCTGGCCGCGCAGACTATAAAGCGTCTGGCGGCGCGCGGCCGGGTGAGCAGTAAACTGCGCGGCAATAGCGGGCGGCCGGCTGTATCGGCCGGCCGGCACTCTGGACAGAGCAAAGGTGGCGAGCCATGTTGAATCTCCTTTTTCCCTTTCTGGGCAAATTGACTGCGGATACGGCGGATAATGTTCGGGCTTTTGTCCGGCAAACCCGATACCGGGCTTTATGTTGGCTGTTTATCGGCGCGGCGCTGTTTTTTGCCGTGCTGTTTGCCTGTCTGGCGCTGTTTTTTTATCTGGCCGGCGTGATGACACAGCTTCAGGCCGCCGCGCTATTGGCGCTTGTTTGGCTGCTGGCGGCTTTTATCGGCGCGCTGTGCCTGAAAATCCGCCGGAATCGGCAAGCAAGCCGGCGGAACGCTCTGATCAGCCCGGAGCAAAAAAAGCTGCTGACGGGCACGGCCATGGCAGCGGCGCCGGCGCTGCTGGCCATGGGGCTGCGGCCTTTCAGGAAAATAGGTATGTTTGCGGTGCTGGCTACGGGGGCGGCGGCTGCTTACAGCCTGTTGCGCGGCCGCCATAAACAGACCGGCCGCAAGCCCTGATAAGCGGCGCAAAATTATAAGCGGCGATAATGCGGCTGAGCTGAGAAACCGGCCGCCGCGCCGGTGCTGTCGGCTATGGGGCTGCGGCCTTTCAGAAAAATAGGTATGTTTGCGGTGCTGGCTACGGGGGCGGCTGCCGGTATCCGGTTCAGGCCGCTGCTTTTTTTACCGCAGTTTTGTTATGCCCGGCGCTGCTGTTCAAGAGCGGTATAATAACGCGGCTGCCGCCTTTGGCCGCGCCTGAATAGTGCGGCCGGGTATTAAACTGAGCCGCAAGCTGCGAGACAATCAGCCGCCCCAGGCCTTGCTGCGCCGCTGCCTGCCCGCTTATTGCGCCGGGATTGGCGGCGGGGGGGAGGCCGATGCCGTTATCTTCTACTATCAGGCGCAGTGTTTTGCCGGTGCCCCGGCCAAAGCTTACGCTGATTTTCCCCTGCTTATTGTCTGGAAAAGCGTGTTTAACCGCATTGGTCACCAGCTCGCCCAGAATAATGCCCAGAGTTGTCACATCGCGCGCCGGCAGGAAGCATGGCTCAAAACGGTTGCTAATAGTGATATGGCGGCGCTGCGCGGCGGTCAGCCCGTTTTCTATATCGTGAACAACAGCGCTCAGAAACTCTCCTGCCGATGCGGTTTCCATATCTTCGCCCAGCCGCAGGCGCCGATGCGCCGCCGAAATCGCCTGAATCCGGTCGCGCGCCGACAGCAGCGCTTTTTGCACCTGTTTATCAGGACATTGGCGCAGTTGCAGCCCCAGCAGAGACGAAACCGTAGCCAGAGAATTGCCCACCCGGTGGCTGGTGTCCTGCAACAGGACTTCCACCCGCTGCCTTTCTTTTTCAGCCAGATGGCAGGCCTTGGTTAAATGCGCCGTGCGGTGGCGCACCCGGTTCTCGATAGTTGTATCGGCCATAACCTGCAGGCTTTGCCAGGCGCGGCGGCGGTGTTTGTCACGCGCCATCAGCCGCGCCAGCAGCAAGGCAATGCACAATGTGGCGATCAGCACCAGAAAGGAAGAATAAACAAGCCCGGTATGCAAAAAGCGCATATTGCTGCCATAAGCGCGGTTTTTATGATCCGGCCCGCTATTCGGCCCCGCTTGCCGGGGCTGCTGGAGGAAAGTCAGCCGGTTTTTGGCCGTTTTGTCTGAGCTGCTGCTATTGGCGGCATATATAGCGCGGCCGGGCCGGGCCGGGCTGCTATTGCGGCTTACAGGAGCGCTATCGGCCGGGCCTGCCGGCTCAAGCGCGCCGTTTATCTGCCAGACAAAGGCCAGCAGCAGCAGCGCGGCGCCGGGGGCGCAAATCAGGGTGCACCAGGCGAGAATCTTTTTCCATAATTGTTCACCGCTTTCCATGGCCTCCAGCCTGGCGGCGGCGCGGCCGGCGCTTTTGCCGCGGCGGCTAGCTTTATGGCCGGGCGCGCCGCGCCGCGCCGAGGCTGCCTGCTGCGGCGCAGACGGCGCTGCTCTGTATTTTACGGCATGAGACATACTCATGGGCAAAACTCACCTTAAAACTCTGCTTGCTCATCGTATTAAAGAAACTTTACAAGAAATTTATAGAAAGCTTGTCTGTATATAATGTAAACGGGCAAGCTCTTTTTGCTAAAAATCTGTTTCTGGTAAATAAAATCTCTATGAAACCTTTATTATGAGGCGGGACAGGCAGAAAAACTGCTAAAATTATCCGGCAGTAAGCTGATAAATGCGTTTATCAGGCCGGCTCACGGGGGGCCTCTGCGGCCGCGCGCTTGTGTTTAGGCGCGTTTTTTAACACAGCGGAACAGGGCGCTTTCTGCGCTGCCGGCGCGTGTCAGCCCGGCAAGCTTTTTGCAGGCTTTTGGCGGCAAGCCAAAGCCATGGCCGCACAAGCCGCGGGGGCTTATAATAAGCCGGTTTGCTTCTCTCTTGTCTGCTTTTTGCCCGGGCAAACAGCTATTCTGGTTTACGATATTATAAATAGGGGTGTTGCTAAACATTCCCGCATTTTTGCAGCATGAAGCGGCTCTTTATAGTATCTGGCCGCTTTGCGCCGCGGCTAAAAGCGCTGCTGCGCCACAATCCTTTTCTCTATCTCAGCCCAGCAGGGTTTGCAAATGGCTGCGGGCGCGGCTGACACGGCTTTTGATCGTGCCGATAGCGCAGCGGCAGATTTCCGCCGCTTCTTCATAAGAAAAGCCGGAAGCGCCGATAAGAATAATAGCCTCACGCTGATCCGGCGGCAATTTATCCAGCGCCCGCTTGAAATCCTGCAAATCCAGCGAGCCATATTGCGCCGGGCGCACGGCGATATTATTGGCATAAAAGCCGTCTGTATCCTGGATTTCGCGCTTTTGTTTGCGTATCTGGCTGTAAAATTCATTGCGCAAAATAGTGAACAGCCAGGCTTTCATATTCGTGCCCATGGTAAAGCTGTCCTGCTTGCCCCAGGCGCGCATAATCGTGTCTTGCAGCAAATCATCGGCGCGATCTTTATTGCCGGCCAGAGAGACGGCAAAAGCGCGCAAGCCCGGCAGCAGCGACAATAATTCGCGCCGGAAAGACAGTTTTTCTCCTTGTTCCGGCGCGGTTTGACCGGCTTGCGCCGCCTCCCGGCAGGGGGTGTTTTGCGGCTCGGCCCTGGCGGCGCGGCGCGCCGGCGCTTGCTTGCCGCCCGGCTTTTGTGCGGCAGCCGGTTGAGCTGAGGAGGCTGGGGGTGTTGCGGCGGCGCTGCCGGTGCCGGCTTTGCTCTCCGGCATCTGGCGCGCCGGCCTTGCCGGGCGCCGGGCCGGCTTGTTGCGATTACCGCCGGCCGGAGTGCTGATTTTATTCATGCCGGCTCCTGCGTTTGTCGCCGCCCAGGCTTTTTTCACCCGGCCGGCGCGGCGCAGCGCAAGCAGGCTGCTTGTCTGCCGCACGGCTTGCGGCGCTTTCCTGCTGTTCCACCTCGTCAAGCTGTTCCAGCAGGGTTAAAAATCTTTGCGGAATTTCTTCTTCCTGAATAAAGCTGTAAAAAGCGCGTAATTGCTCGGCAATACGATTATGCACGCCCAATAGCCTGTCTTCATTACTATGTTCCGGCGGTAAAAGATTTTTGTCTGCAAACATAGACCGGCCTTTATTCTTGTTTTCTGCCATGCGGATAGCCTTATTGGTATTATGCGCCCAGTTTTGCATAAATCTATAGTATTTACAACTTTAACGATAAAATATTTGCCCTGTTCCATAGCAAGTGGAACTTTTTTAATAAAATATGCTTATGCTCGGGGCGGTTTTGTTATGCGGCAAAAGGAGCTTTGTTTATGTCACTTTCCATGCGTATCGCCCCGCATTTGCCCTATTTGCGGCGTTTTGCCCGTGCGGTTACCGGTTCGCAGCATTCAGGTGACGCTTATGTTGCGGCCATGCTGGAAGCGCTGATAGCGGATATACGCATTTTCCCGAAAAAGTCGAAGGACAGGATCAGTGTTTACTGGTTGTTTTGCCACTTGTTTAATCAGACAGCCGCCCGCTTTGCCGAATCTCTGCCGGTTTCCGCCGATTATGCCGCCGGGCTGGAGCGCCGGCGCGGCGGCAGCGCGGCCAAAGCGGGCAAGACAGCCAAAGCCGGCGGCGCCGCGCCGGATCATGCCGGCCGCCTGAGCGCGCTGGCGCCGAAAGCGCGTCAGGCTTTCCTGCTGATAGCGGTAGAAGGCTTTAGCGAAAAACAGGCTATGGAAATTCTGGATTGCGATAAAAAAACCTTTGAAGCCTGGCTGGCGGAGGCGGCGCGCGATATATCCGGCCAGGTGGCCACCAAAATCATGATTATTGAAGATGAGCCGCTGATTGCCATGGATATAGAGCAATTAGTCGAGTCTTTGGGGCATCAGGTGGTGGGGATTGCCCGCACACACGCAGAAGCGGTAAAATTATTCAGGAAAACCGCGCCGGGCATGGTGCTGGCCGATATTCAACTGGCTGACGGCAGCTCGGGCATTGAGGCGGTTAATGAAATTTTGGCCGGCCACAGCCTGCCGGTGATTTTTATCACCGCTTTCCCGGAAAGATTGCTGACAGGCCTGCGCCCTGAGCCGACTTTTCTGGTAACCAAGCCTTTTAACCCCGATATGGTCAAGGCGTTAATCAGTCAGGCGCTGTTTTTTCAGGAAAAAGCGCAGCGCAGCGTTTAAAGCGGTTTTTTGGCCGCTCCGGCGGCCGCAACAGGCCGGCGCGCGCCGCCGGCAATAGGGGAAATAATGGCAGATAAAGCAGAAGAAGCCGCCTGTTGCGCTGCTATAGCGGCACCGGCAGATAAAGCGGCAGAGCCTGCCCCGGGCAGTGAGGCGGCGCCGTGGCTGATGGCTTTGCGCAGCGCCGATATTTGTGTCTTATATCAGAGGCCGGATCTCCTTTACACCAAAGCGGTCAATCTGCCGGCTGTTTTACAGGCGCATTGGCGGGTTTTATGCCGCGATAGCGATCTCTTTCCCGCCGCTATTGCCGGCCAGATGGAGGCTATAAAGCGGCTTGTATTGGCCGGCGGCCCGCCGGCGCGGCTGGAATGCCGCCTGCCTTCAGGCCCCGCCGCCGCGCCGGCCGGGCAGACAGGGGCAGAGCCTCAGGCCGGCACAAGCGACAGCCGGCCTTTATGGTTCCGGTTTTTTGTTGAGGCGCATTATGATGCGCAGGGAAAAATTGCGGGCGTGGTGACGACCGGGGTTAATATTTCCGAGCTGCGCGCCCGGGAAGATGTGCTGAAAGTGCTGCTGCGGGAAGTCAATCACCGCTCAAAAAATCTGCTGGCTATTATTCAGAGTCTGGCGGCGCAAACGGCGCGCTTCTGCCATAGCCCCGGCGGTTTTTTAAAAAAATTCCAGGGGCGGCTGCAATCGCTTTCTTCTTCGCAGGATCTGGTAACCGATTCCGACTGGCGCGGTGCTTTGTTGCGGGATCTGGTTTTTGCCCAGTTGCGCTTTTATAATCAGGCTTCGGCCGGCCGGCAGCAATGTTCGATAAAAGTGCAGGGGGAAAATCCTTACCTTTTCCCCTCGGCTGCCTTGCATATCGGCCTGGCTTTGCATGAGCTGATTATCAATTCGGCGGCTTTTGGCGCTCTGGCGCAAGGCGCGGGGGCCATTACTATTGATTGCCGGGCTGAAAACTGTGCGCCGGGCGCGCCGCCGGCCGGCAATGAAGCGGAAAACAATGCTTTTGCCGCCGGTAAAATGTTGCAGCTATCCTGGCGGGAAGAATTTGCGCCGGAACACGGGGAAGAGGCGGCGGCTGTTTGGGGGGCGGAGCAGGGCACTAAAGCCGGGAAAGAAGAAGCCGCCGGCTCCGGCGCCGATAATAGCGCGCAAGCGCGTTTCGGCAGTATAATGCTGGAGCGTATTGTGCCGCAATCGCTTGGCTCCTGGGCAAGATATAGTATAAAAAACGGTATGGTAGAGTATATTCTTAATATACCTCCTACGCAATTTGCCTGATTGGGCTTTTTTGTTAAATGTAATTATTAGATATTATAGATAATACTGTGATTATTTTGATAAAAATATAAGAATTATTTACTATTTCTATTATGGTTATTCTAATAATATATTGCCTGTTTATTAACTTGTCCTATCTCTGTAACAGGCAGGCCGGGCTATTGTCTCAGCGGCCTGGAGCAATGGCCTGGCGCTTTCCGGCTGCCATGTTTGGCTCAGGGGTCCGGCGCCCGGCCGGTAGCGGTGTTTATTATAGAGTATCAGGAGCTTGTCATGGCGCGCCGTATTGTGCCCAATTATCACCCTGGTGAAATTTTGCAGGCGCGTTATTTGTTCCCCGCCGGGCTTTCTGCCCATGCTTTAGCCAAAAAGCTTTATGTTTCCCCCAGCCGGATCGAGCGGATTATTGCCGGCCGGCTGCCGGTAACCGTCGACACGGCGCTGCGTTTTGCCCGTTTTTTTAACACGGATCCGCATTATTGGCTCCAGCTCCAGCAGGATTTTGATTTAAGCCGGGCAAGCATTGCTATGCAGGCTCTATTAGCCGATATTCAGCCTGTAGATTATTCTTGAGATATATTCTCAATATTTATCTGTAATAAGCAGAATATATTATGATATATACTGTAAGGACTGAAATATTTCGGCACAAGCAGATAGGATAAGAGCTATAATTGCAGCAGCGGAAACAAGCCGGGCGATAACAGGCTCGGCGCCGCGCCCTTGGGCGCGCGCGCCGGCGGCAGCGGCCTTTTGCCGCCGCTATATGGCGTATTACAAATCCACGAGCTTTTTATTGAGGCTGAAGCTTTGAAGCCGCGCAATACTCTCTGAAGCTGCGCCCTATACGGGGCATTTTTGCTTACAGCTTGCCCGCTGGCTTATCAAACCTATTTAAACGGATCAAAGCCATACATTTTGCCTTCTTTGCGGAAAGAATAGCGCACTTTTTTGCGTTTACGCTCCAGCTCGACAATAGTATCGGTGCGCTCTTCCTTGCCTTTTTTCCATTTATACGCGTGCAGCATATCTTTGGCATAGCCGCCGCCGGCGGGGATAGTGTCGCCGGCCGGCACACCGCGCCGGCCGGATTTTAAATCCGGCAAAGCATTGACCGGCTGCGCCTCAGGGGCAGCATCAGCCAGCACGGCGCGCGACTTTTGCAACAGCCTGGCAATCGCCTTTTCATGCGCCTTGAGCGCATCTGTTTTTACCGGTTTCTTTATCCTGCCGCGCATAATCTTGTTCAGCCGCTTCAATATAGTTCATAATAATAGCCTAAATATACTATATTGCGCATTTTTTGGCAAATAGAAGCGCTGTTTTACCGGTATGCCGGCCAGTATAAACAGCAAGGTCGCTTTTATCTCATGCTTTTTACGGTTTCCTTGCTTCAGCTCAGGGCGCCGTGGCAATGCTTGTATTTTTTGCCCGAGCCGCAGGGGCAAGGCTCATTGCGGCCGATACGCCCCCATGTATCCGGGTTTTTCGGGTCGCGTTCCGCCTTGGGGACAAGGCGATTAGCCGCCTGCCGCGACAAAAGGACAGCATCATTGCCCTCATCGGCGCTGCTGAAATCCGGGTGCAGCGACTGCCCGGGCAGCGGCGCCGGCGGTATTGGCGCAGCCGCCTCGACCAGCTCAAAGCGCATCAGTTTTGAGGTTACATCGCGGCGCAAATGCGCCAGCATAGCCTGAAACAGCTCAAAGGATTCCGTCTTGTATTCATTGAGCGGATCGCGCTGGGCATAACCGCGAAAGCCCACCGCCGAGCGCAGATTTTCCAGATTGGCAAGATGCTCGCGCCATAATGTGTCAATCGTTTCCAATATCAGGATTTTATGAAAATGATTCATCATTTCCGGCCCCAGACGCTCAGCCTTTGCCTCGGCTTTTTCGTCCATGGCGGCGCGCACCCGCGTCTCAATATCGCTTTCGCTGATACCGTCTTCCTGCGCCCAGTCCTTCACCGGCACATCAAGGTTAAACAGCTCGCGCAGATCGCCCTGCAGGCCCTCACTGTTCCACTGTTCGGCGTAAGTGCCGGGCGGGAAATGACTTTCCACCAGACTGCTCACCACCTCATCGCGCATTTCATGCACGGTTTCACCTAAATCGCCGCTATCCATAATTTCGCTGCGCTGCTCAAACACAACCTTGCGCTGATCATTCATCACATCATCATATTTCAGCAGATTTTTGCGAATTTCAAAGTTGCGCGCTTCCACCTTTTTTTGCGCTTTTTCCAGCGCTTTGTTAACCCAGGGGTGGATAATGGCTTCCCCTTCCTTTAGCCCCAGTTTCTGCAGCATGCCGTCCATGCGGTTCGAGCCGAAAATGCGCATGAGATCATCTTGCAGCGACAGGAAAAATTTGGAGCGGCCGGGATCGCCCTGGCGGCCGGAGCGGCCGCGCAACTGGTTGTCAATGCGGCGGCTTTCATGCCGCTCAGTGGCCAGCACATAAAGCCCGCCGGCGGCCAGCGCCTGTTGCTTCAGCCGCGCTATATCCTCGCGAATAGCGGCGATTCTCTCTTCTCTCTCTGCGCCCTCCGGCATATCCTGCAATTCGTGGCGAATGCGCATATCCATATTGCCGCCAAGCTGAATATCGGTGCCGCGGCCGGCCATATTGGTGGCAATGGTCAAAGCGCCCGGCACCCCGGCCTGCGCGACAATATAGGCCTCCTGCTCGTGATAACGGGCATTAAGCACCTGAAAATTGCGCACGCCCTCACGCCGCAGCCGCTCAGCCAGATATTCGGATTTTTCAATGGAAGTGGTGCCCACCAGCACCGGCTGGCCTTTGGCCTGCGCCTCGCGAATATCGCGAATAATGGCCTGATATTTTTCCTCTTCCGTGCGGTAGATTTCATCATCTTCATCAATCCGCACCACCGGCAGATTCGTGGGGATCTCCACCACATCAAGATTATAAATGCCGGCAAATTCTTCCGCTTCGGTTGAGGCTGTGCCGGTCATGCCGGCCAGCCTGTCATACATGCGGAAATAATTCTGAAAAGTGATGGAGGCCAGAGTCTGGTTTTCCGGCTGGATTGTGACATGCTCCTTGGCCTCCAGCGCCTGGTGCAGGCCTTCCGAATAGCGCCGCCCCGGCATCATGCGGCCGGTGAATTCATCAATAATAATAATCTCACCCTGGCGGACAATATAATCCTTGTCACGCTGGAACAGCTTATGCGCCCGCAGGGCATTGTTCAGGTGGTGGACAACCGAGACATTTTCAATATCGTATAAGCCCGCCCCCTGCAACAGCCCGGCTCCGGCCAGCTCCTGTTCCATTTTTTCGGTGCCGATTTCCGTAAAAACGGCGGTTTTCTGCTTTTCGTCCACCTCATAATCTTCCGGCGTCAGCAGGGGGATAAAAGTGTCCATGCGGTTATAAAAATCCGATCGATCTTCCAGCGGGCCGGAAATAATCAGCGGCGTGCGCGCCTCATCAATGAGAATGGAATCGACCTCATCAACAATGGCGTAATGATGGCCGCGCTGCACCATTTGCGCCCGCTCAAACAGCATATTGTCACGCAGATAATCAAAGCCCAGCTCATTATTGGTGGCATAGGTAATATCGCAGGCATAGGCGGCGCGGCGGGCATCGGATTCCATATCATGGGTGATAACGCCGGTGGAAAGCCCCAAAAAGCCGTAAAGCCGACCCATGGTTTCGGCATCGCGCGCGGCCAGATAATCATTGACCGTTACGACATGGACACCTTTGCCGCTCAGCGCATTCAGATAAACGGGCAGGGTGGCCATCAAGGTTTTGCCTTCACCCGTGCGCATTTCGGCAATGCCGCGATTGTGCAAAACCATGCCGCCAATAAGCTGGACATCAAACGGGCGCAGCCCCATAACCCGTTTTGCCGCTTCGCGCACTGTGGCAAAAGCCTCAGCCAGCAGCGTGTCCAGAGTGTCGCCCCTGGCCAGCCTTTGCCGGAATTCCGCAGTTTTTGCCTTTAATTCTTCATCGCTCAAGGCCGCGATCGGCTCGGCCAGCGCGTTGATCGCCGCCACCCGGGGCTGCAAGCCTTTTATATGCCGATCATGCGAAGAGCCGAAGAGCCTGCGCGCCAAACCACCTAAACTGACCATTTCCGGCCTTTCCATAAAAATTCAAGGACGCTTTGTTCTTATCACCTTGTGCCGCTTTTTGGCAAGCGCGCGGCGGCAAAAGCGGCCTTTAGCGGGGGAAATGGGGATAAAAGTGATAAAATGCAAGCCTGCTGCGCCAAAAACAGGCCGGATTGCCGCGGGCGGGAGCGGGCGCGCCGGGCCTGTTGCCCGGCCGGATTGCCGCCAAACTATCAAAGGCCGGCCAAAAAAACTTGTAAACAGCAGGAAACAGGGTAAAGATTAACAAAAAATAAAGAAAAAGCTTGACTCAACTTTATTAAAAAAGGCACATTCAGCCTCAGAAAGTTGGAGAGACGGGCGAGGGTTGAGGCAAATCAGGGTTTTGCTGCTCTCCGGGTCTGCCTCGATAAGCCGGGTCAGGCGCAATTTCAGCAAGCGGGCGCCTGGCTGCGCGGTTTGCGGAATATGTTGCTTATGATAGAGAATGCCGATTCCCGATGCGGAATTTCTGAGGAGTTTTTCATGAAATTGAGTTGTAAAAGCCTTATCCTTGCTTCCATGCTGGCGCTGGCCGGCGGCGCTGCCGCCATAGCGCAGGTGCCGGCAGGGCAGATACCGGCGGTAGCCGGGCAAAATGCGGCCGCCGCCGCGCCGACTGTCGCCGCTTTGTCGCAGTCTGCCCGGCCGGACAGTATTGTCGCGGTGCTGGACGGTAAAAATATGACTTTGGCCCAGTTGGATAATTGGGCAAAGCTTATCAATCCGTCTCCCGATATGCCGATTGATCAGCGCCGTTTGCAGGTTTTGCGCCTTTTGGTGACTATGCAGGCTTTTTCTGATGCCGCCAGAGCGCAAAAGCTGGACGCTTCGCCGGAATTTCAGCAGAAAATGGATCTGATGAAGGAATCTGTCCTGCAGCAGGCCTATATTGACAAAACAATTATGACGGCCATTCCCGACAGTGAATTAAAGGCGCGTTATAACAAGGAAGCGGCAGCCATACCGCCGGAGCCGGAAATTCACGCCGAGCATATTCTGGTAAAAACTCGGGGCGAGGCTGAGGATATTATCCGGCAATTAGGCAAAGGCGCCGATTTCGAGAAGCTGGCCAAAGAAAAATCTATTGACGGCACAGCCTCTTTAGGCGGTGATTTGGGGTATTTTACCCAGGGGCAGATGGTTGATGCCTTTGATAAAGCGGCTTTTGCTCTGAAAAAAGGTGAATATACCAAAAAGCCGGTGCAAACCCAATTTGGCTGGCATGTGATCAAAGTGCTGGATATTCGGAAAAAACAGCCGCCGACATTTGATGAAATGAAGCTTTACCTGCAAAATGTGATTATGCGCGAGCGTTACCAGCAGGAGCAGCGGAAAGTGCTGGGGCAGTTCAAAGCCTCTTACCCCAATGCGGGGATTGCCAAAGTTATGGCCTTGCCGGCTTTGCAAGATGACGGCGCTGTAGATGATGATTAAGCCGCGGGCGTGTTGTCTCTGCCGGGCAGAGTAATAACAGGCTTGAAGCGCACCGGCCGGCCTGGCCGGTGCGGCAGGGGTTCCGGCCGATAGCGCGCTTGCCGCATGGCGGCGGCGCACTGCCGATGCAACGCCCTGAGGGCGCGCAATTATCGGAAACCTCAGAACGCATTGTGACACAGGATAAATTGTAATACAGGATAAAGGGCGGCCTTTCAGGCTGCCCTTTATTTTTGCCTTTTTATAGAAATAATAATATTTATTTATATTTTTGCTGCTAATATCAGTATAAATTTTCGGATAAGAGCTTATCCGGGCAATAAGAACAAATTTTATTGAAGAAATGCTTGAATGCTGCTATGTTCGCGGCGCTTGAATACGGCCTTATGCCGTTTTGACTTAAGGAGAATCGTATGTTAGGTGGATTTAGCGGTTTTTTTGTTGTGCTTGTTCCCGCCCTTATTCTTATGGCGATTGGCGCATTAAATATTTTGCATGTTGCCCATAAAAACGATAAATAAAACACAGCGCTGCGGCTGTTTCCGGCGTTTCGGCGCCGCCGGCTGCCGGGCAGAATGGCTGTGCCGGTAAGGCATAATCTGCCGGTATCGGCATTGCGCTGCCGGTTTTGGGTGTTGCGGCGGCTTTAAGCGGGTGCGCGGCAAAACGGCCGCCGTCATCTCCTTTATACCGCTTAAAATTCAGCCGCAAAGAGAGCAGGGGCATGGTGACACAGGATTTACCGGCAGTTAAAGCAAGGCCGCTGGTGACGGTTGTGGCCTGCGCGCTTGTCCGGCCGGAAGCGGCGGCAGAAAGGGCAAATAGCGGCGCGGCGGCTGTTTTATTGGCGCAACGCCCCAAGGGGAAGAATTTGGCCGGTTTCTGGGAGTTCCCCGGCGGCAAGATAGAGGCGAATGAGCGGCCGGAGCAAGCTCTGGCGCGCGAATTATATGAAGAGCTGGGGATAAAGCTGGCCGAAGCTGATATGCAGCCTCTCAGTTTTGCCAGCCATGCTTATGAAAATTTTCACCTGCTTATGCCGCTTTATCTGTGTTGCCGTTTTTCCGGGCAGCCGCAGCCGCGGGAAGGGCAGGCGCTGCAATGGGTTGGCGCGCAGGCTTTGGCGGCTGATTATCGGCATTATCAGCAGGCCGGGCTGGCCGCCGGCGCTGCTGTCGGCCGGGCGGGCGCAGCGGCCGAGCCGCCGGCTGCTTGCCCTATTGCGCCGCCGGGGGTAAAATTCCCCCTGCCGCCGGCGGATATTCCGCTTGTCCCGGCTTTGCTTGCCGCTTTGAAAAGCCGGGGGACAGAATAAACCCTGTCGGGCGGCTGTCCCCGGCACTTTATCGCGCTTATGGCGGCCTGACCGCTGCCGTTGCTCTGATGAGCGCCGCGCCGGGGCGGCAAGAGGCGGATTCCGGCCGGCCGGGCGCGCCGGAATGGCCAGGCCGGGGCAGCGCCTTGTCCCGGCTTTTTGCCGCCGGATCGCAGAAAAGCGCGCTTTCCGCTTGTCTTGCCGCTCTGAAAGGCGTAAGACAGGCAAGAGAGACGCGAGCTTCAGAAGATTTCAGGGAAAGAGCGCAATTATGTCCAAACCGGTAAAGATGAATAAGGCCGAAGCAGCAAAATTTGAGGCGGCGCTGCTGGCTGATGAAGCGCAATATTGTTCTTTTGGCGATACGGTGCATTATGTGCAGCCGCCGAAAATCTTTGCCGGCTGTGAAGGCTCTTATATGTATGATCTGCAGGGCACGCCTTATCTTGACCTGCAAATGTGGTATTCTGCCGTCAATTTCGGCTATGCCAATCCGCGGCTGGATAAAGTGCTGAAAGAGCAGGTAGACACTCTGCCGCAAGTGGCAAGCCAATATTTGCACCCGACAAAAATTGAGCTGGCCAAAACTATTGCCCGGGATATGAAAAAGAAATTCGGCCGCGCCGGGCGGGTGCATTTTAATGTCGGCGGTTCTCAGGCGATTGAAGATTCGCTGAAAATTGTCCGTAATGCCAGCAATGGCAAAAGCCTGATGTTTGCCTTTGAGGGTGGCTATCACGGCCGCACCCTGGGGGCGTCCGCCATTACGTCCAGCTATCGTTACCGCCGCCGTTACGGCCATTTTGGCGACAGGGCGCTGTTTATGCCGTTTCCTTACCCCTTTCGCCGCCCCAAAGGCATGACCGTGGAAGAATATGGCGAATTTTGCGTAAAGGAATTTGCCCGCCTGTTTGAGACAGAATATAACGGCGTGTGGGATCCCAAAGTGGGAGAGGCGGAATATGCCGCTTTTTATATTGAGCCTTTGCAGGGCACCGGCGGTTATGTGGTGCCGCCGCGCAATTTCTTTAAAGGCCTGAAAAAAGTGCTGGATCAATACGGCATTTTATTGGTGGTAGACGAAATCCAGATGGGTTTTTACCGCACCGGTAAATTATGGTCGATAGAGCATTTCGGCGTCAAGCCTGATGTGCTGGTTTTTGCCAAAGCCCTGACCAACGGCCTTAACCCGCTGGCCGGCCTATGGGCGCGGGAAGAGCTGATTAACCCGCAGATTTTCCCGCCCGGCTCAACCCATTCCACCTTTGCCAGCAATCCGCTGGGCACGGCTTTGGGGCTGGAAGTGCTGCGCATGACCGCCGAGGCGGATTTTGAGGCTATGGTGATGAAAAGCGGCGCGTATTTCCTTGCCGGTTTGCAGGATTTACAGAAAAAACATGCGGAAATAGGTGATGTTGACGGGCTTGGCCTGGCCCTGCGCGCTGAAATTTGTGAAGCAGACGGCTTTACCCCTAATAAAGCCCTGCTCGATAAAATGGTCGATATCGGCCTTTCCGGCGATTTGGAGTATAAAGGGCAGAAATGCGGTCTGGTGCTTGATGTCGGCGGCTATTATAAAAATGTTATTACTTTGGCGCCTTCGCTCTATATCAGCCGGGAAGAGATAGATCAGGCGCTGGAATTGCTGGATCAGCTCCTTATCCGCGCCAAAAAAAGCTGAGCAACGCCGCTCTGCTGTTTTGCCGCTCTGGCAGGGAAAGCGGAACAGCGCCGGGCGTCAGGGCTGCGCCGGGGCGGAAGAGGCCGAAACAAGGCCGGGCGGCAGTATACAGGATATGCAGGGCAGCGGTAATGTATAGGGTATAAGGTGCCGGCAAAGAGCAAGGAAAAAGCAGAGATTTTGCCCGGCCGTCTGGAGCCGGCCTATTTGCTGCGGCTGTTTTTTGCTTATCCGCCGCAGGATTTTACCGCCTGTCAGCAGCTAATAGACAAAACCGGGCAGCCGATAGCCGTTATTGGCGGCGGCGCGGCGGTCGGCAACGGGCCGGGCGCGGCGGGCAACGGGGCGGCAATGGCCGGTGCGCCGGGCAAGGCCGAAGCAGGGGAGGAGAACCCGAAGGCCGGGGCTGTGGCCGCTTATGGGGCGATGGTGAGAGAAACGGGGGAGCGGCCGGGTGCTGCCGCTGCGCCGCCGCCGGGAAAAGGGCCGCCGCCGCTGCTGCGCTTTCTCAAAAGCATGAAGAGGCCGGCCGTCAAAAGGCAAAAGAGTGCTGCTGCGCCGGATAAAAGGCGCGAAGAGGCTGATAATCAGGGCGCAGAAGGCCGCTTGGCGATAACCGGCGGGGAAGAGCCGGCGGCAGGAAAGGCTGCTGCCGCAGCGCTTGCTGCCACAGAGGAGAGGGCCGCCCGGAGCCGGGAAAGGCCGGAGCACAGCGACAGCGAAACTGCGGCGGCGAGCCGTAATAGAGAAGCGCAAAGAGAGGCCGCCGCTTCGGGGCTGCGCTCTGATGCGGCGGCCGAGCCGGGCGGAGAGCCGAGCGGCGCTGTTTCTTTGCCGTTATTTTCCTGCCGCTTTAACCTGCTTACCAGTTTAGAGCCGGAGCAGCTAAAACGGCTGCAAAAACTGCCTTTTTATAATAGTATAAAAAAACTGCTGACATTGCGCACTCTCTTTCTGGGCACAACCTTGTCAGAATTCGCGCCTTTGCCGGTGCCTTTCCCGCCCGGTCAGGCCGCCGCCGCCGCCGCTTATTTGCGCGCGCAGGCGAAAAATTATCCTTTGGTGATTGTCAAAGATATGCCGCAGGGGCACAATGCCCTTATTGCGCCGCCGCAAGCCAAAGCCGGGCAAAATTTTATGGCCGCGCTGGAAAAATGCGGTTTTATGGCGGTGGAAGGGCAGGCGCTCGCTTATGTGCCGGTGGATTATGCCGATATTGAAGCCTTTCTGGCGCGGTTTTCCAAAGCGCGGCGCAAGGATTTCCGCCGTAAATGGCGCGCCCGGCAGAATATTGCGATAGAGGTGCTGCAACAAGGGGCGGCGGCTTTTGCCGATGAAGAGCAGATAGATCTGTATTACCGCCTGTATCAACAGGTTTATGCGCAAAGCCTGGTGCATTTTGATCTTTTGAGCAAGGATTTTTTCCGCGCTTTATTGCAAAAAGCCGATAATAGTCTGCGTTTTATTACCTATCGCGATAAAACAGGGCGGTTTATCGGCTATAATATTTGCTTTATTGTCGGCGATAAATTGGTCGATAAATATATCGGGCTGGATTACCCGGCCGCTACCGATAACAGCCTGTATTTTGTCAGCTGGTTTTATAACCTCGCTTATGCGCGTGAGCAGGGGCTGAAATATTATGTCGCCGGCTGGACAGACCCGCAGGTAAAAGCCGCTTTGGGGGCAAAATTTATTATGACGCGCCATGCTGTTTATATCAGAAACCCGCTTTTGCGCCTGATTTTGCGCTGCTGCCGCCCGCTGTTTGAAGCGGACGCTCATATAAGCGCTGCTGCGCCCGCGGCCAAAGCGGCCGCGGCAGCAAAAGCCGCCGGCGCGGCCGCGCGCAAGGCAGGGAGAAGCCGGTAATGCCGTCAGCACAAGCCAGACCGCCGCTGATTTTAAATTTTGATGATAGTGCCGGCCCGATAAAAGGCGCTTTTTGCCTTGATTTGCAGGCCTGGCAGGAGAAAATCCGCTTTGCCTGCTCATGGCGTGATTTTGAGGCCGTCAGCGCCGATATAAGCCGCAAATTGCCGCCGGCTTACGGCACGGTTTTGCTGGGCAGCGGTGATTACCACCATATCAGCTATTTTCTGATAAAAAAACTGCTGGAACAATGGCCGCAGCAGCTCGCCGGCGCTGCCGTGTCTGGCGGGTGCGCGGGCGCTGCCGCGCCGGGGGGAGGGGGGCAAATTCATGTGGTTATTCTGGATAATCACCCGGACAATATGCGCTATCCTTTTGGTATTCATTGCGGCTCATGGGTGTCGCATCTGGCTTTGCTGCCGGCGGTGGCGCGCATTGATGTGCTGGGTATCACCTCAAGCGATATTGCTCTGGCGCATGCGTGGGAAAACCGGCTTTTGCCGCTGTGGCGCGGCAAGCTGCGCTATTGGTCCATCGGGGTTAATACCGGCTGGGCCTCTTTGCTTGGCCTGTCGCGCGCTTTTCGTAATTTTGCCGATGCCGCCGCTATGACCGCCGCTTTTACGGCCGAGCAGGCCGGGCGCACTATGCCGGTTTATCTGTCGCTGGATAAAGATGCGCTGAATCCGGCCTGTGTGCAGACAAACTGGGATCAGGGAGTAATGACAAAAGATCAGCTTGCGGCGCTGCTTACTGCTTTGCAGCCCCGCCTTATCGGCGCTGATATAGTGGGCGAAATGTCGGCCTATACTTATAAAAGCCTGTTCAAGCGCGCTTTGAGCGCGCTGGACGGGCAAAAGCCGGTGCCGGCGGCCAAACTGGCGGCCAGCCGGCAGCTCAACCGGGATTTTAACCGGCAAATCCTGCCTTTATTGCTGTAAACAGCGGTTTTTGCCGTTTGCCGCCGCCGCTGCCGGGATTGCAACAAAAACAGAAACTTTGCGTTTAATAAAGGTGGCTGAACCGGCACAGGGCTTGCATTAAGCGGAAAATATACCTAAAACGGAGAGATAAATTCAGAAAATACGGCCGAATATCGCTTGGCAGTTATTGAGATGGTGAATTTCCGCGCAGGGCTTGTCCCTGTTGCTGCGCTATGAGTTTGTTGAACATATTTTACAGTAAAAGCGGCCGGTTTTTCAGGTAAATTATGTTTTGGCGGCATGAAAATATTTTTAGGGGTTGGTGAGCGAAACGGCATGAATCTGTTATCTGAGAAAAAATCTGTTGCTCTGGCGGGCAAAAAAGCTGAAATTTCGGCCGTTTTTATCGATTTTGACGGCACGATTAGCCATAGTGACGTAACCGATATGCTGTTGCAGCATTTTGCCGCGCCGGAATGGGAGCAGTTAGAGGCAGACTGGCTGGCCGGCAGGATCGGCGCGCGGGAATGTCTGGCGCGCCAGATAAGCCTGCTTAAAGTAACGCCCGCCCGGCTGCATGCTGCTTTGGACAGCGTTACGATTGACAAGGATTTTGAGCCGTTTATCGCGCTGTTACAGCGTCAGGGCGTGCCGGCGGCTATTGTCAGTGACGGGCTGGATTACGGCATTCATCATATTTTGCGCGCCCACGGGCTGGATAAAATCGCCGTTTTTTCCAATCATCTGGTGTATTGCGGCAATAAAAGCTGGCGGCTGGATTTCCCCTATAAAAACAAAGCCTGCCCGGCCGGGCATTGCAAATGCCGGCGTTTTGATACTGTGCCCAAAAGCGGCCTGACCGTTTATATCGGGGACGGCGCTTCCGATTTTTGCCCGGCTGCCAAGGCGGATATTGTTTTTGCCAAAGGCAAACTGGCCGATTTTTGCAAAAAACAGCAGATCAATCATATTGAAATTAGCGGTTTTGCCGATATTTTGAAAATTTGGCCGAATTTATTTTTTATCTATCTGTCTCAAAGCAAAAGCGGCCGGGAGCAGGCGGCTTCATGATTCACGATGCAAGTTTTTTTCTGCCGGGCGGCAAAGCGGGGGTTTTATTGATCCACGGTTTAACCGGCACGCCTGCTGAAATGCAGATTTTGGCCAAAGGGTTAAACCGCGCCGGTTTTACGGTTTCGGCCGTGCAGCTTGCCGGCCATTGCGGCACAGAAGAAGATTTGATCAAAACCAACTGGCATGACTGGTATCAAAGTGTGCGCGATGAAGCCCGCCGCCTGTTGCAGCAGGTGGATATATTATTTGTCGGCGGGCTTTCTATGGGGGCGGTGCTGGCGCTGAAGCTGGCGGCAGACTGGCCGGATAAAATTGCCGCTGTCGGTGTTTACGGGGTTACGTTTTTTTATGACGGCTGGTCTATCCCCTTTTACGGCCGCCGCCTGGGCTTTTTGGCGACATGGTTTAAAAAACTGGGCATATTGCAAAAAAGCGCTTTTATTGAGCGCCCGCCTTACGGGCTGAAAGATGAGCGCATTCGCAAAACCGTGGCGGAATCGATGCTGGCGGGTGACAGCGCCTCTGCCGGGCTGGCGGGCAACCCTTTCCCCGCTTTGGCGGAAATGGTGAAACTGAGCCGGATTGTCCGCCGTATCCTGCCGAAAATCACCGTGCCCTGCCTGATCATGCACGCCGCCAATGATGATATTGCCAATATAAAAACCAATGCCGGGCTGGTCGAGCGCAAAGTGGCGGCGCCGGTAAAACTGGTGGCGCTGGAAAACAGCTATCATCTGATTACCATTGATCGCGACCGGAAGCGCGTTATTGAAGAAACAGTAGAATTTTTCTCCCGTTTTTGCCCGCCGCAATTTTTGCCGGGAGCAGGAAACGCCGATAAAAAGGCCGATAGCCTATGAGCAGTCTGATATTCTGGCTATGGTTTTTTAATGTTTTTTTTGATACGGTCGGCCAGCTGGCCTTTAAGGCTGCGGCCGCCGATCCCGAAGAAGAGGCGGCGCGCGCCGGCAAAAGCAGCCTCCCGGCCTATTGGCGCCGGGTGTTGCAGCGCCCGGCTTTATGGCTGGGCATTGTTTCTTATGTGGCGGAATTTTTGCTGTGGCTGGCTTTTTTGACTCTGGTGCCGCTGTCGGAGGGCGTGCTGCTGGGTTCGGTCAATATTATTGTGATTATGCTGTTGGGGCGTTTGTTTTTTCACGAGGTTTTAACGCCGCTGCGGCTTGTCGGCATTGGCCTTGTGGCTCTGGGGGTTGCCGTTGTCGGCGCTTTTTGAGCCTGTTTCAGCCGCATAGCGGGCAGCCGGGCGGTTTTGGCTGCGCTTTTAACGGGAAGGGGCGGCGCAAGCCCATGGCTAAATTTTATCTTATCGGCTTTTTATTGTTGCTGGCTTTTGATACGCTGGCGCAAACCGGCTTCAAGCTGACGGCGATTGCGGCGGCGCCGCCGGCTTTTGATCTGGCCTGGTTTATGCGCATTGCCGCTTCTCCCTGGGTGTATCTGGCGATTTCAGGCTATATCGGCGCTTTTTTTAGCTGGATAAGCCTGCTGCGCCGGGCGCCGGTGGGGCCGGCTTTTGCCGCCGCGCATCTGGAGGTGGTGACGGTGATGATCGTCTCTTTCTGGGTGTTTGGCGAAAAGCCGGATTTGCCGCGCCTTTTGGGCGCGGCGCTGATTATTGCCGGGATAATTGTGCTGGCTTTTTCTGAGCGGCAGCAGGAGGAGCAGGCTGCCGCGCGGGCGGCGCATCACCGCGGCTGAAAGCGTGAGGGCTATAATGCTTTTCGGGGTTGAAATGCCGCCGACAGCCGGTTTGCCGGTTCGCCTGGCCGATTTTTGGCCGCGCGGCGCCTGGCGCGGCGCGCGGCAGCGCTTTGTCGACAGGCTGGCCGGGCAATTTGGCCTGCCGCCCTTGCAGTTGGAATGTTCCGGCACGGCCTGCCTGATTATTGCTCTGAAAACCCTGCAGGCCATGCCGGGCTATGCCGGCCGGGACGAAGTGGTGGCGCCGGCCTATAATTGCCCGCTGATTGTTCTGGCGGCAGCGCATTGCGGGCTGAAATTGCGGCTGTGCGATACCGCGCCTGACCGTTTTGACTTTGATCCTGCTGCCTTGCCGCATTGCCTTGGCGCCAAAACTCTGGCTGTTTTGCCGACTCATCTGGGCGGGCAGAGGGCCGATATTGCGGCGCTGCGGCCGCTCGCCCGCGCCGCCGGCGCGGCAATTATTGAAGATGCGGCGCAAAGCTTCGGCGCGCCCGGCTTGCCGGCCGGCGGCGATATTATTTTTTTCAGCCTTGCTGTCGGCAAGGGGCTGAGCCTGTATGAAGGCGGCCTCATCACCGCCGGCAGCGCCGCAATGCGCGCCGCCTTACAGGCAACAAGCCGCGCCCTTGTGCCTTCCCGCCCGTTTTTTGAGGCCTTGCGGCTGGCGCAATTTTGCCTTTATGCGGCTTGTTATCGCCCCGGCCTGCTGCCGCTGGTTTACGGCCGGCCACGGCGCCGGGCTTTGGCCAAAGGGCAGTGGGAAGCCGCGGTCGGCGATGTTTTTTCGGCTTCTATCCCCTTGCACAGGGTCAGCGCCATGCGCGCCGGCTGGGGCCTGGGGGGCGCCGCCAGACTGCCGGATTTTTTACACAAAACCCGGGCGCAGGCGCGGCGGCGGCTGCCGCTTTTGCAGCAACTGGCCGCAAAAACCGGCGGCCGCCTGCGCATTGTCGGCGCGGCGGCGGCCGATAAAGCCCAGTGGCCGTTTTTTATGCTGCTCATGCCGGATAAAGCAAGCCGCGATGCGCTTTTGCAGCGCTTATGGCCGTCAGCCGATGGCGTCAGCCGCCTGTTTATTCATGCTTTGGGTGATTATGCCTATTTACAGCCCTTTCTGGGGGAGCAGCCGGCCACGCCTCATGCGCGCAATCTGGCAGAAAGAATGCTGACAATCAGCAATAGTCTGTGGCTTGCCAATGGCCGTTTTGAAAAACTGTGCCATATAATAGAACAAGCCCTGTTGGCGGGGGATAAAGCCCAATAATATTTGCCCCTGCCGGAGAAGGCGCGTGATCTATCAATTCCCCTATCGGGAGAGGAAATGACGATGAAAAAAAACTATGTGGTTTTTGCCGCTTTGGCAGGAGTGCTGAGTCTGACAGCCTGCAGCGGCAAACCTGCCAATGAGCAGGCGGCGGAAGATGTGCAAAAAATCAATATTGAGGCAATGATTCCCGGAATGGCGGCCAGGCTGACGGCAGAATGCTCACGCGGGACGATTTCGGTAAGCTGCGCTGCTCAGAAAGCTCAGACCGTGATCAAGGCTGATCCTTCTTTCAAAGCCGCAATCGCCGGTTATGACAAAAAATGCGTGCAAAATTACGGCGCCAAAATGTGCGCTCAGGGCTATGCAACCCATTTGGCCAATAATCTGGCCGCAAAACTGGCAGAGCCGGTGACCGGCCGGGCAGAAGCCGGTTTAAAAGCCAGGGCAGAGCAGGTGCGCCGCGCTGAAGCCGCAGCGGCCAAGGCAAAGGCAGCGGCAGAAGCAGCGGCTGCCCGGGCTAAAGCAGCGGCAGAAGAAGCTGCGCGCAAAGCCGCCGAAGCCGCCAAACAGGCTGAGGGAACAGCGCCGGCAACAGCGCCGAAAGCCGCCGCGCCGGCAGCAGCGCCGGCTCCCGCACCGGCTGATAATGCCGGTAAAGCCGGACAGTAGAGGGTAGCGCCGGCTGCTGATGAGCCGGCTTATCGCTGCTTTGACACCTGATAATATCAAGGAGGAGAATTCTGTTTTCTTCTCCTTTTCTTTTTTACTGAAAAGCCTATTTATCAAAGCGCTTTTAACTTTGCGCCCCGGTATAAAAGCGCCGCTAATACTTTATTAACTGTGTGATAAAAATCTTTATCGGGCTTGCGCTGTTTTGCTTGTATCGCCGGCGGTAAAGGCGCATAAACGCTATTAAGGGGCTGTGTGATTCTCAGATCGGCCGCGGTAAATTTCAGGCCGTATATTTCGCAAATTCAGGAGCCTATTATGCAAAGTCGGTATGATATCCGGGTGAAAGAACCTGAAGAAAGTGACACAGGCTCCAGTTTTATGCGCGCCGGGCTGTTGTTCGGCTCTCTGGCTCTGGCTTTGGGGCTGGTATTGATACCGGTTTATATGAAACGCGACAGCGCCAGGCTGATAGATACGCAATATCCTGCCGCCCCCAAAGGGGTGGTGACCGCTGTCGGCGCTCATAATTAGGCTGTCCTGCTCAAAATGCGGTTAGCGCGGCCGGCGCTTGTAATCAGGCTCGTCTGGCTGCCGGGGGCGGTTTGCCGGGCTGTGGGCGCGGCTGGTGCGGTTGTTTTGTCCTCACAGCGTAAGGCTTCCGGCTTTGTGCGGCCTTTGCGGCGCTTTTTTGCCGGCCGCAGCTTTTCCCGCTATCAGGCTTATGCCGCTGCCGGCGTATTTTTGCCTTTATATAAAGACCGTTTCAGGCTATAGTGCCGGTATTTCTGGCGCAAAATCTGTTTATACGAGCTTGTGCGCCGCCGGGATAAACAATAAAGATCGGCCTTCCTATGTCTTTTGCCTTTATTGCCAATATGATTGCTTTTATTGCCCTGTTATGGGCGCTGGCGGCTGTTTTTCGGCGCCGCGCCGCCAGCCTGGCCGTGCGTGTTTTTACCGGCCTTATTGCCGGCGCGCTTTTCGGCGTGATATTGCATATGATTTACGGCTCGCGCAGCCCGCTGCTGGCGCAATCGGTTGCCTGGTTTGATATTGTCGGCACCGGCTATGTGCTGTTGCTGCAAATGATTATTATGCCGCTGGTTTTTGCCTCTATTGTATCGGCTGTAGCGCGGCTGGGCAATGCTTCTTCTCTGGGCAAAATCAGCCTGATGACGATCGGCCTGCTGGTGATTACCACAGCGATTGCCGCTTTTGTCGGCGTTATTTTTGCTGTGCTTTTCGGCCTTGATGCCGGCTCGCTGGCGCAGGGCAGCACCGAGACAGCGCGGCTGCAGGCGCTGCAAAGCCATTATGTCGGCCGGGTGGCGGATTTAACGCTGCCGCAGCTGATTTTATCTTTTATTCCGGCCAATCCCTTTGCCAATTTTGCCGGCGCCACGCCGACCTCGATTATTGCTATAGTGATTTTTGCCGCTTTTCTCGGTTCTGCCGCTTTGGCGCTGCAGCGTGAGGACAAGGCAAAAGGTGAGGCCTTACTGGCGGCGATTGATGTTTTCCGCCTGTGGATTATGAAGCTGGTGCGGCTGGTGATTGCGCTTACCCCTTACGGTGTGTTTGCGTTAATTGCCAGAGTGGCAGCCCTGTCCGATGCTCAGGCGATCTGGAAGCTGGGCTTGTTTATTATCGCCTCTTATCTGGCGATTGCCGTAATGTTTGGCGTGCATGCGCTGTTTTTGCTTTCTGTCGGCGTTAATCCCTGGCGCTATTATAAAAAAGTGCTGCCGGTGCTCAGTTTTGCTTTTGTCGGCCGTTCCGGCGCGGCCGCTATTCCGCTCAATATTGAGGCGCAAACCAAACGCCTCGGTGTGCCGGAGGCGATAGCCGGTTTTTCTGCTTCTTTTGGCGCGACAATCGGCCAGAATGGCTGCGCCGGCATTTATCCGGCCATGCTGGCGGCTATGGTTGCGCCGACCATGGGCATTAACCCGCTCAATCCTGTCTGGTTATTATCGCTTGTCGGCATTGTTGCCATTAGCTCTTTTGGCGTGGCCGGGGTAGGCGGCGGCGCCACTTTTGCCGCTTTAATCGTGCTGCCGGCGATGGGTATGCCGGTGACTCTGGTAGCACTGCTGATTTCGGTTGAGCCGCTGATTGATATGGCGCGCACGGCGCTGAATGTGAATGGCGCCATGACCGCCGGCACAATCACCGCGCGGCTTCTGGGGCAGATGGACAGTAAAATATTCGCCGCGGAAGATAAAGCGCTGACTCATAAATAGAGCCGGGGGGCGGCTGCGGCCGCCCTTTTGCCGGTTTTGCCGCCGGCGCGGCGGCAAGAGGGCTAATCCTTTTCGTTTAAAATTTTGGCGAGAGAGATTTGCGCGCTGCCGGGGCGCAAGGGCTGCTGCTGGCTGTGATGCGGCGCCCAGCCGGAAAGCCAGATAAAAGAAAAGCCGGCTTTAATGCGGCCGCTATCGGTGCTGAAACGCTCAGCATAAATTGCGGCGGCGCGCTGGAAAAAACGGCGGGAAAAGGGCCGCCGCCGCCGCGCCAGCAGGGCATTTTGGGCGCCAAAGGCGCGCAAATCGCGCATCAGCGCAAACATATTATCATAATGGACAATCAGGGTTTCACTATCGGCCACGGGCAGGGCAAAACCGGCGCGCTGCAGCAGGGCGCCGGCCTCGCGCACATCGGGGAAGGGGGCGACATGCGGCGTAGCGCCGCCGTAAAGCTCACTTTCCGCCTGGAGCAGGCTGGCGCGCAATTCTGCCAGCGTGCCGGCGCCGCATAAAGCTGCCAGAAACAGGCCGTCCGGCTTGAGCGCGCGGCGCAGGCGGTAAAGCAGGCCGGGAATATCATTAAAATTATGCAATGACAGCAGCGAAACAATCAGATCGGCCTGCGCCGGCGGCAGTGTCAGCTCTTCTGCCGGGCAGAGGCGGCCGGGATAGGCGGCGCTAAGCAGCTCCGGCAGCGATTCTATGCGTTCAATCCGGCCGGTTTTGCCGCTGGCGCGCAAGGCATTGGCGCTTAAATCCGTATGGCTGTAGAGATCGAGGGCAGAAGCAAAACGGCGATTGACAAGCGCCAGCCTTTCCTGCAAATCTTCGGCGGCGCGGGTCAGCAAAAAATCATGCCTGTCAGCCGGCGCGGCGGCAGCGCGCAAAGCGGCGCGGCGGCGGAAAATATCCACCAGTTGCGCGTCAAAAATTTGCGGGACGGGGTTTTTCACGGCTGGGAGCTTCAAACTTTATAATATGCAGCAGATAGTGTATCTGTTGTAAGCAGACGCGCCGCCAATAACAAGGGGGCGGGGCAATATAGGGCAAAAGCATGGCAGAAAAAGCAGCAAATTTGCTGCGGCGCGGGGCCAAAGCGCTGTTGCAGGCGGCGGGCATGGTGCTTTTCCCGCCGGTATGCTGCGGCTGTGGCCGGCGGATTGACCAAATCGGCACGGTTTGCCCGCAATGCTGGAGCGAAATACAGTTTGTAACCGGTCCTTATTGCCCGGTTATGGGGGTGCCTTTCCGCTTTGATGTGGGGGACGGCTTTTTATGCGGTGAAGCGCTGCGCGACCCGCCGCCTTTTGATTGCGCCCGGGCGGCGGTGCTGCATAAAGGCCTGGCGCAACTTATGGTCAGCCGGTTAAAATATAGCCGGCGGCTGGAGCTGGCGCCGATAATGGGGCAGTGGCTGCTGCGCGCCGGGCGTGATTTGCTGGCGCAATGCGATTATATTGTGCCGCTGCCTTTGCACCGGCGGCGTTTTTGGCAGCGCGGCTATAATCAATCGGCCGAGCTGGCGCGTTATTTGGCGCGCGCAACCGCCAGAGAATTTGCGCCGCATATTTTGCGGCGGCAAAAATATACCGTGCCGCAAGTGGGGTTAAGCGCCGCCGAGCGGGTGAAAAATATGCGCGGCGTTTTTGCCGTGAACAAGGCGGCTCGGCCGCTGCTGAAAGGCAAGATTGTGGTGCTGGTGGACGATGTTTATACCACCGGCGCTACCGCCCGGGCGGCGGCGCGTATTTTACGCCGCGCCGGCACGGCCAAAATCTTTGTCCTGACCTTTTCCCGCGCGGTGAAGGAAGAGGAGTTTTAGTTTTGCCCGAGCCTATAGAGCGTTATTCCTTGCGAGGAGCGCGCTATAGGCAGCGGCAACAGGCTCATGCTGCCGGGTGCCGCCGGTATTGCCCCTGTGGGGAACGCGCCATAGATGGCGGCGGCAGGGCGAGCGCCAGAGAGCTTATTGCCGGCCTGATTCTTATATTATGAGCCGCTGCCTATAAATTGCCGTTTTTTGCCGGGCAATATGCGGTTTTGCTGGCCGGCAACCGGCGGCGCCTTGGCGCGATGAGGAAGATATGAAAGAAATTATCGGGATTATGGCCGGCGGCATTTTGGTATTGGCTGTAGTGGTGGCCTGGCTGGTTCCTGACCCGGGGCATGATGAAGCGGGTTTTGCTTTGCTGCTGGCGGCTCTGGCTGTCTTTGCCCTGTTTTATTATCACCGCCGCCGTTCTTAGGCCAAAGGCTCCAACCGCTGCGCCCCGCTGTTTTTAGCTGTGCTTCTTTATTTCCCGGCGGTGGGAAAGCTGAGATGGATAGGAATCGCGATAATGATGAAATAATAGCCGGGGAGCTTTCATTTAGGAAAAAATTTGTCAAATATTTTCGTAACAGCCATGCCAAAGCCTAAAGTAACAAAAGGCCATAAACGGGACTGCGCTTTTTCTGAGAGGAAAGGCACAATGAGTAAGTCTATAGAAACAAGTATAAGCGCACCAATAAACCAAAGGAAAACTATAATGGCTAGGTATCTAAGCAAACAAGCTACATATTTATTTGTTATACGCTGCTGTTCTGCTTTTTCATCGGCTGTCTTTTTATCACGCTCCTGATCAGCTCGTGATTTTTGAAGTTTAAGCGCATTCTCACATTCTCGAAAGCGCTCATCAGAGAGTCTTGCCAATTCAGAAGATGCTTCCTACTCACCGGAAGCAGGCTGCTGCGCCGAATCTCTGGCCGGTAAAGATTCGGCAACTTCCTCTATGACGCTTCCTCGTTTTTGCTCCCCAGCTTCTTCCACTCAGGCCTCCACGCTATTTGCCTCTACCTTCTTTTTGTAGAATTCCTTTATTATAGCGTCAGGAATTTCGGCCCAATCGCCGGCGCCCTGATTGTAAACCTTGTCCCACGGCGTATTGTTCTGGTGCGTCAGATTACTCAACTGCATACCGTTCATATCTTTATAAGTGTTGTAAACCCGCCGAACCATATCCCTCTGCGCTTCTGAGAGCTGTTCATCTTGTGGCGCCGGCACAGGGTAAGGGATAGGCGCGGCGCGATAGGCGCGGATTGTTTCATATAAAACGGGGACAACCGGGCCGTATTTCCAGGCTTCAATTTTATCATGGATAAGCGGCTTGCCTGTGTAACCCAGTGTCCAGCCATGGGCCAGATAAACAAGCTTAAGCACTTGCATCGGCGTCAGCATTTTATTGCGCTGTTTGGCCAGGGAGATAAAAGCATTGGCAACAGTTTGTGAGCTTAGTGTTGTCATAGCGCGGCCTCTCCGTTTCATCTCTTGCGAATCATATTATATATTGCCATAGCTGTTATTGCTAAATATTTTATATCCCCAGCAATTTATCCTGCTCTTGGCGCAATCGGGCGATCCACTGGTCGGGGTTGGGGGCGCAGTTGGCGGCTGTGATAAGTTCGCCCGCTTTGATCGGCGCGGTGATTTTGGCGCCGCGCAGCAGCCCGCAGGGAAGAGCCTTTTTGGCCTGCGCGTCCTCTACCGTCAGGGTGAAAGCGCGGTAGGTGTAAAGGCCGATAAAATCCAGCTCTTCCCCGGGCTTAAGGTCACGCTTGGCCACGGCGCAGACTTCAGCGCTGCGCTGCATGAGCGGCACCATATCAGCCTTGCCGTAAAGCACGGCGCGGGCGCAGCTTAGCGGCACTTCCATCGCCGTCAGGTGATAAGGGCGATAAAAGGTAAAATATGGCCCCTGGCCGATTTTCAGATCTTCCATGCGCTCCCAAATGCGCGGGTGGCGCATTTCCGCTATCACAAACACCCCGGGCGCCACGCCCTTGCCGGTGGAATAATCCACTACGCCGGCACGGGTCAAAACACCGCCTTCCGCTTTTGGCACCAGCACTTTATTGAGCCGGTCAAGCGGGGCGTCCACCCCGTGCATGCCCGGGCAGTCCAGTGTCAGCCCGGTGGCATTGGCGATCGCCGCCATTTCCACCATAGTTTTGGAACCGTCAATAAATTCCACCAGCATGCGCACATTCATATTGCGCTTTGCCGCCTCTTCTTCATACATAGCCGGTGTGGCCTGCGGCACTAGCGGGTTATTTTTGCCTTTGCCGGCGGCGATAATTTTATGCCCCTGCGCGGCGATAAATTCGATAAGCTCCATACAGGCGGAAGGTTCGTCCCCCGCGCCGAGCGTGTAGATCAGCCCGGCTTTATCGGCTATAGCTTTCAGATACGGGCCGATGGTAACATCAGCCTCAACATTCATCATCACCACATGCTTGCCGTTTTCCAGCGCTTTAAAGCCGATTTCCGCCCCGGCCTCCGGGTCGCCGGTGGCGTCAACAATAATGTCGATCAGCGGATTGCCGAGCACTAAATCCAGATTGTCGCAAATAGCGGTCAGGCCTTGTTCTATCGCCCGGCTCATGGCGGCGGCACTACCCACTACGCGCATATGGCCCTTTTCCTGCCAGGCAATTTCCCCCGCCGCTATGGCGCGCTGCGGCTGCCGCGCCATAAGCGCGCCCACTCTTATGCCGCGCATATGCGCAACCCGGGTGAGCAGGTCTGTCCCCATCTCCCCGCAGCCGATGAGGCCGATCTGTATCGGCCTGCCGGCCTTTTCCCGCTCAGCCAGATCATAAGCGAGGCCGGTGAGAGCCACATTGACGGCCGCGGCTGCATGGCGCTGTTGCATAAAACTCTCTCCCTGTCGGCCCCTGTTTTTGCCGGCGGCGGCCGGATAAAAGACAAAAGCCTGTGCTTGCCGGTTATGCGCTCTATGGTAATTTTAACCAAAATGCTTTATAGCAAGGCAGGGCGGCAAAATTAAGCCGCCGGCGCAAATATATTGAGAGGTGTTATGGCAAAAACGGTAACAGTGCAAGATATTCCCGCTTCTATCGGGCAGGAAGTCGGCTGTTCAGGCTGGCGCGCCGTCACCCAGGCGATGATTGACCAGTTTGCCGATGCGACTGATGATCATCAGTTTATCCATGTCGATAAAGAGCGGGCGGCGCAAACGCCTTTCGGCACCACTATCGCCCATGGGTTTTTGACGCTGTCGCTGCTTTCTACCCTGGCTTATGAGGCCTTGCCGGCGCTGGAAGGGCAAAAACTCGGCATCAATTACGGTTTTGACAAAGTGCGCTTTATGGCGCCGGTTAAAAGCGGGCAAAAAGTGCGGGCGCGTTTTGTCCTCTCTGACGCGGAAATACGCCCCTCGGGGCGTCTTGTCTTCCGCTATGCGGTAACGCTGGAAATTGAAAATAATAAAAAACCGGCCTTAACGGCCGATTGGATAACTATTGCTATGGTGGCGCCGGCGGCGTAACGGCTATGTGTTTTGGAGTAAAGCCGGTGCGGCTTTATAATGTGTGCAGCGCGTTGAGAAGCGGATTATGCGTAATTTGTCCAGGCTGAGATTACTGGTTTTTCTGGAATTTGCCATTTGGGGCGCTTATTTAACCACTTTCGGCACGTATCTGATTGTAACGCTCGGCTATAGCGGCAAGGAAGTCGGCGCTATTTATGCCGGTGTCGGCCTGGCCAGCCTGGTGACCGCCTTTCCTGTCGGCATTCTGGCTGATAAAGTCATTTCGGCCAGCCGTCTTTATTGTCTCTGCCATATATTGGGCGCCGTCTGCCTGCTGGCTATTTCCTGTGCCGGCAGCCGCGACACAATTATGGCGCTGTTTTTTATCAATGCGCTGTTTTATGTGCCGACTTTATCGCTCAGCCAGACAATCCAGCATTATAATGTTGATATTATGGGGCTGGACAAACGCGAATTTTTCCCCAAAACGCGCATATACGGCACGATCGGCTTTGTCGCTTCCGTCTGGCTTATAGGCCTGTTGCAATGGCAGTTAAGCAATAAACAATTCTGGCTGGCGGCGGTGCTGGCGCTGATTGCCGCTTTATTCAGCCTGACTTTGCCGAAAGTGCCGATATTCCGCCATAAAAGCGGGCGGCTGGAATTGCGCGATTTTATCCGCCATTGTTATAACAGCCTGAAAACGCCGAATGTGCTGGTGTTTTTTATTTTCTGCATTGGTTTGGGCGCGGCGCTGCAGATCAATAATACTTTTGCCAATACTTTTTTGCATGATATTCAGGTTCCGTATTTTTCTATTTTCAATTCTTTTTCTCAGGCTTCCAGTATTGTTTTTGCCTTTCCGCTTATCTGGCTGTTAAAGCGTTTTTCCGTCAAATTCATTATTGCCGTCAGCATGGCGGCCTGGGCGGCGCGGTTTGTTCTGTTTGCCTATGGCTATGCCGATGGTTTTTTTGGCCTGCTGCTATTGGCCTGCGGGGTGCTGGTTTATGGCGCGGCTTATGATTTTTTCATGATGACCGGCTCTATTTTTATGGATAGAGAGGTTAACAAGCGTATGCGCGCTTTTACCCAGACCATGTATCTGGCGGCGGTTAACGGCCTGGGCATGGTTGTCGGCAATCTGCTCAGCGGCTGGACGATTGATGCGCATACTGTTGCCGGCTCGCGCCAATGGCCGGAAATCTGGCTGATTTTTGCTGCTTATACCCTTATTATGCTGGCGCTGTTTTTATTGTTTTATCATGACAGGCTTCGTCCGCAGGAGGAGGCCGAATTGCCGCAGGGATAAAGCTTGCCTGTAATATGAAAAGGAGCTAAAATATAGGGGAGGATTATTACAATGGATTCTTTCGCCAAAATCGGGTCATTTTTGCAGGATAATAAACCTTTATCGGCTGTTTTTCTGATAATGGCCTGGCGCAGCCCGGAGATTATTCGAGCCGTTTCCGATTCTCGCAGCGCGCGGGTAGATGACAGAATAAAGTTGCATAATTTGAAAAAAGAATTAAATATAGAAGCCGAGAGAATCAAAAGGAACAGAAGGGGTATGTTATGATGTGGGTTCTTGCTGTCGTTTTGATTATCGCTGTTTTTGCCGCTGAGACTTTTTTGAAGCGCCAGGCGGCCTGTGCCCGCGCTTATGTTAAAGCCTCGGAAGAATTTTATGCTGCGGCGCGGGTTCTTATCCATAAAAATGCCGTTAGTGATGAAATAATAGATTTTGTCACCTTTATGAATAAGGTTATGGCCGATAAGCGGACGGCGAAAGCTATGTATCATGTTGTGCGGGATCATGCGGCGCATCTGGCTGGTGATGATACGGATCCCGATTGGGAAAAATTTATCGGCGATAAAACCGCAACGGCAGAGGAGCGGCAGCAGATTATCGCTCTGTTGCGGAAAGCGGTTGCGTGCTGGTTTACCGCTATATTGAACCGCTCGCCGTTTTATGGCCGCCTGCTGGTGCTGAAAGCAGCGCGATGTCTGGCGAATAACGGCGCTGTCGAGCCTGTTTTGCAGGCTTCGCGCCAATGGCGGCAGTCTCATGGGCATGGGCGTTCGCGCCATGCTATGGCTGCCTGAATAATAGCCCTATAATTAGGCAAAGTGAGTAAAATTCGCGGTCAAAGCCGGCGTAGCTGTGAAGGGGGCGCCGGCTTTGGCGCTTTTCAGCGCCGGCGCATAGAAAGCTGCCCAATTTTTGCCGCCGTTCGGCGCAGGGATTATTGCCGCCGCTAGAGGTGGCAAAGAACTTCTTCCCTGTTGTATCAGCAATTTTTTAAGGAATTCGCGGCCGGCCGCGGCAGCTAAAAACCGCCTGTGGCCTGGCGGACCGAAACAGGCGGTATTGAGGGCTTTTAGGCTCAATAGCGCGGCAAATAGCGTTTATTGCCGCCGGAAGTATAGCAATAATGGCCGCCGCGCGGGCCTATGCAGTAAAAACCGTCAACGCAGACACAATTTTCACCGCTATAAACCGGTTGAAAGCTGCGCCCGTCACTCCTGTTTTGCCGCGACAAGGTCGTTTCATGAGCAGAGGCCCGCCTTCTTTGATAAGAACGGGAAGGGGCGCTGTCAGCGCTTTTCCGGCTGTTTTTTACCGCTTTTTCTTTATCGATCCGTTTATCTTTGGCTGTTTCTGCGGCTTTTTCAGTTTTTGTCCTGGCCGGTTTTTTGTCCTTATCGGCTTTTATGTCTTTGGCCGTTTTTGACTCTTTTACCGGTTTTGCTTCCTTATCAATTTTCGCTTCTTTGGGCGTTTTTAATTTTTCAGCAGCTTTTGTTCGTATGTCTGTTTTGACTTTTGCCGCTTTGGGCTTTTTTTCTGCCGTATTGATGATTGATGAGGCGCTGTTTTCTGCTTTTGCCAATAAAACAGGCTTATTATTTGGCATAGCAGCCAGATTATCGACGGCCGCCTTTACCGGCGCGGCAAAAACTGCGCCCGGCACAAAGGAAAGGCAAAGGAGTGAAGCGGATAAAAAGAGCAGCTTGCGTGGCATGACGGTGTCCCATAGTAGAATTACGTATGTATATACATAATAAGAAAGATTTTTTACTCAGACAAAAGATATATTTATAGAAAATATTAAAAAAGCAATATTTATTATTTTATTTCCTGGCCGTATTAAAAATATAACCCGCCAATGCCGGGAGAATAATGTAACAAAAAGGCTGCCTCACCCAGTAATGATGAGGCAGCCGGTAAAATAGGCCATAACGGCTTCAAACGGTGTTAATTGACCAATGTCAAAGCCGACCGGCAAGCCAATACGGCGGCGATATTATCCACGGCGCATTGACCGCAATTAAGGCGGGTTTCCACGGTTGAGCTGCCCTGATGCGGCGACAGCACAATATTGTCCAGCTCAAAGAAAGCCGGGTTAATTTTCGGCTCATTACAGAAAACATCAAGCCCGGCGCCTTTAATTGTGCCGTTTTTCAGGGCTTCAATCAGCGCTTCTTCATCAATCAGCGCGCCGCGGGCAATATTGATAAGCACGCCGTCTTTACCCAGCGCCTGCAATATGTCCTGATTGATAATTTTTTGCGTTTCAGGCGTAGCGGAAATAGCCAGGGCCAGAATATCGCTCTGCTGCGCCAGCTCCAGAATAGAGTTACACTTCTTCCAGTGCGCCGGAGCCTCTACAGCAAATTTTTCATAAAACTGCACTTTCATGCCCAGGCCTTCTGCCTTATGGGCGATAGAGCGGCCGATAGCGCCCAGGCCGGCCTGGCCAAAACGTTTATTTTTCAAGCCGATGCCGAGCGGCGGCACAATATCCTGCGGCCATTTGCCGGCGCGCATCAGCCTGTCTGCCATAGGCGTATTGCGCGCCAGCGAAAACAGCAAAGCCATAGCCATATTGGCGACATCGTCAGTCGGCACGCCATGCGCCGAGGTGACATCAATGCCGCGGCGGCGCGCCTCTTTCAGATTAACCTGATCAAGGCCAACCCCCATAATGGCGATAAGCTTCAAATTGGGTAATTTATCAAACCACTCATCACCCATGCCGGTAATGGGGGAAGCAATGGCAACCGTCACTTTATCGAGAATATCCTGCGGGTGGAGCCGGCGAAAATCAAGGATAGTGGCAAGCGCCTCCAGATTCTTCCGGGTAGGGGGCAAAAGATTGTGATCCTCAATTAAAAAACTCATGCAATACGGCAACATTGCGTGTCTCCCGCGCTATGAAATCATTATCTGCGCCGCCTGGCGAGGCGGCCTCCGGGCTGACTGCCCGAGCGGCATTAAAACATTTTTGCTTTCACCTGCAAAGAGGCTGCCCGCTGTTTATATTGAGACATAATGCCGCGCCCGGCTGTCTGGCCGCTTATCGCCTTGCCTAAAAGAGCGGCAGCAGGCAGGGCGGCGGCCAGACGGCGCTGCCGGCTGCTTTGGCCGGAAATAACCGCCGCTTTTACCGCTAAAACGGGGATAGCCGGATAAAATTGCTAAAAAGACTTGACAAAAACCGTATTTTCCTTTTTCTGGTTGCTGCGGGATTATAAGAGGCGCTTTACAGGCGCGGTCCTGTCAGGTTTTTTGTCGCTTTAATCGGGAAGTGAAGGCCGCGCGGCTCCCTGCCGGTCGGTTTTTGATGAAAGGAACAGGGTCACAAGTGCAGGTACTCGTCCGTGATAATAATGTTGATCAAGCGCTGCGCGCCTTGAAAAAGAAAATGCAGCGTGAAGGTATCTTCCGCGAAATGAAGATGCGCGGCCATTATGAGAAACCTTCTGAGCGGCGTGTGCGCGAGCAGGCGGAAGCTGTGCGCCGCGCGCGCAAGCTGGCGCGCAAGCGCGCCCAGCGTGAAGGTTTGCTCCCCGGCCGCGTTGCTGCGCGCTAAGCCTGCGTCAGGGCGCTTATCCTCATAGAGCGCTTTTAGAGGGGGCTTTTTGCTTTATATTGCGCCGTAATTTTTGTGGCGCGCTGTGTTTTCGTGCCGCATAAAGCCTCACGGCCGGCGGTCTTGCCGGGCAGAGGGCGGCGCAGCGGCTAATGTGTCTGAGCTGCGCCCTGATGGGGTGATACCGGCTGCTTGCGGGTTTTGTAAAATCGCCTTTGCGCGCCGGTCATGCTTTGTCTTCATTTACTCTATGAGCGTTTGCCTTTGCTGCGGCCGTAATTCTGCCGCTGAGCCTTGTTCACGGGCTGTAGAGGCAGCGCTTAGCCTGGCAGAGCATGATTGTGCCGCTTTTATTGCCGATTATTGCTGCCGCAGTGTCAAAGGGCTTTGCTGCTGCCGAATGCCTCTCGAACGAGCAGATATGTCGCTCCGCCTTTTGCAGCGCTGCCCGCCGGCTTTATTCCGCTGTGGCGCGCGGCGCTTATGGCCTTGGCCGCACGGGGTGGGCCGTGATTATAGCGCCCGGCCGTTCAGCGGCACATATGCGCCAAAGAGCAGCAGAGGCTTTTTATCAGCATAGGCAGCAATATAATCGGCAGAATCAGCCGGCGGCATGGAAGTGTAACGGCAGCCGCAGGGCGGCGCTCAGGGGTTCGCCTTTAGCGGCAGCGGCACATCAATATCAAGAAAGTCACTTGCATTAAGCGGCAGAGCGGCGCGCAGGCGGCCATAAGCGTCAATATAGGCGGAAATCCCGCTATTGGCCACGCGGATCAGCGGCTTTTGCTGCTCAACGGCGCGCAGCCGCACTTGCGCCAGATGCTGGCGCGGCCCGGGCGTATTGCCAAACCAGGCATCATTTGTTGTATTGATAATGATATCAGCCTGTTTTGCGCCTTCGGCGCGGCTTTCCCGCGGGAAAATCGCTTCATAGCAGATAAGCGGCAAAATTGTAACGGCGCCGCCCGGCAGGGTAATAAGCCGGCGCTGCCCGGCGGCGCTATAAGGCCCGGCTGCCGCCGCGGCCAGCGCCTGCAGGCGGAGAAAGCGCGCCAGGCCGGGCAGCGGCAAATATTCGCCAAAAGGCACCAGATGCTTTTTATCGGCATAGGCGGTAATATAACCGGCAGAATCAATCAGCAGCATGGAATTGTAAAAGCGGTAGCGGGGCGGCGCTTCCTCTGCTGCTTCTGTGTCTTTCTGCCCGGCTTTGCTCCGGCCGCCGGCCGCCGGCTTTACCGCCTGCCGCTCTTCCACCCGCACAGCGCCGGCCAGCAGCATTTGCCCCGGTTGCAGGCTGCGGCTGATACGCGCCAGCGCCGCCGGGTTATAATCCGGCAAATAGGGCATAGAGGTTTCCGGCCAGATAATCAGATCCGGCCTTTTGCCGCCGTCTTTTGGCGCGGCGCGGCTGAGAGCCAATAAGCGGGTAAAATTTCTCTCCCGCACATGCGGGCTTTGCTTTTCCGCCTGGGGGATAGCCGGCTGCACCAGCCGCAGCCGCAAAATCCTCACTTCGGCAGTTTGCGCCTGCTTGTCTGCCCGGGCCAGCCGCCAGCCGCCAAAGCCGGCATCAGCGGCTATCAGCAGCAGGCACAGGCAACAGCCCCATCTGGCGCTGCTGCCGGTGTTAAAGGGTGAAGCGCGAAAGGCCAAAGCCGGCAGGCTATAGGTAAAAACCGCCAGAGCAGTGACCGCATCAAGGCCGATAACGGCATCAATCTGCATAAAAACCGGGCCGGGCATGGCGGTATAGCCAAGGGCATTCCACGGAAAACCGGTAAATAATACGCCGCGCAAATATTCTGCCAGAGCAAAAGACAGGCTTAAACTGATAATACGGGCAAGGCCGCGGCGCCAGAAGATAAGGGCAAGCGCGGCGGCCAGAGCATAATAGCCGGCAAGAAAAGCCGGCAGGCCAAAAGGCGCCAGCGGGATAGCCCAGCCAAACTGGCCTATATCGACCGTCATGGCATTGGCCAGCCACCACAGCCCGGCGGTAAAATAGCCAAAGCCGAAAAACCAGCCAATGGCCGCAGCAGCGCGCCAATGCCGCCCGCTGTAAAGGGCAGGCGCGGCGCCGGGAGCAATGCTGTCCAACAGCAGCACCAGCAGCGGGAAGCTGATAAAACAAAGCGGCACCAGATAAAAAGGCGGCAGCGCCAAAGCAGCCAGAAGGCCGAGGATAAAAGCCAGCGCCCAGCGCCGGCGGCCGCCCGGCTGCGCCGGCGGGAAAGGCAGAGCAGCCGGCTGTCTTTGCTTTGGGCGATGTTTGCCGGTTTTGGCCGGTTTTTGCGGCCGCTGCGGCTTTTGCGGCGCGGCGACAGGATTACCGGCGCCGGCCGGCGGCGGCAAGCGGCGCGATAAAAGCCGGCCGGAGCAGGCGAGCCGCATCATGATCCGGCGGCCGGCGCTGAAGGCAGGCGGCAGCAAGGGCAGGCGGGCAGCGGTTTTTGCAGTCATGTTACAGCCCTGAATAAGCATGGCCCCCGCCGGTAATTCAGATGCCCGGCGGCAGGACTTCCGCCTGCGGTTCGAGCCGTATCAGACGCAGCCTTTTCACCCGCCGGCGGTCAGCGTCTAATATCTGGCAAATATAGCCCGGCATAATTTCCACCTTTTCACCGCGCGCGGGGATACGATCCAGCGCGGTGACAATCAGGCCGCCAATCGTGTCCACTTCCTGCGCCGGCGCATGGGCGGCAAAATCTACCCCCAGGCTTTCCTGCAATTCTTCCAGCTCGGCCGCGGCGTCAATAATCCAGCTATCCTGCGCTTCCTTGACAATATCCGCCTCAGCTTCATCATGCTCATCTTCAATATCGCCGACAATCAGCTCAACAATATCTTCCATCGATACCAGCCCGTCTGTGCCGCCATGCTCATCGATCACCAGCGCCATCTGGGTGCGGCTGGCCTGCATGCGCGCCAATAGCCGCCCCGCCGGCTGCGAGGCCGGCACAAACAGGACATCACGCACAATATTCAGCCGGCTTATCGGCCGGCTGAGATCCAGCGCCGCAAAAGTCCGGCCGCTGTTCGGGCCGCTGCCGGCCGGATTGTCCCCGCTGCTCCCCGCCTGGCCGAAACCGGCGCCGATAAGATAATTGAGCACATCACGAATATGGATCATGCCGCGCGGATCATCAAGCGTTTCCGCATAAACCGGCAGGCGGGAATGCCCCGATTGCTGGAACAGGTGCAAGGCCTCGCCCAAAGTTTTATCCAGCTCCAGAGCTTCAATATCGGCCCGGGGGATCATAATATCGGCCACGCGGGCGGCATGCAGCTCGGCAATACTGGCCAGCATGCGCTTTTCCTGCGCTGTCCAGCCGCTTTGTTCCGGCACGGTGAAGGCCTCTGCTGCTTCGGCTTCGGCAAGCGCATGATCCGGATTATGGCCCAAAAAGCCGAATAAACCTTTAAACAGCGAGCGCTTCCCCGGCCGGGCCGGGGCGGCGGCCTCTGCTGCCGGCAAAGGGTGATCCGGCTCTTTTGCTCCGGCCTGGCCCGGCTTGCGGCCGCGCTGCGGCTCTGCCGCCGCTGCGCCGCTGCTGCTGCTGCCGGCATTCTGCGCCCGGCGGCGCTCAGGCTTGCTCTGCCTGTGATTACGCATGGTCTTGTTCATGACCTTTATGTGTTACACTCCGTCCTGGAAAAGGCAATAACGGCGATTTTGGCCGTTTTGCCGCCTTTTATCATTGTTTTTATAAAACTTCGGCATAAGGGTCGTCAATGGTGAGATCGGCCAAAATATCCCTTTCCAAAGCTTCCATAACCGCCGCATCGGCTGCCGTTTCATGATCATAGCCCAAAAGATGCAGGCAGCCATGCAGCAGCAAATGGCTGATATGGTTATCAAGCGGCTTGTTTTCCAGCTCTGCTTCGGCTTTTACGGTTTCATAAGCCAGGATAACATCGCCCAGCAGAGCCTGCGGCTGCTCCCCCGCTTTTACGGCAAAAGCCGGGAAAGACAGCACATTAGTGGCTTTATCCTGTTGCCGCCATTGCGCATTGAGGCGGCGTATATGGGCGTTATCGGTAAAAACCAAGCTTAGCTCGGCCCGGCTGCCCTGTAAATGCGGCAGCGCAAACAATGCCGCTGCTACGCGCTCGGCCAGGCGGCGCAAAGGGCGCTCTTCTCCCCATTGGCCGGCTTCCATATATATATCAACGGTAATTTTTGCCATATTTGTGCGGTGTTACTCCGGCCGATACGCTGTTACGCTGTTTTTATGGTCTCTGCCCGGCTGCTTTTCGCGGTTTTGGCCGTTTGCGGCGCCTTTTTTTGCGCATAAGCGCGGATAATAGCCGCTACCAGCGGGTGGCGCACCACATCATGATCAGAAAAGGCAATAACGGCAATATTGTCGATAGCGCCCAGCATGGTTGCGGCTTCAACCAGGCCGGATTGCTGCCCGGCCGGCAAATCTGTCTGGCTTGGATCGCCGTTTATCACCATATGCGCGCCTTCTCCCAGCCTTGTCAGCAGCATTTGCATTTGCGCCGAGGTGGTGTTTTGCGCTTCGTCCAGAATAATGGCGGCGCGCGCCAGAGTGCGCCCGCGCATAAAAGCCAGCGGGGCGATTTCAATATCGCCCCGGGCCAGGGCGCGCTCCACTTTTTCGGCCGGCATCATATCATAAAGCGCGTCATAGAGCGGGCGCAGATAAGGATCTACCTTGTCTTTCATATCTCCGGGCAGGAAACCCAGCCTTTCTCCCGCTTCCACCGCCGGGCGCGATAAAATAATGCGCTCCACAAGGCCGGCTTCCAGCAGAGAGGCGGCATAGGCTACCGCCAGATAAGTTTTGCCGGTGCCGGCCGGGCCAAGGCCGAAAACAAGCTGAGCCTGCCGCATGGCGGCAATATAGGCATTCTGGGTCAAGGTGCGGGCATAAATGATTTTTTTGCGCGTGGCAATATGCGCAAAAGCCGGGGCCGAGCCGCGGGCCGCCGGCGCGGCGGCAGCAACAGGGGAAAGGCGGGTTTTGACAGGCATGGCAGCTCCTTTAGCCGTTTTTGACTGCGGCGGTTGACAGGCCGGGGCAGGGGGGCAGGCAGCGGCCGGCGGCGGCGGATTTGCCGCGGGCAGGGCGGCTGCGGCGGCCGTAATAACGGCCAGCGCGCCGGCTGTTTCCGCCCGGTCAGGCAGAGCGCCGGCTTTTACCAGCCGGGAGAGGCGGCTGAGCACGTTTTGCGCCTGTTGCCGGTTTTCGCGCTCGCCGGCCAAAAGCAATTCATTGCCGCGGCGGTGAAAGGTAATCTGCAAACTCTGCTCAATAAGCGTGAGATTTTCATCACATATGCCGCAAACCAGCCGCGCTTCATGATTATCGGCAAAAATAAAGGATTGCGGCGGCCAATCCGGCGGATTTTGTTCTTCCATACACTGCTATAGCCCGATAAGGCGGCCTTGCCTTGTTTTCGCCCGGCCGGGGCGGTAGAGCAAGGCTCGCGCCTTTTATCATTTTCTCTCTCTTTTTAAAATATACGCAAACCGGCGGCAAAAGCCAGAGGCCGGGCGCAATTTTATCAGCCATCGCAGCGGCCCGGGCCGGCGCGGGAGAGCCGCCAATCCTCGGCCGGCTCAGGCGCTGCGGCCGGGTGCGGCGCAGCAAAAAGCCCGGCTGCCGCCGGCTGTTATGCCGCGCGGCCGCTTTCCCGCGCTATCAGGCTGTTGCGCTCGGCTGCCGTAACGGCTGCTTTTATCATGGTTCCGGCGGCGGCCCGGGTTTGCACGGCTACCGGCACCAGCCAGGGAGAGCGGCCAATCATCTGCCCGCTATGGCGCCCCGGCTTTTCCAGCAAAATATCGGTATCTGCGCCGATTTTACTGTGCAAAAAGGCCGTTTGCTGGGCGCCAAGCCGCTCCTGTAGCTGTTGCAGCCTTGCCGTTTTGACATTTTCAGCCACCTGGCCGGGCAAAACAGCGCCCGGTGTGCCGGCGCGCGGCGAATATTTAAAAGAATAGGCCGCCGCATAGCCAATATCGGCGACTAATTGCATGGTTGCGGCAAAATCCTGCTCATCTTCCCCCGGAAAGCCGACAATAAAATCACCGGAAAGGGCGATATCCGGCCGCGCCCGGCGGACAGAATCCACCAGCCGGCGATAATCATCAGCCTTATGGCGGCGATTCATCGCTTTCAAAATACGATCAGAGCCGGATTGCACCGGCAAATGCAAATAGGGCATAAGCAGCGGCAGGTCACGATGCGCCGCCAGCAGGCTGTCGGTCATATCGCGCGGGTGGCTGGTGGTATAACGCAGGCGCCGCAGCTCCGGCAGCTCTTTGGCCAGATAAAACAGCAGGCGGCCGAAATCCCATTCCGCTCCTGTCTCTCCGCGCCCGTGCCAGCCATTGACATTTTGCCCCAACAGGGTCAGCTCCCTGACGCCGCCGGCCACAAGCTGCCGCGCCTCGCGCAGGATCTGCTCTGCCGGGCGCGACATTTCCGCCCCGCGCGTATAAGGCACGACACAAAAGGTGCAAAATTTGTCGCAGCCTTCCTGCACGGTCAAAAAAGCGCTGACGCCGCGCGCGCGCGCTGCGGCGGCCGGCGGCAGCGGCAAATGGTCAAATTTGTCTTCGGCCGCATAATCGGTTGCCACAATTTTGGCGCCTTCAGCCACTTGCCGCAAAATCTGCGGCAGGCGGTGATAGGTTTGCGGGCCGACAACCAGATCTACCGCCGGGGCGCGGCGGAGAATTTCTTCCCCCTCAGCCTGGGCGACACAGCCGGTCACGCCGATTGTGACCGGCCGCTCGCCGCCGCGCTCCGCCTGTAACCGGCGCAGCCGGCCAAGATCGGAATAGAGCTTTTCATCAGCCTTTTCCCGGATATGGCAGGTATTGAGCAGGATAAGATCGGCCTCTTCCGCATTTTCAGCCGGCTGATAGCCGCTTTGGCTCAAACTGTCGCTCATGCGCGCGCTGTCATAAACATTCATCTGACAGCCATAGGTTTTGATAAAAAATTTGCGCGCGGCCGGGGCGGCTGTGGTTTTGTCTTCAGGAATCATAGTCTGCTTTCAGCGTGTTATCGGCTTTGGGAAAAGGCGGCCGGGCGCTCCAGCCGGTATTCAAATAAAATAGCATCAGACCGCCCGGGCGCAGCGCCGCCCAAAGCCGCATCAGCCGCGGGAGATTGATAATAAGCTTTGCGCCGGCCGCTTTCCCGGAAGCCGAGCGAGCGATACAGCGCCAGCGCCGGGCTATTATGCTCATCAGCTTCCAGAAACAATATTTCCGCCCGTTCCTGATACAAAAAGCGCAGCAAATATTCCAGCAAGGCGCGGCCCAGCCCGGCGCGGCGATAATTTTTGGCCACGGCAAAGGTCAGAATTTCCGCCTCATGATCGATAAGCCTGGCCAGAATAAAGCCGCTGAAATGCCTCTCGCCGGCGCTGCGGCTGTTCAGGCGCGCGCCGAAGCCGATAATGTGCGGATCGTTCAAAAAATTTTGAAACGCCGCCACGCCCCAGCCGTGATAAAAGGCCTGCCGGTGCAGCCGGTGCACTATGGGCGCATCGGCCATTTCCAGCGGCACAATGACAGCCGGCCGGCGCAAAAAAGACAAGGACTTCATGCCGCTCCTCCGGTTTTGCCGGGGTGCGGCCGGCCGCCCCCGCCTGCCCTTTGCGGCGCAGCCTTGTTTGGCGGCGCTTCCACCCCGGCGCGCATATAAAGCGGCGCCGGCGCGCTTTCTCCGGCCGGCATGGCGGCGGCTGCCGCGGCAAAAAAGGCAATATCGGCCGTTGGCGCCGCGCCGGCAAGGCGCAGGCGCGCCGCTTGCAGCGGCGGCAACAGCGCCGCCAGGCCGGCAGCGCCGCTGCCGATCAGCAGGCTCAGCGGCGCATGGCCGCCGGGCCTCTCTGCGGCGGGCCGATGCCGCATAAAAGCGGCTATATCGGCGGCCGCGCCGCTTTGCGGAGGAGAGGCCGCGCCGCCGGCGGCAAAATATTGCCAGTAAAAACCGCCTTGCGGCGCTTGCAGCACGGTATAAACGGCCGTTTCCGCCGGCTTGTCCGCCTTTGCCAGAGCTTGCGCCCGCAAGGCGGCAAAAGCGCTGATGCCGACAGCCGGTTTGGTCAGCGCCAGCGCCAAAGCGCGCGCCGCGGCCACGCCAATGCGTATGCCGGTAAAGGAGCCGGGGCCGATATTCACGCCGATACGGTCAAGGCGGCTGAATTCTTTCCCCGTTTCGCGCATGAGAGCCGCTATTTGCGGCACTATATGCTCAGCATGGCCTTTGCCGATATTATCCTGCCGCGCGGCAAGAATCCGGCCGTCTTCCGCTATAGCGGCAGAACAGAAAACCGATGCGGTATCCAGTGCCAAAACCAGCATAAAAGGCCTTTTTCGCCAGAACATATATGGGACAGGCCGGAGAAAAGGCGCTAAGGCGCTGTTGCCGGCCCTGATTGCGCGCCTCTTTTAGCATAAAGAGCGGCTGCCGGGCAAGCTGCGTTGTGTTTTGGCCGAAAGGGGGCGCTTTTGCCGGGAAATTGTGCAGAATTTAACCGCAACCCTTTGCAAACTCTGCGCAAAAGCTTTATATCAGGGCTATAGCAGGGGGGCTGTGCCGGCTAAAGCGGCGCCGGCGGCCCGGCCCGGCGGCTGTGTGCCGCGGCACCGGCGAGGCGCCCGGAGGTTTCCGTCAAGAGGAGTTTTTTATGTCACACCTGTTTACAACACAAAATAATATCCCCTCCAACAGCAAAAAGGCGGTTATTGATATGCTCAATAAAGCCTTGGCTGCGACTATTGATCTGGCGCTGATTGTCAAGCAGGCGCATTGGAATGTCAAAGGCTCGCGCTTTATCGCGGTGCATGAAATGCTGGACGGTTTTCGCGAGGGTCTTGACGAACATGCGGACGAAATTGCCGAGCGGGTGGCGCAACTGGGCGGCACAGCTTGCGGCACAAGTCAGGCTGTGGCGGAAGCCACGGTGCTCAAGCCCTATCCGATCGATATTTACACGGTAGAAGATCACATTCACGCTTTAATCGGCGCTTATGGTGCCGCGGCTAATCTGGTGCGTAAATATGTTGACGAAACGGCGGAAGCCGGTGATGCCGATGCTGCCGATATTTTAACCGCAGCGTCCCGCACTCTGGATAAAAATCTGTGGTTCCTTGAGGCTCATATTCAGGGGAAAGAAAGCCGCTCTTGAGCATAAGCCCTTAAAGCGGCCTCTGAACTTTAGGCTGAGAGGCCGCCAGGGTGTTCGCGCTTTGGCGGGCGGAGCGGCGGCGCAGAGCCGTTTTGCCCGTATGTCTTTGCATTACAGGCGCGTTGCAGCGGCCGGATACAGCGCCGCAAAGCAGGGGGGTGCTTGCTGCTTTGCCGCTAAAGCTGTTACAGCGCCGCGAGGCGGGCGGGGCGTAAAGCGCTCATGGCAGCCTGCGGCACAGGCGGCCGCTTTGCCGGCGATGGCTTGAGCGTTTTTCTGTTGAGCTATAGCGCAGACGCTATTCTGCAAGGCAAGAAATCTGCCGCAGCATGACCATTCGGCTGGCGATCAAGACTAAATGCCGGCGCTCTATGGCCGCTCGGCTGCTGAAAACAGCCATAGGGGCGCTTGAAGCGTCGGTTAGGGAGAAGGAAACCTGAGTTACTATGCCCTGACCGGCTTTTTGTTGCCTTAAGCCGAAAGGGCAAGACATAAAAGCCGTATATTAGCGAAGCTGAGCCGGTATTTTCCATTTAGAAAATGCGGCCGGGCAGCAAGCGGGCAAAAATTGCCGCCCGCTGAAAATACAGCCGAGCCGGCCTGTGGCAGCCCTTTTTATCGCGGCAAAAAGCAGCCGGCAGCCGGTTTTAAACGGGCCGCTCCCGGCGCCGCTTGCAAAGCGGGCTAATGCAGCGCGCTGTGCATAGCGGGCAGGACTATTCAGCTATCCATACCGACATAAGACATAAAGCGGTTATGCGGGTCATATTGGCGGCGCACGGCTTGCAGTTTTTGCCAGTTTTCAGGCGAGAAAGACTGCTGGGGAGCGGCCGGGAACAGCTCAAAATCCACTTCATTCATGTAATAGGTCTTGATATCGGGCTTAAGCTCTTCGTGCAGCCTGACAGCCAGAGCCTTATTGGCCGCCGCTTCTTCCGGCGTTTCACTGACGAGATACCAGGAAATATAGTGCGGCGCCCCATAAGTATAGCAAGCCGGGCCTTCCACTACAGGAGTGCAGGCAATAACCGAGAAGCCGAAGGATAAAGGATTGCTGCTTTTGGTATTGAGCGCCTCAATGGTTTTGCGCAAACACCGGCCCGGCCTGTCAGTAAAGAAAGCAATTTCCGTTGAGCGCAAAATACTATAGGCGTCCGTATCGCCAAGCTGCTCATATAAATCCATATAGTTTAGCGGTTTGTTATGAGAGAAGTGGAAAGCCTCTTTTTGTAAAAAGGCGCTTGCGGTAAAGACTGCGGCAGCCTCCTGCGCTTCCTTTTCTGTAGCGGCATAAGAATAGAGCATCAATACCCAATGCCATTTTTGTTCATTCTCTGGAGTGCCGGGCCTTGAGAACAGCCCCATAGAGCCGAGGATTTCTGTGCGGTTGCGGCTGGCCGGAGCCAGGCGAATCATTTCCGCTACCCCTTCTTCCACCTTATCGGCCGGCACATAATAAATATTCTGAACAATTTTAGGGCTGTCATAAGCTTGCAGATGATAACGCAGAACCACGCCGAAAAAGGCCGGGCCGATACCGCGGGCGGCCCAATAAAGATCCGGGTTTTCATTTTTTGAGGCGAGCACCTTGCGGCCATCGGCCAAAATAACCTCTAAGGCCAGCAGCGAATTATTCGCCATGCCCCAGGCCGGCATATTCCACCCCATGCCGCCGCCCAATAAATAGCCGCCAATGGTAACAAAACCCGTATGCGCCGAAGGGAAAGCCAGGCCGTGCCCAGCCAGCGCCCCATTCAGCCGCTCACTCAGGACACCCGGCCCCGCCCAGACAGTTTTCTGCTCCGGGTTAATATCAACCTCAGTAAATTTTGACATATCAATGGTAAGCGCACCCTCCCGCAAAGGCGCGGCGGTAATATTATGCCCTGAGCTGCGCATGGTGATGCGCAGGCCGGCCTTGCCGGCATAGCTGACCGCAAGGCGGATATCGGCTTCGTCCAGCGGCTGAACAATCAAGGCCGGATAGCGCGGCGGCTTGTTTTTATACCAGGTCATACCCCAGAACCAGTCTTTATAGAGAGGATTCTTCCGGGTTATGACAGAGCCTTTAAAAGCCTTTAATTCAGGAATGCCGGATAAGCTGCCGCTATTGGCAGCGGCGCTGCCGCCGGCCGCATGCGCAAGGCCTGAGCGCAGCAGGCTGCCTGTCATTACGGCCAAACCGGCAAATATATGTAAAAAACGGCGGCGCGAGGCTGTAACAGAAGGCTTCATTTGCGTAACCCCTCACGCGGCTTGAGCTGGCTGAAATAACGGGCAAGGGCGCTGATATCCTGATCGGTTAATTGTTCGGTCATCAGTCTCATCATGCCGTTTTGACGCTGACCGCTGCGAAAATCCCGCAGGGCCTTGCCCAGATAAAGTTCGTTCTGGCCGGCAATAATCGGCCATTGCGGATTTTCCGCTACCCCGGCCGGGCCGTGGCATGTCATGCACTGGCCGACCAGACCGGACAAATCTCTGCTCCTGTCCTGACCCGGCTCAGCAGCCTGAACGGCACATGAAGCGGCAAAAAGAGATAGAAACAGGCTGCACCAGAGGCAGGCCGGCCTGACGGCCATGGAAACAAACATATTACGTAACATAATTTCTATCCTTATTGCGATAAGCTCTTTCGCGCCGCAGAAACCTGGCCGGCGCTGACCGGCGAAGCCGTATTGCCCCATGCCGAGCGAATAAAGGTCAAAACATCGGCAATTTCCCGGTCCGACAATGTGGCGAAAGCCGGCATAAAATAGCGCTGTTGTGTCTGCTCTGTCTGGGCGTGCATGCCGCCTTGCAGGACTATCCGGATCAAGCCGGCGGGATCGGGGTTCACAATCGCCGGGTTTTGCGCCAGCGCCGGGAATATATTCTCGCGGCCAAAACCGTTATCCCCATGGCAGGCCGAACAGCGGGCCTGATAAAGCTGCGCGGCCTCTGCCGCCGGTTTGCCTTGAGACAGTTGCGCAAAAGTGCGGCCGCCATCATAATAATCCGGCTGCTCATCAGGGTTGCGCGGCGTTAATGTCTTAAGATAATCCGCCATGGCCAGCAGATCGCTATCGCTCATATATTGGGTTGAGTTATGGATAACTTCTGACATAGGCCCAAAAGTGGCCAGCCCCTTATAGCGGCCTTGCTTGAGCAATGCGGCAATATCGCGGCTTTTGATCCGGCCCAGGCCGGTAGCGGGGTCGCTGCGCAAATTCGGCGTGGCATAGCCGTCAATCACCTGACCGCCGGAGAGATAAAGGCCGCCATATTTGCCGTCATGCTCGTTGATTGCCGTCTCATTCATAAACAAGGTGCGCGGCGTATGACAGGCGCCGCAATGGCCGAGACCATTGACATAATAGGCGCCGAGCGCAAGGCCGCTGCCCGGCGGGCTCATCGGCGGCGTTGCCGCTTTGGGCGCAAACAGCCAGCGCCAATAGGTAACCGGCCAGCGTATGGACAGCGGCCAGGGAATAGTATTGGCCGCGGCCGGGCGCGCTGCCGGCTGAACGCCTTTCATAAAATAGGCATAGAGCGCCTGCATATCGCTTTCGGCAATATTGCCGTAAGAAGGCCAGGGCATGGCCGGATAAAGCGTCGAGCCGTTGCGGGCAATGCCGTAACGCACCGCGCGGGAAAACTCGGCATAGCTATATTGGCCAATGCCATATTGCGGATCGGGCGTGATATTGGGCGGAACCATGCCGCCAATCGGCGAGTTTATCGGTGCGCCGCCGGCAAACATCGGCTCACCGGGCTTGCTGTGGCAGGCCACACAATCGCCAGCCCGCGCCAGATAAGCGCCGCGCTCGATATTTTGCGGGGTAAAGGCGACCTGCACCCCTGCCTGATCGCCGCCGGGCAGCGGCGCGATCAGGGTCAGGCCCCAGGCCAGCCCCGCCAGCAACAGAGCCAAAGCCGCGAGCCAAACCAGCCAGCGCCGCCGGCGCGATTTATGCTTTTGTCTTGCAGGCAGTTTATTCTTTTTCATGCCATCGCCTTGCTTTGCAGGATAATCGGATATACCGCAATAATAGTGTGAGACGCCTTATTCATAGCGGCGGTTACGCTATAGACTATCGGGAATGAGCGGGCAATAACAAGGATTGATTATCCTCGCGCAGATAATCCGGAGAAAGATCGGCAATCGAGGCGCAGCCGATCTGCGCCAGAATATTATCAATTTCGGCACAGAGAATCCGCAGCACATCGGCCGCGCCGGCCTGCCCGCGCGCCGCCAGCCCGTAAAGCACGGCATGGCCGATCAGCACACCGTTAGCCCCCAGAGCCAGCGCCTTGACTATGTCTGAGCCGCGGCGAAAACCGCTATCGATCAGGATTGGCTGGGAAATTTTGCTGCGAATCTCGGCCAATACCTGCATGGGCGAGAGAGCAAAATCATTCTGCCGGCCAGTGTGGTTAGACAAAATCACACCATCGGCGCCGGTGTCAATAGCCCGCACCGCGTCATCGGCGCGCAACAGGCCTTTAACCAGCAATTCATGCGGCCACAGCTTGCGCAGCCAGCTTAAAGCCTGCCAATCAAAGGTGGCGTCCATATGCCGGCTCATAACCGTGGCCTGACTTTGCGTATCATGGCTTTCCGCGCTGACAAAATTCCCCAGACTCGGTATGCCGTGCGCAAGGAAGCTCATGCTCCAGCGCGGGTGTCTTATGCCGTCAAGCAGCAGGCCGGGGGTATATTTTACCGGCAGGCCAAAATTATTGCGCGCATCGCGCTCACGATTGCCGTTAACCCCGACATCGCTGGTCAGCACCAGGCGCGAATAGCCTGCCGCCAAAGCGCGCTCGACCAGTTTTTCGGCAATAGAGCGGCTCATTACATAAAGCTGGAACCATTTATCTCCCTTGCTGTGCCCGGCCACTTCTTCAATCGAGCTGCTGGCGGCGGTTGACAGCAGAAAGGGTATCCCGGCCTGTTCGGCCGCCTGAGCCAGAGCAATATAGCCCTTATGCCAGAGCAGCCCGTTCATTCCGGTCGGAGCGATCAAAACAGGTGCCGCCTGTTTGCGGCCAAATAATTCAATAGAAATATCACGCTTGCTAATATCGGTAAAGCGGCGCGGGCTGAAAAACAGCCGATCAAAAACGGCGCGATTATGGCTCACACCCTTTTCATCATCGACCCCGCCTTCAAGAAAGTCAAACACCACATGCGGCAGGCGGCGGCGCGCCAGCTTGCGATAATCAAATACATCTAACGGTTTGGAAAACATACGCATCTTTCTGCCGGGGCGGCCTTGTGCCGCTTGTCTTATAAGCGGTTGCCCGCCCGGCTGCGGCACCCGATTACCACAAAACACCCTTTAAGCCGGCCACATTTACAGAGCGCCGGCAAAGGCTTTGGCCTGAAACCATCAAACCGGCCGAAACTCTGGACAGGCCAAAGCTCCGGCTCAGAGAGCATTCCCGGTTAAAAGCCGCAGCTCAAGAATATCTATAATCTATTAAGGAGAAAATTGAAAGCTTGTCAATAAAAAAGAATAGTAACGCAGCCGGAGAGATTATTATCGTCTTTACGGCTGCTGCGGGAGGGGAAGGGGGGCTTAATCTTCCGGTTTTGGAGTTTGATACCAATCTGCTTCTTTGATGCGGCCATTGGTGATAGTTTCTCTGACGCAGATGATATAATCCATAAAATCTGTATTTTCTTCGGAGATACGATTGACGGTATCCCAATCTATATTCCGTTTTTTTGATTTAAGGATAATCCGGCTCCTGGCTGGATTATTATCAAGGCAAATAACGCCAATACCGTGTAAATTAGCAAGCCGGCGCAATTCCGGCTCTATTTTATCGTCAATTTTGGCCGCAACCAGATAGCCGTAATTGGCCCAGAAAGAATTGCTCACCGCCTGTGAGAAAGCCTCGCTAATATTGCTGCTGTTAAGCTTGCGTTTTACTTCATAAGAGCTGAGAGTGACCGTCTTATAGAAAAATGCGCCGGCGCATTTTTTAATTTCGTCACACCAGCCCGGATTGGAATCTTCTAATCCGACTATATCCGGGTGCAGTCCTTTATTGCCCCCTTTACCGCGTTTATTACTGCTGCACTTTTCATCAATGCGCTTGCTGTAAATCTTCTTAGAGAGAAGGAATTTCTGCAAAATCGGGTATAAAGCGGCTTCTTTAAGCTCTGTTTGCCTATTTTCTGCTACACTAGCAGAATTTTCATCGCCGCCTATGGCATCAGTTTTTTCTGTCCAGTAAAACCGGCGCGGTTTGTCAGTTTTTCTGATTTTATTATTTTTGCGGAAATTCTTAGGTTTGATTTGGGCGCTGATTTGCTGGATAAGAGCGTCATCAGCGCTTAAATCCTGTTTGGCGCGCTTCCGCTTCTGCTCACAAGCTTCGCGATAATTCTCAAAAATCCATGCGGCAATTTCTTTGGGGGTTAATCGCGTCTCCGGCCGGCTTTGCAGGCAGGCAGTGACTTTTCCATAAAGGTCAAACTTAAAACTCATGACAGCTCCCCTGATACTCTATAATTTTACTTCACCCGCGCGGCTTTTTGCGCCAGCCGGTCGCCAAACCACTGCACGGCGACATTAAGGGCAATAAGCACGGCAATCACCGCTATCATTACTATCGGATTATAGCGTTGATAGCCATAGCTGATAGCCAGCCGCCCCAAGCCATTGCCGCCGATAAACCCCACCATGGAGCTGGCGGCAATAATGGCGATAATGGTGACGGTAAAACCGCTTATCAGGCTGGGCAGCGATTCCGGCAGCACCACTTCCCGCAGGGTTTGTAGCCGCGTTGCCCCCATAGAAAGCACTGCCTGAATCAGGTTTTTATCCACTTCGCGGAAGGAAAGCTCGGCCATGCGGGCATAAAAGGGAATAGCGGTGACCGAGAGGACAAAAACCGCGGCGCTATTGCCGATGGAAGTGCCCACCACCAGCCGCGTCAGCGGAATGAGGCTCACCGCCAGAATAATAAAGGGCACGGCGCGCAAGGCGGTGATAAAAGCGCTGAGCGGCCGGTTTATCCAGCTATTCTCGAATAAATGGCCTTTGGCGGTGGCATAAAGCAACAGCCCCAGCGGCAGGCCAAAGAGCAGGGCAAAAAAGGAAGCGGCGGCCATTGTCCACACGGTATCCCACAAAGCCGGGCCAAGCAGTTTTTGCAGCAATTCCCCATCAGACATAGCCTAAAACCTCGCTTTTATCGCCTTTTGCCGCCAGCCAGGCCAGCGCCTGCGCCAGTTTGGCTTTATCGCCGGCGCTGAGCGCCAGAAAAAAGCGCCCCTGCCTTTCCCCCTGGATTGTATCCATGCCGCCGTGCATAATGCGCGCTGTCAGGCCGGTAGCGCTCTGCAGATTATTGAGAAACGGCGTATCGGCCGCCGCGCCGGAGACATGAAAGGCAATCACCGCCTCACGCCCCTGCGGCTGTAATTGCGCCGCCAGCGCCGGCGGCAAAGCGGGGATTATGGTTTGCAGCAGCGCCCGGGTAGCGGCGGCCTGCGGCCGGGCAAAAATATCCTTCACCGCGCCTTGCTCAACAATTTTGCCTTTATCCAGCACCATCAGCCGGTCGGCAATGGCGCGGATAACTTCCATTTCATGGGTAATCAGAAGAATAGTCACGCCCATTTTGCGGTTAATTTCCTGCAAGAGCCGCAAAATCGCCTGGGTTGTTTCCGGGTCAAGCGCCGAAGTCGCTTCATCAGACAGCAAAATATCCGGCTCGGCCGCCAAAGCGCGGGCAATGCCCACCCGCTGCTTTTGCCCGCCGGAAAGAAAGGCCGGGTAATGCTGCTCCTTGCCGCTCAGGCCGACAAGCTGCAGCAGCTCAGCCGCTTTTTGCCGCCGGGCTATTTTGCCCATGCCGGCCAGTTTGAGCGGCAAAGCGACATTATCGACAATGGTGCGGGAAGAAAGCAGGTTGAACTGCTGGAAAATCATGGCAATGCGCCGGCGCATTTGCCGCCGCTCTGCCGGCGGCAGCCCGGCGCTGTCACGCCCCTGATAAAAAATATGGCCGCTATCGGGCTGTTCCAACCCGTTAATGCAGCGCATAAGGGTGGATTTACCGGCGCCGCTGCGGCCGATAATGCCAAGAATCTCTCCCTTTTGCACGGCGAAAGAAACATTATTAACGGCTGATACGCTGCCAAAATGCCGGCGCAGATTTTTCAGCTCCAGCAAAGGCGGCGCCTTGGGCTTGGTCGACATAGGCGGGATTCCTCACCAGGGGATAATGGCGCGCGTGCCGAAAACGCGCTGAATGGCGCGGCGCACGGTCTCATTTTGATAAGAGGCGACCAGCTTTTTCACCCAGGGCTTGCCTGTATCCTCACTGCGCACGGCAATAAAATTGACATAAGGATTATTGTCCGGCGACTCAGCGGCAATCAGCTCGGTTGCCGGGTTGAGGCCGGTGGCGCTCACCCAGCTATTGGTGACAATCACCAGATCCATATCGCCAATAGCGCGGCCCAGAATGCCGGAATCCATTTCCTGAAATTGCAGCTTTTTCGGATTATCGCGAATATTGATCGGCGTTACCAGAATATTGGCCGGGTCATCAAGGCTAATCAGGCCTTTTTGCGCCAAAAGGCGCAAAGCGCGGCCTTCATTAGACGGATCATCGGGAATGCCGATAGTCGCGCCAACGGGCAGATCTTCCAGCCTCTTCACCCGGCGGGAATAGGCGCCCAAAGGGTAAAGGCAGGTATCGCCGGCCGGGGTGATTTTATAGCCGCGCTGGGCGATTTGCGCGGCTAGATAAGGCCGGTGCTGAAAGGCATTGGCGTCAAGATCGCCATTATTAAGCGCTTCATTGGGCAAAATATATTCTGAAAACGGCACCAGCACAATATTCAGCCCTTCCTTTTCTCTGGCGTAAGCTGCGGCTGTCTGCCAGACTTCCAGCTCATCACCTTCCATCACCCCCAGCCGGATTGTGGTTTTAGCCGGCATTTCGGCCGCGCCGGCTGCCCCCGGCATAAAAAGCGCCGCCGGCATGAGCCAAACGGCCAACAGGGCAGCGAACACGGCGCTGCGGGTGACAACGGGCAATAACAGCATAAACACTCCTCATTATGCGGCCATAATAGCGGAGCGCCATGCTAAAGCAGAGGCAGGGAAAATAAAAGCAGAAAATAGCGCTCCGGCGCAATTCCTGCCGGAATGGCGCCGAAAACAGCCGTTTCAGCCTGTGTTAGCGGTGTCTATGCCGGCGATGATCGGCTCTATTGGCCACCACCAGAATACAGACAATAACCAGCAATACTATCGCAAGAAAAGCGGCAAGCTCAATAAACAGATAATTATCAGCCTCAAGCACACAAAAGAAAGAGGCCAGATAACCGGAAAAATCCAGAATTTTTCGCAGTAATTCGTGTATCATGGCTAGCCCGTAATGCTGCCGGCTTCAGGAGAGGTTTATTATCGATTTATCCTCTTTGCGGCCTGGCCTGTCAAACTGTTTCTGCCTTTTTGCAGAGAAAATCCGCGCGCCGCAGCAATAGCGGCGCGGTTTTGCCGCCGTGTGCCGGCCGGCGCGGCAGCAGCCCAGCCTGTCGGCCCGGCTTATTTCGGCCTATTGGCCGGCGGCTTTCGGCCGCAGCGCATTGCGGGCGAGCAGCAATTCGGCAATCTGCACGGCATTCAGCGCCGCTCCTTTGCGTAGATTATCGGCGACAACCCAGAAGGCGAGGCCGTTTTCGACGCTGCTGTCTTCCCGCAGGCGGCTAATATAGGCGGCATCTTCCCCCGCTGCTTCATAAGGCGTGGCATAGCCGCCGTCTTCCCTTTTATCCACCACCATCAGGCCGGGCGCAGCGCGCAGCAGCTCACGCGCTTTTTCAGCGCTGAGCGGCCGGGCAAATTCAGCATTTACCGCCTCACCATGGCCGATAAAGACCGGCACGCGCACTGCCGTAGCGGCGACTTTAATTTTCGGATCAAGGATTTTTTTGGTTTCGGCGTTCAGCTTCCATTCTTCTTTGGTGGAGCCGTCTTCCATAAAGCTGTCAATATGGGGGATAAGATTAAAGGCAATGCGCTTGCTGAATATTTTGCGCTCAATCGGATCGGCGACAAAGACAGCGCGCGCCTGTTCAAATAATTCGTCCATGGCCGCTTTGCCGGCGCCGGAGACGGATTGATAGGTGGCCACCACCACACGCCGGACGGTAGCCGCCTTATGCAGCGGGCTGAGCGCCATCACCAGTTGCACGGTAGAGCAATTCGGATTGGCGATAATATAGCGCCGGTTAAAAGCCGCTATCGCCTCAGGGTTGACTTCCGGCACAATCAGCGGCACATCGGCATGGTAGCGCCAGGCGGAAGAATTATCAATGACAACACATTTTTGGGCGGCGATTTTCGGTGCCCATTGCTGAGAAACAGCGCCGCCGGCCGACATCAGGCAGATATCCGTATCGGCAAAATCATAATTTTCCAGCGCCCGCACTTTCAGGCTTTTATCACCATAGGAGACCTCTTTGCCCTGGCTGCGGCGCGAGGCGAGGGGAACAATTTCCGCCGCGGGGAAGCCGCGCTCTTCCAATATGGTCAGCATTTCCCGCCCGACATTGCCGGTAGCGCCGACAATGGCGATTTTAAACCCTGCTGTAGCCACGGCCAATCTCCTGCTGTTATCCCGTTTTGCGCTTGCGGCCTGATCTATAGCAGGAGCGGCGTCTATGGTCAAACCCGCCGCTGCCGGTAATAGCCGGCTAAGGGTGAGGCAGGGCGCGGGTAGAGGCCAGGCTGCCGGCCTCGGCCGCGCCGGCGGTTTTCGCCTGCATGGCGGCGCCCGGCGCTGCCGGCCGCGGCGCAATGCCGACCCATAGGCCGGCATGGCCGGCAGATTGCCGCTTGATATAGCGATATTCGGTTTCCTGCCAGTTTAACACTTCATCGCGCAAATTATCGAGGATATAATCGCCGGCTTCTGTGCGCACGGTCAGCACGGCATGAGCTTCACCGTCCGGCTTGCGCACCACGGTTATCAGCAAAGCGCCGGCGGGCAGGCCGTATTTTTGCAGCTCGCGCTGTTTCAGCAGCACATAATCCTCACAATCGCCGCGCATTTTGCTGCCGGTTTTATCGGGATATTCCCAATATTCTTCCTGCCCGTAAATTTCATTATCCGTAGCGGCGCGCACAGTATTATTAACGCTGGCATTGACGCGCTGCAAAAGGCGGCGGATTTGCGGCGTGAGCTGTAACGGAGCGGCATTTTTATGCGCGCGGCATTGCCGCGCATAACGCCGGCAAAAATCATAATGGCCGACCGGCTGCGAGGTCAGCCCGGACACGGTCATCGCCGCTTCTGCTGCCGCGGCGCTGCTCCGGCCGGCCCAGGCCGGGCCGGCAAGCGCTGCTGCTCCGGCCAGAGCAACCAAAACCAGCAATTTACCCTTTTTGGCGCGCATTATCCGCTCTCTTGCTTGCAATTTGCCCCCGGGCCGCCGATAAACCGGCCGGGCCGGGGCGCGCGTAAATATTAACAAAAGGTTAATAGCAAAAGGCAGGAGCAGCAAGGATTGTCAGCGGCAATCCAATGGAAAGTTAATTTATGGTTAATTATACGGCAGCAGACGAGAGGAAGCCCGCTTAGCGGGCATTGGCGCGGCTAATAAGCGGCAGGATCTGGGCGCGGAAAGCGGCTTCATTCATCGGCCCGACAAAGCGATAGAGAATAATGCCGTTTTTATCGAGCACAAAAGTTTCCGGCGGGCCGTAAACGCCCCAATCCACGGCGGCGCGGCCGTTTTTGTCAAAACCGATAGAGTTAAAGGGATTGCCGAAATTGCCGAGAAAGCGCCGGGCATTATCGGCGCTGTCTTTATAATTGACGCCAACCAGTTGAAAAGCCGGGTTGCCGGCCAGACTCATGAGGAAAGGGTGCTCGGCCCGGCAGGGGGGGCACCATGAGCCCCAGAAATTGACCAGCGTAACATGGCCGTTAAAGCTGTTACTGTCAAAAAAGGCCTCGGCCGCTGTCGCAGCGGCCTTTCCGGCGGCAGCCGGCGCGGTATTGGCCGCCGGCTCCAACGGCTCCAATAATGGCAAATGCAGGCGCGGCGCCGGCCGGCCTTGCAAGGCATTGGGGAGTTCGTCTGCGCTGTCGCCGTCTGTCTGGGCGCTGATACGGAAAAAGGCGAGAATAATAAAAGCCGCCAGCAGCAAAAACGGCAGCAGCAATAAGAAGCGGCGGCCGCGCCGGCCCGGCTGCGGCTTTGCCGCCGCTATTGCCGGTTTTTCACGGGATTTTGTCATTATTCTGCGCCTTGCCCTTGTAACCCGGCCGCGGCTTTTTTATCGGCGGCGCGGCGCTGCTCCAACTGCCGCAAGCGCTGCCGCAGCCGCCGGCCGCTGACAAACAGCCAGAGAAACAGGCCGAGCATAGCCACAGCGGTCAGCGCATAAGCAAGGGCGACAAAATGCCACTGAGTCATAAACCTGCCTTTATATCTCTTTCTGCTAAAATATACCCGGCTTTTTAACCCCGGCGCTCCGCCGCTTCTTCGGCCCAGGCCAGTTTTTGCTGCGCCGCGCGCAGTGAAACGCGCCATATTTCATTGCGCATCGCCATAAGCTGGAAGACAAAAAACACCAGGCTGAAAGCCAGCGCCATAACCAGCAGCGGTATAAGAATAGAAGGGGCAATGGCAATGCCGCCTTTGCGCAAAATAGAAGCCGGCTGGTGCAGGCTGTTCCACCATTCCACCGAAAATTTGATAATTGGAATATCGATAAAGCCGACAAGAGTCAAAATTGCGGCGGAGACAGCAGCCACGCGCCTATTGTCAAAAGCGCGCGACAGCGCCATTATGCCGCAATAAAGCAAGAGCAGGATAAACATGGAAAACAGGCGGGAATCTCCCCATTCCCACCATGTGCCCCAGGTTGGCCGCCCCCAGACAGAGCCTGTTACCAGTGCCAGCAGGGTAAAAACCGCGCCGATAGGGGCGGCGGTTTTCAGGGCAATATCGGCGAGCGGGTGCTTCCATAATAAAGTGCCGGCGGCCGAGCAGGCCATCATTGTATAGCACAGCATGGAAAGCCAGGCGCAGGGCACATGCACAAACATGATTTTGACCGTTAAGCCTTGCTGATAATCTTCCGGCGCCGCCCAGGCGAGATACAGCCCGGCCGCCAGCGCTATAACAGCCAGCAGGCTCAAAACCGGCAGCAGCCGGGCGGCAAGCTGCATAAAGCGCTGCGGGCGGGAAAGCCCGCGCCACCAGGGCAGCGGCGGAGAAGAGACAGGAAGAGACATAGTGCTAATGCGGCCTTATTGCGGTTGCAGCGCCGGTTCCGGCTTGTCAGAAGCTTTATTATAGATAAAATTTCGCCCTTGGCAATGCGTTTATCCGGGCGTTTATCCGGCGGGAAAGGCCGCTATTCGGCGGTGAATTTAAGCGCCAGCGCTGCCGCTGCCGGGCCGACAAGGCCGAAAAACAGGGTAAGCGCCAGCAGAAAATAGAGCGGCTGCAGCGCCGCGCCGGCCGCCAGCGCCGCCGCGGCGGCAATGCCGAAAATAATCACCGGAATAACCAGCGGCAGCACCAGCACGGCCAGCAAAACACCGCCGCGCGGCAAAGCGGCGGTTAAAGCCGCGCCCAGCGCGCCGATAAACGTAATGGCCGGAGTGCCGCAGGCCAGGCTGGCGGTGAGCGCCAAGGCCTGCCGCCAATCCGGGCTGAGCAGCAGCGCCAAAACCGGCGCCGCTATAATCAGCGGCAGCACGGCGCTGACCCAATGCGCCGCCGCTTTTACCCAGACCATGACGGCGAGGCTGCTGAAATCGCCGGCGGCGAGCATAATATCCAGCGAGCCGTCTTCTTTATCAATCTGGAACAGCCTGTCCAGCCCCAGCAAAACTGCCAGCAGGGCAAAAAACCATAACAGGCCGGGGGCGGCTCTGGCCAGCAGCGCCTTTTCCGCCCCCAGCGCAAAAGGTGAAAGAACAATGACGGACAGGAAGAAGAGCAGGCTGATGCTGATTGCGCCGCCGGCCTTGACCGCTGCCTTTATATCGCGGAAAAACAGGTTTTTCATCGCCGTTCTCCACTATTGGCCGCCGGGCCTGAGCTGTAATCTGCCGTTTGCCCGGCCGCCAGCGGGTCATAAAACTGCTCAGCCGCTGTTTGCGGCCGGTAATCGGTGAGATCAAGGCTGATATCCGCCGGCAGGCCGAGCGGCATATGAGTGGCCGCTATAATCAGGCCGCCGCCGGCCAGATGTTCGCGGCAAATCCGGCTGAACAGCGCTGTGCCGGCTTTATCCAGCCCGGAAGTCGGCTCGTCCAGCAGCCATAAAGGCCGCGCCCCGGTGAGCAGGCGGCTCATACCGATACGCCGTTTCTGCCCGGTGGATAAAGCGGCAAAGGGAAAATCGGCGTAAGCGGCCATGCTAACGCGCGCCAACAGGCGCTGCAAGGCCTGCTGTTCGGCTTCCCGCTTATAATCGGGCGCAAAAAAACGCTGCCAGAAGCGCAGATTATCGCGCACGGAGAGCTGCGGCTTCATGGCGTTTTTATCGCTTAAATAATGGCTGAAAGCCGGCAGCGGCAGGGCCGCAGCGCTGTTGTCTGCTGTCTCTGCCGAGAGGCAGACAGTGCCGGCCAGCGGCGGATAAAGCCCGGCAATCAGGCGCAATAAGGTCGATTTGCCGGCGCCGTTAGCGCCGTTGATCACCGCCATTTGCCCGCTTTGCAGGCGGAAAGAAAGCCGGGAGAACAGAATTTTGCCGCCGCGGCTCGCCTGCAGCCCGTCCGCTTTTATCTGCACATATTGGGGAATTGCCGCCATATTTACCCTGTCATTCCTGTTATCCCCTGCTTTTATTTGCTTTGCTCCCGGCGCAAGATAAGGCTGCCGCCTTTATAATAGCGCGAATATAAAGGAAAGCCGACTATTTTTCAAAACATGTCTGGAACATTGCTGAGAATAGTTCTATAAAGCCGCTATATTTTATCCGCAAAGGCGGATACGCCGCTGTCAGGCCGTCTGGTTTGCCCCGGCTGTGTTCGTTGCCAAGCATACGGGATTGAGGTCAATGGTGCAGACAGACAGTTTTAAATGCCGCAAAACGCTGACAGTCGGCAATAAGGAATATGTGTATTTCAGCCTGAAAGAGGCGGAAAAGAACGGTCTGGCCGGGATAGGCAGGCTGCCTTTCTCGATGAAAATCCTGCTGGAAAACCTGCTGCGCTTTGAAGACGGCCGCTCGGTGAAAAAGCAGGATATTGAAAATGTCGCCGCCTGGCTCACGGATAAAGGCAAAGCCGGCGCGGAAATCGCCTATCGCCCCGCCCGGGTGCTGATGCAGGATTTCACCGGTGTGCCGGCCGTGGTCGATCTCGCCGCCATGCGTGATGCCATGCACCATCTCGGCGATGATGCCGAAAAAATCAACCCGCTGGTGCCGGTCGATCTGGTGATTGACCATTCGGTGATTGTTGATGATTTCGGCAATCCTTTGGCTTTTGAGCATAATGTTGAAAAGGAATATGCGCGCAATGGCGAGCGCTATCGCTTCCTTAAATGGGGGCAGCAGGCTTTCCGCAATTTCCGCGTTGTGCCGCCCGGCACCGGCATTTGCCATCAGGTTAACCTTGAATATCTGGCGCAGACTGTGTGGGCGGCTGAGGCAGACGGCGAAAATATCGCTTATCCCGATACTTGTGTCGGCACCGATTCGCATACGACTATGGTCAATGGCCTCGGCGTGCTTGGCTGGGGTGTCGGCGGCATTGAGGCTGAGGCTGCCATGCTGGGCCAGCCAGTCTCCATGCTGCTGCCGGAAGTTATCGGTTTCCGCCTGACCGGCCGGCTGAAAGAAGGCATTACCGCCACCGATCTGGTGCTGACGGTCACGCAAATGCTGCGCAAAAAAGGCGTTGTCGGCAAATTTGTTGAGTTTTTCGGCCCCGGCCTTGACCATATGACGCTGGCCGATCGCGCCACAATCGGCAATATGAGCCCGGAATATGGCGCGACCTGCGGCTTCTTCCCCGTTGATGGCGAAACAATCCATTACCTCACTATGACCGGGCGCGAGCGCGAGCGCATTGCTCTGGTTGAAGCCTATGCCAAAGAGCAGGGCCTGTGGCGGGAAAGCGGCGCGGCAGCGGCCGAGCCGGTGTTCAGCGATGTGCTGGAGCTGGATATTGGTGATGTCGTTTCCTCTATGGCCGGGCCGAAACGGCCGGAAGGCCGCTTGCCGCTGGGCGAAATCGGCCAAGGCTTTGCCCAGGCGCTGGCGAGTGATTTCCATAAACAGGGCGAGGAAAATGAGCGCTATAAGGTAGAAGGCGAGGATTATGATCTGGGCCATGGCGATGTCGTGATTGCCGCCATTACCTCCTGCACCAATACATCGAACCCCAATGTGCTGATTGCCGCCGGGCTTTTGGCGCGCAATGCCGTGGCCAAAGGCCTGAAAACCCGGCCATGGGTGAAAACTTCGCTGGCTCCCGGCAGTCAGGTGGTGGAAGCCTATCTGAAAAATTCCGGCCTGCAAAAAGATCTCGATGCTTTGGGCTTTAATCTGGTCGGCTTTGGCTGCACCACCTGTATCGGCAATTCCGGCCCGCTGCCGGCGCCGATTTCCAAAACGGTGAATGAAAAAGGGCTGATTGCCGCGGCTGTTCTTTCCGGCAATCGCAATTTTGAAGGCCGGGTGTCGCCTGATGTGCAGGCCAATTATCTGGCTTCGCCGCCTTTGGTGGTGGCGCATGCGCTGGTGGGCACGGTGCGCAAGGATCTGACCAAAGAGCCGCTGGGTGAAGGGGCAGACGGCCGGCCGGTTTATTTGCGCGATATTTGGCCGAGCAGCCATGAAATACAGGAATTTATCGAGAAAAATGTCACCCGCGCTTTATTTGCTGAAAAATATGCCGATGTCTTTAAAGGCACGGAACATTGGCAGGCGGTAAAAGCGCCGGCTGGGCAGACTTATGCCTGGGACGAAAATTCCACTTATGTGCGTAACCCGCCTTATTTTGACAATATGCCGAAACAGCCGGCAGCGCTGGAAGATATTCAGGACGCGCATATTCTCGGCCTGTTTGGCGATAAAATCACCACCGACCATATTTCCCCCGCCGGGGCGATTAAAGTGGATTCGCCCGCCGGCAAATATTTGACCGAACACGGGGTGAAACCGGCTGATTTTAACCAATACGGCACACGGCGCGGCAATCATGAAGTGATGATGCGCGGCACCTTCGCCAATATTCGCATTCGCAATTTCATGCTGGGCGAAAACGGCCGCGAAGGCGGTTTCAGCCGCTATTACCCGGGCGGCAAGGAAGAATCTATTTACGATGTCGCCATGGAATATAAGCAGCAAAAAACGCCTTTGGTGGTTTTTGCCGGGGTGGAATATGGCAACGGCTCTTCCCGCGACTGGGCGGCCAAAGGGCCTAATCTGCTGGGCGTGCGCGCGGTTATTGCGCAATCTTTTGAGCGTATTCACCGCTCCAACCTTGTCGGCATGGGGATTGTGCCTTTTGTCTTTGCAGAAGGCACGAGCTGGAAATCGCTGGGGCTGAAGGGTGATGAGACGGTGACAATCACCGGCATTAACGCTTTAAAGCCGCGCCAGACTGTGCAGGCCGCAATCCGCTTTGCCAATGGCGAGCAAAAGCAGGTGCCGATTATTTGCCGTGTGGACACGCTGGAAGAGCTGGACTACCTGCATAATGGCGGTATTTTGCAGTTTGTCTTGCGGCGCCTGGCCGGCTAACGGCCAAAGCAATGGGGGGAGGCAGGTTTTTGCGCCGCGCGGCTTAAAGGGCGGCGTAAAAGCGCCGGTTAGGAAAAATCAGGAAAGCGGGCGGGCTTCCCGGCTTGCCGGGTGGAGGCCGCGAGGCGGGCGAGGAAAAACAGGGCTGGGTGCGGCGCTGCTTTGGCGCGCCGCAGCCCTTCGGGGTAAAGCGCCCGGCTTGCCGCAAAAGTGAGAAGGCCGGCCGGGATTAGAAAACCGGCCGCTTTTCGCCGTGCGGGCTAGTCAGGCGGCGGCAGATTGTTTTGCCGTTTGCGGCCGTGTAAAACGGTATTTTCAGCCTTTGAGGCATTGACCTGAGCCGTTTCCTTGTTTATAAGATGGTGGAAATTCGGGCGGTTTGAGCCGCGCAGGGTGTTTTCGGCGCTTGTGCCGGCAAAAGAAAGAGGATTTTATGGCCAATACGGTTTCGGCCAGGAAAGCGGTGCGTAAAATTGCCGCCCGCACAGAGGTCAATAAAGCGCGGCGCTCGCGTGTGCGCACATTTGTGCGCAAATTTGAAGATGCGGTGAAAGCCGGCGATAATACACAGGCTAAAGCGGCTTTTAAAGCGGTAGAGCCGGAAATTATGCGCGCTGTCAGTAAAGGCGTGGTGCACAAAAATACCGCTTCGCGCAAGGTTTCTCGCTTGGCGCAGCGTTTGAAATCTATGCCCGCCTAAGCTTTTTACGGCTATTGCCGGCGATTTTGCCTGATGAGCACAGCCTCTGCGCTACAACTGGCGCGGGGGCTTTTTTGTATAGCGCCGCCGATTTTCGGCTGCCGTCAGGTGCCTTGCTATTAGCGGCGAATGCAAGAGGGTAGGGCAGCAATGTGGCGCAGGGCTGCAAGGGCGCTGCTGCCTGCCTGTGCAGCACATAAGAGAGTGTCTCTCCCCCGGCGCAGCGTTTGAAATCTATGTCCGCCTAAGCTTTTTACGGCTATTGTCGGCAAATCTTGCCTGAGAAGCAGAGCCTCTGCGCCACAAGCGGCGCCGGGGCTTTTTTGTATAAGGCCGCCGATTTTCGGCTGCCGTCAGGTGCCTTGCTATTAGCGGCGAATGCAAGAGGGCAGGGCAGTAATGTGGCGCAAAGCTGCAAGGGCGCTGCTGCCTGCCTGTGCAGCACATAAGAGAGCGTCTCTCCCCCGGCGCAGCGTTTGAATTGCAGCGCTGTTTCCCGGCGCTGCGTGAATCTGTATGGCCGGCTGAGGACGAAAAATGCGCCCGCTTCCGCCTTGGATAAGCGGTTTGGCGCTTGATGCGGATTATGGTGTTTCTTCCCGGCTTATCCGCTCTATCCGCCCTTATATCACATTATCGCATAACAGCCGCTTATGAGGCTGCAAGGCCGGCTGCGCCGCGGCCTGCGCTGAGAGGCGGCGGCGCAGCTTTCTCGGCCTATAAAGCCGGGCGGCCGTTTTTGTCTATTTTACTATAAGGTAAATTTTCCCTTAATTTTTAGCTTTATTTATGAAAATAATATAAGAAAGCCGCGCCTGATAGCTGTAAATTGATGCCTCAGCAGAGCTTGGCTGTCTCGATAAAGAGATAAAAAAGTTAACAATATCAACGAATTGTCTGCCTGATTCCGGCCAGATAAAAAGCCGCTTTATCGCGCTATCTTGAGAAAATTTATATAAGAATCAACGAAATAAGATGGTTATCCACAATAAGGCGGAGCCCCCTGTCAGCCGAGGCCGATGTCAAGCCAAAAAAATAAACTTTTTTTTAAGAACTGTGGCAGCAATGCAGCTTGTAAAGCCGAATGTAAAAAAACTTTTTGAATCAAGGGCGCTGGGACAGATCACCGGCAGCGGCGCTGTCCTTGGCCGCCGGCGCCGCCGGCAAGCGGGCTTTTTATCCCCTTGCCTAAAAGGGGCGCTTTTCTGTATGCTGAACGGGTTGCGGCTTTTCTTGCAGCAGAAATTTTAAAGCGGCAGAGCTTTATCGGCCAGGCCGGCTTGCAAGCCTCTTCTCTCCGGCAACGGGGTTTTAATGCGGGGAGATACCGCATTACAAAGCGGGCGCGCCGCTGCGGGCCTGCCGGGCGGGGTGGGTTTTATTGTTTGATGTCTGCGCCTGTTGCGCCGCTATTATGGCTTTGGGCGGTAAAACAGCAATGGCACGATCTTTGGCGGCAGCGTGTTTGCCGGCGCCGGTTTGCTGTAAAATTGGGTCAAGGGTGATGATAATGCGTATCAACAAGACAGAAGCAAAAATGCAGGAGCCGGGCGAGATACATTCTGCCGCTCCCTTGCCGCCTGCTGCCGTGCGTAAGGGGGGCAGCATGAAACAGGCCGATTTTATCGGGGAAGAGCGGCGCATGGCGGGTTTTGCCGCCGCTGCGGTGCCGCTTCATACCCCGGCGGAAGCCGGCCGTATTTTTGAGCGCGTAGCCGCCCGCCTGAAAGCGCGTATCGGCAAGGAAGCCTATATGAGCTGGTTTGGCCGTTTGCAGCTTGATGAATATGGCCGCAATCAGGTGCGCCTTTCTGTTCCCACTGCCTTTTTGCGCTCATGGATCAATAATCATTACGCCAATTTGCTCTGTGATCTGTGGAAAGAAGAAAACCCGGATATTTTGCGTATTGATATTGTTGTGCGCAGCATGAATCGCAAAGCGCCGCTTGCCGCGCCAGCCGCTGCAGCTGAGGCAGAAGAACCGGCCGCCCGGCGCGGGGCTTTTGCCGGCCTTGCCGGCAAAGCGGAAAAAGCAGCGCCGCATGCCGCTATGGCGATTTTTGGTTCGCCGCTGGATAATCGCTACAGTTTTGAAAATTTTATTGAAGGCGCTTCCAATCGCGTGGCTTTGGCGGCGGCGCGCTCTATTGCCGAAGCCGGTGAGAGCGCCTTGCGCTTTAATCCGCTGTTTATCCATGCCTCTGTCGGTTTGGGCAAAACGCATTTATTGCAGGCCGTGGCGCAGGCGGCGCTGCGGCGCGGCAGCGGCGCCCGGGTAGTTTATCTGACGGCGGAATATTTTATGTGGCGTTTTGCTACGGCCATTCGTGATAATGATGCTCTGTCTTTCAAGGAGCAGTTGCGCGATATTGACCTGCTGATTATTGATGATATGCAGTTTTTGCAGGGCAAATCCATTCAGCATGAATTTTGTCATTTGCTTAATAATCTGCTGGATAGCGCCAAACAGGTGGTTGTCGCGGCCGATCGTCCGCCGCAGGAGCTGGAATCGCTGGATATGCGGGTGCGCTCGCGTTTGCAGGGCGGTGTCTCGCTGGAAATGGGCGCGCCGGATTATGCCATGCGGCTGGAAATGTTGCGTATCCGGCTGAGACAGGCGAAATCTGATGAAATTTCCTTAAATATCGGCGAAGAAATGTTATCGCATATTGCCCGCGCGGTTTGCGGCTCGGGGCGTGATGTTGAAGGCGCTTTTAACCAGCTTTTGTTCCGCCATTCCTTTGAGCCGGATATTAGCAGCAATATGCAGCGCATAGATGAGCTTTTGGGGCATTTGACGCAAAAAGGCGAGCCGAAGCGGGTTCGCATAGAAGAAATCCAGCGCGTGGTAGCGCGCCATTATAATGTCTCCAAGCAGGATTTATTGTCTAACCGGCGCACCCGTTCTATTGTGCGGCCGCGGCAGGTTGCCATGTATCTGGCTAAAATGATGACTTTGCGCTCTCTGCCGGAAATCGGCCGCCGTTTTGGCGGGCGTGATCATACAACCGTGCTGCATGCGGTGCGTAAAATTGAGGAAATGATGGAGGGAGATTCCAAGCTGGCGCAAGAGCTGGAATTATTAAAACGCCTGATTGATGAGCAGGCCGCCTGAGATGAAACGCCTCTCATCAGCCGGAATAACAGGGGAAAAGGCGAAAATATCGGTTTCTTATTATCAGCCGGCAGGCTAAACTGCCGCCGGCATTGGTGATGAGAGCGAGGCGGTTTCTTTTAAGGCAGGGTGTTATTATGCGTATTGCTGTTGACAGGGCGAATCTTTTGCGATCTTTGGGGCGCGTTCATCGGATTGTCGAGCGCCGCAATACGGTTCCTATCCTTTCCAATATATTGCTTGAGGCGCGCGAAAAAGACGGCGCCGGCCTCATTTGCCTGAAAAGCACCGATCTGGATCTGGAAGTAACGGAAGAAACTGCCGCCGCCGTTGAGCAGCCGGGGGCGACAACTATTCCCGCTTATCTGCTGTATGATATTGTGCGCAAAATGCCGGAGGGCGGTGAAATTGCGCTAAGCCTGGACAATGAGGGCAAATTTGTCACGCTTGCTTCCGGGCGCTCCAGTTTCCGGCTGGAAACATTGCCGCGCGCCGATTTCCCCGAGCTGTCGGCCGAAGGCTTCAGCCATTCTTTCAAGCTGCCGGCCGGGCAGTTGAAATATTTGATCGAATCCACCCAGTTTGCCGCTTCTACAGAAGAAACGCGCTATTATCTTAACGGCATTTATTTGCATGTGCTGGAGGCAGAAGGGGCGCATAAATTGCGCGCCGTGGCGACAGACGGCCATCGCCTGGCCTGCGTTGAGGTCGAAGCGCCGGAAGAAGCTGTTACTATGCCGGGTATTATTGTGCCGCGCAAGACGGTGGGAGAATTGCAAAAATTACTGGGTGAAATGGGAGAAGCCGAGATTGTTATGCAGCTTTCCGATGCGAAAATCCGCCTCTCTATGGGGGCTGTTGTCTTGACTTCAAAGCTGATTGACGGCGTATTTCCCGATTATCAGCGGGTTATTCCGCTTAATAATAACAAAAAGCTGGCTGTCAAAAGGGCGGAATTTGTCTCAGCCGTGGATCGTGTTTCCACTATAGCGGCAGACAGAGGGCGCGCTGTCAAGCTGGCGCTGGCGGCCGATACCGTAAAATTGACGGTTCATAATCCGGATTCCGGCACGGCTGAAGATGCAATAAGCGCTTCCTATGAGGCCGATCCTATGGAGATAGGCTTTAATTCGCGTTATTTGCTGGATATTGCCGGCCAGCTTGCCGGTGAAGATATTATTTTTATGCTGGCCGATAGCGGCGCGCCGACTTTGATTCGCGATAATGCCGATAGCCGCGCCCTTTATGTCTTGATGCCGATGCGCGTCTGATATTTCCATTGCAAACAGGAAATGGCGGCTTCAGGCATAAGGAGGCGCCGGGTTTTGCCGCGAGGATTTATGCCTATCCCTGTTGTATCGGCAGAAGAAGAGTCGCGTCCTGCCGGTTCCTCCGCGCAATGTGTTTATGTGCGCCAGCTTGCTTTGTCGCATTACCGCAATTATAGCCGTCTCAAGCGCGATTTTACCGCCGGCAGAATTGTGCTGACAGGCGCGAATGGCGCCGGTAAAACCAATTTGCTGGAAGCTCTTTCCCTTTTATCGCCCGGGCGGGGGTTGCGCCGCGCCGCTTATGGCGATATTGCGGCTGCCGGCGGCGACAGATCTTCCGGCGATGAGGCGGGCGGCGGCAATTTTGGGGTTTCGGCGCAGCTTGTTTCCCCTCTTTACGGCGATACGCAGATAGGGACGGGGCTTGTCAGCCTGCCGGCGGCAAAAGAGGCGGCCTGGCCCGGCAAAGCTTTATCGGCCGGCCGCCGTGTCTATATTAACGGCGCCGCCCAGCCGGCGGAAAGTCTGGCAGAATATTGCCGCATTATCTGGCTTACTCCGGCGCAGGACGGCTTGTTTAGCGGGCCGGCCGGCGATCGGCGGCGTTTTTGGGATCGTCTGATTCTGGCTTTAGACAGCCGGCACGCCCGCCGGGTAATAGATTATGATAAAGCCATGCGGGCGCGCAATCGCCTTTTGGCCGAAGGCAGCGCCGATATGCGCTGGCTTGGCGCTATAGAAGCGCAAATGGCCGAGCTGGGGACAGCAATAGCCGCCGCCCGGCGTGAAATAATACAGCGCCTGGGGGCGATAACCGGGCCGCTTTTCGGCAAAGGGCGTTTTCCGCAGGCTGTGCCGGCGGTTGAGGGGGTGCTGGAAAGCCGGCTGGAGCAGCAGGCCGCCATTGATGTTGAAGATTTTTTTTGTAACCTGTTGCGCCGCAATCGTGAAAAAGATCGCCTGGCCGGGCGCAGCCTGGAAGGGCCGCATCGCAGCGATGTGGCGGTTTTCCACAGAGAGAAAAATATGCCGGCCGGCTTATGTTCAACCGGTGAGCAAAAAGCTTTATTGACCGGTTTGATTTTATCACATGCCTATTTGACTGCGGCTTTAACCGGCATGACACCGGTTCTGCTGCTTGATGAAATTGCCGCTCATTTGGATACATGGCGGCGAGAGGCTCTGTTTGCCGTTTTGGAAGATTTGCGCGTGCAGGCTTTTATGACCGGAACCGATAAAACTTTATTTTCAGCTTTAAAAGATAAAGCTGAATTCATTCAGGTAAAAGATGGTAATCTGGAATTTTAGCAAACCTCTTAATACCAGATAAAGCGGTATTATTCTGTAATAATACATATTTATTTTTTAGAATATTTATAAAGCGTATTATTATAATATTTTTATAAGATAATTCATTGATTTATTATTATAAAACAATAAGATAAACGCTGTTTTTAAGGCGCTGAAAAGGCTGCGGCTCTGGCGCTAGCGTTTTTTTCATAAAAAGCAATGAAAACTGAGTCGTTTTATGGTTGCAGCAGCTTTTCCGGCACAGCTTTTATCATGCTTGCAAAATTATATAGCAGGCAAATAAGCGTTGAATTTCCACTGGATAGAACAGGAGAAACAAGCAAGTTGTGCGTTATTGTCGCAGTTTATAATAAAAACCTTTGCCAAATGATATTGATGCCGTTATAGTCGCCATAATGAAGCCGCATTTGCTGCTTGCCTGCGGGTGAGTTGCTCTGTATGGCAGAAAGCTTGAGCGAGCTTTTGTGAAGAAGCAGAAGATATTTGGGCTGCAACCCCGGCTCTCTCTGCGCAAGGCTGCTTTTACAAAATTTTGCCTAGCGGATAAGGGAAGCGCGCAAAATTGCGTGTGTCGATAATTGTGAGATTGCCCGGGTGAAGTTTCGCTGCGGGCAGTTAGTGGCAGCACCAGTGTCCTCATGACAAAACAGGCCATGAGAGGGCAGGATCAAATGGAACATATAAAAAAAATATCCTATTTTTTTGGCGCAGCAGCTTTGATGCTGCTTTTGTCAGGCTGTGATATAGCGGTTTTGCAGCCGGTCGGTTATGTCAGTAAAGGGATAAGGGATCTGATTGTCGTTTCCTTTGTTCTGATGCTGCTGATCGTTATTCCGGTTATGATAGCGGTGATCGTTTTTGCCTTTAAATATCGGGCTTCCAATAAAAATGCGGAATATCTCCCGGATTGGGGGGGGTCGCACAAGCTTGAATTCTGGATGTGGATTATTCCCATTTGCATGGTTTCGATTCTGGCCGTGCTGTCGGCTACCTATATCCATAAGCTTGAGCCTTCGCGTCCTCTGCCGGGCGCTGTGGCCGGCAATGAGCCGGTGCTCCAGATTGACGCTGTGGCAATGGATTGGAAGTGGCTGTTTATCTATCCGCAATATGGTGTTGCCTCGATAAACGAGATTTACGCGCCGACCGGGCGTCAGGTTCGTATCCAGTTGACGGCGGAAAATTCCGTCAATGCTTTCTGGGTGCCGAAACTTGGCTCTACTCTTTACGCTATGCCGCAAATGAATAACAAGCTGCATCTGATCTCCGGGAAAGACGGCCTTTATAAGGGGCGCTCCGCCAATTATAGCGGCGCCGGTTTTGCCGGTATGGATTTTGACTGGCATTCGGTCTCCAAGGGTGACTTTAATGCCTGGGTGGCGAAAGCGCGCCAGAGTCATAACAGGCTGGATCGTGCCGCCTATCTCGCTTTGGCGGTGCCGAGCAAAGATAATCCGATCCGTTACTATTCCGGCATAGATAAGGATCTTTACTACCGTGTCGTTAATCGCTGCGTTGCCGATGGCGCCGTGTGCAATGAAGACTTGATGAAGATCGCGGCGGCAAAATCTTTGTGGGGGCAGCTCTGCTCAGTTTTTGATCCCGGTGTGGTAGCGGTCAAGTAAAGCGAGCATGAGGATAGTGATCGAGGTAAGGCGCAAGGCTGAAATTTTCGCCTTGTTTGGACAGGAATTTTAGAATTCGGGTTAAAAAATGTTTGGGAAATTACTTGGAAGGTTGATGGGTGATCCTACGGCTGCCCCGTTTGAAGCCTTGGAGCAGGTGCCTATAGTTCTCTATACGTGTCTGTCGATAGTGGCTGTCGCCGTGGTGATAGTGGCGGGGATCCTGTTGCTCGGCTGGTGGGTGTCCTTGTGGCGCAACTGGGTCACATCGGTTGATCACAAACGCCTCGGCATTATGTATGTCGTTTTGGCGGTGGTGATGCTGGTGCGCGGTTTTGCCGATGCCATTATGATGCGGACGCATCAGGCTCTGGCGCTGGGTGAAGGCAGCGGTTATCTGCCGCCCGAGCATTATGACCAGATTTTTACCGCGCATGGCGTGATTATGATTTTCTTCATGGCTACTCCGCTTTTGTTCGGTTTGTTCAATTTTGTCATTCCGTTGCAGATCGGCGCGCGCGATGTCGCTTTCCCGTTTTTGAACAATCTTTCTTTCTGGCTGACTTTCGCCGGCGCTATTCTGATCAATATTTCCCTGGGGATAGGTAATTTCGGCCGGGTAGGCTGGCTGGCTTACCCGCCGCTTTCCGAGTTAAGCGGCAGTCCCGATACCGGGGTGGATTATTATATCTGGTCCTTGCAGCTTTCCGGCCTGGCAACAACCATGGGCTCGGTCAATTTTCTGGCGACAATCTTCAAAATGCGCGCTCCGGGCATGACGATGATGAAAATGCCGATTTTCTGTTGGTCGGCTGTTGTCAGTAATGCCCTGATTTTGATGATTTATCCGGTGTTGATGGCGGCTTATATCCTGCTGACGCTGGATCGTTATCTCGGTTTTCATTTTTTCACCAATGACGGCGCCGGCAATCCGATGGTGTGGATAAACTATGTCTGGGTCTTCGGTCACCCGGAAGTTTATGTGCTGGTTTTGCCTGCTTTCGGTATTTTGTCAGAAATTGTGCCGGTTTTTTCCAGCAAGCGCCTGTTCGGCTATACGGCCATGATTTGGGCTTTGCTGGTTATTCTTGTTTTGTCCTTCCTGGTTTGGGCGCACCATTTCTTCACTATGGGCGGCGGCATTGCCGTTAATACTTTCTTCAGTATTATGACAATGATTATCTCTGTGCCGACAGGTGTCAAGATTTTCAACTGGCTGTTCACCATGTATAAAGGGCGTATCCGTTTTGAGCCGCCAATGTTATGGTGCATGGGTATGATTTTTACCTTTGTCGGCGGCGGTCTGACGGGTGTTATGCTGTCTCTCGCCTCAGCAGACTGGGCTTTCCATAATTCCGCCTTTCTGGTGGCGCACTTCCACCATACAATTATCGGCGGCGTTGTCTTTGCTTATTTGGCCGGTTTTGTTTTCTGGTTCCCGAAAGCTTTCGGCTTCAAATTGAACCGGACATTAGGCATTGCCAGTTTCTGGTGCTGGTTTGTCGGTTTTTATGTTGCTTTCTTCCCGCTTTATGTTGTCGGGTTAAAGGGTGCGACACGCCGTATGCAGCATTTTACGGATCCGGCCTGGCAGATTTATTATATTATTATGGTTGTGGGCGTGTTTATTATCGCTCTCGGTATTTTGTCTCTGGTGTTGCAGCTTGTTCTGGCGATCCTTCACGGTTTCCGGCTTAAGGGCAATCTGCCGGTAGGAAAAGCCGATCCATGGGGTGATGCGCGTTCGCTGGAATGGTCTGTTTCCTCTCCTCCTCCTCCCTATAACTTCGCTTCCGTGCCGCAAGTCTCTACGACTGATGCTTATTGGCAGATGAAAGTAGAAGGAGCAGCCATTAAAACGAGTGATTTTGAGCCTATCCATATGCCTTCCAATACATCGACCGGTTTCTGGATCGGCATATTGTCGCTGATTCTCGGTTTTGCTCTGGTGTGGCATATTTGGTGGCTGGTATTGCTCTCTTTTGTCGGAGCAGTAGTCATTTTTATCTGCTACTCCCTGTTTGGCGATCATGACGGCTATTATATCTCGGCGGCGGAAGTGCAGAAGCATGAGGAAGCCTTTGCGAAGATTGAGGCAAAAGGAAGAAAAGCATGAGTCCTACAATGATACATACAGCGCAGGTGGACGTTCATCACGATGACGGTTCGACCAGAATGTTCGGCTTTTGGATTTATATCCTTCAGGATTTGTTTCTTTTTGCGACATTTTTCGCTAATTTCGCTGTCTTTTCTGCGTCTTATAGTTCAGCGGCGGTGCCGAAGGAATTTATTGACCTGAAATTTGTTCTGGGCGAAACTTTTATTCTGCTGTTCTCGTCCATTACTTACGGCTTTGCCATGATCGGGGTGCGTAAAGATAATCTTTCGGCAACCCGTTTATGGCTTTGCGTAACCTTTATTCTGGGCGCCCTGTTTATCAGTATGGAGCTTTATGAATTCCATCATTTATTTGCTGAAGGGGCGCCTTATCTGCGCGATGCGCAGGGGAATATTATTCCCTATATAAACGGGATTGATGACGGCAGAGGCGGCGGCATTGCGGCCTATTGGTCGGCTTTCTTTTCTCTTGTCGGTTTGCATGGTTTCCATGTGACGGCGGGGCTGGTTGTTATGGCCTGTATGTTTGCTCATTTATGTATACACGGCCTTACCCCCCGTAATAAAGCGCGTCTGGGCTGTTTGTCGCTTTTCTGGCATTTTCTTGATATTGTCTGGATTGGTGTCTTTACGACTGTTTATCTTTTGGGAGCTTTGTGATGGTTGAACGGAGACATATGGCGCAAGCGGCACATAGTGCAGGTCTGGCGAAATATATTATCGGCTTTGTTCTGTCGATTGTTCTGACTCTGGCGGCGTTTCTTCCGGTTATGAATAATTGGCTGGCAGATTGGTCGGTAAGTGCCAAAGTCATTTATTTATTAGGTCTGGCACTGGTGCAGATGATGGTTCAAATTACCTTTTTCCTGCATTTGACTGAAGGCCCGGACGCCAAATACAATATCGTCACTATGTGGGCTGCTATTGTTTGTGTCTTTATCATTATAGCCGGAACATGGTGGGTAATGTGGCATTTGAACTATCAGGTATTGGGCGGTGCCGGCCGCATTGAGCAATCTGATGTTATTTATCCGGCAGGTTCGGCGCCGGCAGGCACGCAAGGGCGCTAATAAGGAGCCGGCAGGTTTTGCCTGCCTGCCTGATTGACGGCCTGAATAGACAAACAAAGCCCCCGCATTTCTGATGCGGGGGCTTTGTTTGTTATAATCCGGTTATGCTGATGTTTAATAATTGTCCTATAGATCGGATAATTTTTTAGAGAAAAACCGCCCGTCTATATTTTTAAATGGCTAATAAAAACAATATGTTAAAAATAGTATTTCATCAAACTATACCTGTCTGGCCAACCCCTGATTGTCGGATTAGCTAAAAGGCGGCCTTGCCGTATAAATAGCAAGGCTTTCATATTTTTCTTGCAAGATAGCGGTTGCCGGCTGGCGCTAAAGAGCAGGTTTGCCTTATAGCCGGTAGAGCTTTATGCCTTTATTGTGAGAAGCTGCTTTATGGCCGGCGGTAAAAGACAGCCTTGCCGTATAAATAGCAAGGCTTTTATAATCTTGCTGCAAGATAGTAGTTACCGGCTGGCGCTAAAGAGCGGGTTTGCCTTACAGGCGGCGGAGCTTTGGGCCTTTATGGCAAGAGGCTGCTTTATGGCCGGCGATAAAGGGCAGGCTTGCCGTATAAATAGCAAGGCTTTTATAATCTTGCTGCAAGATAGCGGTTGCCGGTTGGCGCTAAGGAGCAGGTTTGCCTTATAGGCGGCGGAGCTTTGAGCTTTTATGGCAAGAGGCCGCTTTATGGCTGGCGGTAAAGGGCGGACTTGCCGTATAAATAGCAAAGCTTTTATAGTTTTCTTGCAGGATAGCGGTTGCCGGCTGGCGCTAAAGAGCAGGTTTGCCTTACAGGCGGCGGAGCTTTATGCCTTTATGGCAAGAGGCCGCTTTATGGCCGGCGGTAAAGGACAGGCTTGCCATAGAGTTGGGCTATACGCTCTATAGCGTGATCCAGCGGCTCTATGCGCACCGTCATGGAGGCGCCATTGGCATGAATAATATGCCGTTTATCGCAGAGGATAGCCACATGGCCGCGCCAGAAAACCAGATCGCCGCGCTGTAATTGCGCCGGCGGATCGCTGCTATCCGCTAATACCGCGCCGATACTGGCTGCCTGCATATCGCTGTCGCGCAGAACCTGCCGGCCGGACATATGCAAAGACAGTTGAACCAGACCTGAGCAATCAAGGCCGAAAGCCGAAGCGCCGCCCCAGAGATAGGGCGTATGCAGCAGGTTTTCGGCTACGCTGACATAATCTTTGGCGTAATAATTCAGCTCTTGCAGATGAGCGGCAATCATAGCTTCGCCTGACGGCAACAGGGCATAGCGTGTGCCGCGATGCTCTTTTTCGGCGCTTATCGATAAAACGCTGCCCATAGATAAAATCTGTGTCGGCGCGGCGCGTAAATCAGCCTCAGAATACACAAAACTGCGCGCTGCCGTCACTCTGTGGCTTGGCGCCGCCGCCGGCAGGGCGCCTGCGCCCGACAGATCTGATTCTCTGACATAGCCGACATAAGAATCGGCTTCCGCCTGCACCCAGGCATAGCCGCGGCAACGCTCAAAAACCGTAACATCGGCGCCGTAAAGCAGTTGCGTGGCGGCTCCGGGGTGAAGCGGCCCGGCCTGACTCGCCTCTCGCCGTTTTGGCGGCTGTTTTTGCCTTTTCTGCGGCGCTTGCCGATACATATCGGCGACAGGCGCGATAATGCGCGCTTGCACTCCCTGAACAAAATTCTGCGCCTCCACGCTTCCTTGCAGGCTTTTATCAGCCAGATCGCGGCGATAAGCCTTAAGGCGCGGATCCGGCGGCTGCCCTGCCGCCGGATCCGCCGGCAGGGCCAAAGCGGATTGTCGGGTTTTGCCGGCATATATGGGCATAGTTCCTCACTATAAAACGGTTTATCTTATTGCCGCAATTCCGGCCGCTTCGGCCTTTGTCACCGCCGCAGAGCAGGCCTGCAGCGGGGCGCGGGCTGCAAGCCGCCGGTCATTTGGGCACTTGCCGGCTGCTTTCGTCCAGACGCTGCCGGTGACAGGCGCGATAATGCGCGCTTGCACTCCCGGACAAAATTTTGCGCTTCTACGCTTCCTTGCAGGCTTTTAGCAGCCAGATCGCGGCGCCAGACCTTAAGGCGCGGATCCGCTGGCAGGGCCAAAACGGGCGTTTTTCCGGCAGAGATAAGCCTGACAGCCGTAAAGGCTGCTATAACCGGCGCAGCGCCACGGTTTCAACCAGATGATCCGCGCCTTTGTATAAAATAAGGTCGGCTCGCGGCCGGGTGGGTAAAATATTATGCTGCAGATTAGGCAAATTGATAGTTTTCCACAATTTATCGGCCGTAAGCAGCGCTTCCTCTTCCGGCATGGCTGCATAAGCGCGAAAATAGGATTGCGGATCCTGAAAAGCAGTTTGCCGCAGGCGCTTGAAACGATCAATATACCATTGATAAATGGTCTGCTGCGCGGCATCAATATAAACGGCAAAGTCAAAAAAATCAGAAACAAAGGGCAGGCCGCGCCCTGGCAAGGTATTCACCTGCAAAACATTGACACCTTCCACAATCAGAATATCCGGCCTGTCAATAATTTGCCGCCTGTCTTTGATAATATCATAGGTCAGGTGTGAATAAAGCGGCGCCGGCACTTTGCGGGCGCCGCTTTTCACCGCAGAAAGGAATTGCAGCAGTTTTTTGGTATCATAACTTTCCGGAAAGCCTTTGCGCTGCATTTTGCCCTGCGCCTGCAAAACGGCATTGGGGTATAAAAAACCGTCTGTGGTGACCATATCCACCTTCAGGCCGGCCGCCGGCCGCTGTAATAAAGCGCATAAAAGGCGCGCTGTGGTTGACTTCCCCACCGCGACAGAGCCGGCAATGCCGATAATAAAGGGCGTTGCGCCGCCGGGCGCGGCAGGCAAAGCCGGCTGACGCAGGAAACAGCGGCGCTTATGCTGCAGCAGGAGATTTGCAGCCCTATAGCAGCTAATAAGCCGCTCCAGCGGCAGATAAATGCGCTCGGCTTCGCCAATATCCAGCGGATCGCCGATCGAGCGCAGGCGCTTGATGGCCGCAAAGCTGAGATTTAACGGCGTATCGCCGCGAAATTGCGCCCATTCGGCTGCCGTAAAGCGGCTGAACGGCAGATATTTGCTCTGATGCCGGCCGAAAGAGCGGTTTTTGCCGCGCTTTGCCGGCTTTTTTGCCAGGACGGCTGCTGTCATGATTCTATCATCTTTTGTAACAGCGGCGGGTTATCGCAAGCCTGTTCCGGGCCGGGCCGTTTGCCGCCGCTGCGGCTTTATAGAGATCAGGCTCAATCTCCGGGATTCTTACCATAGCCGCCGACAAGAAAAAACAGCAAAGCTTGAGTTTTGCCAAAAGAATACCTAAATAGAGCAGGATTGCCGGCGGCGTCCGGTAAAATTCTGCCCGCAAGCCTGAAAATACCGGGCTGCGGGCGGGTGAGCGGGCGCTTTTGCCGGCCCGGCCGGCGGCAAAGCCCCCCGGCCGGCGGCAAAGCCTTTGATTATAACAGTCTGGCGGCAATCAGGGGCGCATAATCAGGAGTTTGGGTAATGGAGCATAAAGAAGGCACAATTTACGGCACGACAATTCTCACCGTGCGCCGCGGCGATAAAGTGGTGATCGCCGGTGACGGCCAGGTTTCGCTGGGGCAGACCATTATGAAAGGCAATGCCCGTAAAGTGCGCCGTATCGGCGCTGACAAACAGGTGATTGTCGGCTTTGCCGGGGCTACGGCGGACGCTTTTACCCTGCTGGATCGGCTGGAAGGCAAGCTGGAGCAATATTCCGGCCAGCTTATGCGCGCCGCGGTGGAAATGGCCAAGGACTGGCGCACTGATCGCTATTTGCGCAAGCTGGAAGCGATGATGCTGGTCGCCGATAAAGATATAAGTCTGGCCATTACCGGCGTGGGTGATGTGCTGGAGCCGGAAAACGGCATTATGGCCATTGGCTCGGGCGGCAATTATGCGCTGTCGGCGGCGCGCGCCCTGGCCGATAATACCGATATGACGGCGGAAGATATTGCCCGCAAGGCTATGCAGATTGCCGCCGATATTTGCGTTTACACCAATAGCAATTTTATTGTTGAAACGCTGGAAAACGCCCAAAACAAGGCATAGGCTGTGCGGCCGGCGCCGGCTGAAAAGAGCCGGCGGCGTTTGGCCTGTTGTGGTTCTTCTTTGATTTTAGGAAAGTTTGGGATTTTATGAGCAATACATTTTCTCCGCGTGAAATTGTTTCTGAGCTGGATCGCTTTATCATTGGCCAGGGGCAGGCCAAACGGGCGGTCGCCATTGCCTTGCGCAATCGCTGGCGGCGCCAGCAGCTTGCAAGCCCGATGCGTGAAGAGGTTATGCCGAAAAATATTTTGATGATCGGCCCGACCGGGGTTGGCAAGACCGAAATTTCCCGCCGTCTGGCCAAACTGGCCGGCGCGCCTTTTGTCAAGGTTGAGGCGACAAAATTTACCGAAATCGGCTTTGTCGGCCGTGATGTTGAGCAGATTATCCGCGATCTGCTGGAAGTGGCGATCAAGCTGGTGCGGGAAAAGCAGCGCGCTTTAGTGCAGGCCAAAGCGCAGATCAATGCGGAAGAGCGGGTTTTAGAGGCGCTGGTCGGCAAAAATGCTTCGCCCGCCACGCGGGAATCGTTCCGCAATCGGCTGCGTGAGGGGGAGCTGGACGATAAGGAAATTGAAATTGAGGTGGCGGATAACAGTTCGCCGGCGCCGTCTTTTGATATTCCCGGCATGCCGGGGGCGCAAATGGGCATTATGAATTTGTCCGATATTTTCGGCAAGGCCGGCAGCCGCACCAAAAAACGCAAAATGAATGTGCGCAAGGCGTTTAAGCCGCTGATGGAAGATGAATCGGATAAATTGCTTGATGAAGAGCAGATTATCCAGGAAGCTTTGCGCGCGACAGAAGAAGACGGCATTGTCTTTATTGACGAGATTGACAAAATCGCCCTGCGGCAATCCAATAATAGCATGACTCCGCGGGAAGGGGTGCAGCGGGATTTGCTGCCGCTGGTGGAAGGCACTTCAGTGGCGACCAAATACGGGCAGGTAAAGACAGATCATATTCTGTTTATTGCTTCCGGCGCTTTTCATTTGTCCAAACCTTCCGATTTACTGCCGGAATTACAGGGGCGGCTGCCGATAAGGGTAGAGCTTAATGCCCTGACGCGCGAGGATTTCCGCCGTATTTTGACCGAGCCGGAAGCCAGCCTGATCAAACAATATATTGCCCTGATGGCAACAGAAGAGATAGAGCTGGAATTTACCGATGAGGCGATCGGCGCGCTGGCCGATATTGCGGTAGATTTAAATGCCAATGTGGAAAATATCGGCGCGCGCCGGCTGCAAACCGTAATGGAGCGCGTGCTGGACGATATTTCTTTCACCGCGCCGGATAAAAGCCGAGAAAAACTGGTCATTGACGCCGATTATGTGCGTGAGGCTCTGGGCAGTCTGGCCGGCAATAAAGATTTGTCGCATTATATTTTATAAATATAGCGCCGGCCGCGCCGCCGCAGCTTTATGTGGGCGCCTTAAAAAGCGCCTTCTCGCGGCGGCGCTTTTTGCTTATAAGCGAACCCGGCCTGCCGCCGGGCCGGGTGCGAAAAAGAGATAAAGCGGGTGCGGCCGGTAAGGGGGCGCGCCATTGCCGCAAGGGTGAAAAGGCAGATATATAATGCGTTTGAGCGTGTTTTTTCCGCGATATGAAGCCTGTTTACCCATTGCCGGGGCGGTGCTTTGCGGGCTGGCGGCTCTGGCCTTGCCTGGCCTTGCCGCCGCGGCAGAACCGGCTGCGCGCGCCATAGCGGCTCATCAGACGGCCGGCCCCAGCGGCCTGCCTTTGCCGCGCTTTGTAACGCTGAAAGCCAATCGCGTGAATATGCGCATCGGCCCGGATCAAAATAAATATCCGGTCATCTGGTCATATCGGCGGCAGGGGCTGCCGGTGGAGATTGTGCAGGAATATGATAATTGGCGGCGTATCCGCGACAGTTCCGGCACAACCGGCTGGGTAAATGCGGCGCTGCTTTCCGGCAAGCGCGCGGTTATTATTGCGCCGCAGCAGAAAGACGGGCTTTTGCCGCTTTATGCCGCGGCCGGCACCGCCAGCGCTGTTACGATCCGGGCAGAGCCGGGGGTGATCGGCGCTATTCGCCGCTGCGATGGGGAATGGTGCGAGCTGGAAATCGCCAAATATCGCGGCTATATTCAGGAAGATAAATTATGGGGCGTTTACCGGCGCGAGGTAATAGAATAAAAGCGTAAAACCGGCCGCTATGCTATATGCCGCTTATTTTGCCGCCGCGCCGCGCGTCCGCCTGTTTATCACCTGCTTCCGGCGCGGGGGCGGCTGCCTTGCGGCGCAATTTTATCATCAGGTCAATCTGGGCGATTTCCATGCCGGCGGGCGGCGGCGGCAGATTGCTGATTATCGGGGCGCCGTTCTGCCCGGCCGGCACATCAATAATCTGCCGCGTTTCTTCCAGATAAAAATGGTGGTGATCCGATAAATCCGTGTCAAACCAGCGTTTGGAGCCTTCGCCGATAATAATGCGCAAAAGCCCCGCTTCATGGAAACAATGCAGATTATTGTAAACTGTGGCCAGAGACAGATTCAGCCCGTTATGCACAGCTTCCTTATGCACATCTTCTGCGGCAATATGCCGGTGCCCGCGGCCAAAAATTATCTGCGCCAGCGCCAGGCGCTGTTTTGTCGGCCGCAGGCCGTGGGCACGCAATATCTCCGGCAGATTGCCGCAAACAGGCAGCGCAAAATTTCTGTGCATAAGCCCTGTCTTCCATAATTGTCCCGGCAGGAGCCTGAGGCAGCGGCCGCCGCATGGCTGCCCGGCCTCATTTGCGCCCCTTTTTCCCGTTTATAATGCGCCGCCCGGCAGAAGCAAAGGAAATATTGCCGGCCAAGAGGCGCTCCCTGCTGTTTTTCGCTTAAAATTGCCGGTGTTTGTATTTTACTTGCGCTGCGGTTTTATGCTAGGACGAAAAGGGGCAGGCCTGTCTGCCGCGCCGGATTGCAATCGCCTTGCCTGACAGTTATGATAAAGACAGAATAAACGGAGTGATAATGGCTGAGCAAAAGTCAAATTACACTTATGAGGAATTGCTGGCCTGCGCCCGCGGCGAGCTTTTCGGCGAGGGGAACGCCCAGCTTCCGGCGCCGCCAATGCTCATGTTTGACCATATCACGGAAATAGCGGCCGCCGGCGGCAAATATGATAAAGGCCTGATTCGGGCCGAGCTGGCTATCAAGCCGGATATGTGGTTTTTTCAGTGCCATTTCCTTGGCGATCCGGTTATGCCCGGCTGTTTGGGGCTTGATGCCATGTGGCAGTTGACCGGCTTCTTCCTCGGCTGGCTGGGAGAGCCGGGCCGGGGGCGGGCTTTATCCAGCGGTGAAGTCAAGTTTACCGGCATGGTGACGCCGCAAACCAAAATAGTGGAATATGGCATTGATCTAAAGCGGGTTTTGCGCGGGCGTCTGGTGCTGGGCATTGCTGACGGCTGGCTGAAGGCCGATGGCGAGCTGATTTATGCCGCTAATGATTTGCGTGTCGGCCTGTTTAAAAAATAATTCAGGCGGCGGCGTGAGCCGTCTGGCCGCGCCGGCGGCCGCAGCCTGATCGGCAATAAGGCTCCGGCTTTTGCGGCCAAAGCGCTTTTCCCCCGGCAAGGGGGTTTCAAGGAGGAAGTTTATGCGGCGTGTTGTGATAACGGGAATGGGTATTGTATCTTCTCTCGGCAATAATGTGGCCGATGTTCTGGCTTCTTTGCGCGCGGCGCGTTCCGGCTTGTCTTACGCGGCAGAATATGCCGAGCTTGGTTTTCGCAGCCGTGTTTATGCCATGCCGGAAGCGGATATAGAAGCGCTGGTTGACCGGCGCTCTATCCGTTTTCACGGCCGCGGCACGGCGTGGAACCATATTGCCATGGATCAGGCGATTGCCGATGCCGGGCTGGAGCCGGCAGAAATTTCCAATGAGCGGGTGGGGCTGATTATGGGTTCCGGCGGGTCTTCCACCCGCACAATTTTTGAAGCCGGGGTGACAACGCGGGAAAAAGGCTCGCCCAAACGCATTGGGCCTTTTGCCGTGCCGAAAGCCATGTGTTCTACCGCTTCGGCGACTTTATCCACTTTTTTCAAGATTAAGGGCGTCAATTATTCCATTTCTTCCGCCTGCGCCACCTCTAATCACTGTATCGGCAATGCTTATGAAATGATCGCCTATGGCAGGCAGGACAGGGTTTTTGCCGGCGGCTGCGATGATCTGGACTGGACTTTGTCTAACCTGTTTGACGCTATGGGGGCTATGTCGTCCAAATATAATGAAACGCCGCAAAAGGCCTCGCGCGCTTATGACGCCAATCGTGACGGTTTTGTTATTTCCGGCGGCGGCGGTGTGCTGGTGCTGGAAGAGCTGGAGCTTGCCAAAGCGCGCGGCGCGAAAATTTATGGCGAGATTGTCGGCTATGGCGCCACTTCAGACGGCCATGATATGGTAGCGCCTTCCGGCGAGGGAGCCGAGCGCTGTATGCGGCTGGCGCTGGCTAATGTGCATGAGAAAATTGATTATATCAACCCGCATGCCACTTCTACCCCGGTGGGCGATCCGCCGGAGCTGGAGGCTATTCGCCGGGTTTTCGGCAATGAGGATAAATGTCCGCCGATTTCGGCGACCAAATCGCTGAGCGGCCATGCTTTGGGCGCGGCCGGTGTGCATGAGGCGATTTATTCGCTGTTGATGATGCAGCATAATTTTATTTGCGAAAGCGCTAATATTGAAGAGCTGGATCCGGCTTTTGCCGATATGCCGATTTTGCGGCAGCGGCGCGATAATGCTGAGCTGAATACGGTTTTGTCAAACACATTCGGCTTTGGCGGCACCAATGCCACCCTGGTTTTGCAAAAAATTTAAACCTGAAAGGCCTGAAACAGCCGAAGCCCGGCGGTGAGGACGGAAGCTGTCGCAACGGAGTAAGAAATTTATGAAAGCTTTGATGAAAGGTAAGCGCGGCCTGATTATGGGGGTTGCCAATGATCACTCTATCGCCTGGGGCATTGCCCGGGCGCTGGCGGCGGAAGGGGCAGAGCTGGCCTTTACTTATCAGGGGGAAGCTTTTGGCAAGCGGGTAAAGCCGCTGGCCGATAAGCTAAAAGCGAAATTGCTGCTGCCTTGCGATGTGGAAGATACGCAAAGCCTGGACGCGCTGTTTGCCCGGCTGGCGGAGAAATGGGGCCGGCTGGATTTTATTGTCCACGCTATCGGCTTTTCTGACAAAGCGGAGCTGAAAGGGCGCTATATTGATGTCACCACGCGCGAGAATTTCAGCCGCACTATGGTGATTTCCGCCTATTCGCTGACCGAGATTGTCCAGCGGGCGCTGCCTTTGATGAAAGAGGGCGGCACGGTGCTGACCTTGACCTATGGCGCTTCCATGCACGTGGTGCCGAATTATAATGTTATGGGCATTGCCAAAGCGGCGCTGGAATCGATGGTGCGCTATCTGGCGGCCGATTGCGGGCCGCAGGGCATTCGCGTTAACGCCATTTCCGCCGGGCCGGTGCGCACGCTGGCCGGCAGCGGCATTGGCGCGGCGCGGGCGATTTTCAGCTATCAGCGCCGCAATGCGCCGCTGCGCCGCACGGTGAATATTGATGAGCTGGGGCAATCGGCCTTGTATTTGCTGTCTGATATGTCGTCCGGCGTGACCGGGGAGATCCACTATGTCGATTCCGTCTATAATATTATCTCCACCCCCAGCCTGGACGAACTCAACCAAAGCGCCGAAGCCCGCGGCGATGGGGAATAGGCATAGGCCGGGGACGGAACAGGGCATAAGGCTGCCAAGGGGCCGCCGGCGGTGGGTTTCAGCCGCCTATGGCGCAGCGCTTCCGGCGCTGCGCTAATCGCTCCGGCGTAAGCTATTGAAAACTCCCCATAGCCCTTAAAAAAAGCCGCTTCAAGCGGCTTTTTTTGTAGCTTCTGGCTCAATTCAAATCATCAGGCCTATTATCCCAAACAAAAGCGATAAACTGCCGCGCTTCATCAAATTCTTTCGCGCTTAAATCCTTTTCAAGAACATTATGCACCCAGTCAGACCCATGCCCTTCGCTGGCGGGGCAGAAGCTTTCTAACTCACCAACCGGAACAAGCCATAAATTGATGCGCGCACAGGCTTTTTGCAGTTTTTGCCAGTCTTGTCTTGCTTCTCCGCGTGGGATAGCACCAATTCCTGCCGTTTTTGTATAGCCCCAAGGTGAAGAATTTTTTAAAGCTGCTCGTATCTCTTTATCTATATCTGCCGGGAAACTGGCCTTTTTATTTTTCAGCTTTTTGAGAGCGCTTTGAATATCCTGCTCTACCTCTTCAGCGGTTTTCAGGCTCCTTTGCCCTTCTATAGCTGATTTAACGCTGTTCCATAACGGCGCAATTTTTGTCCAAGCCTGTTCATTGCCTAAAGTTTTAATAGTTTTTTCAAATGTACCGCCACCATCATTCAGAATATCTAAATCGGCAATAACATCAACGGGAATATGTAAAGTTCTGAGGATAGAAGCCAATTTATAAAGCTTATCTTTGCCGCCTGCGGGGATAAACAATGTATCAGAAATGCCTGCCACTCCCATATTTTCCAATATAATTTGATAAAACAGGCAATCCGCCTCTGCTTCGCAAACAATAACGCGTTTATAAAAGAGGCCTGACAGGATTTTAGAATGGCGCAAGAATGGGGTGCGCATAATTTCCTCGGCTTTGTCTTTATTCAGCTCAACGGCATATTTATCGCTGTCGCGATTAAGGCGGATAATATGCAGGTTTTCCGGCGCGGCTTCCAGCAGCCCCATGAGGATATCAACACTATGAGTAGCGATGAAAAGCTGGGCGTCACGCGGGCGTTTTTTGGCCAATAAGCGGCCAAGAATTTTTGCCTGTGGCGGGTGCAAAAAAGCTTCCGGCTCATCAAGTAACAGAATGGAAGGGATAGGGTCAGCCAGAGTCTGCAAAATGACGCTGGCAAAACTGCGCATACCATCGCCTTGCTGCTCCAGCTCTTCCGTTTGTGCAAGCAAACGCTCTGCATAGCTGGAATCGGTAGCTTCTTCGCCTTCTTTGGAGTTGATACGCTCACCGACAAGCAGAGGAATTTTACTGCCACCTGTTTTATAAACAATCAGTTCTTTATCAAAAGCTTTCTGAAAATAGCTGCTTACCCGTTTTTCTGCCGCTGTGTCCTTATAGAGGTATTGGACAGGATTAGAAGGAGCTTCATGGATAGCATCAAAAGATACTGAATTATTACTATCTTTTATCCGATTTTCTGTCTGAATATGGCGGCAAAAAAAGGAAGCCAGACTGCCGATATTATCTTCTCTAGCCCATTCATATTGCATAGTGTCGTGCATATAGCCAAAGCTATATCCCAAGCCAGAATAAGATATTTGAAAGGGTTCTTTTTTAGTAAAACTACTATTTTCTAGAAATTCAGATAGAGTCTCAAAACTTCCATATTTCTTTATGTTAATATTTTGCAAAATTTTTATATCTTGTGTTGCTCCTTTTAGTTGAGCCTTTAAATCCTTCAAAATCTGGCTTTTGCCGGCATTATTACCGCCGACAAAAACGACAATATCATTATTGCCGAAATTGATTTTTGTGCCGTTCTGAAAGCTGATGCTTTTAAAAAAGACACGCGGGCGGGTGTCGAGGGCTGCCGTATTATCATTTTGCTCCGCCATAGCTTCTTCGCCTCTGCTTAATGATTCTGTCGCATTAGCTTACAATATTTTATTCTGGAAATAAAAATAATAGGGGCGTGGGCAATAAAAAAGCGCGGGGAACCGCGCTTTTTTGTGAGTTTGTAAACACTATCGGGAGGCTGTTCTGCTCTCACCCGCTTTGCCAATGCTTAAAAGCCAAGGCGAGCAAGGCAGCCTGCTTCCTGCCTATTCCCGCCGGCGGCGGGGACGGTGCGGGCGGTCGCCGCCGTGATGATCGCCTTCGCCGTCATGGCCGCCGGTGCTATGGGCGGCGCCTTCAATTTCCTTGCCGGTTTGCTGATCCACTACTTTCATCGACAGGCGCACTTTGCCGCGTTCGTCAAAGCCCATCAGCTTCACCCAGACACGATCGCCTTCCTTGATAATATCGGTGGTTTTGCCGACCCGCTCATGGCTGAGCTGCGAAATATGCACCAGACCGTCACGCGGGCCAAAGAAATTGACAAAAGCGCCGAAATCTGCCGTTTTCACCACCGTGCCCTGATAAATGGCGCCGACTTCCGGCTCATCAACAATCGAATGAATCCAGCGTTTGGCCGCTTCAATCGTCTTGGCGTCCGCCGAGGCGATTTTAATCGTGCCGTCATCGTCAATATTGATTTTGGCGCCGGTCTGCTCGGTAATTTCGCGGATAACCTTGCCGCCCGTGCCGATAACATCGCGAATTTTGTCGGTCGGAATGGACATCATTTCAATCCGCGGCGCATATTCGCCCAGCTCACCGCGCGCTTCTGTCAGCGCTTTCGCCATTTCCCCCAGAATATGGCGGCGGCCGCCTTTCGCCTGTTCCAGCGCCACCTGCATAATCTCTTCGGTAATACCGTCGATTTTAATGTCCATTTGCAGCGAGGTAATGCCCTTTTCCGTGCCGGCGACCTTGAAATCCATATCGCCGAGGTGATCTTCATCGCCCAGAATATCGGAAAGCACGGCAAAACGCTCTTCTTCCTTAATCAGCCCCATGGCAATGCCCGCCACCGGGCGCGCCAGCGGCACGCCGGCGTCCATCAGCGCCAGGGAAGTGCCGCACACTGTGGCCATAGAAGAAGAACCGTTGGATTCGGTAATTTCCGACACGGCGCGGATTGTATAGGGGAAGCTTTCCCGGCTGGGCAGCATGGGGTGCAGCGCGCGCCAGGCCAGCTTGCCGTGGCCGATTTCACGCCGGCCGGGCGAGCCAAGCCGCCCGGTTTCTCCCACCGAGAAAGGCGGAAAATTATAATGCAGCATGAAAGTTTCTTTAACCAGGCCGGTTAAAGTGTCAACATATTGCTCATCTTCGGTCGTGCCGAGCGTAGCCACCACCATGGCCTGCGTTTCGCCGCGGGTAAACAGCGCCGAGCCATGGGTGCGCGGCAGCAGGCCGACTTCCGCCACAATCGGCCGCACGGTAGTGACATCGCGGCCGTCAATGCGTATGCCTTTATCAAGAATATTCCAGCGGACAATTTTGGCCTGCAAATGCTTGAAGACGGTGTTAATTTCTTCCTCAGCAAATTCCGCCTCCTTGCCTTCCGGCAGGAAATGCTCTTTTACCTTGACTTTTATCGCATCAACCGCGGCATAACGCTGCTGCTTATCGGTGATCTGATAGGATTTGCGCAGATCCTTTTCCGCCAGTTTGAGCATCTTCTTCTCAAGAGCAGAGAAATTTTGCGGAGTGAAATCACGCGGATCTTTGGCGGCAACTTCCGCCAGCTTGATAATCGCCTCAATCACCGGCTGAAAGCCGCGCCAGCCAAACATAACGGCGCCCAGCATAACCTCTTCGGTCAGCTCCCGCGCTTCCGATTCCACCATCAGCACCGCTTCCGATGTGCCGGCAAGCACCAGATCCAGCGCCGATTCCGGCATTTCATCAATATTGGGGTTCAAGACATAATGGCCGTCAATATAGCCGACACGGGCGCCGCCAACCGGCCCCATAAAGGGAATGCCGGAAAGGGTGAGGGCGGCCGAAGCGGCAATCATCGCCACAATATCGGGGTTATTTTCCAGATCATGCTGGAGCACGGTGATAATCACCTGCGTATCGTTTTTATAGCCCTCCGGGAAGAGAGGGCGAATCGGCCGGTCAATCAGCCGGGACACCAGAGTTTCATTTTCGCTCGGGCGGCCTTCGCGCTTGAAATAACCGCCGGGAATGCGCCCCGCGGCAAAAGCCTTTTCCTGATAATTCACGGTGAGGGGGAAGAAATCCTGCCCCGCTTTCGGCTCTTTGGCCGAAACAACCGTGGCCAGCACTACAGTTTCGCCATAGCGCGCCATAACCGCGCCATCTGCCTGGCGCGCCACTTTGCCGGTTTCCAGCGTCAGCGGCCGGCCGGCCCATTCAATTTCCACTTTATGGGTATTAAACATAGAATAATCCTTTTTCAATGCCCTTGCCGCCTGAATTTCTGCCGCAGGCGCGGCCCATAAAGCGCAAGGGCGGCAATAGGCTGTTGCTCGCGCAGAGCAGTTTTGTATCGGCCAACACTCTGACGCAAAGCGGAGCATAAGGCCCCGGCCGTGTCAGATTGCGGCCTGCCGACAAAAACGGGCGAAAAGCACCGCCCGGCTTCCGAATGCCGGCGGAATATGAGCAAGACAGCAGGAAGCCTGACAGCCGCGATCACTTTGGCCGGAAAGGCGAACAGCGCGCCGCCGGGCGGCTGCCTGTTGCGCCGGAACCCGGCCGCTGCGGCGAAAACCCGCCGCCGGCCGTCAGGCGGCCTGCAATCCTGCTCCATAAAATTCCGCAAGCACACTATTGCCGGAAATAATGAGAAAACAGCCGCCGCCTGAGCGGCTTTTGCCTCACAATCCCGGCGCTTTACCACACCCGCCGCCTTACCGGAAACCCCGGCCTTTTGGCCTGAATCCAGCCCGGCGGGCAGGCTCTCCGGCCGGCAAAGAGCAAAACGCCTGCTGCCGGCCGGATTTTTGTGACAGCAGCCGCAAACCGGCTGCTTACCTGTCAGCGGCGCAAACCGAGCCGCTTGATCAGCGTTTCATAACGCGTATTATCTTTCTTCTTCAGATAATCCAGCAGGCGGCGGCGCTGGGAAACCAGCTTGAGCAAACCGCGGCGGGAATGATTGTCTTTTTTATGGGTTTTGAAATGCTCGGTCAAATTGGTAATGCGCTCAGACAAAACCGCAACCTGCACTTCAGGAGACCCCGTATCTTCGGGCTTTAAGGCGTAATCTTTAATCAGCGCCTGTTTGCGCTCGGCCGTAATCGACATCGTATTTCCTTATGTTAAACACTAAAACCAAAACGCCCGGGCCGAGATGTCGTCCAGCAAGGGCTTGCTCAAAAGCGGCCTGTTCACGAGAGCCGGCCGCCTCACGGGCGCTCTTATAAAACATTTTGTGAACAAAAGCCAGACATGCCGGTGTTATTTTTATGAAATAAGCCTTTATTTACTCTATATAAGGAAATATAGCGGAAAAGCGGCCGTTTGGCCTGTTTTTCCGGCTTTAATCCCGGCATTTGCGCTTTTCTTTGCCGCCGGGCTGTTTACATTATATAATTCGGCATAAGCGGCAGATAAGCGGGCAGCGCGCGGCAGCAAAACAGTTTTGGTAAAGGCAATGGCGGAAGACAAAGCGGCAAAAAAACCGGAATCAGGGGGGAAGGCGCGGCCGGAGACGCCGCCTTCCGCTGCCCGGAGCAATGACGGCTCGCTGCCGAACAGCGTGCGCCAGGCGCAGGAAACGGCCGTGCATATTGCCTCGGCGGTCGGCCAGGGCGCCGATATAAGCCCGCTATCGGCCAATACTATGGCGGCGCAGCAGGCTGCCGCCCGGCAAAAAGCGGCGGAAGAGCCGCCGGCGGCGGCCGCGGCGGCGCGGCCGGGCAAGGGGAAAACGCCGCCTGCCGCTGCGGGCGATAAATCCATATTCGGCCTGCTGCAATTAAAAGATTTCCGCAATTTGTGGTTTACAACCCTTATTTCCAACCTTGGCGGCCTGGTGCAGGGGGTGGCGGCCGGCTGGCTGATGACCTTGATTACCTCATCGCAATCGCTGGTGGGGCTGGTGCAGGGCGCCACTACCCTGCCGGTGGTGATTTTTTCCCTTTGGGCGGGGGCGCTGGCCGATAATTTCAACCGCCGCCTGATTTTGATTTTGTCGCTGATAGCGATGATGTCCGCTTCGCTGGTGCTGGCGATTTTAACCTATATGGGCTGGGTAACACCGGCTATATTGCTGTTTTTCACCTTTCTTATCGGCTGCGGCAATGCCGTATATAACCCGCCCTGGCAGGCAACGGTGGGGGATATTGTGCCGCGCGATCAGATCCCCGCGGCGGTCAGTTTAAACAGTGTCGGCTATAATTTAATGCGCAGCATGGGGCCGGCCATAGGCGGGGCGATTGTGGCGCTGTGGGGCGGCGTTACCGCTTTTGTGCTCAATGTCTTCAGCTATATTCCGCTGATTGGCGCGCTTTATGCCTGGCGGCCCCAATATACCCGCCCGACCTTGCCGCGTGAGCGGCTGGTGGGCGCTATGTCGGACGGTTTGCGCTATGTGATGATGTCGCCGAACCTGCTGAATATTATGTTTCGCTCTTTTTTGTTCGGCCTTGGCGCTATCAGCCTGTTTGCCCTGCTGCCGGTGGTGGCGCGCGAGGCCGGCGGCGGCGCTTTTCTCTACGGCATATTGCTGGGCTGTTTCGGCATTGGCGCGATTATCGGCGGCACTTATAATATCAAAATCCGGGCGCAGCTCAGCTCGGAAAAGATTATTATGCTGTCTTTTCTCGGCTATGCCGCGGCCTGCCTGACTGTGGCCTTCAGCCCTTATATCTGGCTGAGCTGTCTGGCGCTGTTCCCCGCCGGCATGTGCTGGGTTCTGGCGCTGGCGCTGTTTAATGCCAATGTGCAGCTTTCTACCCCGCGCTGGGTTGTTTCCCGGGCTTTGGCTTTTTATCAGACCGCCTCTTATGCCGGCATGGCGGCCGGGAGCTGGCTCTGGGGCGCGCTGGGCGATTCTTACGGCACCGGCGCTTCTTTATGTATTTGCGGCATCTGCCTGTGTCTGGGCGCTGCTGCCGGGCTGAAATTTCGCATTTATGATATTGGCATCATCAATCTTTCCCCCACCGATCCTATGCGTGAGCCGGAATTGCGGCTGGATTTGCAGGCGCGCAGCGGGCCGATTCTGATTACGCTGGAATATCATATTGCCCAGAAAAATACCGCCGATTTTTTGCAGGCCATGACCGAGCGCCGCCGTATCCGCCTGCGTGACGGGGCGCGGCAATGGACTTTGCTGCGCGATCTGGAAAAACCCGAGCGCTGGGTAGAAACCTATCATATGCCGACCTGGGTGGATTATTTGCGCCATAATCAGCGCTCCACCCAGGACGATTTGCAGGTGATAGCCGTTCTGGATAAATTAAATGAGGGCAGCGCTCCGCCGCATGTGTGCCGTATGATTGAGCGGCAGACCGTGCCTCTGGCCAATGAATTGCCGCTCAAGCCTCCGGCAAAATTATTCTGATCCCGTTTTTGCTGCAGGCCGTAACAGGCGCTGCCTTGCCGCTCCGGTGAAAGCTCTTGCCGGGGCGCAGGGCGGCTGTCATAAGCGGCAGACAGGCTTGCCGCTATCGTAATTAACAGAAATTATTTGTAATATTGATATATATATTGTTTTCATAGGAAATAATTTACCTATTTACCAAATATTATACTAAGGAAGTAGAAGTAATAATATTATTATGTGATTCCTATAAAAATTTATTCAGCTTTTTTGTTTCTTATTTTTAAATTAGCGCTTGATAAATTTGGGCAGTATGTTAAGCGGGGAGCCCGAATTTTGACAGCAGCCTTACCGGGGGCAAGAGCAAAGCGTGCAGTAAAACGGCAGCAGGCAGGCGGGCTGTGCCGGATTATATAAAACATTAGGCCAATGCGAGAAAGTCTGAAATATGGTAGATCAAAAGGATAAAGCCGATAAAACCGGCCCGGCCGCCGGGGGCGCGTTTTCCCGCCGTAATTTCCTGGTTTTCGGCGGCGCAGCGGCGGCGGCGGCGCATTTTGCGCCGGTGATAACAGCCCGGGCAGCGGTAGAGACGGCGGGAGGGCTTGCCGCCTCGGTGGGCGGCGATTTTTACCGGATTTCACAATTTCTTACCGGGAAGGAAATGGCGCCGCTGCTGGCTGAGCGCGCCTGGTGGGCCTTGACCAATCATGACAGCGCTTTTGCCGGGAAGTATGAGGCCTTGCGGGCTTTTATCGCCGCCTCGCGGGCGCGAACCATTAACGAGCTGAAAACCGATAAGGCTTTTAGTCCGGCGCTGCGGCAGACCGCGCTGGCCATTATTTCCGCCTATTATCTGGGCTATGTCGGCACGCCGCAATCGCTGCATGCTCATGATGACACGATTTTTATCACTTATACTCAGGCGCTGATGTATCGGCTGACCTATGACAAGACACCGATACCGACCTATTCCCGCTGGGAGAGCGGTTATTGGGACAGTCTGGTTAATCCGCGCTGACCGCGCTGCCAAATCGTGCCGGCGCATTGAAATTGCTTTGCGTTATCGTGCCTGCGCAAAGATGTGCTCAAGGAAAGAATTTATGAATACTTCTCATTATGATGCCGATGTGATTATTGTCGGTTCCGGCGCCTGCGGCGCCAATGCCGCTTATCGTCTGGCGCAAAAGGGCAAATCTGTCATTATGCTGGAAGCGGGCGAGCGGGTGCCGCGCTGGAAAATTATTGAGAATTTTCGCAATTCGGCGCGCAAATGGGATTATAATGACGCCTATCCCAACCGCCCCTGGGCGCCGACTTCCTTTCAGGAAGGCTATATTGAAAATACCGGCTCCTTTAACTTTATGCCCGGTATGCTGAAGCTTGTCGGCGGCACAACCTGGCACTGGGCGGCGGCAACCTGGCGCTATTTGCCCAATGATATGAAGCTGAAAACGCTTTACGGTGTCGGGCGTGACTGGCCGATTGATTATGATGTGATCGAGCCTTATTACGGTGAGGCGGAAATCCAGTTAGGGGTTTCCGGCTCGGATACGGAAGATCAGAGCGGGCAAAAGCTGGGCAAGGTTTTCCCGCCGCGCTCTACGCCTTATCCGGTTTCGCCCGAGCCGCTGGTGCCGGTGCATAAATATCTGAAAAAGAAGCTGGAGCCGCATGGCTATGCGCTTATTCATGCCCCTAATGCCCGCACGCATAAGGCTTATGACGGCCGCCCGGCCTGTCGCGGCAATAATAATTGCATGCCGGCCTGCCCGATCGGCGCCATGTATAGCGGCAGTATTCACGCCGATAAAGCCGAGCGCGCCGGGGTAAAGCTGATTACCTCGGCTGTAGCCTATAAAATTGAGCGGGGGGAAGGGGGCAAAATTGCCGCTATACATTATAAAACGCCGCAGGGCGGCGATGTGCGGCTGACGGCGCGCTATTTTATTATTGCCGCGCATTCCTTTGAAACCGCCAAATTATTGATGATTTCCGATGTCGCCAATTCTTCCGACCAGGTGGGCCGCAATTTGATGGATCATGCCGGTAAAAATATGCACTTTCTGGCTGATGAAGATGTCTGGCAGGGGCGCGGGCCGATTGTCGGCGGCTGCATTATGAATATGCGTGACGGCGCTTTCCGCAGCAAGCATTCCGCGATTAACCATGTTATTTCCAACGGCAACCCGCAATCCGGCCTGACGCGCAAATTATTGAGCCAGGGCAAGATGGGGCAGGAGCTTGATGATGCTATCCGCCATTACAGCGCCCGCTGGGTTGAGCTTTCCACCTTTTACGAGGCTTTGCCCAACCCGGCCAACCGGGTTATGCCTTCTGCCACGCGCAAGGATTCCATGGGGCTGCCCATGCTGACCGTGCATTATAATATTGACCCGTATTGCCAGGCCGGCGCAGCGGTGGGAGAAAAGCAATATAAAGATATTGTGCGCCTTTCCGGCGGTGTTTTCCAGGATATATCGGACTGGCAAAACCATGATCATTTAATCGGCACTATGATTATGGGCGATAATCCGGCGGATTCCGTGGTTAATCATGAAGGGCGGACGCATGATCACGATAATCTCTTTATTGCCTCTGTCGGGATTATCCCCGCCTGCGGTTTGATCAATCCGACCTTGACCGGCGTGGCTTTGGCATTGCGCTCTGCCGATATTATTGCAAGAGAGGTTTAGGCTATGCGGTTTTTATCTTATTTTACGCTTCTCGGCCTGGCGCTGGCGGCTGCCATGCTTGCCCCGCCTGCCGCTATTGCCCGGAGCGGCCCGGCCGCGGTGCAGCTTGCCGGCGCGGCCGGCAGCAATAAAGCCGCCAGCTCAGAGCAGGCGGTGCTGGAGCGCGGCCGTTATCTCGCCATTGCCTCAGATTGCGGCGCCTGCCATACGGTGAAGCACCCAAGCCCCGGCCAGCCTTTTGCCGGCGGTTATCTCTTCACTTTGCCGATAGGGCAGATTGTCTCCAGCAATATTACGCCTTCCATACAATTCGGCATCGGCAGCTGGAGTGAAGAAGATTTTGCCCGCGCCGTGCGTGACGGTGTCGCCCCCGGCGGGGTGCGCCTTTATCCGGCTATGCCTTATACCGATTACAGCCTGATGACCAATGAGGATATGCACGCGCTTTATGTGTATTTTATGCGCGGTGTTGCTCCGGTTGAGGCGGCGCCCGCCCAGCAGACCAAAATGAATTTTCCCTTTAATATGCGGGCCGGGGTGGCTTTGTGGAATATGCTGTTTCTCAATACGACCCGCTATGAGCCGGATCCCGCGGTTTCAGCGCAGATCAATCGCGGCCGTTATCTGGTTGACGGGCCGGCGCATTGCGGCACCTGCCATACGCCGCGCAATTTTATGATGGCCGAAAACCGCAAGCAATATCTTGGCGGCGCGGTTGTCGGCGGCTGGTGGGCGCCCAATATTACGCCGGATCCGGTTGGCGGCATTGGCGGCTGGAGCGAGCAGGAGATCGCCTCTTATTTAAGAAACGGGCATGTGCGTGATAAATCGCAGGCCAATGGGCCAATGGCCGAAGCGGTGGAATACAGCTTCCGCTATCTGGACAAAGCCGATTTGCAGGCTGTGGCCGCTTATCTGAAAACTATCCCGCCGCTGCCGACAAAAGGGCAGACAGAGCCGGCTTTTACCGCTCATAAGCCGAGAGAGACGGATCTGGCGCAATATGAATTCGTGCTGCCGGGCAGCGCGGCGCCGGTTTCTTCCGATTCTTCCACGGTTAACGGGGCTTTGCTGTATAATACGGCTTGCGCCGCCTGCCACGGCGTAAACGGCCAGGGCGCTGATGACGGCAGCTCACCCAGCCTTTTGCGCAACCGGGCTGTCGGCGTGGCCAATGCCGATTCTCTCATTATGACGGTGGCCTATGGGCTTAATCGTGACGGCGCGGACAGGAGCTATTCCATGCCGGGCTTTCTGGCCGGCAAAAATCCGATTTTTGACGCGATGAATGAGGAACAAATCGCCGCAGTGGTGAATTATGTGCGCGATAATTTCGGCAATAAAAACGACACGGTCAGCGCGGCCGATGTCAAAACGGTTCTGGCCGGCGGCAAGCTGCCTTTTGTGATTGCCTATGCCGGGATTTTGATGATAGCCGGGGCCGTTATCGGCCTGCTGATTGTGTTCTGGCTGCTGCGGCATTTTATTATGCGCCGCAAGCTGCGAGGGGCAAAAAGCGCGCGGCGGGTGCGGCATGAGCATAGCGGCCTGAACAAGGAGCTTGTGCGCGCCGCGCCGCATCGGCACCAGCGGCCGGAAAGCGAAATAAGCGGCGAGACAAAAGCCGCGCCGCAGAAAAAGCCGGCGGCAAAGCCGAAAAAATAGCTTTTGCCGGCTTGTCGGCGCTGTCTGAAAAGGCGTAAAAAGGCAGGGCGACCTGCCTTTTTGCTTTTGCGCCGCAGAATTGCGCGGTAATTTTTCACTGTGCCGCAAGGCAAATGCGCCTGCCCCCGCAGGATAAGTCGTGTTGCGCCGGGGGGCGCTTTTTGCAGGCGGCTGTGGCCGGGCGGTGTGTCCGGCCTTATTTTCTCTGCCGGCGGGCAGATTTTTCGCTATAATCAGGCAGAGCAACATAGATGAGGAATTTTTATGAAAGCCAAAAGGTTGAATAAAGTCGCTCTGGTGACAGGATCATCGCGCGGCATTGGCGCTGCCATAGCCAAAAGGCTGGCGGCTGACGGTTTCAGTGTCATTATCAATTATGCCGGCCGGGCGGGCGATGCCGAAGCGGTGGTCAAAGCCATCAAGGCCGCCGGCGGCCGCGCCGCCGCTGTGCAGGCCGATATTTCCGCCCCGGCCGATGTTTCATCTCTGTTTGATCAGACGGCTGAGCTTTTTGGCGGCATTGATGTTCTGGTCAATAATGCCGGCATTATGCAGCCGGGTCTGGTGAACCTGGCCGATACGGACGACACGCTTTTTGCCAAAATTGTCGCCGTTAATCTGAAAGGGACATTCCATACTTTGCGCCTTGCCGCCGGGCGTTTGCGGGCAGGCGGGCGCATTATAAACTTCTCAAGCAGCGTTGTCGGCCTGGCCTTGCCGGGCTATAGCGTTTATGCCGGGACTAAAGCCGCCATTGAAGCTATGACGCATATTTTTGCCAAAGAATTGCGCGGCCGCGCTATTACCGTCAATGCCGTAGCGCCGGGGCCGACAGCAACGGATCTCTTCCTCAACGGCAAAACGCCGGAACAAATCAGCCATTTGGCCAAAATGCCGCCGCTGGAGCGGCTGGGAACGCCGGAAGATATTGCCGCCGCCGTTTCCTTCCTCGCCGGCCCTGACGGGGCATGGATAAACGGGCAAGTGTTGCGCGCCAATGGCGGCCTTGTTTAAAAGCCGGGGAGAAAGCTTTATACAGGCGGCGCTGAAAGACAGGCGCCAGGCGCGGGGATAGCCCGCGCAATAGCCGTATCGGGCGGTTTTGGCCGTATATTTGCGCCCCCCATGCGCATTATGGCCGGCGATAATCCGCCGCAGGGCAGGCCAAAGAGCCTGCCGCAGATCGGCGCCCTGTTACAGGCAAGGTATAATCAGCCGCCTTCAGCAAAAGCCGCCGGCTGCTCCATGTCAGCGCCCCTGCGTGACCGGGTGATAATGAGCGCGCCATTATGGCGGCGGCTTTGCCGGTCATGATGTTTGCCGGGGCGTTTTTTTGTGTCTTTCGGCCATGATAAACACAGTGCAAAAATTGTTTCTGTTATTGCCGGATTACGAAAAATTATATATGTTGCCCGCGGCTGCGGCAGAATAAACCGCAGGCAATCCGGTTTGAGCGGCGGGTATTGGCGGGTGTTTCACTATTTCATATCGGCAGGAGTATCAGGGTAAGCGGGCTGCTCCTGCCGGGCTGGGGCTTTTCCGCTTTGGCCTGCCGGCGGCCGCTGTTTATCTGTTGCCGATAGAGCGGAAGAGCGGTCTGTGCTGTTATCAGGCGGAGCGCAATTCTGTTGAGACAAGCGGGGCAGAGTTACTATCATGAAAATTATTCGTCATTTTACCCGTTCCGGGCAGTCTCCTTACGCCGATATAGCTTTTCATACGGTTCAGAACACGGTTGCGGCGCGCGATAACGCCGCCCTTGCCGCCGCCGATACGCTTATTGTTCCCGCCCGGTTCAGCCGCGAGGCCGTGGATATATTGGCGCGCAAAGGCTTTTGCCGAACCGCTATCCCGGCCCGGCGGAAAAAACTGGCAGAAAATACGGTGCCCGAATGGCTGTGGCGCTCTGATGCCGATGATCTTGCTCTGCGCCTGATGGCCGAGACAGAGCGGCTGACGGCAGAAAGAGATGCAAGGCAGGTTTTTGATCGTCTGGCCGGCGCATGGACATATTGGGGCTGGAAAGGCGGCTATTTTGACGCGGAAAAAGACGCCCGCGCTTTTTATGACGAAATGCGCTTTATGCTGGCGAGCCAATATGCCGCTCCTGATGTGCCGCAATGGGCCGAGACAGGCCTGTATTGGGCTTATGGCCTTGATAAACCGCAGCAAAAGCAGTTTTATTATGATGGGACGGCCGGGGATATGCGCCATGCTCTTGCCGCTTATGGGCGCGTGCCGTCTTATAGCTGTTATATCCGCTCCGCCCGGAATGCGGTGACAGGCGACAGTGATCCGGGTCCGGCCGGCGCTCCGGCGGGTTTTGGGCCGGGGGCGGTTTTGTCTGCCCGGGAGGGGGCCGGTATCGGCTGCAATCTTTCCGCTTTGCCGGGCGAGGAAGAAAGGCAGGGTGAAGGCGGCGGCGATTTGCTCTCTTGCCTTGCCGCCGGTGAGGCGATAGCTGCCGCCGGGGCCGATAGAGCCGGGCCGGCAGGCGGCGCCGCTGCCGCTATGATTGTGGTCAATGCCGATCACCCGGATATTGAGGCCTATATTGCCTGGCAGGCAGAAAAGCAGCGGCAGAGTCTGTCTCTGGCACTAGGGGAGAGCCGCGTCAAAAACCATATAAGCGCCATAGCGGCCGCTTGCGCGGCTCTTTCCCCCGCCGGGCGCGCTGCGGCAGCGGCCGCCGCGCCGGCCGGGCTGGCTGATCCCGCTTTGCACAAGGCGCTGCGGGCGGCGCAGCAGGACGGCCTGCCGGCCGATTATATCGGCTCTGTTCTCCAATATTATGCTTCCCCCGCTTATGCCGAAGAGCCTGAGCCTTTCTTTGCCGGCGCCGGCAGCCGGCCGCAGCGGGGGGAAGCGGCTCCGCCGCCGGCCTGTGTTTATGCTCTTGCCGTGTCTGATGATTTTTTGCGCGCTGTTGAAAAAGATGAAGACTGGCCGCTTTTGCGCCGGGCCGACAGCCATGTATATAAAAAGCGGAAAGCGCGCCGTTTATGGGATAAAATGGCTCTGGCGGCTCAGTTTTCATCAGCCCCGCGCCTGCATTTTGCAAATTTGGCCAATAATTGGCTCACTTGTCCGGCGGCCGGGTGCATTAACGCTTCCGGGCCGCATTCGGCCTATATGTTTCTCGATGATACGGCCGGTTTTTTTGCTTCGCTCAATGTGGCGGCCTTTGTTGATGACAAGACAGGCTTTGACAGCGCCGCTTTCGCCCATGCCGCTCGTTTATGGACGCTGGCGCTGGATATTTCTGTCTCTATGGCGCAATTCCCTTATGAAAAACTGGCGCGCCTTACCTATGAATATCGGCCTTTAGGGCTGGGCTATGATAATCTCGGCAGCGCCTTGATGGCGCTGGCAATCCCTTATGATTCCGATCGCGGCCGCGCTTTTTGCGCTGCTCTTACCGCCTTGATGAGCGGGGCGGCCTATGCGGCTTCGGCCGAAATGGCGGCTGAGCTGGGGGCTTTCAAGGCTTCAGGGCGGAATGCGCCGGCTATGCTGCGCATTATCCGCAATCACCGCCGCGCTGTTTACGGGCAAGGGCAGGGCTATGAGCAGCTTGATATTCTGCCGGTGCCGTTAATAGCGGCCGATTGCCCGGATACGGCGCTGGTTGAGCAGGCGCGCGCCGTTTGGGATAAAGCTTTGGCTCTGGGCGAGGCTTACGGCTTCCGCAATGCCCAGATCTCTGCCCTGGCGGCCGGCGATGATGTGCGGCGCCTGCTGGATTGCGCCGCCGCTGCTCTGGAGCCGGCTGCCGCTTTGGTGCGCTATAGCCGGCAGGCTGACGGCAGCCGGGGGAAGTCTGTCTCTCCGGCGGCGCTGCAGGCTTTGCGCCGTCTGGGCTATGAGCCTGAGCAGATTGCCGCCGTTACCGCTTATATTCTGGGCTGCGGTAGTTTGGAAAATGCCTCTGCCGTTAATGCGGCAGCGCTGCAGGCCAAAGGTTTTGACGAGGAAAAACTGGCCGCCGTCAATGCCGCTTTGCCGCATGCCGCCACTATAAGAGCGGTGTTTACCGCCGATATTCTGGGGGAAGAATTTTGCCGCGCGCTGGCGGCGCGAAACGGAGCGCAGAGCGCGCGCGCGTCTTTGGATATATTATCGGCGCTGGGTTTTTCAGAGCAGCAGATAGCAGCAGCGGATTTTTATATTTGCGGCGCTCATTGTCTGGAAGGCGCGCCCGGTTTGCGCGCGGAAGATTATGCCGTGTTTGATTATGCCGCGCCGGGCGGCCCGGCTCAGGCGCATTATCTTTCGGTTGAAAGCCGTATTCGCATGCGCGCCGCCGCTCAGCCTTTTCTTTCCGGCGGGATAGCCGGGAGCATTGCCATGCCGCAGCCGGCCCCGGCAGAAGATTACGCCAAAGCCGCTATGCTGGCGTGGAAACTGGGGCTGAAAGCCAGTTCTCTCTGCCGGCCGGAGCCGGCTCTGCCGCCAATGGCCGATTATGTTGCGCCGGTGGCGGCAGAGGCCGCCGCCGATAATGCGGCGGCAAGGCCGCCTGTGCCGGTTGCGCCTTTAGCGGCGGAAGAAAACCCGGATACAGGCTTCGCGGCAGATAAAACAGCGGCGGATTCTGTTCATAATCCTGCGCCGCCAATGCGGGAAAAGCTGCCGGATCGGCGGCGCGGTTATACGCAAAAGGCGATTATTGGCGGGCATAAGCTCTATTTGCGAACGGGTGAATTTAAAGACGGCCGCCTGGGCGAAATTTTTATCGATATGCAGAAAGAAGGCGCGGCTTTTGGCGCCATGATGAGCAATTTTGCTATCGCTGTTTCTCTTGGTTTGCAATATGGCGTGCCGCTGGAGGTTTTTGTTAAAGCTTTTATGTTTACCCGGTTTGAGCCGGCGGGTCTGGTGCAAAATAATGATCGGATAAAAAAGGCCGGCTCGATTCTGGATTATATTTTCCGGGAGCTGGCTATTTCCTATTTGCATCGTGATGATCTGGCGCATAGTGAAGTAGCCGATTTTATCTATACGGCTTTGGACAAAGGGGAGGACGAGCCTGAGATCAAGCGCATTTCTGCCGGCTGGGCTCAGGGTTTCGGCCTGCAGCCGGATAGCGCCGCCGATACCGCGCTGCCGGCCGGGCCGGCTTTGCCCGATTCACGGCCCGGCGGCCATAGCGCTGCGCTGATGACGGATTCTGCTGTAACGGCTGATAAAAAGGGCGATGGCCGCCTTGCGCCGGTTGATTGGCAGGCCTTGCTTGCCGAACAGGCCATGCCCGGCAGCGCGGCGGCAAAACCGGCAAGGGCGTCAGCCCCGGCTGTAACAGCGGCGCCTGAGGCAACAGACAAAGCGGCGATAATTCGGCAAAGGGCGGAAGAAGCGGTTGCCGAGCCGCCTTATTCGGCTTTTTCTCTGCCGGCTTTCCTGCGCGGAAGGGCGCCGGACGGCGGCCGGCAAAAGCCCGATTTCTCTGGTTTTAAAGCCGATAAACCGGCCTTTTCGGCGGAGCGCGCGGCCGCTCATGAGCGCTTGCCGGTTTCTGCCCGGCCAACAGATTTTGCCGATGAAAGGCCGTCTGCCGCGGCAGAAACAGGCAGAGCATCTGCTTATCGATCTCTTGCTGCTGCCGATATTGTGCAACCGGCAAGCGCCGTTAGTTTGCCGGCCTCTGAAGGCAAAAACGCGCCGCCCTTGCCGCCCTTGCCGGCGCAAGCCGGTAAAGCTGTCGCCATGCCGGAGACAAAAAAAGCTGAAGCGCCGCCGGCCATAGCGGTGGAAGCAGAATTTGAGGAAGCGCTGGAGCTTAGCTTAATCCGTGAATTATTTGGCGGCACTCTTGATGATATGCCGGTAAAGGCAGCAAAAAAGCCGGAAAAAACGGCCTCAGCCGCGATAGAGGAGCAGACGGATCTGGCCGAAGCTGCTGTGCCCGGCCTGCCGAAACCGGTTTTTGTGCCCTCCAGCCGCATTATTGCCCCCCCGGATTATCACCGCTATAGCAAGGCTGCTCCGGCGCCGGAGGCAGAATCTCTTGCCCGGTCACCGGCCGAAACGGCGGAAAATATGCCGCCTTATCCGGTTGCGGCGGATCGGGATTCTCATCGTGAGCATGGCGCTATGAAGCGCGATAAAGCCTGGGTAGAAGGGCGGAAGACAGAAATATAAAGGCCGCAAGCCGTGCCGTTGAGGGGGGGGCGTAAGCAGCGCGTTAAGGCTTTGGCAAGGTGGCCAGCAGGCTGATAAGTTTGCGCAGTGATTCGGCTTTGCTGTCTTTAAGCACCGCGCAGGCCAGCTCGATCAGCTCGGCTTTTTTGCCGGGCGGCACATAGCTGCCGCCGAGGCCGGCCTCTACTGCTGTCACCGCCTTTTGCAGCGCGGTTTTATCGCGCTCTCTTTTATCACGCGGCGGAGATAGTTCCGCTTCGGTAATAAATCGGTCTCCTTTGCCGGTTACCAGCCAATGCAGATTAGCATTAAAATTTTTTGCGTAAAGCAAAAGGAATTGCAATTCCGGTTCTCTGTCTCCTCTTTCATAATTACCGAGAGTGACAACAGAAACGCCTAATATTTTAGCAAAAGCAGGCCGTTGTTCATAGCCGAGCTGTTTTCGGAATGTGCTCAGCCTTTGCCCTAACACGGTTTTGAATTTTTCAGGTCGCGACATAATAAAATTTCATTTTGTTTTTTATAAAGAAACAGATTGAGACTATAAGCCTTGTTACCACCTGATCATCAGGTTCTGATTCGCTATTCTGTTTCACCAAAGCGGAGCGGTTGCCCCATATCTCTCCGCCCAGGCGGGCGGTTTGCGCAAAACCGCAAAAGCCGGCCTATAAGCGGCTTTTGCCGGTTTG